>ERZ1034768.126-NODE-126-length-29163-cov-8.358115_pt1 | contig 29163 bp, 28 predicted proteins | sample MGYA00520691_ERZ1034768 | MGnify/ENA primary metagenome ERZ1034768 (study PRJEB33766, sample SAMN09781704) | gut metagenome | biome: gut microbiome | host: Homo sapiens | place: Madagascar | study: EMG produced TPA metagenomics assembly of the PRJNA485056 data set...
AGGGGTCCACGGCTTCGCCGGTCAGGCTGTCCACGCGGGCCAGCGGGGTGGGGGTCAGCCGCAGGAAGTTCTCGAGGAAGGGTTCCACGCCGAAATTGGTCAGGGCCGAACCGAAGAACACAGGGCTCAGCTCACCCTTCAGCACCTTGTCGAGGTCAAATTCCTCGGCAGCGCCGTCCAGCAGCTCGATCTCATCCACCAGCTGCTGGTGCAGGTAAGGAGTCAGCAGCTCGTCCAGGGCCGGATCGCCCAGCTCGGCCTCGGTCTCCTCCACCTTCTTCACGCCGTTGGCGCGGCCGTCGCTGGAAAAAGCCAGCACCTTGCGGGTGTTGCGGTCAAACACGCCCTTGAACTCCTTGCCGCAGCCGATGGGCCAGTTCATGGGGTAGGTCTTGATGCCGAGGATCTCCTCGATGTTCTCCATCAGCTCAAAGGGGTCGCGGGCTTCGCGGTCCATCTTGTTGATGAAGGTAAAGATGGGGATGTGGCGCAGGGTGCACACCTTGAACAGCTTGATGGTCTGGGCCTCAACGCCCTTTGCGGCGTCGATGACCATGACGGCGGAGTCCGCCGCCATCAGGGTGCGGTAGGTATCCTCCGAGAAGTCCTGATGGCCCGGGGTGTCCAGAATGTTCACGCACTTGCCGGCGTAGTTGAACTGCAGCACCGAGGAAGTGACGGAAATACCGCGCTGCTTTTCGATGTCCATCCAGTCGGACACAGCGTGCTTGGCGCTCTGCTTGCCCTTGACGGAACCGGCCTGGTTGATGGCTCCGCCGTACAGCAGCAGCTTTTCGGTCAGCGTGGTCTTGCCGGCGTCGGGATGGCTGATGATCGCAAACGTCCGGCGGCGCTCGATTTCTTCACGATTTGTCATAGAAATAAGATTCTCCTAAAGGGTGAAGTGATCTGCGTTCCTGCTGCGCAGGAACGCAGATCACATATTTTTACACATACGAATCATATTCTAACCGAAAACGCTTGATAATGCAAGAGTTTTCGTCATTTTTTCAAGATGATGCAGGGCAAGGGGGCCGTTTCGGCCCAGTTGGCAAAATCACACACCAGAACGGTGAAACTTTTCAGTGGAAGTGCCCGCAGAAATTCCAGCACCGTCTGCTTTTCGCCGGAGCCGATCACCTGCCCGCTGTAGAGGATGGCCGTTACCACGCCGCCGGGCCGCACCGCTTCCAAGGCAGCTTTCAGCGCCGGGATGCTGCTGTCCGCCGTGGAGAACACACTGTGGTCCGCGCCCGGCAGCCAGCCGAAGTTGAACATCACGGCGTCCGCCGTGCCGGGCTGCACATACTGCAGAAGGTCCGCGTGGCTTTGGCAGTGCAGCTCGTACCGCCCGGCGGGGATGCTCTTTTGTTCCAGCGTATTCCGGGTGGACGCAATGGCCTCGGGCTGAATGTCAAAGCCCAGCACCCTGCCATCCGGGGCCGTGATGCCGCACAAAAACGCCGTGTCGCCGCCGTTGCCGCAGGTGGCGTCGATGCAAAGGCGCGGGTGCACCAGCCGCGCAGAGAGAAAATCCTGCACGAACTTCACGGCGGTCAGGTCCGGCGTGCGGCGGCGGTACAGCCTGCCGCCTTCTGCCGCAAAGCCGAACTTTGCCCAGAAGGCCCGTTCGCCCGGGTCCGCAGGCAGCGGCGCTGAGAACACGGTGGCCTTTTCGCGGTCATATCCGGCGAAGGTGCGCAATACTTCTTTTAACAGGTAGGAGCCGTAACCCCTGCGCCGCCACTGCGGGGCGATGCACAGGGCCGTGATGTCCGCACCCTTTGCGGCGGGCCGGACGGCACAGGTGCCGATGCAGTCCTTTTCTTTATAAAGGGCAAAGCCCTGTTCGGTGCGGCGCAGTTCCATGCGGCAAATCCTCCTTGACGATGCGTTTCTTCTCCCTTACAATAGCAAGCAGCGGCGCGGCTGTCAAGCAGGACCGCATTTCACAGCTTTTTCACGGCACAAGCGATTCATTTTCACAATTGCCGGTTACAATAGGGGCAGTTCAAAGGAACGGATGCCCCTGTGGACCAGGCCTTTGAGGAAGGGAAGTAGTAATATGGCAAATGAGAACAAGTGGGAATATGATTATTCCTCTCAGAATAATACCGGCGGCACGGACACCGGGTACCCCAACGTAGGCAGCAGCGGCATGAACACCGCCAACCAGTATAACGACCCGCAGCCGCAGTACACGGCCCCGAATGTCCCGCCCATGCCGGATGCAGGCGCAGGCGGCGTGACCCCGCCGGTGTACCCCGCCCAGCCGCAGCAGGCCCAGCCGCCCAAGCCGAAAAAGAAGAAAAAGTTCAACGGCGGCCGTGTGGCCCGCAGCGCCGTGGCGCTGGTTCTGGCAGCAGCCATGGGCTTTGCAGGCGGCTTTGTGGGCGCAAAGTACGGCGGCAGCGGCAAGGTGGTCATCCAGCAGGCGGCACCTTCCGCCGCATCGGACAGCAGCACCGGCAGCTCCGGCGCGGACAGCACCATCACGGCCGCTTCCAGCTCCGGCAGCAGCCTGACCACCGAGCAGGTGGCGGACATGGTCAGCCCCAGCGTGGTGGTCATCACCACCGAGCAGGTAGTCTACTCCCAGTGGTCCTGGTACGGCCAGAGCCAGGTGGAGAGCGGCGCCGGCAGCGGCGTCATCATCAGCTCGGACGGCTACATCCTCACCTGTGCGCACGTTGTGGATGGTGCTTCCACCATCACCGTGACCATTGACGATAAAGACTACACCGCCACCCTCGTGGGCGAGGACACCACCAGCGACGTGGCCGTGATCAAGATCGACGCCTCTGGCCTGACCCCCGCCACCGTGGGCGACAGCGACAACCTGAAGGTGGGCCAGAGCGTCATGGCTGTGGGCAACCCGCTGGGTGAGCTGGGCGGCACCGTCACCGGCGGCATGATCAGCGCACTGAACCGCAGCGTGACCATCCAGGGCACCAGCTCCACCAACACCATGTCCCTGATCCAGATGGATGCTTCCGTCAGCCCCGGCAACTCCGGCGGCGGCCTGTTCAACATGAGCGGTGAGCTGATCGGCATCGTGAACGCAAAGTCGTCCTCCAGCGATGCCGAGGGCCTTGGCTTTGCCATCCCCATCAACGACGCCATCAAGGTGGCGCAGGAGCTGCTGGAAAACGGCTATGTCACCGGCCGGCCCTATCTGGGCATCACCTATCTGGGCGTTGAGGACGCCCAGACCGCTGCCCAGCTGGGCGTGAACGCTTACGGCGTCTATGTGGTGGAAGTGGTCAAGGGCGGCCCTGCCGAGCGGGCAGGCCTGCAGTCCGGTGACCGCATCGTGAGCATCGACGGCACCGAGATCGCCTCCAAGGACGATCTGGGCACCCTGATGCAGAAGCACGCGGCCGGTGACACCCTGAACATTACCATCGCCCGCAACGGCCAGATGCAGACCGTCAGCGTGACCCTGGGCGAAAAGACAGCGTCTAACAGCTAAAAATTCAAATCTTCTTGCGGCGGCAGACCTTTGCAGGCGGTCTGCCGCCGCTTTTGTGTGCCCGGAAAAGCCCCTTTGACCGAACGCACAAAAGTATGAGAAAAAATTTGTGAATATCGCCATCTGGACAAGCGGACCTTCCTGCGGTAACATAGATTTACAAGATTGTTACTCTCCATGAGGCATTACTTGCGCACTAATCCTTAAGAGCATTTATGCGGCTTATGGGGTGTGGTGTAAGTATAACCACAGGGGGAGTTTTTTCTTTGTAAATTTTGCGGATGGAGCGTGCCGGAGATGCAGATTTTCAAAAAGATCAACAACAACGTTGCTCTGGCACGGGACGCAAAAGGCCGCGAACTGGTGGTGTTCGGCAAGGGCATCGGCTTCCCCGCCATGCCGTATGAGCTCACCGATCTTTCGGCGGTGCAGCGCACCTTCTACGATGTGAACGAGAAGTATTTTGCACTGCTGCGCGACATCCCGGGCGAGGTGTTCCTGCTGGCGGACGACATTGCCGCCGACGCGCAGGACGAGCTGGACTGTTCCCTGAGCCCGAACCTGACCTATGCGCTGGCCGACCATCTCAATTTTGCCATTCAGCGCTGCCGGGACGGCATTGCCCTCCAGACACCGCTTGCCTATGATATCCGGCATCTGTATCCGCAGGAATACGCTCTGGCAAAACAGGCCCTGCACCAGATCCGGGATGCCCTGCATGTGGACCTGCCCGCCGAAGAAGCCGTGAGCATTGCGATGCACTTCATCACGGCAGAAGCCGAGGTGGGCGACATGCACTCCACCATCCTCACCGCCAAGGTGGTGTCCGAAATTTCGGCACTGGTGGAAGAAAACCTCTCCGTGAAGCTGGATAAGGACAGCTTCAGCTTTTCCCGCTTTGCGATGCACCTGCGCTACCTTGTGCAGCGCATGATGCACGGCAAACCGCTCAGCGGTGACACCGGCATGGACTCCATGTTCCGCACCGTCAGCCGCGAATACCCAAAGATCTATGCCTGTGTGCAGAAGATCAACGACTTCCTCACGGCCACCTACGGCTGGCCCTGCAGCAAGGAAGAACAGCTCTACCTCATCATGCACATCCACCGGGTGTGCTGTGAGCGCACCGAGGAAGAATAAGCCTTCCCCGAAAGACAACCGAATACCCCGAGATCATCGGATCGTTACCCGTGCAAAGTTCACGGGGCGTCACCCAGCTCGAAAAGAACACAGAACGGCTTTGGGCCGCGCTGCGGCCTTTTGCGAATTGGGTGATTTTTGTTTTTACGGTATATCCGCCGCCCGGCGCGCGAGGGCGGTGTGTTATATAAAATTTTATTGCATCTTGATGAAGGACACCTTCGTGTGCCCGGACAAAGAAAGGAAGTGCGGCCTTTGCAGGAAACGGAACCCCGGCAGGCATTGCTGGACCAGCTGCTCCCCCTTGTGGGCGGTGAGGCGAACGTGGCCTCCACCACCCGGCGGGGCAGCCGCATTTCCATGACACTCAAGGACGAAAGCCTTGCGGACCCTGCGGCGCTGGCGGCTCTGCCGTTTGCGGCCACCGTCAGTCTGCGCAATGGGCGGCTGCGCCTTGAGCTGACCGAACAGGCATACGAAACACGTAAAAAGGAGAATCTACTTATGGCTAGTAAATATGATGGTCTTGCGCGCATTATCATCCAGAATGTTGGCGGCAAGAGCAATATCGTGTCCCTTACCCACTGCATGACCCGCCTGCGCTTCAAACTGCAGGACGAGAGCAAGGCAAACACCGATGTGCTGAAAGAGACCGACGGCATCGTGACCGTGATCCAGTCCGGCGGACAGTATATGGTGGTCATCGGTCAGCAGGTTGCCGATGTGTACGACGCTGTGTGCACCGTGGGTCACATTACCCCGGGCGGCGCAGTGGACGATGACGGCAACGCCACCGGCAGCGCCGAAGCCCCCAAGGAAAAGCAGGGCCTGTTCAATGCCTTCGTCAGCATCGTTACGACAGTGTTTGCCCCCTGTTTGGGCGTGCTGGCTGCCACCGGTATCGTAAAGGGCTTTATCTCCCTGTTCGTTGCCATCGGCGTACTCAGCAGCACCAGCGCCACCTACAATATCCTGTACTCTCTGGGCGACAGCTTCTTCTACTTTATGCCCATGCTGCTGGCCTACACCGCCTCCAAAAAGTTTGGCCTGCCGGAGCTGGAGGGTATGACCATTGGTGCAGCGCTGCTGTACCCGTACCTGTCCACCACTTCCGGCATGGATATCTCCAACCTGTTCGGGATCCCGGTCGTTATGCCTGCTTCCGGCAACTACACCTCCAGCGTTCTCCCCATCATCTGCGCCATCGCATTTGCAGCATGGTTCGAGAAGAAGTATAAAAAGTTCATCCCGGATTCCTGCAAGCTGTTCTTTGTGCCGCTCATCACCTGCGGCGTCACCTTTATCCTCACGCTGTGGATCATCGGACCCATCACCTCTCTGCTGGGCGATGGTCTGGGCATTGCACTCAATGCGATCGCAAACTTTAACGGCATTCTGCTGGGCGCTGTTGTGGGCGGCCTGTGGCAGATCCTGGTCATGTTCGGTCTGCACTGGGCTACCGTGCCTCTGATGCTGAACGACCTGGCCACCAAGGGCTATTCCAACGCACTGACCGGTATGTTCGGCTGCACCTTTGCACAGTGCGGTGCCGTGTTGGCAATTTACCTCAAGACCAAGAACCGCAAGACCAAGAGCCTGTGCATCCCCGCACTGATCTCCGGTATCGCAGGTGTTACCGAGCCGGCAATCTACGGCCTGACCCTGCCCAAGAAGAAGCCCTTTATCATCACCTGCATCGTGGGTGCCATTACCGGCGCTGCCCTGATGGCATTTAATGTTACCGGCTACACCAGCGCAGGTACCGGCATCTTTGGCTACACCGCTTACATCAACACCGTTACCAACGATATTTCCGGCATGATCGCATCCATCGTCATTTCCCTGATCGCCGTTGTGCTGGCCTTCGTGATGGTCTATGTGACCTACTCTGACGAGCCTGCCAAGGCAAAGAAGTAAAAAGCACCACAGTTTTAGCAGGGGTTTTATAGAGATCCGTATCCAGGGGCAGGCTCCGGCCACAGGCCGTGCAGGGCCGCAGCCGTAAAGGGCCTGCCCCGCTTTTTATATCAGCTGAACAAAGGAGAAAAACACTATGAGCGTTTTCCGTGACGATTTCCTGTGGGGCGGTGCCTGCGCTGCCAACCAGTTCGAGGGCGCATGGGATGTGGACGGCAAGGGCCCCAGCGTGCCGGATATGTGCACCAACGGCTCCCACACCGTGCCCAAGTGGGTGACCACCACCATCCACCCGGACCGGCTGTACCCCAGCCACGAGGCCATTGATTTCTACCACCACTACGAGGAGGACATCGCCCTGTTTGCCGAGATGGGCTTCAAGACCTTCCGCACCTCCATCAACTGGACCCGCATCTTCCCCAACGGCTGGGAAACGGAACCCAATGAGAAGGGTCTGGAGTTCTACGACCGCGTGTTCGACTGCTGCAAGAAGCACGGCATCGAGCCGCTGGTCACCATCAGCCATTACGAGCTGCCCTACGCTCTGGTGGAAAAGTACAACGGCTGGGCTTCCCGGGAGCTGATCGGGTTCTACATGAACTACTGCAAGACCATCTTTGAGCGCTACAAGGACAAGGTCAAATACTGGCTCACCTTCAACGAGATCAACGCAGGCATGATGGCCTTTGGTCAGGTGCTTTCCACCGGTACCGTGCAGGGCTACGAAGGCCCCGCCATGGGTGCACCGGATGACCCCCAGACCCGCCTGCAGGCTTTGCATCACCAGTTTGTGGCCAGTGCACAGGCCATCATCTACGCCCATGCGCACTACCCCCAGTTCAAGATGGGCTGCATGCTGGCCTACGGCCAGAGCTACGCCATGACCTGCGACCCGGATGACCAGCTGGCCAACCAGCAGAGCATGAACGAGCACAACTGGTACTGCGGCGATGTGCATGTGCGCGGCGAGTACCCCTACTTTGCAAAGCGCCTGTGGAAAGAGCTGGGCGTGGAGATCCGGATGGAGCCGGAGGACGCCGAGACCTTGAAGAAGGGCGTAGTGGATTTTTACACCTTCAGCTACTACATGACCAGCTGCGTGACCACCCACAAGGATGTGGAGGGCATTGGCGGCAACCTGCTGGGCGGCGTGAAGAACCCCTACCTGAAAGCTTCCGACTGGGGCTGGCAGATCGACCCCAAGGGCCTGCGCTATGCCCTGAACGAGATATATGGCCGTTACCAGATCCCCCTGATGGTGGTGGAGAACGGTCTGGGTGCCTACGACGAGAAGGGCGAGGACGGCGTTGTTCACGACAGCTACCGCATCGACTACCTGCGCGACCACATTGCACAGATGGCCGAGGCCGTGAAGGACGGCGTGGACCTGATGGGCTACACCCCCTGGGGCTGCATCGACCTGGTCAGCGCTTCCACCGGTGAGATGGCAAAGCGTTACGGTTTCATCTATGTCAACAAGTTTGACGATGGCACCGGCGACCTGAGCCGCGAGAAGAAGGACTCCTTCTACTGGTACAAGAAGGTCATTGCCACTAACGGCGAAGATCTGGCATAACTGCATCTGAAAAAGGCTCCGGAAGCTTTCGCTGCCGGAGCCTTTTTGCGTATTCAGATGATTCTTATACCTGCCCGAAGATGGTTGCGCTGTAAGGCATGAGCACGGCTTCGTGCTCGTACACCCTTGCAGGGCCGCGCCACAGGCTGGACGAGGTGCCGTCGCTCAGCAGCTGCCACCGGCCGCCGGGCAGCGGCACGGTCCTGCTTGTCTCGGTGGGGTTATAGAACACGCACAGCGCGCCCCAGGCCGCGCCGTCGCCCCACACGGCGGGCAGAGTCCAGCCCACCAGCGGCTGCTCCAGCGCGAAGAACTGCAGCGCGTCCGGCGCGTTGCGGTCGGCACTGCCCAGCCGCGGGAACTTTGCCCGCAAAGCAAGCAATCCCCGGTAATAGTCCACCAGCGGGTGGTACTTCTCGGCCCGCTCCCAGTCCAGCCGGTTCAGCGCGGGCGAGGAGCGGTAGCTGTTGCCCTGGCCCTTTTTGGTGCGGGCAAACTCCTCACCGGCCTGCAGAAAGGGCAGGCCGAAGCTTGTCAGGTAGATGCCCGCCGCCAGCCGGTTCTGGGCCAGCGCAGTGCTGTCGGCGGCGGTGAACTCCGGCTTCTCGTGCCGCACGAGAAGCAGCTTGTCCCACAAGGTGAAATTGTCGTGGGCGGAAACATAGCTCACGATCTGCCCGGGCGCGTGAGGCGGCAGCTTGTCGCTGCGGCACCAGGCGGCCACCGCCGCGCCGATGTCCCACAGGCTGTCGGGTTTGCCCTGCACATAGCCCGGTTCCCGGGCGTTGAAGCACCCGCCCTTGATGGCGTCGCGGGTGTCATCGCAGAAGATGCCCACCCGCTCGTTGAGCATGGCAAGGTTTGCCTTGTTGGCCTCGTACCGGTGCAGCTGGCTGGCCCCGCCCTGCCACGGCTCGCCGTACATCAGGATATCCCGCCCGCCGGGCAGAGCGTCCAGCGCGGCGCGCACCGCGTTGATGGTCTCCACGTCATAAAGGCCCATCAGGTCGAACCGGAAGCCGTCGATGTGGTACTCCTGCGCCCAGTAGAGGATGGAGTCGATCATATACCGCCGGGCCATCACCCGCTCGCTGGCGAACTCGTTGCCGCAGCCGCTGCCGTTGGAAAAGCTGCCGTCCTCGTTCTGGCGGAAGAAATAGCAGGGCACGGTGTCGTTCAGCGGGTTTTCGTTGCGGTACATGTGGTTATATACCACGTCCATCACCACGCCGATGCCCGCCGCATGCAGGGCGGCGATCATCGCCTTGCACTCGCGGATGCGCACTTCGCCCCGGGCCGGGTCGGTGGAATAACTGCCCTCGGGTACGTTGTAGTTGGTGGGGTCATAGCCCCAGTTGTACTGGCGCAGCAGGGGTCTGGCCTCGTCCACGCTGCCAAAATCAAAAATGGGCATCAGCTGGACGTACTTCACGCCCAGGCGCTTCAGGTAGTTCAGGCAGGTGGGGTGCACCCCGTCGCCATGCAGGGTGGTGCCGCTCTGGGTAAAGGCCATGAACTTGCCCCGCCAGGCCGGGCGCACGCCGCTGGCGGCATCCTGCGAAAAATCCCGCACGCTCACTTCCCACACGGCCCGCTGGCTGGGCGGGATCACCGGCCGCACGTCCCGCGCCCAGCGGTCGGGGTCCGTGCGGGCAAGGTCCACGATCATGCTGCGGGTGCCGTTCACACCCGCCGCCCGGGCGTAGGGGTCGCCGGTCTCGCGGGCGGTGCCGTCCACGGTGACGGTAAAGGTGTAGTAGCGGCCGTGCTGGTCGCCGGGCAGGTAGATGCTCCACACGCCCTGCGGCCCGCGCTCCAGCGGCAGGGTACCCATGCGGGCGCTGCCGTCGCCTTTGCGGTAGAGGTTCACCGCCACGCTTTGGGCCGTGGGGGCCCACAGGTGCAGCCGTGTGCCGGAGGGCGCATACTCCGGCCCCAGCGGGCCGGTATAGGTGGTCTCGCGGGCAAAGGCGTCGCTCTCGAACAGCGTTTTCAGTTCAGCAGGGTTTGTGGCGTTCATGTTCCTTCATTCCTTCTTGCGAATTTCCCATAGAGTAAGTGTAAACAACACAGCCGGGTTTTGCAAGAGAAAAATGCAAAAACCGGGCGCAAAACGCAAGCAGCGCCCCGGAGTTTCTCGCTCCGGGGCGCTGTCTGTTATGGTTTATTGCTTGCGGTGTGGGCGGAAAGCCGCCCGCTTTTTTGTAGGGAACGGACTTGTCCGTTCCGCTTAGTGCTTGCTCTCTTTGCGGTTCAGGAACAGGCCCGCCGTCAGCAGGGCAACGCCGCTCAAAGCGCTGGCGAGGGCGGCCAGCCAGTTCACGCCGGTCTGGGGCAGGGTGCTGGCCGTATCAGCCTGCACGGTGCTCTGCGCACCTGCCGGGGTCACAGCCGCCGTTTCATCCTGTGCGGTGTCTGCCACATCAGCCGGGGTCACGGTGATATCCTCGGCCGGGGTGGTGGTGTCGTCCGCCGGGGTGCTGTCCGGGGTCTCGTCCGGCGTAACGGGGGTCACAGGAGTGACCGGCGTCGGCTCGTCGGGCGAGGGCTCGACGTAATCATAGGGTTCGTCATAGTAGCCCTTGCAGCCGTCCACGGAGCAGTAATGCCGGATGGTACCCTGCTCGTCGGGGGTGGCGTATTTAATGATCTGGCTGCGGCCCCAGGTGTGGGCGTCGTCTTCCTGATGCAGGTCCTGATTGTTGTCTTCCATGCCGACGTACTTGCCGTTGTGCACGGTGTTGTTGAGGTAAGTGAAGATCCAGCCCTTGCGATAAGAGCGCACCACGCCGCTGTGTTCGTTGCCGAGGTTCGCCATGGTCAGGGTGCTTTCACCAGTGATGGCTTCCCCAAAACTGCGGGTGGTGGCGGCAACGTTCAGCTCGTTGTCGTTGGCATTGATGGTCACGGTGGTGTCCACGGCGTCGTTTGCACCGTTGCCAATGCCTGCGCCGTTTTCGCCACCCTTGGCAGTAAGCTTGCCGTTATTGTTGCTGTCGGTAATTGTCAGCGTATAGTTGGGGTTAGCAGCATTGTTTGTTGCATGGCTTTCCTTTTCCAGTGCGGCATGGTCCTTGCCGCCGGTCAACACGTTGTTGCCGTCCAGCTCAATAATGGTTTTGCCGTTGGAGGAAATGGCAGCCTTGCCGGTCTCGCTGGCGTCGATTTCCAAGTCACTGATGGTCACCGTGGTATCCTTGAGGGTCACATTGTTTGTATTGCTCTTACCGGTAATGGTGATGCCGTCGGGGTCGTCGTCCGTTTCCTGGTGAATGACGGCACCGGTGCTGTCGGTGATGGTCACAAGCTTGCCATCGACCGAAATATTGCCGTCGGACACATACCATGTCTTATATTCTGCAATGCCGTAAGCGTCCGCAAAGGCCGGGGCCGCGATGGACGTGACCATGGCCATTACCGCCGCCGTGGAAAGCACCCGCAGGGCGAGTTTATTCGGTTTCGCATGTTTTGCCTGCATAAAAATCTCCCTCTCATTCCTTCTCTTTTTCTGCCTGTGCCGCCGCCCCGCAGCGTGAGGAAGGGGGAGGGGGCGCATTTTCTTTATTATATACCCCCCTCCCCCTCCGTAAATCAAGTAAAAACAGCAGCAGCGGCGCTTTTTCTTGCAAAAATGCGCCGGGTACACTATACTGAAAGAAAACAATGACACGGAGGGCAAAGCCATGGCATATACCGACGATTGGGAAACCCTTATGAACGGTGTGTTCGGCGCGGGCGGCAAGCTCAAATTCGGCGGCGCACAGCCGGGGGAGAAGCCGCAGGCCGCAAAGCCCGCAGGCAGCCCCCTGCCGGACCTGAACGCCGCATTGCAGGAGAACCAGCGCCAGCTGGACGAGCTGCTGAAAAAGCAGAACGCCCAGCTCAAGGCCCAGGACGCCGCCGCGCAGTCTGCGCTGGAAGACAGCCGCCGGATGCTGCGGGACATGGAGGCCGACGGCCTGCTGGCCAAAGGCACCGCCGATGTGCCGCCGGAACAGCTGGGCAGCTTTGAGGGTCTTGCCGCCGAGGTGAAAAAGAGCGTCCTCGGGCAGGACGCCTTTGTGGACAGCGTGGTGCGGGCCATGCGGCGGCCCTTTGTGCTGGGCACCGAGCGCCCGGCGGCACGCAACGTGATCCTCATCTGCGGGGCACCCGGCACCGGGCGGCACTTCGCGCTGGCGGAGACGGCCCGCATCATGGCGGCGCGGGGCCTGCTGCAGAACGACCAGACCGCCGTGCTGGACCTTGCCCTTTACCCGAACTCCGGGGCCGAAAAGCTGTTTCTGCAGGACCTTTACGCCGCCCTGCACGCCCCCGGCGAGATCGTCATTTTTGAGCACTACGAGAGCTGCCACCCGGGCTTCCTCAAGACGCTGTCCGACCTGGCCGTGAAGGGCAGCGCCCCGCTTTCCAGCCGGTACCTCGTCAACAAGGAGGGCATCCTGGTGGACGCGGGCACGGCGCTGGCCCCGGGCGCGGTGAGCACCATCACCCCCTGCGGCAAGTACCTCGTTTTCTTCTCCCGCAAGGGCCGGGACGCGCTGGCGGATAAATTCGGTGCACCCTTTGTGGCGGCGGTGGGCGATGTGTGCACCACCAGCGCCTTCGCCCGCGAGGACCTTGCCGCCCTCGCGGCCCAGCAGCTGAACGCGCTGGCCCAGAAGGTGAACACCCGCTTGGGCCTGACCCTCACCGCCGGGGCGGATGTGCGGGACTACGTTGCCGCTCAGTGCTCCAAGGAAAAAGGCGCGGCGGGCCTTGCCGCCGCCTGCGAGCAGATCTTCCGCGCCCTGAGCGAATACTGCCTGCAGACCGACGCAAAGCTCACCGGCACCGTGGCCCTCACGGCCCAGCCGGAGGGGGTGTGGTTCAGCCTGAACGGGGCCGAGGCGCAGCCGCTTGCCGCCCTGCTGCCCGCCGAGTACACCGGCGCGGTGGATGCCATCCGCGCCGAGCTGGACGACCTTGTGGGCCTTGCGCCGGTCAAGGAGTATGTGTTTGGCCTGGCGGATAATCTGCAGGTGCAGCAGCGCCGGGCGGCGGCGGGCCTCAAGACCGCCAGCCTTTCCATGCACATGATCTTCACCGGCAACCCCGGCACCGGCAAGACCACCATTGCCCGCCTTGTGGCGAAGTACCTCAAGGCCATCGGTGCGCTCAAGGGCGGCCAGCTGGTGGAGGTGACCCGCGCCGACCTTGTGGGCCGCTACACCGGCCACACCGCGCCGCTGACCAACAGCGTCATCGAGAGCGCGCTGGGCGGCGTGCTGTTCATCGACGAAGCCTACAGCCTGTACCGCGGCGAGCAGGACAGCTTTGGCCTGGAAGCCATCGACACCCTTGTGAAGGGCATGGAGGACCACCGCGACGAGCTGGTGGTCATTCTGGCGGGCTACACGAAGGAGATGGAGACCTTCCTCACCGCCAACAGCGGCCTTGCCAGCCGCTTTCCGAACAAGATCGAGTTCCCGGATTACACCGCCGACGAGCTTTTGGATATCACCACGGTGCTGGCCAAAGGCAAGGGCTACCGGCTGGCCGAGAGCTGCACCTTCCCGCTTTTGGGCTACTACAAGCGCCGTCAGGCGCTGGACAGCCGCACCGCCGGCAACGGCCGCCTGGCCCGCAACACGCTGGAAAAGGCCATCTTCCACCAGAGCCGCCGCCTTGTGGCCGAGCCCGCCGCCGAGCTGGACCTGATTTTGCCCAGCGACCTGGAATTTGAGGAATAAACGATAAAAAGCAGAACGCCTTCGACGCTGGGTCGAAGGCGTTTTGCTTTATTGCCCGGGCAAGCAGTAAAGGCTTTTCGTCTAATGACTTGCGTGTTCGTCTCAAGGCCGCACGGTTTTAGACGAAAACAGAAAAAGCTGAGAAGGAAAAAATGTGCTGCAAATTTTACGTTGAATTTTACAGCGTTGTGCGTTATACTAAGGCTGAAAGGAGTGGATATTATGCCAAACATCAAACCGATTTCTGATCTGCGAAACTACAATGAGGTGCTGCGGGACGTGGAGGAAGGCTCGCCGGTCTTCCTGACCAAAAACGGCCGCGGGAAATATGCCATTGTGGAGCTGCGCGATTATGAGAAAGCACAGGCGACCATCCGTCTGATGAGCGAGATCGCAAAGGGCCGCCGCTCCGGGGAAGAAGAAGGCTGGCTGAGCGTGGAGGAAGTGGAGAAATCGCTTGGGATCACACATGAATAAATTGCAGGTTTCAAAAGCAGCACAAAAAGATTTGCAGGAAATAAAAGCCTATATCGCGGTCGATTTGGAAAACCCGGGGGCGGCAGTGGCTGCGGTGAGCAAGATCACGAAAAAGATACGGCTTTTGAAGGATAACCCGCTGATGGGCCCTGCGCTGACAGCCGTCACTGATGTAAACAGTGACGAACGATTTCTCGTCTGCGGGAATTATCTTGTTTTTTACTCTGTTACGCGGGAAAACATCTTTATTGACCGCGTTCTTTACGGCCGCAGAGATTACCTGCGGGTCCTCTTTGGCGAACAGGCCGATACGGTGCAGGCGGGCGAATTTCAGCCGGAAGAATGATATAAAAAGCGCGGCGGTACGTCACGGCTGGGAGGCGCCGCCGCGGCTTTGCAGCCCGGGCAAAAAAGTAAGAGCTTTTCGTCTAACCGCTTGCACTTTCGTCTCAAATGGGGTATGATTGAGACGAAAGAGAATTTGTGAGACGAAAACCACTGCAAGAAAGAGGGATGCTTTGTGCGCCATTTTGACTACGGAAAGCTGGCAGAACGGTTATGGGATATCGAAACGCTCACCTGTATTGCAAAGATCCATGAATGCAAGGGGCGGCAGGAGCTGTATGTGCGCCAGAAACCGGAAGAACTGGAACGTCTTGTGGAGATCGCGCGGATCCAGAGCACGGAATCATCGAATAAAATAGAAGGAATCGTAACGACGGCGACCCGCATGAAACAGCTGTTTGCGGAAAAAACAACACCGAGAAACCGGGACGAAGGCGAGATTATGGGGTACCGGAACGTGCTGAACACGATCCACGAGCACCACGACGATATTCCGGTCAAGCCGAATTATATTCTGCAGCTGCACCGGGATATGATGCAGTACGCAGGTGTTTCCTACGGTGGGCACTTCAAGAATGTGCAGAATTATATCAATGAGACACGCCCGGACGGCACACAGGTGACCCGCTTCACCCCTCTTGCACCTTATGAGACGGAGGCGGCCGTGACGGCGATCTGCGAAAGCTATCAGCGCACGATCGCGCAGGAGAAGGTGGACCCCCTGCTGCTGATCCCGGTGTTTATCTGCGATTTTCTGTGCATCCACCCGTTCAACGATGGCAATGGCCGCATGAGCCGGCTGCTCACACTGCTGCTGCTGTACCGCAACGGCTATGAAGTGGGAAAGTATATCAGCATTGAAAAGCAGATCGAGAACACAAAGGACACCTATTATGAGGTGTTGCAGCAGATCGACCAGGGGTGGTATGAGGAAACCAATGACCCAACGCCCTTCATCCGCTATATGCTCAAAGTGATCCTTGCCAGCTATATGGAGTTTGAAGAAAGGGTCGGGCTGGTGAATGCTGCCGGAACGCGCAGCTCGGCGTATGATATCGTAAAAAAGTGCGTCAGCGAAAAAATAGGCCGCTTTACCAGCGCAGAAGTGATCGCGGCCTGTCCGTCCGTGGCGAAATCCACGATCCTGCGGGAACTGAAAGTGCTGACGGAGCAGGGCGTGATCCGCAAAATAGGGGCAGGGCGAAGCACCTGCTATCTCCGGGAGGATGCATCGGAATAAAAAAGCGTTTCGTCTAATGTTTTGCGCTTTCGTCTCAAACGGGGTGGTTTTGAGACGAAAACCGCACAAAGAAAAAGCGAGGGGGCTGTCCTGTTTGGGACAGCCCCCTCGCCTATGTTGTTCTTTGGTCTGTCTCCGGCCTGTGTTATGAGTGCAGGTCAGAGCAGGATGACCGCTGCGTTGACCACCAGGCCCACGCCGGTCGCGCAGGAAGCGGTGACCCAGACGATGCGGCCCAGGTCGCGGATCGCATTGGCGGCGCTCTTGTTCATATCGTTGGTGATGGCGTCAATGCCATTCTCCAGCCAGGTCTTGGGGTTGGCGTTGCGGTAATCACGGATCGCCGTGATGCCCTTGTACCAGCCGATGAACGGGATCCAGTTCAGGATGGCTTCGCTCATGGTAGCGTTTGCGCCGCCCTCGGTGTAGGTCATTTCTTCGCAGGAAAGGACATTATAACATGCAGGCATTCTCATCGTAGCTTCCATAATAACACTCCTTTTTGAAACAAAGATTTATTTCTGCAGCGCCGGACAGGGCGCTGACTCCGACGAAAAGATGCGGCCGGGAAGATCACTTGCGCAGCAGCAGGATGGCGCTCAGCGGGGCCAGGGCCACCAGCGTTGCCACCGATACGCCGTCGCGCAGTGCGTTGGAGGCAGACTGCTTCATGTCGGCGCCAATGTCGTCAAACGCACGGCCCAGAACGGTGAAGAAGTTGCCCTGCTTGTTGTCGGGCTGCGCCAGCCAGGCACGGCCCTGCTGGATGCCCCAGATGTAGCTGGAACCCAGCACACCAAAGCCGATGGTGGAGGTGACGGCGACAAGTCCGGTCAGGATGGCCGAGCCGCCCTCGGTATAAGTCATTTCTTCCTCAGAAAGCACGGTATAACCAGCGGGAAGATTCAGATTCGTATTCATCATGCATACACCCTTTTCAAAAGATGATCGGTTCGATTTGTTCCAAGCACTCGCACCGCTGCAATATCCGGGCAGAGAAACCTCTCTGTACCGCCATTGTACAACAGCCGTCGTTTTTTTGCAAGAGGGTTCTGGGCAGGATGCGCAAAAACTGGAGAGACTTCCGAAAAGAACTGGAAAAATTTGTGAAAAAGGACTGCAATAATTCGCGAAATCGCTGATTGCAGTCCTTTTTTGTTCCGTTTCTTTGCCGGTGCTGAAGTTTCTCAGCCCACAACGCCTGCCCGGTAGAGGTAGGGGTCGCTCTTGAAGCTGTCGAAGCTGTAGAGCACCAAGATCTGATCGTAGTCGTTGTCCGCGATCAGCTGGTCAAGGCCGTAGTTGTAATTGCGGAAGTCTACTACATCAATCTGGGCATAATTTGCCGTCAGATACGGCGCAAAGCAGTTGGCATAGCTGTCCTTGATGACCAGAATCTTCCCCGTCCCTTCGCCTTCAATGCGGCTCAGGCCGTTGTTGCCGTGCAGGAACATGGCGTACTTGTCGTACACGTTCAGCTTGTCGGTGTCGTACAGGCCGGTGGTCTCGCCGTCCGTGGGCTGGCCCGCCGCCGTGACGTTGTAGATGGTCAGGCTGTTGGGCAGGTCGTAGTACGTGATGGTGTCCGGCACGGCGTTCCAGGTGCGGGCCTTGGAGTAGTGGGTGCCGTAGAAGCTGTTTGCCGTCAGCGCGGTGTGGGCGGCTGTGTCGAACGGGGTCAGGCCCAGTGCGTCGCACAGTTGGCCGTAGGCGTAGTAAGCGCCGAGGGTCGTCCAGTGGTGGTCGGTGCGGTAGTAGATATATTCACTCTTGTGGGCGGCAAGAACCTGCCGCACGTCCACAAAGCGGCCTCCGGCGGCCTGTACGGCGGCGGAGAGCTGGTCGAGGTATGTGTCCTCGTCCAGCAGCGGGGCGTTTGCAGGCACATTTTCCTTGTAGATATCCGAGGCCGCCGGGGCCAGCAGCACGTTCACCTTGCCGGGGTACCTCTGGCAGAGCGACTCCACCGCGGCGGTGTTCTTGGGCAGGGTTCGGGTCTCGCTGTCCAGCAGGCCGAAGGTGCGGGGGAACATCATGTGCTCTTTGCCCAGCAGGATGCCGCCGTTCTGCTCCTTCTGCAGCAGGGTGGTCTCCACCACGCTCTGCAGGCTGATCCACTGGTCGCGGCCGAAGACCTGATCCTTCACGTACTTCGTGTAGGCGGTGAAGTAGCTGTTCAGCCCCTTGGCGGAAAGCTGGGTCAGGGCCGGGCGCTGGCTGAGGGTGGTGTTTTCCATCTCGCTGTAGGCGCGGTCCGGCGTGATGAGATCCAGCGCGAACAGGCCGACGAAGAACAGGCTGAACACCACCAGCACCGGGTAGTGCAGGAGCGAAGAAGATTTTTTGCTGTGCTTTGACATCTTCACGCCTCCTTAAAAGTTGAAGTAGAGGAACGGGCTGTTGGTGCTGCCCACCACATAGGCGGTGGACACCACCAGCAGGGCCAGAATGGCACCGCAGCGGGTGACGACGTTCTTTTTGAGCAGGTTCCAGAACTTCTCAATGAGCGGGGTGCAGCAGACGACGCTGACAGCCAGCAGTACGCCGTAGTTGCGCAGGAAATACAGCGGCGACACACCGCCGGAGGGGATGAACAATTTCTGGAACAGCAGGCCAAAGCTCACGCCGGTATCGTTGCCCACGAACATGGCCCAGCCCACAACAACAAGGAACAGAGTGTAGATGTGGGGCCACACCCTGCCTTTTTCCAGGTGTTTGAGCAGGAACAGCTTTTCGATGGCCAGCAGCGCAAAATAATACAGGCCCCAGCAGATGAAGTTCCAGTTGGCGCCGTGCCAGATGCCGGTGAGCAGCTCCACCACGAACAGGTTGAAGATCTGGCGCTTGAGGCCCTTGCGGTTGCCGCCCAGCGGGATATACACATACTCGCGGAACCAGCCGGACAGAGTCATGTGCCAGCGCCGCCAGAACTCAGTGATGGAAGCGGAGATATAGGGATAGTTGAAGTTTGCCGGGAAGTCGAAGCCCAGCATCTTGCCCATGCCGATGCCCATCATGGAGTAGCCGGAAAAGTCGAAGTAGAGCTGCAGGCTGTAGGCCAGGATGCCCAGCCACACCAGCGGGGTGGACGCATTGGCAAGGCCCACAAAGGTGGTGGAGGGGCTGTCCGCCACGCCGATGATATCGGTCCACAAAGCACCGATGGCGTCCGCCAGCAGCACCTTTTTGGCCAGACCGAAGGTGAACAAGGTCATGCCATCCTCAATTTGTTTGAGGCTGTAGCGGTGCTTGTAAACGTGCAGCTGGTTCGAGACATCGCGGTACTTGACGATGGGGCCCGCGATGAGCTGCGGGAACATGACCACATAGGCACCGAAGTCGATGATATTGCGCTCGGCTTTTACATCCCGGCGGTAAACGTCGATGGAATAGGAGAGGGTCTGGAAGGTGTAGAAGCTGATGCCCAGCGGCAAAGTGCCGATGCCCTGAATTTCGGCAAAGGCGGTGCCCAGCAGGGCATTGGCGCTGCGCAGCACGAAGTTTGCGTATTTGAAGTAGAACAGCATCCCCAGACTGCCGATGAGGGCGACCAGCAGAAAGGCTTTGCGCAGAGCAGGCTTTGCGTCAAAGTGCTCGATGGCAAGGCCGCATACATAGTTGATGAGGATGAGGGCCACCATGACCGGGAAAAAACGCACCTCGCCCCAGCAGTAGAACACCAGACTGCAAAGGAACAGCACGGTATTCTTGAGCTTTGCGGGCGCGAGATAGTACAGCGCCAGCGTGATGGGCAGAAAGCGGAACAGGAAGATGATGGTGCTGAAAACCAAGGCGTCAGCCTCCTTTTTTACCTGAAAAAGCCGATGCCGAAAATGGCACCGGCTTTGGGTGGGTCAGATTCAGAACGGGACGATCAGGCCAGGGCGTTGTCCACGGCGCTGTCCAGATCGGCAGTGCACTCGTTGGAGGCGATCACCATGACAACGGTGTTGTCCTTGAAGGCGATGACCGCGTTCTCCACGTTGGTCTGGGCCTGGGCGAACTCGGCATAGTTGCCGTAGAAGGCCACCTGATCCTGCTGGTAGGTGTACAGGGCATCGGCAATGTCCTGAGCCTTGCCGTCGGCGGCTTCGATCACCAGCACAAGACCGGCGTCGCCGTTGTCATTGCTCTTGACGCCCTTGTAGCTCACCACGTTCTCGGCAGGCAGGTTGAAGTCATACTCGATGTTCATGGCTGCGATCTCGAACTGGTTGGAGATGGGGTTTTGCTCCAGCAGTGCGTCGTAGATGCCGTCCAGCGCAGAGGTGCCGTTCTCGGCGGCGTTGTCCACCACGGAGGATGCTGCCGCGCTGGAAGCGGGCGAGGTGACCTCAGCCGTGGAGACCGAGGACGGGGCAGCGGAAGAACTGCTGCCGCCGCAGCCGGTCAGTACAGCGGCGGACAGAGCGGCCACAGCCACGAAAGATGCGATTTTTGTGCGGTTTATCATAAAAAATTCCTTCTTTTGTTCAAAACATTCGCCGCCCTGCCGAAACAGCTTTTCTCCCAGGGCAGACTATTATTATCTTACCATAACCGCGGGCAAAATGCAACGCAAAGGGCCCCGGTTTTACGGATTTTTAACCGGTGACGCTCTCCCCTGCGGCCAGCTTTTTCAGCAGTGCCACGGCGTCCTCAAAGCACAGGCCGCTCTGGTTGATGAGGGCGGCATTCTCCGGGCCCACATAGCGCCAGTGCCAGGGTTCGTAGGTGATCTCGGTGACGGCTTCGGCGTCCTTCGGGTAGCGCAGGATGAAGCCGTATTCCTCCGCGTGGGCGCACAGCCAGCGGAAGGCCTCGGTGTTCTCAAAGCCCTCGTCAAGGCCGGTGTGCTCCGGGCTGTTCAGGTCGGCGGCAAGGCCGCAGTTGTGCTCCGAATAGCCCGGCGGGTTCACGATGGTGGCCGCCTGTTGGAGTGCCTCGTCCCGGGAGAGACCTTTCTCGAGAAAATACTGGGTCTTTTTGTCGTAGAGGTTTTTCTGGTAGTCCACGCTGCGGTAGCCGCTCTGCATCCAGACGGTCACGCCGTCCTTTGCGGCGGCGGCCTGCATGGCAAGGAAGGCGTCGGCGGCTTCGGTCTGCAGGGTCTTGTTGATGGCGGTGGCCGAGCCGCACTCCTTGGTGGTGAAGGTGTAGCCGTCCGGCATCTTGTTGGTATGATTCACCAGCACCATGCGGGGGTCGTCCAGCATGGCCTGGGCCTGCTGGGCCTGCGCAGCGCTGTCCTCAGCCTGTGAAGCGGCACTGCGGGCCGGGACGGAAGCGGCCTGCGGCAGGGCGGCGCTGCGGGAGAGCGCAAAGGAGACGCCGCCCACGGCCAGGCAGGCGGCGGCAGTCACGGTGAGCAGCCGCCGCACGGCGGGGCGCAGATGGCGGCGGCGGTGCGGGTGCCGGGTGGATGTGTTCATGCAAAAGCCCTCTTTCCGGTTCGATGGATAGAATTGCCCGTCTTCGGGCAGACTATGCCCGGAGGGGAACGAATATGAAACTTTCAGCACAGGAATATGCGCGCCGGGTGCGGCGCATCGGGCCGCATTCGCCCCTGGGGATGGACTGCCTGTGGGCCTTCGGTGTGGGCGGGTGCATCTGCCTGCTGGGCGAGGTGCTGCGCCAGCGGTACCTTGCCCTGGGGCTGGAAGCCGACCTCGCGGGCACCCTGACCAGCTGCAGCCTCATCGCCCTTTCGGCGGTGCTCACCACGCTGGGCTGGTACCAGAAGCTGGCGGCCAAAGCCGGGGCCGGGTCGCTGGTGCCCATCACGGGCTTTGCCAACGCGGTGGTCAGCGCGGCCATCGAGTTCAAGAGCGAAGGCCGGGTGCTGGGCACCGGGGCGAAGATGTTCACCATTGCCGGGCCGGTCATCGTGTACGGCACGCTGGCGGCGGTGGTGTACGGCGTGGTGCTGTGGGCGGCGGGCGCGCTGGGCGGCACCCTTCCATCCTGAATACGGATCAGCGCGCCGAAAGCTTGCAGCGCAACGCTATTGTACCATAAAACTTTGCATTTGTTGCCGGAAAGGGGAAATTTTGTTCATGGTGAACCGCTGCGGGGATACCCTGCTGTTTGAAGCGCCGCCGGTGATCGCTGCCGGGGCGGCGGTGGGCGGCAAGAAAGAGAGCGAGGGCCCGCTGGCGGCGGAGTTCGACGAGCTTTCCTCGGACAACCGCTTCGGCCAGTCCGGCTGGGAAGCGGCGGAGACTCACCTGCAGCTGCGTGCTGCACGGCTCTGCCTGAAAAAAGCCGCCCTCCCGCAGGAGAAGGTCCAGCTGGCCCTTGCGGGCGACCTGCAGGCCCAGTGCACGGCGTCCAGCTATGCCATGCGGGAGCTGGGGGTGCCCTTTGCGGGGGTGTTCGGGGCCTGCAGCACCATGGCGGAAGCCCTGGGCCTGGGCGCAGTGCTGTGCAGTTCCGGGGCCGCGCGGAACCTGCTGGCCATGGCGTCCAGCCACTTCTGCGCGGCCGAGCGGCAGTTCCGCACGCCCCTGAGCTACGGGGCCGTGCGCACCCCCACCGCCCAGTGGACGGCCACCGCAGCCGGGTGCTGCCTGCTGCAGCCCCAGGGCGAGGGCGTGGGCATCGCTGCAGCCACCTTCGGCCGGGTGCAGGACTATCAGGTGAAGGACATCAACAACATGGGCGCGGCCATGGCCCCGGCGGCGGCCTCCACCCTGCTGCACTATTTCCGGGATACGAACACCGAGCCACAGGAGTTCGACTGCATCTACACTGGTGACCTTGGCCAGGTGGGCAGCCAGCTGCTGCGGGAGCTGCTGGCCGCAGAGGGCTTTCTGCTGAAGAACCATGTGGACTGCGGCTGCATCCTGTTCGACGCAAAGGAGCAGCAGGTAAAAAGCGGCGGCAGCGGCCCGGGCTGCTGCGCGGCGGTGCTGTGCGGGCACATCCTGCCGCGGCTGCGCAGGGGCAGCCAGAAACGGGTGCTGTTCGCGGCCACCGGGGCCCTGATGAGCCAGACCACTTTTTTGCAGAAGGAAAGCATCCCGGCGGTGGCACATTTGGTCGAGCTGCGCGGGCCGGAAAAGGAGAACTGACATGAATTATTTCTGGGCGTTCTGTGTGGGCGGGGCGATCTGCGTCGCGGGGCAATTGCTCATCGACCTCACCGGCCTGACCCCGGCCCGCATCCTGACGGGCTATGTGGTGGCGGGGGTGGTGCTTTCGGCCGTCGGGTGGTATGCGCCGCTGGCCGAATTTGCCGGGTGCGGGGCTACCGTGCCCCTGCTGGGGTTCGGGCACCTGCTGGCAAAAGGGGTGCGCACCGCGCTGCAGGAAGAAGGTGCTGTGGGCATCCTCACGGGCGGGCTCACCGCTGCGGCGGCCGGGATCACCACAAGCCTTGTCTGCGGCGTGATATGTTCATTGGTGGGCAAAAGTCACGACCAGAACTAAATACGCAAAAGAGGGAGCGCCAGCAAGGCGCTCCCTCTTTGCATAGAAAAAGGATTTGTTTTACAGCAGCATCACCGCGCATACCACGGCCACCACTGCACCAATGGCAGCCGTGACACCGTAAATTTTGCGGGATTCTGCGTCGTTTTTGTTCTGCTGCAGGTAGTAGACACCTGCGCCGAACAGCAAAATGCCAATGATGAGACCAACGATCGTGATCATGCGTTTTTCCTCCAATTCAACAGCAATGCCGAGTTGATGATAACGAGCACACTGCCTGCATTGCACACCGGTTCGCCCTTCTGCTGGAACTCGTCGATGCAGTGCAGCTTATCCTGCGGCAGGCAGTTCGCACGCACTTCCCGGATGCCCAGCTGGCCCGCAATGGCGTTGGCGGCACTGGCGTGGTCGCCGGTGAGCAGCACGGGCTGCACGCCCAGGGCGGTCAGCTGCCGGATGGTGTCTGCGCTCTCGGCGCGTAAGGTGTCGGAAAGGGCAATGTAGCCCGCGAACACGCCGTTCACGGCCAGATAGGTGATGGTGGCACCCTGCTGCAGATGAGCTTCGGCGCTGGCAGACACGGCAAAATCAACGCCCTCGGATTTGAACAGCTCCGGGTTGCCTGCCAGCAGCTGCACACCCTCCACGGTGGCGGCCACGCCCCGGCCCGGGATCATGCGGAAGTCCTGCGCCGCCGTCAGCTCTGCGCCCAGGTCCTTTTTTGCAGCACCGCACGATGGCCTTGCCCAGCGGGTGCTCGGAAAGCTGCTCTGCACTGGCTGCAAGGCGGTACAGATCCACATTGGTGTAAGCGTCCGAAAGGCTCTCCACGGCCACCACCTCGGGCGTGCCGCAGGTCAGGGTGCCGGTCTTGTCAAAGGCCAAAATTTTCACCCGGGCAAGGCGCTCCAGCGCGTCGCCTTCGCGGACAAGAAAACCGTGCTTCGTGGCGTTGCCGATGGCCGCCATGATGGCGGTGGGCGTTGCCAGCACCAGCGCACAGGGGCAGAACACCACCAGAATGGTCACGGCGCGGATGATCTGGCCGGTGACGGCCCAGGTGAGGGCGTCGGCTTCCCGCCGCTGCTGCGCCTTCTCGAGGGTCTGTTTCTGGCGGTGTTTTTTCTTCGCGGCGGCTTTCCGGTTTTTCTCCCGCCAATAATCCGCGTCTTCGTATTTTTCGAAAAAGCGGCATTCCTTCCCCAGGCAGTCGTGGGCCTCCATCAGTTTGCGGGTCAGCTTGCCGGGGTGGATGCGGTTGTGGCAGCAGCCCACCAGCGCCCGGAAGCTGACTTCGACGGTCCTGCCGCCCAGCAGGCGCGTGGTCACGCATTCGGCTGCGGCGTGCTTCCGCTGTGACCCACTCCAGATCGAACAGAACGTACATGCCAACGCCTCCCTGCGCTTTTTGCTTTATTAGCGCAAAATAAGCGGGCGCTGTCAATTCATAAAAAAGCAGCCGGGACCCTGCAAAGGGTCTCGGCTGCTTCCCAAAACGGTGTGTTCCGGCTCAGCCCATATTCGCAAAGCGTTCCACGGCCTTGGTAAAGTCCTGGATGGTCTTGTCAGGGTCGCCGTGCTCGATGCCGTCCCGCACGCAGTGCTTGATGTGGCCTTCCAGCACGACCTGCCCGCACTTGTGCAGGGCGGATTTTGCGGCGTTGAGCTGGGAGAGGATGTCCTCGCAGGGCACATCCTCGTCGATCATGCGGTCGATGGCCTGCACCTGACCGATGATCTTCTTCAGGCGGCGGTGCAGGTTGTCCGCGTCCATGCATTGTTTCATTGCAAAAGCCTCCATACGGGTGGGTGTAGTAGTATGATTGTCTTTATTGTAGCGGCTTTGGGCAAAATGTCAAGTGGGCGGGCGGTTTCGGCACATTTTTCAACAGGTCTGCGCTAGAATGTGGAAAATATTCCGGGAGAGGTGATGTGCATGAAGCAACGCTGGACGACCCTTTTGTGGGAGCTGTGGGCGGCGCAGGCCGTGTGCACGGCGGCGGCGTTCCCGCCGGGGAACCCGTTCATCCGGAGCCCGGCCTTTGCGCTGCCGGGGCTGGCCCTTGCGGCGGCGGTGCCTGCGGCCTGGGCCGCATGGGGGCTGCTGGCCCAGCCGCCCGAACCTCTGCCGCCGGAGCAGCTTCTGGAAGCGCCGCCGGGCTTCGACCTTGCCACTCTGTGCGACTTTGAGGCCGCCGCGCCCGGGTGACGGGCAAAACAAAAACCCCTGCGCCGGAGTACCCGGTACAGGGGTTTTGTTCGTCAATCAGAAAGCGATCAAGCGTTCTTGTTAGCACGCTTTGCCATACGGCTGATCTTGCGGCTGGCGGTGTTCTTCTTGATGACACCCTTAGCGCGAGCCTTGTCGATCGCGGAAACAGCAGCCAGGACGGTTGCGTCCTTGTCAGCGGCATTCGCATCGATGGCAGCGTCTGCCTTCTTGACGACTGTTTTCAGGTTGGTCTTAATGGCCTTGTTGTGAGCCTGCTCTGCAGCAGCCTGCACGACGCGGTCCTTCTGAGATTTGATGTTAGGCATTCGTTCCACCTCCTTGGCTACCTATAACAGCGCACCCTATGATACCATATTTCGCGTACCAGCGCAAGCGTTTTTTTGATTTTTGTTTGGAAAAGTTTTATTTTTCCCATACTTTTTGTGTCAGAGAGCCTTCTCCGGCCCCAAAATGAGCAAAAGAGGTGGGAAATATGCGTTCTACCGATATGGCCGACGAGCTGTTCGGCGCGGCAGATGCACTGCCCGGCGGGGTAAGGCTGGCCACAGCGAAGCGGGGCGGCGTCACGGTCACCCGGGTGGAGATCGCGCGGGAGGGCCTTGCCCGGCCCCGGGGCCGGTATGTCACGCTGGAGATGCCCAGCGTCAGCGTGCTGGACGAGCGGGACGCCGATGTCATCGAGACCTGCGCGGCCGAGCTGCGGGCCCTGCTGCCGCCGGAAGGCCCGGTGCTGGTGCTGGGCGTGGGCAGCCGCCGCATCACCGCCGACGCCCTGGGCCCGCGCACGGCGCAGAAAATTCTGGTCACCATGGGGCCGCAGCACACCCTGCCCGTGAAGGGCATCCGGCCGGTGGCGGCCATTGCGCCGGGGGTGTCGGCGTCCACGGGGCTCACCCTGCGCCAGCTGGCCGGGGCGCTGGTGGACGCGGTGCAGCCCGCCGCCCTCATCTGCGTGGACAGCCTGTGCAGCGCCGAGGGCGCGCGGCTGGGCCGCAGCGTGCAGTTCTCCGACACCGGGCTTTACCCGGCGCAGGCGGACCACGCAAAGCATCTGGACGCCGCATCCCTCGGCGTGCCGGTGCTGGCGGCGGGCATCCCCACCCTGATGGAGTCCGACGAAGGGGCCGACCTGGTGGTGACGCCCCGGGCGCTGGACAGCGTCATTGCCCACGGGTCGGCCCTGCTGGCAGGTGCCATCAACCGGGCCCTGCAGCCCCGGCTCAGCCTGACGCAATTGTGCTGGCTGACGGGCTGAAACGACGCATTCTGCGGGTTGTAACGGCGGCCTTTCCGGCCGTACCTTAAAAGAAAAGGCACCGCCCGGCTTGACAATGGGCGCGGGGTGGGTATCATAAAAAGGCTTTTCAGCAAAGAAACCATCAACCTCACCAGAGAAAGGAACACAAAATGACCAGTTTTTACACCGAAGAAGAATTGAAAGGCCTCGGCTTCCGGCACATCGGGAACGGGGTGTGCATCAGCCGCAAAGCCAGCATTTACGGCGCGCAGAACATCTCGCTCGGCGACCATGTGCGCATTGACGATTTCTGCATCCTGAGCGGCAGGATCGAGATCGGCAGCTATGTGCACGTTGCGGCCTACACGGCCCTTTACGGCGGCAGCGACGGCATTTTCATCGAGGATTTCGCAAACCTTTCCTCCCGCATCTGCGTCTACAGCGTCAGTGATGACTATTCCGGCCAGACCATGACGAACCCCATGGTGCCGGACGAATACAAGGCCGTGGAAAGCGCGCCGGTGCACATCCGCCGCCATGTGATCGTGGGCTCCACCAGCGTCATCCTGCCCGGCGTGGACCTGAAGGAGGGCAGCGCCTTCGGCAGTTTTTCCTTCATCAACCACGACCCGGAGCCCTGGAGCATGAATGCTGGCATCCCGGCCCGCAAGATCAAGGACCGCAGCAGGAATTTGCTGGAGCTGGAAAAGCAGTTCGCCGCCCTTCACAAGTCAAAATCACCGGCCGAGCCGGTGGCTTGAGTAAGCCCTAGAACTAGCAAAGCCCCTTAAGAGGCCTTTTATTTACGGCTTGATTTCCTTGCTGCCCGTAAACAGGTCCACGAATTCCTTAAGGCTCAACTGATCGGCGATCTGGTCCTGTTGCAGCTGATTTTTGATGTATTCTTGAATTTTCTTTTTGTTCTTCCCTACCGTGTCCACAAAATATCCTCTGGCCCAGAAATGCCGATTTCCATACTTGCCGTACTTGTTTGATTTGACCGTAAATCACCATTCGCCGATATTTTGGCGCAAATACGCCATGGTATTGACCTCTCCATGTCGTATGGCTTAAACTATCCATGGCTTTGTTCTCTTTCATTTCAAAGAGAAACCTCCCTGTTCTTAGAATGTGGTTGGCAAACCCACACTCTATTCTACAGGGAGGTTTCTTCTTGTCTATGGCTAAAGCCATTTTTATTCCACCCGCTTAGCTGGTGGTTTTCTTTCGCTCAAGCACTCAAAAAAGCGGCGGCACCTCCCAGCTGGGAAGCGCCGCCGCTTTGCATGATGTTGTTCCGTTCAAGCTCAGCTGTTGAACATATCCTTCAGCTTTTTGAAGAAGCCCTTGCGCTTTTCGTAGTTTTCCTCTTTCAGGGTGCCCTCAAATTTCTTCAGGGCCTCGCGCTGGGTCTTGTTCAGCTTCTTGGGGATCTCCACCTCGCACTTGACGTACATGTCACCGCGGCCGCGGCCGTTCAGGTACTGGATGCCCTTGCCGCGCAGGCGGAAGGTGGTGCCGCTCTGGGTGCCTTCGGGCACGGTGTACTCCACCTTGCCGTCGATGGAAGGCACGGTAACGTTATCACCCAGCACGGCCTGGCTGTAGGTGATGGGCACCGTGACCCACACGTCGTAGCCGTCGCGCTGGAACACCTCGCTGGGCCGCACCGTGACCATCACGATCACATCACCTGCGGGGCCGCCGTTGCTGCCTGCATCGCCCTTGCCGCGCAGTGCCAGGCTCTGGTCATCATCAATGCCTGCGGGGACAGACACCTCCATCGTCTTCTGGGCGGCCACCCGGCCGCTGCCGTGGCAGACCTTGCAGGGGTTCTTGACCAGCTTGCCTCTGCCGCCGCAGCGGGAGCAGGGCTGCTGGGTCTGCATCACACCAAAGGGGGTGCGCTGCTGCCGGATGACAAAGCCGCGGCCGCCGCAGTCCGGGCAGGTCTCGGGGCTGGTGCCGGCGGCGCAGCCGGTGCCGTGGCACTCGGTGCACTCCTGCTGGCGGGTGATGGTGATGTTCTTCTTGCAGCCGTGCACCGCCTCGTCAAAGCTCAGGGTGATGCGCACGCGGACGTCCTGACCCTTGCGGGCAGCGTTGGGGTTGGAGCGGCTGCCGCCGCCAAAACCGCCGAAGCCGCCGCCAAAGATATCGCCAAAGATGTCGCCCAGATCCACGCCGTCGCCGCCGAAACCGCCAAAGCCGCCGGGGCCGCCGCCATTCTGTGCTGCATAGTTGGGGTCAACGCCCGCAAAGCCGTACTGATCGTACAGCTGGCGCTTCTTCGGGTCCGAAAGCACCTCGTTTGCTTCGTTGATCTCCTTGAACTTTTCCTCGGCTTCCTTGTCGCCGGGGTTGTAGTCCGGGTGGTACTTCAT
>ERZ1034768.134-NODE-134-length-28172-cov-11.022726_pt1 | contig 28172 bp, 22 predicted proteins | sample MGYA00520691_ERZ1034768 | MGnify/ENA primary metagenome ERZ1034768 (study PRJEB33766, sample SAMN09781704) | gut metagenome | biome: gut microbiome | host: Homo sapiens | place: Madagascar | study: EMG produced TPA metagenomics assembly of the PRJNA485056 data...
TACATCGCCATGCCGAAGTTCAACATGTACCAAAGCCTGCACACCACGGTCATCGGCCCGTCCGGCAAGCCGCTTGAGGTTCAGATCCGCACCGAGGAAATGCACCAGAAAAGCGAGTTCGGCGTCGCGGCACACTGGCTGTACAAGGAAAACGGCGGCAAGCAGGGCAAGGACGCCGAGTTCGATAAACAGCTGGCGTGGCTTCGTCAGATGGTTGACTGGCAGGATGAAACCCAGGATTCGCGCGAGTTCCTGAAAGACCTGAAGGTCGACCTTGATCCCGACGAGGTGTTCGTATTCACCCCGAAGGGCGAGGTCAAGAGCCTGCGTTCGGGTTCCACTCCGGTCGACTTCGCCTACGCTATTCACACCGAGGTTGGCAACCACTGCGTTGGCGCCAAGGCCAACGGCAAGATCGTGCCATTGTCGTACAAGCTGCAGATGGGCGACCGCGTTGAGATCCTCACGCAGAAAAGCGCCACGCCTTCGCGCGGCTGGCTGAGCATCGTCCGCACGCCGTCGGCGCGTTCGAAGATCAGGAACTACTTCTCGAAGGCAAACCGCGGCGACGATTTGCAGATGGGCCACGACAAGCTGATGCGCGAGATGCGCAAGCATGGCCTGGGCCTTTCGAACGCCCAGATGACGCGTGCGGTGAAAACCGCCGCCGAGAACATGGGCTACAAAGACGGCGACGACATGCTGGTGAACATCGGCGCCGGCAAGGAAAGCCCGCAGCATGTTGCCAACCGCATCCTGAAGCTGGTTGTCGACGACGGCAAGAAGGAAGCCGAGCGCCCCGCCATCGGCATGTCAACCATGGCAACGGGCAAGATGCCGCCTATGCTTACCAGCGTGAAGCGCCCGAAGCGCCGCGAGACGCATTCGGACACGGGTGTTGTGGTGAAGGGCTTGGACGACGTGCTGGTGCGCCTGTCGAAGTGCTGCAACCCGGTTCCCGGCGACGACATTTTGGGATTCGTCACGCGTGGTCGAGGCGTTTCCGTTCACCGTGCCGACTGCCCGAACGCCAAGGACCTGCTGCGTGAGCCCGAGCGCATCATTCAGGTTGAATGGGAGAAAGATCCCGCTGTTTCGACGTCGTACAAGATCGACGTTTACATTGAGGCTCTTGACCGTATGAACCTGCTGCGCGATGTCGTTGCCGTTCTGTCCGAGGAGGGCGTCAACGTTTTGAACGCCTCCACTTCGACGCAGCGCGACGACATGGTTACCATGCGCTTCCTGTTCCAGGTTTCCGATGTCGAGCATGTTGACGACATCATCGCCGAGCTTTACGACGTCGACGGCGTCTTCGAAGCCCGCCGCATGAAGCCCGGTGAGAGCGTGGGACGCCGGGAGAGCTAGCTAGAAAGGATCAGAATGGATCTGCATAAAGTGAAAGATGGTTGCCTTCCCATTCACTTCATGGTGATGGGCCCCATCGAGAACAACGTCTACATCATCTCCGACGATGCAGCCACCATCGTGGTCGATCCGACCTGTGATTCCGACGTCATCATCGGCGCACTTGAGAAGCTTGGCAAGAAGAAGCTCGACGCCATCATCCTCACCCACAGCCATTACGATCACGTGGGTGCCGCGGCTAAGCTGCGCAGGCTGACGGGCGCAACCGTCATTGCCTCGAAAGCCGACGCTCCCTATATCGAGCGCACGGTGAAACCCTTCCGCGACGATCACGAGTTCCCGGCTTGCGAGGTCGATCAGCCGGTTGATGACGGCGACATCGTCCAGATCGGCAACATGGCTTGGAAGGTTGTTCTTACGCCCGGCCACACGCCCGGAAGCATGTGCCTGTTCCTTGACCCGCAGTTCGGCGTCGTCAAGGGTGGCGCGCCGGTTCTTATCTCGGGCGACACGCTGTTCTACGGAGGTATCGGCCGCACCGACTTCGAGGGTGGCAGCATGCCCGATATGAGGGCATCTCTTAAGCGTCTTGCCGTGCTTCCCGATCAGACCGTCGTTTTGCCCGGCCATGGTGAGCAAACAACCATCGGTGCCGAAAGGCGCCGTGTCTTCGCGTATTACGCTTAAGCTGCACCGAAGTTGCCCCCGATCTGATGGGTAACGGTTTGGCGAACGAAGCGACGGCGTCCGTAAAAGCCGTCTTTGATCGCCCATAATGAGGCATAACATCGTACGTTAAGCATGGTTGAGCTTGTTTCATGCAGTAGAATCTGTGTATAGCCGACTGAAGGAGACCATCGTGTCTAAGAAGCACAAGTCCGATTATTTTGACGCGTTCGAGAAGCAAGCGAAAATTGCGGTAGAGGAAGCCGAGCTTCTTATCGAAGTCATCGAAGGTTTCACCACTACCGACGCGCTGAAGGTGCCTCTTGATAGGGCTCACGAGATCGAGCATCGCGGCGATCTTCTGGACGACCAGAACTTCCAGTGCGTTGCAGTCGACTTCATCACGCCTATCGAGCGCGGCGATATCCTTGAGCTTTCCCAGAACCTTGACAACGTCATTGACGGCATCGAAGAGGTCATGCAGCGCTTCTACATGTATGACATCCATTACATGCATAAAGACGCGCTCGAGTTCGCGAAGATCATCCGTAAGGCAACCAAGGCCATTTACCGCGCCATGGATGACTTCCGCAACTTCAAGAAGTCCAAGAAGCTCCATTCCTTCCTTGACGAGGTCAGCGATCTCGAGGAACAGGGCGATAAGCTGTATCTCAAGGCCGTTCGCGAGCTGTTCCAGCATCCCGAAGATCCTATCGAGGTTATGGTTTGGGCCAACCTGTTCGACAGCCTCGAGGAAGTCTGCGACCTTACCGAAGACGTTGCCGAGAGCATGGGCAACATTTCGCTGAAGAACATGTAACGCGTTCACGCGAACATCGAACCTCGATATAACCGTCATCCATATGTGGTTGGCGGTTATTTTTATTGACCGAGGTAGATCGCTTGTGGGGTACGGGAATCGAAAGCGGCTTCTCGCCGTTCGCGCGAATTCCCGCACGCGAAACACGCTGTTCATAGGCTTTTTGATATAGTCTTGCTAATTCACGTACCCGTACAGGGAGAGGATCCATGGCTTTAATCGTCTGCAAATTCGGGGGCACGTCCGTCGCCTCGCCGGAGCGCATTCAGAAAGTCGCTAAGCGCCTGATCGCGCGCAAGCAAGCTGGAAACGACGTCGTCGCTGTCGTATCCGCCATGGGCAAAACCACCGACGAGCTTGTGGGCCTGGCACGGGCCCTTAACCCCAACCCGCCCGTGCGCGAGATGGACCGCCTTCTGTCCACGGGCGAGCAGGTGTCCATGTCTCTTTTGGCCATGGCCATCGAGGCTCGCGGTTACAAAGCCCTTAGCTTTACCGGCCATCAGGCGGGCATCGAAACCGATGGTTCGCATCAGCGCGCGAAAATCGTGAAGGTGCATTCCGAGCGCATCATGGAGGCCCTTGCCGAAGGGGCTATTCCCGTCATCGCCGGTTTTCAGGGCATCGACCCTAGCGGTGACATCACCACGCTTGGCCGTGGCGGCTCCGACACCACGGCTGTCGCCATTGCTTGGGGCATCAACGCCGACGTCTGCGAGATTTACTCCGACGTCGATGGCGTGTACTCGGCTGACCCGCGCGTGTGCCCTCATGCGCGCAAGCTTGATCAAATCTCATACGACGACATGCTCGAGATGTCCGCTGCCGGCTCGGGCGTGCTGCAGATGCGCGCAGTCGAGTTCGCGCGCAAGTTCGGCGTCGTCATTCATTCTCGTTCTGCGTTCACGGAAACCGACGGCACGTTCGTCAAGGAGGCAACCGATATGATGGAAGAAGCCGTTATCACGGGCATCGCTCACGATACGTCCGAGGTGAAGGTCACGATTCGCGGCGTTCCCGATGCCACCGGCGTTGCCGCCAAGGTGTTCGGTGCGCTTGCCGCGAACAGCGTGAACACCGACATGATCATTCAGAACGCATCCGAAGCAGGCGTCACTGACATTTCGTTCACCTGCCCCGATGCCGACCTTGCCCGCGCTCGCGAGACCGTTGACGTGGTCGCTCCGCAGATCGGCGCCCGCGAAGTGGTGGTTGACGAGGACATCGCCAAGGTCAGTTTGGTTGGCACCGGCATGAAATCGTCGCCTGGCGTTGCCGCAAAGGCGTTCGCTGTTTTGGGCGAGAACCAGATCAACATTGACGCGATCTCCACGTCGCCTATTCGCCTTTCTGTTGTTGTTTCTGCAGCTCAGGCTGCAGAGGCGGTGCGCTGCTTGCATACCGCGTTCGGTTTGGACTCAGACGAGATTTTCGAGGAAACCCAGCTTTCCGCCGAAGAAATCGCTGCAAAAATGAACAAGGGCCGCTAGGCCAGAAAGGGGAGCCACATGGCTTGGACGAAACAGATTCCCGCCAACCCGGTCGTTGCCGTTGCAGGTGCAACCGGCGCCGTTGGTTCGGAATTCATGCAGGTGCTGCACGACCTCGATTTCCCCGCGAGCAAGGTCATCCCTCTGGCATCGGCGCGCTCTGCCGGCAAGGAGATCGATTTCCTTGGTTGCGGTCAGGTTCCCGCTGGCAAGCTTCTTGTTCAGGAAATGACCCCCGAGGCATTCGAGGGCGTCGATATCGCCTTGTTCTCCGCCGGTGCGGGCGTTTCCAAGGAAATGCGTGATGCTGTCGTCGGTGCCGGCGCTGTCATGATCGACAACTCCAGCGCCTTCCGCATGGAGGAGGACGTTCCGCTGGTTGTCCCCGAGGTCAACCCTCAGGACGTTGCGTGGCATAACGGCGTTATCGCCAACCCCAACTGCTCCACCATCCAGATGGTTGTTGCGCTTCATGCGCTGGAGTCCGTGGCTCCCATCAAGCGCGTCGTCGCCTCCACGTACCAGGCCGCAAGCGGCGCGGGTGTCGCCGCCATGAACGAGCTGTACGATCAGACGCGCGACTACCTTGATGGCAACGAGTTCGAGCCGCATGCCTTCAGCGATCAGATCGCGTTCAACATCATCCCGCATATCGATGTGTTCCTTGACGACGACTCCACGAAGGAAGAGTGGAAGATGATCGTCGAGACCAAGAAGATCATGGGTCATCCCGATCTGGGCGTTGCCGCCAACTGCGCTCGCGTTCCGGTTCTGCGTTGCCACGCTGAGTACGTGAACGTCGAGTTCGACGGTCCCATCACGCCCGAGCAGGCGCGCGCTGCGTTCGAGGCTGAGCCGGGCGTTACCCTGAACGACGTCCCTGCCGAGAACGGCTACCCCATGCCCGGTCTGCTTGCCCACACCGACAAGGTGTATGTCGGCCGCGTGCGCAAGGACTACAGCGTCGAGAACGGCATTTCGTTCTGGTGTGTTATGGACCAGATCCGCAAGGGTGCTGCTCTGAATGCCGTTCAGGTTGCCCAGCTGCTGCTTCCGTAAGCGGCTGCGGCGGGCGCCGATCAGCTCGGGCGAGGTTCGCCTGGCGCGGGTTCGCTTGGCGCAGCTTGGGCCTTCATTTTGCTGGCCTGAAGTCTTGCACCGCGAAATGCAAGCCTGCATTGCCGATCAACTGGTTTTGACATGGGCGCGACATCGGTCGCGCCCCTTCGTTTAGAATGACCGTATGAGCAAACACAATGACGTTCCCAACAACCTGAATCCCATGACTGCCAAACCGCCTAAACCCAAGAAGGTGCGCCTTGATGTGCTGTTGGTTGAGCGCGGTTATTTCGCCGATGCTCAGGCTGCGCTTCGCGCAGTGTTGGCGCACGAGGTGAAGGTGGGCGACGTGTACGCAACCAGCGCCGCGGTGAAGGTTCCGTCTGATGCGGACATCCAGGTGAAGGGCGGTATGCCCTACGTTTCGCGTGGCGGGTTCAAGCTGCGCGGTGCGCTTGACGCGTTCGATCAGAATGCGTCGGGGCTTCGCTGCATCGACATCGGTTCTTCCACCGGCGGTTTCTCCGATTGCTTGCTGCAGGCGGGAGCGGCTTCCGTTGCATGCGTCGACGTCAACTACGGGCAGCTTGCCTGGAAGGTGCGCCAAGACCCGCGCGTCGTCGTGTTCGAGCGCACCAACATTCGCACGGCCGATCCGGCCGATTTGGGCGCACCGTTCGATCTTGCTGTCGCCGACCTTAGTTTCATCGGCTTGGCAAGCTTGGCTCCCGTGTTCGCCAACTTGCTCGATGCAGGTGGCGTGTTCATTGGCTTGGTGAAACCGCAGTTCGAATCGGCTCACGACGAAACCGAACGCGGCGTGGTGCTTGACGAGGCGGTTCGCTTGCGCACCGTCGACGAGGTCAAGCAAGCGCTTGAGTCGGCGTCGTTCAACGTGACCGGCGTTGTGGAGTCGTCCATCACGGGTGCGAAGGGCCACAACGTCGAGTACCTGGTTCGCGCCGTGAAGCGATAGTCCGCAAACCGGTAAGTCGTCTTCTGCGGTTTGCGAAAGCGCGGGCCGTAAGAACGAATCGGCTGCTACAGCGGCAAACAATGGACTGAAAAGGAAAGGCACCCCGCAGGGTGCCTTTCGAGCGTTACAAGCTTGTTCTGCCTGGTTTAACGGCCGGGAAACAGCGTGTGCGCCAGCATGCGGCCGAACACGATGCCCAGCAGGCACGAGAACAACGTGAGCGTGACGTTCAGCAGTGCCACGCCGTAGCTGGCGTTGTCGATAAGGTGGATGGTCTCAAGGCCGAAGGTCGACAACGTGGTGAAGCCGCCCAGAAGGCCAACCGTGGCGAAGTTTTTCCAAACGGGCGTGTCGTGCCAGGTGAAGAAGCTTGCCAGAAAGCCCATCGCGAAGCAGCCGATGGTGTTGATGACCATCGTGGAGATGGGGAAGGGGTAGAACGGGTTGGCTCCCGCTAGCAGATGCGCAAACCCCACGTTTGTGAGGTACCTGATCGAAGCGCCCAAAGCGCCGCCGATCGCAACTGCCAACAGATTGAGTCCCATTTTCTTTGCCTTCTTGCTTATTCCGATAATAACCTGGTCGCGAGTGCGGCCTTATTCGCTTGCTGGTGCGAGTCGTGCGCTCTGCCGTCGTGTTCGCTTTAGTTCTTCAGCGAGTTGAGCGGGGCGGGGATGCGGCCGCCACGGTGAGCGAACACCGAGCCGGCGTATTCGTTCACGGGGATGACGGGGGCGTAACCCAGCAGGCCGCCGAAGTTCAGGCGGTCGCCCGGCTTCTTGCCAATTGCGGGGATCAGGCGAACGGCGGTGGTCTTGTTGTTGATCATGCCGATGGCCGCCTCGTCGGCGATGATGCCCAGGATGGTTTCGACCGAGGTGTCGCCGGGGATGGCGATCATGTCAAGGCCGACCGAGCAAACACAGGTCATGGCTTCGAGCTTCTCAAGATGCAGCGCGCCCATCTCGGCGGCGCGGATCATGCCGGCATCCTCGGAAACGGGGATGAAAGCACCGGAAAGGCCGCCAACGCTGGAGCTTGCCATGACGCCGCCTTTCTTGACAGCGTCGTTCAGCATGGCCAGGGCAGCCGTGGTGCCAGGACCGCCGCAGGTGCCCACGCCGATTTCCTCAAGGATGTTGGCAACCGAGTCGCCCGCAGCCGGGGTGGGGGCAAGAGACAGGTCAAGAATGCCTTTCTCGTAGCCCAAGCGGCTTGCGGCCTCGCGGGCCATAAGCTCGCCGGCGCGGGTGATCTTGAAGGCGGTGGACTTGATGGCCTCGGCCACGGTGGTGAGGTCGGCGTCCTTGGGAAGGTCGGCCAGAACCGCACGCACAACGCCCGGGCCGGACACGCCGACGTTGATGGTTTCATCGGCTTCGCCGGCGCCGTGGAATGCGCCTGCCATGAAGGGGTTGTCCTCGACGGCGTTGCAGAACACGACCAGTTTGCCTGCGCCGATGCACTCGCGGTCGGCGGTAAGCTCGGCGGACTTCTTGATGATGCCGGCCATCTTCAGGGCGGCATCCATGTTGATGCCGGCGCGGGTGGAGCCGACGTTCACCGAAGAGCAGACGATATCGGTTTTGGCCAGCGCCTCGGGGATGGAGTCCATCAGTTTCTCGTCGGCGCGGGTGGAACCCTTGTGAACCAAGGCCGAGAAACCGCCGACGAAGTTAACGCCAACTTCTTTGGCGGCCTTGTCCATGGCCTCGGCGATGGGCGAAAGGTCGGTTTCGGGAACGGCGTCGCACAGCTCGGCAATGGGAGTGACCGAGATGCGCTTGTTGACAATGGGGATGCCGTATTCGCGCTCGAGTTGCTCGGCGGTGGGAACCAGGTTCTCGGCGGCCGAGGTCATGCGGTCGTAGATTTTGCGCGAGATGCCGTCGACGCTGTCGGCGGCGCATGAGCGCAGGTTAAGACCCAGCGTGATGGTGCGGATGTCCAGGTTTTGCTCGGTGATCATCGCGGTGGTTGCGGCGACGTCGGCAGGCGTGATCTGCATGGCTCCTCGTTTTCATTCGTGGTGTGCGATGCGCTTTCTTGGTGTGCGGCGCTTGCGACCGCGATGCGCATCCGATTCTTCAAGAATAGCAAAGCCTGATGTGCCGCTTGTTACGAATGGGGATATCGACGAAAAGATGACGGAACAGGTGGTTGGCGTGGCTGTGGCGGTTTGTGTTCGACCATGGGCTGTACTGGCGGTAGCTGTCCACCGCGATTCCCTCGTGGCTTTTTCTAACCCGCCAATATAGGCAGCATCCGCCGCAAAGGCGTGCATCTGGGCTATGTCCCGCGTGCCAGGAACGCCACCATCGCTCAGCTGCTTCGTTTCGGCCACAACAACGTTTTCGAGTGCCGCGTCATGAAGGTGGACAAAAGCGCCGATCCGCGCAATCAGGTTCACGTGGGCATCTACGTGGTCGACAAGCGCAAGAAGAACTAGTTCGAGCCCTTCTTCCTTAGAATCGTCGCTGGCTATTTTTCCTGGTAGCTGGCGACGATTTCTTTCAGGTACTTCCGATAGGTAACCTGAACGGATTTTGGCGACTTCGGCCATGTTCGGTCCCTTCAGGTGGGCTTGATCCTTCGCTGAACCATTCTAAGCGTTGTCGGGTTTGCGCGTCGCCGTTCTTTCGCGAGGCGATCTGTGCCTGCCTTTCATGCGGCGTTTTGCTCGACGAGGTTGTGCGGTCGTCGCTGCCGGAGAGCTATTTTTGGGTGATGATCTGTGCCTTTTGAGCTACAGATGGCAAACAGATCGGTAGCACCGCGAAATGCCTGTAAAATATAAGGTTGCATACACTCTGAGCCGCATGGGACGTTCGCGTTTCGGCTTGTTTCCATCGGTTTGTTTCGAGTGAGTTCGAGAGGAAGCGATATGACGAACAACCAAGCCGCTCCGCTGCGAATCGGCATCGACGTCGGTTCAACCACGGTCAAACTTGCGATCTTGGATCAAGACAACACGGTTCTATATTCCGTTTACCAACGTCACCACTCTGACGTACGCGCCACGGTCGCCGAGGTTCTTGAGAAGGCCGCCGAAGAATTCGGCGATGCTCCTATGACCATTGCCATCACGGGCTCGGGCGGCTTGCTGCTGGCCAAGTGGCTTGGCGTCGAATTCGTTCAGGAAGTCATCGCGTCGAAAACCGCGGTTGAGGCCTTCATCCCCGAAACCGACGTTGCCATCGAGCTTGGCGGCGAGGACGCGAAGATCATTTATTTCGATCAATCCATCGAGCAGCGCATGAACGGTCAGTGCGCCGGCGGTACAGGCGCGTTCATCGATCAGATGGCCACCCTTCTGAACACCGATGCCGGCGGCCTGAACGAAATGGCCAAGAAGCACACCACCATTTATCCCATCGCATCGCGCTGCGGCGTGTTCGCGAAAACCGACGTTCAACCGCTGCTGAACGAAGGCGCCAACAGGGACGACATCGCTGCGTCCATTTTCCAGGCCGTTGTCACGCAGACCATTTCCGGTTTGGCATGCGGCAGGCCCATTCGCGGCCATGTGGCTTTCTTGGGCGGCCCGCTGCAGTACTTGTCCGAGCTGCGCGAGCGCTTTTACATCACGCTCGGCTTGGATGAAGAGCACATCATCCTGCCCGAGAACGCCCACCTGTTCGTGGCCAGCGGCTGCGCGGTTGCGGGCGCCGAGTCTATTCTGAAAAAGGCAAGCGACGCAGCTGAAGGCGCCCAGCCCAAGGTCGAGACGCTTTCCGCATTGGTCGAGCGCTTGCATGGTCTGGGCAACATCCAGGGCTCCGAGGTTACGCGCTTGGCCCCGCTGTTCAAGGATGAGGCCGACTATCAGGAATTCAAGCAGCGCCACGACCGCGAACGCGTGCGTCGCGGCGACCTGGCAACCTACGAGGGCACGGCGTTTTTGGGCATCGACGCAGGCTCCACCACTTTCAAGGCTGCGCTTATCGGCGAGGATGGCCAGATTCTGTGGACCCATTACGTCAGCAACAAGGGCGACGTTCTTGGTTGCGCCAAGGATGCGCTCGCCAAGCTGTACGCCGACCTGCCTAAAGACCCCGACACCGGCAGGCCGCTGGTTCACATCGGCCATTCCACGGTAACCGGCTACGGTGAGGCTTTGCTGCTGCAAGCCTTGCGCGTTGACTCCGGTGAAATCGAGACCGTCGCGCATCTGCGCGGCGCGCGTGAAATGGTGCCCGACGTCGAGTTCATTCTGGATATTGGCGGCCAGGACATGAAGTGCCTGCGTGTCAAAGACGGCGTCATCGACCACATCATGTTGAACGAAGCTTGCTCGTCGGGCTGCGGCAGCTTCATCGAAAGCTTCGCAAGCGGCCTGAACCTTGAGGTTGCCGACTTCGCAGAAACCGCCAATGCGGCCGAAAATCCCGTTGACCTGGGCAGTCGCTGCACTGTATTTATGAACAGCCGCGTTAAGCAGGCTCAGAAGGAGGGCGCCACGGTTGGCGACATCGCCGCTGGCCTGGCCATTTCCGTCATCAAGAACGCGCTGTTCAAGGTTATCAAGATCCGCGACCCGCACGACGTTGGCAAGCATGTCATTGTGCAGGGCGGCACGTTCCTAAACGACTCGGTCCTTCGCGCCTTCGAACAGCTCGCCGGCGTGAATGCCGTGCGCCCTGACATCGCCGGCAACATGGGCGCGTATGGCGCGGCTCTTTTGGCGCGCGATCGTTTCCACGAGTCCGTCACCCGCAATGCTCGCGAGTACGCGGCCCGCGGCGAATCGGCCCCGGCAGTTGTATCCACGCTTCTTTCCGTTGACGAGCTTGCTGAGCTTAATCCCACGCATCGCACCACGCGCTGCAAGGGCTGCTCGAACAGCTGCCTGCTTACCGTCAACGACTTCGGCGTGGACGAGGAAACCGGTCGTCATCGTCGCTTCATCACCGGCAATCGCTGCGAGCGCGGCGCCGGTAATGCGCTGGACAAGAAGAACGAGGTCCCGAACTTGTTCAAGTACAAGTCCGAGCGCTTGTTCGACTACTACACGCCGCTCGAGCCCGATCAAGCCACGCGCGGCACGGTTGGTATGCCCCGTGCTCTGAACATGTACGAGAACTATCCGTTCTGGTTCACCTTCTTCACCAAGCTGGGCTTCAGGGTTGTTCTATCCGACCAGTCCACCAAGAAGGTGTTCGAGTCGGGCATCGAGTCCATGCCTTCCGAAAGCGTGTGCTACCCAGCCAAGATGTCGCATGGTCACGTTATGAATCTGCTGGCCAAGCATCCCGATTTTATCTGGATGCCCTGCAGCAAGTGGGAGCGTCAAGAGGACGAAGGCGCCGGCAACCACTTCAACTGCCCTATTGTTGCCAGCTATCCCGAGGCGTTGCGCCTGAACATCGACGAGCTGCGTACGTCCGACGTGGCCTTCTTGTCGCCGTGGCTGCCCTACGACAAGCGCGATTACCTGAAGAAGCGCCTGTTCGTCGAGCTGTGCGAGAATTTCGGCAATGTTGTTGGCAAGAACGGCAGCTTGCCCACCAAGCGCGAGATCGACGCCGCCGTCGACGCCGCATGGGAAGAGGACGCGCGCTTCAAGGCCGACATCCGCGTCAAGGGCGAGGAGACGCTTGCGTGGATGGAGAAAACCAACACGCACGGCATCGTGTTGGCTGGCCGTCCCTACCATAACGACCCCGAGATCAACCACGCCATCCCCGAGCTGCTTACCAGCTTCGGCTTGGCTGTGCTTACCGAAGATTCCATCGCTCACCTGGGCACGCTCGAGCGCCCCATTCGCTTGGTTGACCAGTGGATGTTCCATACGCGCCTGTACGCCGCCGCTAAGGTGGCCACGCAGCGTCGCGACCTCGACCTTATCCAGCTGAACAGCTTCGGCTGCGGCCTTGATGCCCTGACCACCGACCAGGTGCAGGAGATCCTTGAGGCTTCGGGCAAGATCTACACCGTTCTGAAGATCGACGAGGTTTCCAACTTGGGTGCCGCCCGCATCCGTGTACGCAGCTTGCTTGCCGCGCTTCGCGATCAGCAAGAGAAGGAAGCCGAGGCGATCCTTGAGGCCAATACCGGCTGTCCTGCCGCGCAGGCCGAAGAGCTTGTCGCCAAGTTCGAGGCGCGCCGCGAGGCGTCGGACGGCGCCGACGTTGCCACCGCTGCCGCCGAGATCGCCAGCAAGATGCGCGCAGCGGGCGCTGCCGAGTCCGAGGTGAAGGCCCTGAAGAAGGTCGCGGCCGACCTTGAGGACGTGAATCGCGACGCCGAGTCCACCCAGTTCCCGCGCGCTGAGTTCACCAAGGAAATGAAGGATGCGGGCTACACTATCCTTGCCCCGCAGATGGCCCCGTACCACTTCGAGTTGCTGGCGCCCGTGTTCAAGGCAAACGGCTACAACATGGAGCTTCTGCCGTCGGTTGACCATGGTGCGGTTGATGCCGGCTTGAAGTACGTCAACAACGATATCTGCTATCCGTCCATTCTGGTTACCGGCCAGATCATGGAGGCGGTCACCAGTGGTCGCTACGACACGCACAAGCTGGCCGTCATCATCACGCAGACGGGCGGCGGTTGTCGTGCCACCAACTACATCTCGCTGATCCGCAAGGCTTTGAAGGCCGCGAACCTCGAGTACATCCCCGTCATCTCGCTGGCCCTGCAGGGCGGCTTGGACGAGAGCAACTCGGGCTTCAAGGTTACGCTGCCCATGCTCAAGCAGGCCATTTACGCGTTCTCGTACGGCGACCTTCTTATGACCGCGCTGTACCGCACGCGCCCCTACGAGGTCGAGCCCGGCAGTGCTCAGCGCCTGTTCGATTACTGGATGGCAACCTGCAAGCAGCAGCTGTACAGCGGCGTGAAGCAGGGCGTTTTCGCGAAGACCGTTCAGAAGATCGTCGAGGACTTCGACACCTTGCCGCTTCAGGGCGAGGGCACCAAACCCCGTGTCGGCGTTGTCGGTGAGATTTTGGTCAAGTTCCACCCGACGGCCAACAACCAGGTCGTCGATGTCATCGAGGCAGAGGGCTGCGAGGCCGTCGTCCCCGGCTTGATCGAGTTCTTCCTGTTCGGCATTGCGGGCCGCATTTTCCAGAAGGACCCGCTAGGCCGCTCGTCCAAGGGCGCGCTTGGCGCGAAGATGATCCTTGGTCTGCTGAAGACCATGCGCAAGCCGGTTATCGACGCCATGGGGAAGTCCACGCGCTTCGAGGCCCCAACCGACATCTTCACGTTGGCCGGTTATGGCGAGGAGATCCTGAGCTTGTGCAATTCCATGGGCGAGGGCTGGCTGCTTACCGCCGAGATGGTTGAACTGGTGCGTCATGGCGCTCCGAATGTCGTGTGCGCTCAGCCGTTCGCGTGCCTGCCCAACCACGTGGTTGGCAGGGCCGTCATCAAGGAGATCCGCCGCCGTTACCCCACGGCCAACATCGTGGCCGTCGACTATGACCCTGGCTCGTCCGAGGTCAATCAGCTCAACCGCATCAAGCTGATGATTTCGGTTGCTAAGGCTAACTTGGCCGAGAAGGAGGCCGAGGCGAAAGGTCAGCGCGATGCGCGCCTGGATGCTGCCGGCCCGCATGCGGTCCAGCAGGACATGGGCGATTTCGAGCTGGATGTTGAAACCGAAAAGGTTGAGAAGTAAATGATCTCTTCTCAAATCGAAAACGAAGAGAACGCGAAGGGTGCCGCCGTGTTCGGCGGCGCCTTCGTTGATGGCGCGGCGAACGCGGGCGGCTGCGAGGACGCTGCCGCTCAGACTGCTTGCGAGGACACCGCGGGCGGACATGCGCGTGGCGATCGCGAGGGCAAGCTGTACGTGTGCCCCACGCCTATCGGCAACTTGGGCGATATCACGTTGCGCACGCTTGAGGCTCTGCGCGATGCCGACGTCGTGTGCGCCGAGGACACGCGCGTCACGGGCAAACTTCTTGCCGCACTTGGCATTGAGAAGCGCCTTGAGCGCTTGGACGAGAACACTATCGGTAAGCGCGCCGAAGCGGTGGCGCAGCGCATCGCCGCAGGCGAGCGCATCGCGTACTGCTCGGATGCTGGCATGCCGGGCGTTTCCGACCCGGGCATGCGCCTTGTTTCCGCAACGCGTGAGCTTGGCTGTGCGGTTGACGTTCTGCCCGGCCCCACGGCTTTTGCCACGGCGTATGTGGCAAGCGGGTGCACCGATGCTTCGTTCATGTTCGTTGGCTTCTTCCCACGCAAGGACGCCCAGCGTCGCGAGGCGCTTGAAAACCTGCGCGATTTGCAGGCCGCGCTTATCTTCTACGAAAGCCCCAACAGGCTGGCCGACGCGCTGAGCGTTATCGCTTCTGTTTTCCCGTTGCGCAAGGTCACGGTGTGCCGCGAGCTTACCAAGCTGCACGAAGAGGTTTACCGTGACGATGCCCCGGCTGTTGCGCAGGAGTTTGCCAAGCGCGCCCAGGAAGGTCGTGTGAAGGGCGAGATCGTCATTGTCATTGACGGGCCCAGCGCCGAAGAAGGCGAGCAAGCTGCGTCGAATGCCGCCGCGCAGGCGGAAGACCGCGCGGCAGAGCTTGCTGCAGCGGGCGAGAAGGGCAAACAGATCACGAAAACCCTGGTCGCAGAGTTCGGCATTCCTAAAAACGAGGCCTATCGTCTGGCTCTTGATGCCGTTGCCGCCGTTAAAGCGGAGCGATTTTAATTGGCAGGGAAGCGGTCGAAAGCGCTAGCCGCTGAACCCGAATGGATCGAGGTTGACGGCTTGCGCGTGCTGGTGCGTCGCAAGAACGTGAAGAACATCACGCTGCGCGTGAAAGCCCCCGACGGTCACGCGGAACTTTCCGTGCCGCTGCGCGAGCCCGTTTCAAATATACAGGCTATCGTACGCGATCGTCGCGACTGGATGGAGCGTCATGCGGTGGTTGCGCGCGAATCGGTAGCGGCTAAGGCCGAGAGCGCGACCCCTGAGGAGGTTGCGCGGTGGTGCGCCCAAGTTCAGGTGCATGTGCCGGCGCTTATCGCGAAATGGGAGCCGGTGCTTGGGGTGAAGGCCGGCAAGCTTGCGTATCGCAACATGAAAACCAGGTGGGGAAGCTGCCAACCTGCGACGGGCCGTATTTGCATCAACGTGCGCTTGGCGTTATATCCGCCAGAATGCCTTGAGTATGTGGTGGTGCATGAGCTGTGCCATCTTTTGGTTTCAGGGCACGGTTCGTCGTTCTATGCCCTGCTTGACCAGCATCTTCCTAATTGGCGCGCAGCCCGTAAGAAGCTTTGCTCGTAGTACTAGGGGGCGGCCGGGCGCTGCTTTTTAGCTCTTTCGGTGCCGAGGTCTAGTCGTATAGCCGTCTGTGTTTAGAGCTAGTCGTCCAGTTCGGCTTCGATCTTCGCACGGCGCTGCTTCGCTTCGAAGAACGCCAAGGCCAGCGCACCGAACACGGCGATGAAGATCACGACGCCGAACACCGCGCCCGTTGCCAGATTCGCCACCCAAAAGACGTTTTCGAGCGGAACGATTTGCGCTTCGGTGATGCAGCGCATGGCGGCAATGGCAAGCGCGCTTGCGACGCCGGTGATGCCGGCGATAAGCAAGAAATAGCCTGTGGGCAGGTGGTCGGTCTGGCCGAAGCGATTGGTGTCGACGTAACCCTTTCGCGTTTGCTGCACGGAACATATCAGCATCACGACGAACAGCCACGCGTACATGACGGCATCGACGGGGTTTGCGAAGAGCTTGAACGCGCCGTCGGCGCCGTTGTGCACCCAAGCAACTTGCTGAGCCATGATTTGGTAGACCAGCAGCACCAGCATGCCGAACGAGAGCAGCATGAATCCGAACTTGTAGATCTTGGCGTTTTCGGCTTCAAGACGTTCGTCTTTGGGGCCTGCGTATTCACGCCATTTCCGTGCGAGTTTCGTATTCTGCAGTTTCATGATTCGCTCCTAAAACGAGTGGGTTGGATTGAGTGAAGGAGGCTTGCTTAGTTTTCGCCATCCCAGAACAGATCGTTCAAGGTGACGTGCAGGGTTTTGGAAATTGCCACGCACAAGTTGAGCGTGGGGTTGTAGCTGCCTGCTTCGATAAGCCCGATGGTCTGTCGCGTGACGCCTACGGCTTCGGCAAGGTCGGTTTGCGAAAGGCCGGCCGCCGCGCGTGCCGCCTTCATGCGAAGATTCTTTTCTCCAGGCATGAGATCCCTTTCGTGAATAGACGGATATCTGTTGCAACATGTCGGAAATATATTGCATCAATTTCGCAATGTCAAATATAAATTGCAAAATGAAAGAAAGAATTGCTATGTAGAGGGCGCAGCTCGTCGCTCATGCGCCCTCGGCCGCGCTGCCGTGTGCCCATTTGGTGGGAACAGCCTGTGCGGAAGCCCCCTCTTTTATAATCGGAGTATCCAACGACAAGGATTGATATGCCGATTACCAAACAAACGAAGCTGGGCATACAAGGCCGCTCGCGCGCACTTGCCGCGGCGTTTCTTTCGATGTTGCTTGTGCTGGCGGGCACGTGGTCGTTCCCCGCGGCTTTGGCCGAGGACATCGATACCAATCCTCAGCCCGACGAGTTCCAGCAGCGGATCGAGGACAGCGCGACTGCGTACAACGACGCCATGGCCCGCGTTGACGAGCTGCAGAAGCAGATCGACGAGAACGCTCAGGCCATTGCCGAGCTTGAAGAGAAAATCCCTCTGCAGAAGGAGCGCGCAAGCTCTGCGTGCGTTGACTTGTACAAGGCGCAGCAGGACACGGCTTCCATTCTGGACCTTATCCTGTCCTCCGAAAGCCTGAGCGATTTCATCACGCGCGTCGACTATTTCAACGCCGTCACGCGTTCGAATCTCGAGCAGATCGAGTCGCTTTCCAGCATGCAAGATCAGCTTCTGCAGGCTCAAGATCAGCTGAACGCCAGCAAGCAGGAAGCTGCTGATCAGGCAGAAGCCGCGCAGGCAGCCCTTCAGCAGGCGCAAAACGCCCGCATCGAGGCGCAGCGTCGCGCCGTTGAGGAAGCCACGCGCCAGGCCGAGGAAGCCCAGGCCGCCAAAGCTGCGCAGGCTGCTAAGGCCGAGCCTGCCAATTCACCTGCTTCTTCCGACTCCGAATCGGACGCGGGTTCTTCTTCGGGAGGCGCCGCCGAGCCTCCTGCGGCTTCTACCGACACCGCCGATTGGTCTTCCGACGAGGATGCTTTCGTCTCCCAGTGGACCGCGCGCATCAACAACTATCTGGCTGGTTCGCCCCTTTCGGGCTATGGCGAGACGTTCGCGCGCGCTGCCTGGACTTACGGCGTCGACCCGCGCTGGTCGCCCGCCATCTCGTACGTTGAAAGCACCAAGGGCGCGTACTGCTTCGCTTCGCACAACGCCTGGGGTTGGGGCTCGGTTAGCTGGGACTCGTGGGAAGAGGCCATCAACGCGCACGTCGCGGGCCTGGCCCGCGGCTACGGCTACACGCTTACGTATGTCGCCGCGCAGAAGTACTGCCCGCCCAACGCCGATCACTGGTATAACTCCTGCCTTGCGCAGATGAACGGCATTTAGCATGCTCGCTCCTGGTTGGCGTGGGTAACCGCTCCATCAGGTGATAAAATGACGGGCGCTGTGCATTCGTGCACGGCGCCTGTTTTCGTGCATGGCGACCGATCAAACGTCGGCGCCTGCGTATATACGTGCCGCCCTTGCATCATTCGCAAGCGTCGCGGCGAAAGAAGGAGCGAATCGCATGTCTAAGGGAATGTACTCGATCACCACGCCCATCTACTACGTGAACGCGGCCCCGCATCTGGGAACCGCCTACACCACGGTGGCCGCCGATACCGTCGCGCGCTATCAGCGCATGAACGGCTACGACGTCGCCCTGGTCACCGGAATGGACGAGCACGGCCAGAAGGTCGCCGAAACCGCCGAGGCTCACGGCATGACCCCGCAGGAGTGGTGCGATTCGATGGAGCCCGCATTCCGCGATGCATGGGACCTGCTCAATATCACTTACACCGACTTCGTGCGCACTACCGACTCCCGTCAGACGCGCACCGTGCAGCAATTCTGGCAGAAGCTCTACGACGCCGGCTATCTGTACAAAAGCGCTTACGAGGGTTGGTACTGCGTTCACGAGGAAACCTATTACGCTGAATCCGACCTGCTGAAGAACGAGGACGGCGAGTTCGTGTGCCCCGACTGCAAGCGTCCCGTGCGCCGCATGTCCTCGGGCGAGGAGAACTGGTTCTTCAAGCTGTCCGAATTCCAGGAGCCGCTGCTGAAGTACTATGCCGAGCATCCTGATTTCGTTCGTCCCGAAACCCGCAAGAACGAGATCGTCTCGTTCGTCGAGGGCGGCCTGCAGGACCTGTCCATCAGCCGTTCCACCTTCGATTGGGGCGTTCCTTTCACCTTCGACGAGGGCCACGTTGCCTACGTTTGGGCTGACGCGCTGCTGGCGTACTTCACCGGCCTTGGCTATGCCGATCCCGAGCGCGGCGACGAGTTCGATCGTCGTTGGCCCCTTCAGTACCACTTCGTGGGCAAGGACATCACGCGCTTCCACTGCGTCATTTGGCCGGCAATGCTGATGGCCGCGGGCCTTCCCGTTGCCAACACCGTGTTCGGTCACGGCTTCCTTATGACCAAGGGCGAGAAGATGTCCAAGTCCAAGGGCAACGGCATCATGCCCGCTGACCTGGTCAAGGTGTACGGCGTCGACGCTTACCGTTACTACTTCATGAGCGACGTCCAGTTCGGTCATGACGGCAACATCTCCATCGAGCGCATGACGCAGGTTTACAACGCCGACCTTGCCAACACGTGGGGCAACCTGGTCAGCCGCGTGTGCAACATGGTGAAGAAGTACTACGACTTCAAGGTGCCCCAGGCTCCTGAGTCCGCCGTCCAGAACCCGCTGCGCGAGATCGCCGAGGGCCTGTATGCCGAGTACGACAAGTGCATGACCGATGTTGACTTCACCGGTGCCGTTGCCGCAGTTCAAAAGCTTGCTGGCCGCGCCAACCTATACGTCGAGGAATCGGCTCCGTGGAACCTTGCCAAGTCTGAGGAAACCGCCGGCGAGCTTGCTGCGGTCATTTACAACACCCTCGAGGCCATCCGCATCATCGCGCTGTACCTGGCTCCGTTCATGCCCAACACTTCCTCCGAGGTCTTCCGCCGTCTGGGCTTGGGCGACATCGCTGTTATCACCGACATCGAGGCTGCCACGAAGTGGGGTCAGTTGCCCGCCGGCAACACCATCGAGATCGGCGATCCGCTGTTCCCGCGCCTTGACGTTGACGCAATCGACCTGGGTATCGAGTAAGCGCGAACGTGGACGAGTTCGATCAGCCCAGCTTCAACGACGCGCTGTATCGTCAGAAGCGCAAGCACGGCAAGTTCCGCTTCGTCCTTCCGCCCAAGGCGGAAGGACCGATAGCCGATGCGCATGCCCATGTTCACCTGCTGCCCGACCCGCCGTTGGCGTTTGCTCGGGCGGCAGTGTGGGGCATCGACTTCGTGTGCAACATCATCGACGTTCATGGCGGCGAGCCTGCGACGTTCGACAAGTTGGACGGCTGGCTTGATGAGGCTACGTCGCGCATCCCTCAGTTGCTTAACGACACGCAGGATGTTATTGCCGCAGGTGGTAGTGAGGAAACCTTGAGCCACTTCCCCGAAGGCTACGACTTGACCGCGTTCGCCCCTGCGTGCCCCGACGTGAGCGAACTTCGTGTGCCGCGCGTGCGCTTGGCAGTTGGCTGCCATCCGCATAACGCCAGCTATTATGACGAAGCGCTTGAGACTGCGCTGCTTGAGCGTCTTGCCGACCCGCGTGTGTGCGCCATCGGCGAGATCGGTCTTGATTACCACTACGACCTGTCGCCGCGCGACGTTCAGCGCGATGTGTTCCGGCGTCAGCTTCGCCTTGCCCACGAAACGGGGCTTCCCGTGGCGCTTCATATCCGCGAGGCGCATGACGAGGCGTTCCAGATTCTTCAGGAAGAGGGATTGCCCAAGGCGGGCGTGCTTCTGCATTGCTTCGATCTTGATTGGGAAACGCTTGAGCCGTGGGTGAACGCCGGGTGCTATGTTGCGTTCGGTGGAGCGCTTACGTTCAAGAAAGCCGACTACACGCGCGACGCCGCGGTGCGTGCGCCCAAGAGCTTGCTGCTCACCGAGACGGATTCGCCGTACATGACCCCCGAGCCTATGCGCGGCATGGTGTGCGAGCCGTTCCATACGCTGTTCACGGCTGATTGCCTGGCCGAAACTCGCGTTTCGGCGGGCGAAGGCGCTGATGCAGGCGATGTTTTCGCAGCTAAGGCACGGGTTCTCGCCCAGCTGCACGACAACGCGCTTGCGTTGCTCGACCGACAGCCCACCTTGTGGCAGCTTGAACGGGCGGCGCAGGGCGCGTAGCGTGCGTTTGCGTGATCGATCGCGCCGCTTGGAGGCTTGACGCGACGAAAGGGGGCGCTTAGGCGGCGTCGCCGCGATTGGGTGCTAAATGCATGAAGCGCGTTGGCGCTTTGATAGATTCAAACAGATTGCCGCCGGCCGTACGGGCTGGCGGCAATCGATTCAGATGTGGTTCCAGAGAGGGAAAACTGCATGAAACGACTGATCATAGTGGGTTCGCCCAGGTCGAACGGCCGCAGCGCCCATTTGGCGGAGATGCTGTTCGAGGCATGCATCGACGAGTGCCCCGATGACGAGGTCTCGCTTGCTCCCGTGTCCGAGCTTGCCATCTCGGCGTGTGTGGGATGCGACGGCTGCAAGAACAGCGAGGGCCATGTGTGCGTTTTCGAGGACGACATGGACGAGATCCGCGAGATCCTTGACGAGTCCGACGAGCTGATCGTTGTTTCGCCGGTGTATTTCTCGGGCGCTCCCGCCCCGATGAAGGCCTTGCTTGATAGGTTGCAGCCCTACTTCTGGACCTGGGAGGCTGGCGGCAACCGTCGTCCCATGACCTTGCATATCATCGGCGAGGGTGCGGGTCCGAACGGTTATGACGCGCTGATCGACGAGGTTCGCGCGGCGGGTGCCGTGGCCGGTTTCCGCTTGGATCGCATCGTCGACTGGGTGGGCAAGATCGACGCCGACGGCCAGATCATGGCCGAAGGCGAGGAGTACGTGCCCGAAGGCCGCAAGGTTGGCTTCGCCCGCATCGCCGCGGACGACATCGAGAACATTCACGTTGTCCACGCCGAGAACCTTCGTCAGGCGCGCAAGGCGAAAAAGGCCGAGAAAGCCGCAGGCGCAAAGTCTCAGGCCGGCAAGCAGACAGGGAAGGGCGTCGCTTCTGCAGATGCCTCTTCGGCTGCGAAGCCCGAGTCTCAGCCCGCGAATGCCGACGACAGGAACGCCCCCGGCGTGCAGAACGCTCAGGGTCGTCCCAAGCTGAACATCCATTCAACCTCGAAGAACCAGGGCAAGCGCGGTTCGGGCCCGTCGGGGAAGCGAGGCGGTCGTGGCTAGTTCCGAGAGGCTTTCGTCACTTGCCGCCGTGGGTGCCACGCGTGAGGTCCTTCAGGCGCATGGGTTGGCCACAAAGCATGCGCTTGGTCAGAACTTCCTGGTCAATGACGATGTCATCAAGAAGATCGCCGATCTTGCGGGCTTGGTGCCGGGCGATTTCGTTTTGGAGGTCGGTCCGGGTATTGGAACGCTCACCGAGGCTTTGCTGAAGTGCAGTGGTCATGTGATTTCGATTGAGCGCGACCGCGACCTTCCTACGGTGCTGGAAGGAACGCTGGCCGAATGGGCCGATCGTTTCGCGCTTATTCAGAAAGACGCGCTTGACCTGCAGGAAACCGATCTTGATGCGGCTTGTTCGCAGCTGGGTCTTTCCGCGGACGAGCGTCCGAACAAGTTCGTCTCGAACCTTCCGTACGCGGTGGCCGCAACCATCATCCTTGATTTCTTCGAGCGCTTCTCGTTTGTGGACAGCGCCACGGTCATGGTTCAGCGTGAGGTGGGCGAGCGTATCATGGCAACGCCCGGAACCAAAAACTACGGCGCTTACACGGTGAAGCTGTCGTTGTTTGCCAAACCCGTTGACAAGTTCCTGGTGTCGCCCGGGAATTTCTTCCCGCCGCCCCACGTTGAGAGCATGGTGGTCAGGCTCGATCGTCATCAGATGGTTGATGCAGACGGCAGCGCTTTGTCGCCCGAGCAGCGCGCGGCTGCGTGCGTTATGGCCGATGCCTCGTTCACGAACAGGCGCAAGACCATCGCGAACTCCTGCAAGGCATATTTCGCCAGTCGCGGGGATGATGTTGCGGCGAAGGCGTTGCCCCAGATGTTTGCCGCATGCGGCATCGAGCCCTCTCGCCGCGGCGAGACGCTTTCGCAGGCTGAGTTCATTGCGTTGGGCAAGGCGTATCTTGCCCTGGAGCGCTGATTCGAGGCGCTGGCGCCGGGCTTCAAGTTAGCCGTTTTTCACAAGTTGCCGGTCAAAGACCCTGTGGTGGGGTGCGCTTTCGTGCCTTGATATGGGGTTTCCATGATGTTCGCAACTTGCGTGTTAGAATTCCGAACGATTGTTTTTCGTACTGCAGAAAGAAGCACAGCATGGATTTGGAGCAGCAGGCAAATCTCGTTAATACCATTCACGACACGCTTAGCAACTACGTTGACCAGCGCCTGAAGGTTCGCGCGAACATGGGTCGCTCGAAGATCGTCGAGAGCGAGGGCGTCCTTACGCAGGTTCACCCCCGTCTGTTCGTGATGGAGGTCGATCGCAAGCGCGGTCGCACCGCTCGTCAGTCGTATCAGTACGTTGATATTCTTACCGGCGCCGTCGAGCTTTCTCAGAACGGCGAGCCCATCTTCGAACCGTTCGTTCCTCAGGCCGAAGAGGACGAGCTCGGTGCTGCTTCTTCCGACGCTTCTGAAGAGACTCCCGAGGAAGAAGTTCTTGCTTAGCGCGTAGGGTTCTTTTGAAGACGCGGCACCTTGTTTGACAAAACGGGGAGCAAACCGCACAATACTTTCTTGCGCAGGATAGCGCATTTACGTGGGGATGTAGCTCAGCTGGGAGAGCATTACGTTCGCAACGTAGGGGTCGTGGGTTCGAATCCCATCATCTCCACCACGGAAACTGCAGGTCAGGGGGTTATTCCCCCTGACCTTTTTCTTTACTGGAAGGCGATTTTTCGCCTCTGCCTGCAAACCGCGTGCGAACGATACGCGAAAGTGCGGTCTTGTTGGGGGATCGCGGCTAAGTCGCAGCGCTTTGGGGCAATCGGGAGTTAATGAGTGAAAGGTCGAATCGCGCATATGAACGAGGGTGCTTCTTCGAAATCGTCGAACGGGCTGGTTTGGCTTCTTGCCGTGTGCTGCTTCATCTTGGGCAGCGCTCAGCAGTATCTGTTGGGCGTGCCCGACCAAATTGCTTCCGATACCGGCGTCTCGCTTTCGGCGATCAGCCTCCTTATGACGGCGTATGCACTGGTCAATGCCTTACTTGCGCCAGTCGCCATCATGGTTACGGCGAAGTGGTCGCAGCGCAGGCAGCTTATTGGGGGCATGGTGCTCATTGTTGCCGGTTTGGCTTTGATGGGCTTGACGAACAACTTCGGCCTGCTCATCTTCTCGCGCGGCCTTGTCGGCTTGGGCAACGGCGTCTTTGTGGTAACCGCTTACGCGCTTGCGCAGTCGCTGGCGGCTCCCGGCAAGCAGGCGTCCGCTATGGCGGACGTTGCACTGGGCTTCAGCGCCTCGTCGGTTTTGGCCATGCCCATCGCTCGCGCCCTTCGCGATATCATCAGCTGGCATTCTGCCTATTTGGCGCTCGCTGTGCTCGGCGTGGTGGGCATCGTGGCCGTCATGCGTTTGATTCCCGAGATCAAATCTGCCAACGCCTCATCTTCGGCCAAGGATCGCCTGGCGCCGCTTGCCAACAAGGCGGTCGTATCGGCACTGGCTGGATCGCTGTTCGTCTTCATGGCCTTCAGCGTGTTCTACACCTACATCACCCCGTTTATCGACACGGCCATGCCCGAGCTGGGTTCGGGCACCAGCGTTGTCCTATTCGGCCTGGGAATCATGAGCCTGATCGGTACGAAACTTTGCGGCGTCATCGCCGACCGCTTCAGCCCGCGCACGGCTATCGAGTTCTGCCTGGTCTCCATCGCGCTTATGCTTGCGGCGACGTTCGCGCTTGAAGGCGCCGGCTACGGCGTTATCCCGCCGTTGCTGCTGTGGATGGGCGCGGCGTGGATGTTCGTCCCTGTCCAAAACGTGGTGCTGACCGACCTTGCCGGTGAGGGTTCGGCCATGGCTCTTTCGCTTTCGAATTCGTTCATGCAAATGGGCAACGCGCTTGGTGCGCCCATCGCAGGTGCGGTTATTGCGGTTGCTCCCGTTATGGTCTTGCCGTTGGTTGCCGTTCCCTTCATTTTGGCCGCGTTCGGCTTTGAAGAGTTCGCGTTTCGAAAGGGGCAGTTGCCCCGTCGTTCGGGGAAGAGGGCGTAAAGCCGCAGTTTGCGGGCCCGCGGCTTGCTTGGTGCTAGCGTGCGGCCGCCCGGTTGTTTGCAGGATTACAGCGCGAATGGGTCATCGTCCTGCTCGGCGTCGCGCTTCAGTTGAAGCAGCTGCGCCACCATGGCAGTGTCGCCTTCGTCGGTTGCCTGGTCGATGACCTTGGTGAACGTTTCGGCGTCCAATACTCCCGTGTCGACGAGCTTCTTGAAGCCGTCGGCGTTCCCGCGATCGCGGAACAGGCCGCAAACGGTCCAGATCTTGTTGCGCAGAAAAGCCGTGAACTGTTCGCGCATGGTCGGGCTGAGGAAGATGGGATCGGCTAGGCGATCGACCATCGTTCCATAGCGCGCGAAATGGTCGTTCTGGTTGAGCGTGGCTCGGTCCATCTCGGCCATGATGAGCGCAGGGTCGATGATGTCCGTTTTGAACATGCGGTTCACGGCGTTCAGGCCCGCCTCATTGCGCGGCGGTTCGATCTTAAGCCGATCGTGTCCGTCTACCGCGGGCGAAAGCCCGATTACGATGCGACGCGGGGGTTCGCTGAGCGCAAGCGCCGACGGCCCCAATTTCTTCATGCCGCCGTGCACGACCAGCTCTTTCAACGTGGACGCGTTCGCGAACGCCATGGGGCCGATCTCGGTTACTTCCTTGGGGATGGCCACGCTGGTGGTGGGACCGATGTACAACACAGCCACGTCGCCGCCGTCGGCCGCCGCCTTGCGTGCGCACAGAACGTCGGACGCAAGGTAGAAATTGACGTTTTCGGGGTCGATCGAGATCTCGTACAGGTTGAGCGATCGTCCGCTGGTCCACATTTCCGACTTGCCGCCGCCGTCGGCCACCAACGCGCACGACCCTATGTGGTTGCAGGCCGCGGGAATGTGAAGCGATTCGATGGACGATCCGAAGAACGCCCAGTCTTCGATGCGCTCGAGGGAATCGGGGAGAACCGCGGTCGTCAGGTTCTCGCAGGCGCTGAAAGCGGAATCGCCGATCCAGCGAACACCCTGGGGGATGGCGATCATCTCGAGGGCCGTGTTGCCGGCGAAGGCCAGGTTGCCTACGCCGACGGTGCCGTCTTGCACGCGGTAGGCGCGCGCTTGGCTTTCCGATGCGTCCTCAAGCACCAGCCCGTCGAGCGTTTTTCGGTAGACCACGCCATCGGCGTCGACGATGGTTTCGGGCGCGTTGTTTGCTTGGATCCCGTCAACGGCGTCCAGTGCGTCTTGCCGGGTGGCTGCCGTGTCGTGTGGGGCATGTTTGGTTTCGGGATGGTCGGCCATGCGCGCTTTGCTCCTTATCGTTTTGCTTCTTTAAAATATACCGTTGGATTTGCATCGCGCCGCACACGCGGCGTTTTTTCGGGTATGTAAGAAGCTTCATCTCTGCAGCAATGCGAGGAAGCGGAGCGCCTGAGCGCCCTTGCGCAGCTGCGGCTCATCGATCGTTAAGCCAGCGCCGGTCAGACGTGCTTGCCAGCGGCGAACTCTTCGGCCAGAGTGTCCGCGTTGTTTTGCAGCCCATCGACGCCGATCAGATCGAACAGCTCCTCGCGCGAATGGATATCGAACTTCTGATACACGTGGCGCACATGCGCTTTCGCGGTACCGTTAGCGATGAACAGCTCGCGCTCGATCTGCCCGACGGTCTTATGTTGCGCCAGAAGCATAAGCACCTCGGTCTCACGCGACGTCAACCCGAAACGCTTCGCCAAAAGCTCGCAGCGATCGACTATCTCCTGTTTGCGCACGGCCTGGCCATCGGCCTGTGAACCGTCGAGAAACGACGCTCCCCATTTATTGGACAGCTCCTTTTGGGACAGCAACACGAACGTCCCCATGATCACAGCAACGATAGCCATACCGATGGCGATGGTGGTGCCGCGTACACCGCCGATATCGATCATCGACCCGTATTCGTATACGCACCGGCCAAGAAACATGAACACCAGGCGAAGGCTGCGCTCCAAACCGAACAGCCATATCGCCGACACGCCGTAGCGATAGCACAGGTTCGAGCACAGCACCATGATCAGGATGGTAAACGCGGTGTAGCCACCTGCTACGCAATACCCGCCGAACATGTTGTCTGCAAAACCGAACACGGAAATGGAGAACAGAGCAACCACCGTCAACGGCAGCGCGATGCGGCAAAGCACGTTGAAATCGAATTTGTCGCGTTGCACCAGCACGCCGATGAGCACGAGCTCTGCCACGATAAACGTTCCCGGCGACGAATGCGGCCCGAACGCACCACGGTAGGCGCTAGATTCGATGATGCCGTACGAAAACGCGAAGAAGCCCATGAGCAGCATGATCTTCCACGGCACGGAGACGCTCACCCACGTTTTCTGCGGCCGTTCGCCTTCGGGCAGCAGCTCGAAGCCGCGTCGAGCGCACAGCAGAGCCGCTACAGGAAGCAACGCCGTCATCGCAAACAGCCACAGCATCTTAAAGCCCATGTACACATACACGATCAGCGCACCGAATGCCAGGGAAGACGCGTAATACAGCGTTACGCGGATGGGATTCAAGCATCCATACAGTTCGCTGAAAATCAAGATGATCAAACCCAGGCCGAGACCACCGAGGACCGAACTCGCAACGCAAAGCTCCAGCGCGAGCGACGGCATGAAACACGACGCGAACAGCAGCACGGTTGACAGCAGCATGAAACTGCCGCAAAGGATATACACCCGGCTTCTGCTGAACAGCGGACCTATTCTACGCGCAAGCGCCACGCACGCTAGCATTTCGACGATAGCGGTGAAATCAAACAGGTCGCGCGTGGAAACGGAAAAAGCCGGGAAGCTGACAAACGATCCGACAAAGGTGATCTCTATCCAGGCGCGGTATATGCCCAGCCCTAGAAACGCCAACGGGATAGGCACCAGCACATCCCGCAAGGGACGGTGAGCCTTCTTCTCTTGCACCTGATCGTCGCTCGATGGTTTCGCCTGCGCTACATTCTGCGTCGCTACATTCGAGCTATGCACAACTGTCCCCCATCACCTCATCCAATGGGGGTTATCCATCCATGTAACCCCCTTATCCCTTTCTCAATTGTATACGACCTCTTCGGTGCAGCGCTAATGCACTCAAAAACGGTAGCGCGAGTATTGCCTGTTCAGGGTCGGGTTATTTCAAGGGGTTATAGAAATAGTCCCCCTGATTTCCCAAAAGGCTGTTGAATCGACGAGTTTGTGAAGATATTGTGCAGGGCACAGCAACGAGTTTTGGAGGGCGAAGGGATCGTTGCTCTGCCCCGTCGAGCATGCAAGCGAAATGCGGGGCTCGCATACTGAAAGGAGACCAGCTATATGAAGTCAAGGGCGAAACCGTAAAGAATTGAGAGTT
>ERZ1034768.135-NODE-135-length-28074-cov-148.891788_pt1 | contig 28074 bp, 50 predicted proteins | sample MGYA00520691_ERZ1034768 | MGnify/ENA primary metagenome ERZ1034768 (study PRJEB33766, sample SAMN09781704) | gut metagenome | biome: gut microbiome | host: Homo sapiens | place: Madagascar | study: EMG produced TPA metagenomics assembly of the PRJNA485056 data...
GGCGAAAACTTCAACCGGCCGGGGGGAGGGTGCAAGGAACCCCGCAGGCGCGGGCCTGGGCTTCCGTACGCCCAAGCGTCCGCCGATTTCCGCCGCAATCAGCGCCGCCAAAGCGGCCTGTTTTTGCGCATTTCCGCCGCAGTTTTGCGGCTGTGGCAGCGATGACAAAGGCTCTGAAGGTTGCCGGGATCCGTGAACACAGCCCAGTCGCCCTTGTGATCCCGGATGTGGTCCACGTCCGTGGCCCTCGTCCGGATGCCGTGCTGAGCACACTCACGGCACCACGGCTCCCGAAGGAGCTGCTCACTGCGCAGCGTCTTCCAGTCCTGCGTCCCGTACATCCAGCGCCAGGCCTGCGCCTCCTGGCTTCGCTCCTTGGGCTTCGGCTGATGCTCTGCGCAGTAGCCGCCGGGCACCAGCCGATAGCAGCCCGGGTATAAGCACGGTCTCAGCGGCTTTGTTGCCACGGGCTATCACCTCCGGGTAAAACAAAAACGCCAGACCCAACAACGCCCCCTTCGGGAAGTCATTGGCTCTGGCGTTTAACGCTCTGGCCTTCGTCGATATCCAGGATCACCTCGCTGTGGCACGTCCGGCAGTACTCGACAATGCTGTGACCGCTCGTGTCCGGCAGGATCCGCTTCAGTCGATGGTTTCTCTTGCAGATCGGGCAAGTTAACCATCCGTTCTTTACTGTTAGTTTATCACCGTTTTTAGGCGTTTGCAAGGCTTTTCCCTCACTTTCTTGCGGTTGTCCGTAGATATTCCGTAGGTTTCAAGAGGATACGCTATCTATAGATAGATATACTAAACATTGTTATTAAAACAAAAGCGCTATTTTTCCGGGAGCAGATACCGGCTGTAGCCGTATAGCCCCCAGTCTCCCAGCTGCGGCCGGTCCCGGCCCTGCATGGGCAGCGGCGTGGCTCCCTTGGGCAGCCGCACAATGCCGCTCTTGCAGGTGGTTACCTCCGGAGGCGGGATGTACTTACTCAGCGCCCTGGAGCAGCCCCACGGGTGGCGTCCCACCTCCGGGACCTCTTTCGTAAAATAGATCGCCAGCCCACGGTAGCCGCCCTCTGACAGCACCCGCGCCCGGTCCCAGCGCACATCGTAGGCGCTGCCCCAGGTCCAGAGGTATTGCACCACGGCAGGTGGAAAATCTTGGTCACGCAAAAATGCGTGGATGTGGTAACGGTGGTCGCCGTGTAAGCCCTCCATCCGATAAACGTAGAACTCTACAGGCTTGCGGCTCCATCTCCGGAGCCGCTTGAGGAAGGCATCCCACACGCGCTCTACACCGGCCCAGTTAGCCGGAAGATGGGCATTGTCAAAGTTGAGGCTGTAAAAAATGCCGTCGTAGCCAAACAATGCCAGACGCAACTCCAGCTTGTCCAGGCTGGTGCGGCTGAGGGCCGGCCCGCACCGGCCCCGCACCGCCCCTGGTCCGTAGCGACGGAGATATCCATAGTTGTCCGTCACCAGCGCCTTGACCAACGGCCCCGCCCGCTGCCTGACGCACACAAACGGATCAGCCATACCTTACCTCCCGTATTTGATCTTTTTCGCGTTTGGATACCGATCCGGGAATGGGATCAGGGTCATACGGTCCCGGATGATCTCCGCCATCCTTTCTCTCGCCGTAGCTGCAAAAATCGTATGGATAAGCAGTGGGCAAAATCCCCTGTTGGCGCGGATGTCCACAGTTGCCAAATTCCGTCCGATGTTTGCAGTCTTTGCAATAAACTACTGGCACGGCATCAACTGTCGGCATATTGTCAATGTCGCATTTTTCCACATAGTCATCATTTGTTTCCCCGTAATCATTAGGGTATGATTTCCACCGGATTTTGTCTGCATCAATCAGCCGCATCGCTGTCACCTCCGTCCATCTTGGCCCCGCAGTGGGGGCAATAGTCTGCTTTGGCAGCAAACCCTATCTCGCAGGCGGAGCAATACTGAATATCTCCCGAAATCTTGCTGTGAAACGGAATCCACCGCCCATGCACCACCGGGGCAACGTCGGCGGCTGCTGGCGAGGCAACAATCTCCATTGCCATGGCACCGTCGGAACCGTCCACCCATTTTGCCATCATCACCGCTCTTACGGCAGTTTCCCGCTCAATGTATTCAGCCATTGTCAAAAATCCCCTCCCATACTTCTTCATAACCAGTCTTTTCGTAATCGATTTTCAGACGCTTTTCGCGGATCATGGCGTTCAGCGACCTGACACACGGGCGTCCATACGAATTATCCTCACAATAGTCACACATACTGCCGAATCCACAGCACCCAAAAGAGCTACCACCATCTGCACTGTGCCGGTTGCTCCATCTCTGGAAACCATTTTCCCACTTCCGTTTAGCTTTACCTGTGTTGTTACTTGATTGTTTCTCCGATGTGTCATATAACTGCATTTGGTCAGCCATTGTCAGCCCTCCTTGAACGCATTGTAGTGGCACCCCATACACTTGGGAAACACATCGTCAGGGTTTTCTTCCTGATACTTTGCAAACTTTTTTGCCTCTTCTCTGGACTCGAAAACAGAAGAATAGTGAACGACCGGATTTGTATTCCGTCTGTAAGATGGGCTGTAAATGCCGCAATAGAGTGCGCCCTGATAGTCGCAGCATACAATTTCTTTGATTGTCCCCTTGTACACTTTGTTGGAGCAATTCACCCACCAAACGGTATCTCCAACATTCAGTTTTGTCTTAATATCAGCCATGGTCAGCCCTCCCATAAAACGCCTCTAAGTCATCCTGTGCCTTGTCCACGAAATCGGGGCAAGCCAAGCATTCCGACAACGGGGCATCTGTCATGGGGTCAACCCATCCGAGGCAGTAAATGCGGTCTTTCTCACCATCGTTCCATTCGTGGGACGGGTGCCCACGCTTGCCAAGCGCACACTTAACTGTTGCCATCCTTCATTGCCTCCAATGCTTTCTCCGCCTCCTCGCGGGTGAGAAACACGGTCTTGCCGATTTCATTAACCGGTACGCCGAAAATGGATTTATCAACAAACCCGGCTACGATATCCCATTCAATGAATGTACAAAACAATTCCACGCGAATTGCCTTCACTCGGTATTCGCTTATGGTTTTTCGGCTTGTAACCTCATACACCGTATCTCCGGGCTTGCACGGCAGCACCGCCAGCCGACCGGCTCTGTCGGCCTCCATCAGCGCAACAATGCGCTTGAATGGCACACCCTTGCTGATAGCCTCATCCTCAAAGGTCTTGTAATTGGCGCACACCGCCGGTTCCAACCCCGTGTCCAAATATTCCCGCAGAAGCGGGCAGTGCGCCGCCTGGACCGCCGTGCAGAACCCGCCGACCGCAGTACAGTTCCCGTTATCCTCATACCTAAAGCGGCAGCGCAGGCAATTAACATTATCCTTACTCATTTCTTCATCACCTCCGGTGCCTTCGGCAGCGGCATCCAATGAGTGATTTCCACAGCATCGTCTACCAAATCAAATTCGTCTTTCCCGTATTCCGCCAACAGATCGATGACTACAGGCGAATCCCAATACCATCTCCCTCTGTAAAAGCACGCAGTATCAGAGAACGGAACGCCCTTTATTTTTTTATAATACGGTTCCGGGGCTCTGTTTACCCACACTACGTTTACAAGAACTCGTTCCTCCGGCAGCTGCTCCTCCACAGGGATCCAACGCCGTTCAAGCAGCTCCGCACACTCCTTGGCCACCAGCGCAGCCGCTTCCCGCAGTTGCTTGTTCTGCCCCCGCAGCTTCTCAATTTCCTTTTGGAGCGCCGCAATGTGGGTGCTCTGGTTGGCGATCCGGTCAGCGGCCTCCCGCATGACCGCGCATCCGGACACACCGCAGTTGTGCTCATGCCCGCAGCCCATGCAGGCGAGGCTCCCGGTCTCCACCTTCAGCCGGCGGATGGCACTTACAAGTTCTTGATCTCTCAAAACGGCAGCTCTCCTTCCTCATCCTCCGGGATCTCCCGGAAGTCCCCTGACGCAGGCGGTGTGTCCGATTCGGACCGCTTGCTGTCGCCAAAATACACATGCTCCGCCACCACCTCGGCGGAGCGCCGGTTGTTGCCGTCTTTATCCTTCCAGTCCCGGAGCTGCAACCGGCCTTCCACCACGGCCATGCGGCCCTTGGTGAAAAACTTGCTCACGAAGTCCGCCGTGGAACGCCACGCCACAATGTCCACGAAGTCCGTCTCCTTCTCGCCGGACTGGGACTTGAAATCCCGGTCCACGGCCAGAGAGAAGGACGCCACGGCCAGCCCGCTGCCGGTATGCCGCAGCTCCGGATCACGGGTCAGGCGGCCCATCAGTACGATATGATTCAGCATGATTTGTCTCCCTTTTTCCAGCGGTCCGGCATATAGCGTCGCCGCCGGTCATGAATGTATTCCACCATGTCCACCCACTCCTTTCGGGACGGCATGGCTGCCAACTCTGCCCTATGGATTTCCTCATAGGCCGCCCACCGGGGGCAGACCGCCGGATCGTGACATCCGATCCGGCGATCCGGGCAGTTTAGGCACGGAGGCGCAGTCATAAGGCCACGCCCTTGGCCGCTACCGTCAGCAGGATCACGGCGGCCACGGCGGCCACCAGAGTCAGCACCGGGAGGACCCGGCTGCGGCGCTTACCGCGCCCTGTGTATCTCATGTGTCCGCTCCTTTCTTCGCTGACGGGACAGGCGGCAGCCGCATCCACCAGGCCACGGGGGCCTGTGCCTCGATGCCGCCGGGCATCATCCAGTGTTGGCCATCCCAGTCGAAAAACCGTTTCAGAAGTTTCCCATCACCCAGGTTGACGTAGGCGGCAAACTCTCCCGGCTCCGCCGGGTTGGTGCTGCCGGGCATCCATCCGGCGATCATCAGCTGGCCCTCCGGCAGCGTTGGCGGGGTCAACTCATCCGTCAGGCCCACGATGTAGTCGGCGGAACAGTGCAGCGCCTTGGCCGTCTTGTCAACGTTGTAGATATTCTCCGGCTCCAGCTCGTTGACCCAAACGTGTTCGCCCTGAAAATCCCCGGAGGCAAACTTCCGCAGTTTGCCCACCGTGTAGCCACCGCCGTATCGGGACCAGATGGCAGTCGCAGTGTCCGGCAGTTCAGCAGCGTCCGCCGCTCTGGCCAGACGGGCCGCGCTGACCTGAAGTTCCCGCTCAAGTTTCCGCTGATGTTTTTCAGTAGCCTTCTTCGCGTCCGCCTTCTTTGCGTCCAGTTTCTCTTTGCGCTTAGCCTTTGCCTTGGAGCAAGCATTGTCGCAGGCGTAACACTCCTCCGTAGCCCGGCAGCAGTCCAGACAGCACGTCTTACCGCCGCAGGTCTCATAACCAAGAGCATCCGCGTCATGCCGGAGGAAAACGTCTCCCCGCTTGCACGCCTTTCCGTCCGGACAGGTCAGGCAAGGATCCCAGCGGTAACCGTCCTCTTTGTAGAGCTTCAACAACCGCTCCAATGTGGGGCCGTTGGGAAGTTTGGGGAACGCCTTGGAGATTCGCATCTGCATATCTGCCGGGAACTGAGCCAGCGCATAGGCCGCCTGCTCCGGCATCTTCCCGCCGTCCCACGCAGGACGAAGGTTAGACAGCAGATGCTCCCGGATCACCTTGATCCGGGCCAGCTTGGAGCCGTGGGTGTTGCAGGCCGCTGCCACCACGTCCCGCATCCGGCCCTCCGGGAACTCAAAACCGTCCTCCTTCAGCTGATACAACAGCGCCTCCACACGCTCCGCCTGTTCGCCGATCTCCGCGCTGGTGAGCTTGCGGGTGGAGCTGTTGGCGAAGATCAGACGAAGCTCCTGAAGCGCCGGGGAGACATCGTCTGTCTCCCGGATGCAGGGCACCCGGCGGAACTGATCCAGTCCTTTTTCCACAAGCTGAGACAAGGCGGCCCGGCGCCGGTGGCCGCTGACGATGGTAAACCGTTTGCCCTCACCGGCCCGCACCCGGATAGGCTGCTGCAAGCCGCACATCTGGATATTGTCCGCCAGCTCGTCAATATCCGTCAGCTGGTAGAAATTCCGCTCGTCGCCGTCCAGCAGGCCGATGTCGATGTACTCGATCTGCTCCGGGCCGGTGTGGTCCGATTCTGACACCGGTTTCAGCGTGGCGGCGAATTTGGAAATATCAAAATTCTTTCCCGCCATGGTCACCCCTCCGATCTTGCCATCAGCTCCGCAGCCAGACACCGATAGTCCCGTGCCGCGCTGCTGTGGGGGCTGTACTCCCGCAGGGGAGCCAGCGTCACCGTGCTCTCCGGCACTTTTTCAGACCGCCGGATCTTGGCGCGGTACACAGGCACCTTCATGGCCGCCAGCGCCTTCTCCGCCTCCGTCACGATCTCGCCGCTGCGGGTCTGGGTCATCAGCGCCCGCACCGTCAGTCCCGGCCGTGCGTTGGCGATTTTTCGGGCCTGCTGCGCCACCGCCAGAACCCCGTCCAGCGAGAATTTGTCCGCCGTCACAGGGATCATCACCTCATCCGCTGCCAGCAGCGCCGCCACGCTGGACACCGTGTAGCCCGGCGGGCAGTCGAAGATCATCCAGTCCGTGTCGCCGTCCTCCTGGGCAGCTTGTGCAAACCCCATCAGCCGCTCCGGGGCACTGACGCCGTCCTTGATGGCCGCCAGATCCAAATCGTACAGGCCGGAACTGCTGGGCAGCAGATTGATATTAAGCCGCAGCGGGATCAGGTTGTCGCTCCACACCTGCTCACAATCCCCGGTCAGCACGTCCGCTGTGGTAGGCGTGTCCACCTCTACCCCCGGCATGAAAAAGCCGGTCAAGTTGGCTTGGCCGTCACAGTCCACCAGCACCACACGCTGGTGGAAGTCGTGGGCCAGAATGTCCGCCAAATTAATGGCGGTGACGGTTTTCCCCACGCCGCCCTTGTTGTTCATGATTGCAATCGTTCTCATGCTCTCATCCTTTCCGGCCCCCAACAATTGGGAGCTTAAAGAAATTTTCTCTGTTTCTTGCCAGCGGGAAATACATTGTCTCCCGCCATTTCTCCCCGGTGATGGGGCTGCGGAATTCCACCACATAGAATCGCCGCTGCGGGTGGATGTAGACCACCGTGCAGGGCAGCGGGCCGGTTGTCCCCAGCCCCGCGCTGGGATCCAACGTCGGTCGGATCTGTAGCATATCTCCGATTTCCATATCCTCACTCCACATAGGCCGGGTTGAACGTGTTGGTCTCCGGCCAGAAAGATAAATCGATTTCCCCAATATTTCCGTGTCTATTTTTTCTCAAAAAAACTTTTGTTGCCTCCGGCTCTGCCGGTTTTCGCTTATAGTCTGCTCGGTAGTAGTCCGGGCGATGGACAAACATCACGCCGTCCGCGTCCTCCTCCATAGCGCCCGTTGCCCGCAGGTCGGCCAGCGTAGGAGCTTTGTCCGTTCGCTTTTCGTTGTCTCGGTTCATCTGTGCCAGGCACAGTACCGGCTGGTTGAGGGACTGCGCCAGCCGCTTCAGCGCATGGGCGATCTCACGGGACTCGTCCGCGTCCTGCCGTTTCCCCGGCCGCAGGATCAGGCCGAAGTGGTCAACCACCACCAGCTTTACATCCCGCCCGGCACGGGCAATGGAGGTGATTCGCTGCACGGTCTGAGCGTGGCCGTCCGTGCAGTACAGGGGCGTAGCCGCTGCCGTCCGGGTTGCGTCGATCATCCGCTTGTACTCGCTGTCCGTCAGGGTATCCATGAGGATCAGCTTGCTGTCCACTTTGGCAATAGCGGAGAGCCGCCGGGCCATGATCTGCTCCCGGCTCATTTCCAGCGAGAAATAGTCCACCTTTCCCGCTGTGCTGGCCACATACTCCGCAATGGCAATACCGAGGGCGCTTTTGCCCATTCCGGGCCGTCCCGCCAATATGTACAGGCCGCCCTGTACCATGCCGCCGCCCAGCAGCTTGTCCAGTGCCTTGATGCCGGTACGGACGTAGGGCGTTGTTCCCTCGTCGATGCGCTCCCGGTAGGTCAAAAAGCTGTCCACCTGCTCCTTGGGAGCCAGCAGTTCGCTTTCCGTCCGCTGGGCCGAGGCCGCCAGGGCTGCGTCCAGCTGGGTCAGTACCGTGTCCTCCGGCTCTTGTTCGTTCAGGGCCGTCAGGCTGTCCTCCAGCGCCGTCTTCAGTTCGCGCCGTCGTGCCGTCCGGGCTACAATCTCCGCGTACTCTGCCGCGTTGGCCGCCGTGGGGGTAATCTCCATCAGTTGAGCCAGATACGACCGCAGGGTTTTCTCGTCTGCCAGCCGCTCTTTCTTGGCCACCTGGCACACCGTCAGGCCGTCGATGGGCTGGCCGTCCCGGTCCATGGTGCAGATCACCCGGAACAGCTCCTGGTTGAGAGCCACGGAGAAATCCGTCTCCCGCAGGATGGCCGCCACGCTCCGGACGCATCCGCTGTCGATCAGCAGGGAGCCAAGCACCGCCTGCTCCGCCTCGACACTGGCAAAATTACTCATACACATCCACCTCCTGGCCATCGATGATCCGCTTGCCCACGTAGCGCCGCCAAGGCGGCTCCGCCTCCTGGTCCGATTCGGACCGCTCCGGAGTGGTGTCCTTCCACCGCTCGTTTTTGAGCCACCGGCAGGCGTAAGGGATGCCGATGCCCCGCCGCCAAGTCTCGCTCCTGCTCTGGGTCTCCAACGCCTGGGTCATGGTCTGGATCAGCGCCTCGTCCGGCTTGAGCCTGTCCCACTCCCGGACAGCGCCCACTCGGTCCTCGGCTCGTCCCTTCGTCCGGTACAAGTTCCAGAAGGCCTCAAAAGCATCCGGCATCCATGCCGGTGTTGACTTGCTCTTGCGTTTTCCACACGCATTCCCCTTGGGGGGATATAGGGGGGAATTACTTGTATTATTATTTAATACATTATTAGACCCGCAAGTTTCTGCGGGTACCCCCCGCAAGTTTTTGCGGGTACTTACCGGGTACCCGCAAGTTTCTGCTGGTACCCTCTCCGGCTCAGGAGGAGCCAGTTTTCGGCCACAGAAAATGCGCCGTTCCGTGCCGCCGGAGCCGTCCCGCTTGGGTTCCGTCTCCACCCGAATCTGCCCCACGTCCTCCAGCGACCGCAGCAAGTTCCGTACCGTGCTCTCGCTGCAACCCAGCAGATCCATGAAGTCCTTGTTGCTGGCAATACACCAGCCCTGCGCGTCTGACCTCCGGTAAATCTCGCCGAAGAGCAGTTTGCCGGTGGCCGGGACGGAATCCTCATACAGCAGATCCGCCCAAATGATGGCGAATTGTCCGCCCTCCTTGGGATAACGTCTCATATGTAGCCCCCTGTCATTCTTCCAGTCAATCCACGATCCGCAGCACCTGCGCCGCCAGCGTACTCACGCCCAGCAGCATGAAAAACATTGCCCAACCGGTCACAGGGATACGCCCCCTTCCCGGCGAAAATTAGGGCTTGCGTGTGGCGTGGATCTTGTGCTATAATTGATACATCCAACAGTGGTTGATCCAATACCACACACTTTTTCCCCTGAACGCTCTGAGGTTGCCGCCTCGGGGCGTTCTTTTTTTGCGCCTGAGTAGATCACCTGATAGATGGCCGCCATGGTCTCCCGCAGCTCCACCACGATGGAGTCGAACTCCGGCCGCTCAGCCTCGTCGATCACGCCGTCCTCCGCGATCCGGAGCAGGGCGTCCAACCGGCCCGTCGCGTCTTGCAGACGGTTCCGCAAAGCGATGCTTGCCATTGGCAGCGGCCTTGGCGTCACCTCCGGCACCACGCCCAGCGTGTCCGTGGCCTGCGCGTGCTCCAGCGCCAGCCATGGGCAGCTGTACACATCCACCATCTTGGCCACCGTCTCGTCCTTGGGCACTGTCTTGCCGCCCTCGTACTGTTTCAGACTTTCCGGCGACAGTCCAAGCAGCTCCGCTGCCAGTTCTTGGCTCATTCCGGTACTCAGCCTTGCCCTTTGGTACAGATTAGGGCATTTCTTGTCCATTGTCTTTTCCTCCTTCCTGCGCTACCATGTAACCATCCACCGTGCCAATGGTACAATGGGGATGATGTAGCGCTTCCCAACTTTCTTAGCCGGGAAACCGTCATTGTGGACCAATGCGTCCCAGTCCAGACCCAGCAGCTTGCAGGCCTGATCCTTGCTCAAAACCTCCTGCTCCGGGAATTTGGCCTGTAAGGATTGCAGCTGATCCCGGAAGCTCTCACGCTCTCGTGCCATGTCCGCTCCTCCCTTCTCACGCGCTCTCCGTCCGCTGGACGATCTCCTCGATGGGGACACCGAAGATCAGCGTCATGCGGAAAACTCTCTCCAGCTCCGGAGTCCGCTGGCCCAGCTCCCACTTGCTCACCGTTGGAACGGTGACGCCCAACTGATCCGCCAGCGCCTTCTGGGTCATGCCGGCAGCCGTCCGCAGCTCCTTGACTCTGTTAACGATCATAATTGCTCCTTTCCCGCCTTGACGGCGTTGCCCCAGTGTGGTATATTGTCCTTGGGGCTATGTCCTCTATGGCTATATCTTAAATCTGAAAATTACGTTTGTCAATCGTAAAATCTCGATTTTACGATTATTGGAAGTTTTCACAAATTTGGAGCATTGTTTTTGTAACCTGATTGGAGGTGATTCCCATGGATGCCGTGGACCGTCTTTTTGCTTTGGTTGACGCCAGATTTCCGGAACAAAAAGACTTTGCAGCACAACTTGGGATTACTCCGTCAATCGTCAGCGAATGGCGGAGAGGGAAATCAGAATCGTTTACAAAACAAAAATACATTGGGAAAATCGCTGAAATATTAAATACAACTACGGAATACATTCTGACTGGCAAAGAGGAACGCCCGTCCCCCGAAGGGGACGAGCGTCCGGAGTGCTGGGACTTGCTTACCCGCGAAGAGCGGGAGAAGGCACGGGAGTATATCGAGATGCTAATAGCTGCGCGAGGTAAGCGTTGACTTGCTCACGCTCCTCCGGCGTCAACTGGCGATAGAGCGCCAGGGTCATGTGGTCGCGGGCCGAATCGGACACGCTGCGGTTGATCTGGTTGCTCATATGTATTCCTCCAATCATATCCCAAAGGCCAAAGGTATGGCCTAATCATACAAAAGGGGCTGTCATTATGGTAATTTATATTTCCGGAGTGTTGGTTGCTCACCTGCTATGCAGCTTGCTTTGCTATATCATAACGCGGGCCAAAGGGTGGGCATCGTCCGTATGCTGGGCCCATGCCCTTGGTGGTTTTCTTCTCGGCCCATTTTGGCTGCCTGTATGTATCAGCAAGCCCAGATATACTTCGGGCTGCGAAAAGGTTTGCAGGATGGGTACGCCCGCCTTTGGCGTATGGTTGGCGATCGGCACAGCGTTGAGCGTTATCGGTGACGCTCTGTTGCTTGTTTTTGCATTTACGCGCTGGCAATATGGTGCGCTGGGAATTTTCCTTGTGCCTATTGGGATTTTGGCCCTGCTTATCTTAGACCAGCGCTGCTAATAATGGCCGCCCCCGTTGCGGAGAAATCGGAAGATAATTAACAAGTGCCCCCGTCGCCTCTGCAACAAGCGGCGGGGGCACTTTGCGTTGTCAGGGCACCAGCAGATGGGGGCTGCCGGAGGTGTGTTGCCCTGACCGCAAGGACACCGTAACAGACACAGCCTTGTATTAGCAAGGCCCAACAATGGTTTTTCGACATCATTTGACAAATTTCATTTGTATCCGAGCATATTACATTCGGTTTGGAGGGGATTGGATGACATTACAAGACATATGCAAGGCCAAAGCGCAGGCTTTATCCGTAACTTATCCGCAAATCTCGGATAAGACCGGGATACCGTTGCAAACCGTGCGTAATTTCTTTTCAAACTCCTCCAAGGCGCCGTCTATTAATACCGCCGGACCGATCTGCAAATTTTTGGGCGTCTCGCTGGATGAGTATTTCGGAATCACCGACAAGCTCACCATGTCGGAGGAAGTTCTCAGCGCTAAAAATGACACGCTGCGCGCCCACAAGAAGGAGCTGGAAAAGCATCTGGTTGACAACGGCAAAACCATGAAGATCATGATGGATGGCGTCCGCACCCGAAACCGGATTATCGCCGCCCTGCTGGTGCTTCTGTGTCTGGTTGCCATGTATGCGCTGTATCTGGACTTCCACTGCGTCCAGATTGGCTTCTGGCGGAGGTAACCCATGGCAAGATACCCAAAATACTACGTCCGGCCTGACGGCCTCCATGAGACCATCCTCCGGATCAACGGCAAGCGGAAAGCCTTCCGGGGAAAGACGGACAGGGAAGTGTGGGAAAAGGTCAAGGCCTTTGACCGGGAGCAGGCCAAGCAGGAGGCGGAAAAGCCTGTCACCTTTGCCCAGATTGCGGATGACTGGTGGAAGGAAATCGAGCCGACGCTGGCGCCGTCCTCCACCAAAAGCTATGCCCCGGCCATGCAGCGGGCTGTGGAAGAGTTTGGCAGCCAGGCGGCCACATCCATTACCGCGCGGGAAATAGACGCGTTTATCCGGCGGTTTGCGGAGCAGTATGCCCGGAAAACCGTAGCCACGCAGTTGCAAGTCATCCGGCAGATCATGCGCAGGGCAGAGGTGCAGGGGGTGATCCAGTACAACCCGGTCACGGCAGTCAGGCCGCCGAAGAACCTCAAGCAGACCCGGCGGATGGCGCCGGAGAAGAGCCAGATTGATCTCATCAAGCGGCACGCCAAAGATGTGCCGTTTGGTCTCTTTGCCGCCCTGATCTATTACACAGGCTGCCGTAGGGGAGAGGCTCTGGGGTTGATGGGCAAAGACATCGACCGCAAAGCAAAGCTGATCCATATCCGGCGCTCTGTCTACTACATGAGCAACGCACCCCATGTCAAATTGCCAAAAACGGAGGCAGGCGTCCGGGATGTGCCACTGCTTCCGGCGTTGGATGCGCTGCTTCCGGATCGTCTACCGGCTGGATATCTTTTTGCAGAGCCGGACGGTGAGCCGCTAACGTACAAGCACATAGAGACGAGGTATGACGCTTACCGCACCGCCAGCGGCGTGACCGTCACACCGCATCAAATTCGGCACGGCTACGCTACCGCCCTATTTGAATGCGGTGTGGACGCTAAGACGGCGCAGGCGCTTTTGGGTCACGCTCAGATCTCTACCACAATGGATATCTATACCCACGTCTGCTCCGATGCTATCTCCGCAGCCGCAGAAAAGATGAAGGGCGGATTTTGAATAAAATTGTTGTGAACACAGTGAGGAACACAGGAACCGCGCAAGCGCTGAAAAGAAACGATTTGTTTAGGGTTCAAGTCTCGCCACTCGGACCAAGAAGAGAAACCGTTGAAATTGCTTGTAAACCTTGCAATTTCAACGGTTTCTTTCTGCTTTTATACAGCCAGATAAAACCGGATAGAGCCGGATAAAACCGGGTTTATGAACACAGCGGAGAACACAGAAAATCTATTCCCCGGCTTTCACAATCCCGTGATAGTACGCCGCCAGCTTCGCCTTGGGAGCGGGGCCGTCCTTGTCAAACAAGAACGCCTGGGCCAGCTCCGCGAAGAACTCCGCCGTGCTGACGCCGTAGTGGATGGCCACGCCGCCATAGTCGGAATACATCATGTTCATGGTGACCCACCAGCACCACGGGGTGATATGGTCCCAAGACAGGCCCATGCTCTCCGCCAGGGCCGTGGTCTGCTCCATGGGCCAGTGCGGGCCGGTGGTGCCGTCCTCGTTGACCATGTGAGCTGCCCACGCCTCTGCGTCGGCCCGGTCAAAGTCTCCATGACTGCCGCCAATAGACTTGGCAGCCGCGTCCACCATGGTCCAGCACTCCAGCATTCCACGGACGCCGCTGGCAGAGCGGTCACCGGGCGGCATCCGCATATACTCCAGGATCCCCTGCTCCAGTTTGTCCTTGTACTGGAGCAGGGCCTCTTTTGTCATCGCACCCATGAGCTACCCCCTTAGATCCGCTGGACCCGCAGGGCCACGTTGTTGACAGTGGCGGCGGCTCCGGTCAGAACCAGAGACAGAGCGGAGCCGGAAGCGCAGCAGGGCTGGCGCACCAGCGCCGGGAAGCTCAGCACGGTGGGAGCACCGGCAGCAGCGGCAGCGGAGGCGGTGGCTCCGGGGATGGGGACGCCGTCCTTGACCAGCGTCACGGTGACAGTTCCGGCAGCCGTGGGGGCCACGGTGACGGACACGTCTACGTCATAGTAGCCGGCATTGGTGATGTTGACCGCATTGCCGTTGAGGTTTGCGTCGCAGCCGTACCGGCGGATGATGCTGCCCAGCGGGAGAATCCCGTCAACGGGGATCGCCGTAGGGGTCTGCATGGCGGTATAAAGTGCAGATTTACAACTCATAGTATTTCTCCTTTCAGAATAAATGGGCGGGGCACCGGCCCCGCCCGTCACCCGGCCAGAAGGGCCTGAACTGTTTCCGATTTGGAAATAGTTGCTCAGATGTTGCCGCCGCAGCCGTTGTTGCAGCCGCAGAAGGGAGAGGGGCCGGCGTTGTAGGTGTAGCCGGTGGGGTACCGCACTACGCCGCACAGCTGCTCACGCATGTAAAGCTGGCTGTTGGCCTGCTCCAGCTGCGCGATCCGACCCTCAAGCTGGCTCTTTTCCAAAGCCGCGAACTTGGCGTCAATGTTGGCGTTGATGCCGTCCAGCGCCCGCTGGGTGGTGCAGCAGCACTCCGCCATCTGAGCCTGGATGCCGTTGGTGCTCTGCATGATGGCCATGTTGGTGCCGTTCTGGGCCAAGGCCATCTCCTTGCCCAGACCGCCGATGCCGCCCTGCATCTCGTAGCCGAGATTGCAGATGCCGTTACCGATGTTGGTCAAGCGGTCATCGATCCGGCCAAAGTGCTGGCCGAACAGGATGTCCTGCTGGCTGGCCGCCGTGGCGTACTGGCCGAACTCACCCTGCCGGGAGCCGAAGCCGAAGCCACCGCCACCGCTCATGAGGACAAACAGGAACAGGATGATGATCCACCAGGCACCGCTGGTGCCTGCGCCGTCATTGTCACGGGTGACGGCCGCGAGATCGCTCAGAGAATAGTTATCCATATCTGATCTCCTTTCAAAATTTAAAACAAGCCGTTGCGCACCGGCTTATTTACCGAGAAATGCCAAGAAGTCCTTGGCCTGCTGCTGGAGCTGCTGGAACTGATCCTGAGACATGGTGCCGTCCGCCAGCAGCTTTTCAACCTGCTGCTGCGCCCGCTGTGGCGTCATGTTGGCCGCAAACTTCCGAAACTCCGCCATCATGGCGATGGGATTATTCGGCCTTCTGCTTCCGCTTCCCCGGAGCATCTGCATCATCGGGTTTGCCACTCAGCATCTCCTCCAATCTTTTCACACGGTTTTCCAGTCCGGCCACGTCCACCGGGGCCGCTGCCTGATACGGCGTCACCGTGTAGGGTGTCACCGTAGCGTAGCCTGCCCCGTCCGTCTGCTTAAGCCACACGATAGGGTCGTTTTCATCCATTAGCAGGATGGAGCTGTTAGGGGCCATCCGGAAGGCGTCAGCGCCGTTCCGGCCGTTGACGCGGGTAACTTGTCCGCCAAACGCTTGGAGCGCTCCTGCGGCGCCCTGCGGGGCCGCAGAGGGGTATCCGTAGGGGCTTCCGTACCCTTGATAAGGATTCGCAAAATAATTCATAGCGCACCTCCTTTTTCCTACCCTCATGATACAAAAAATTCGGACAGCCAAACTGCCCGGAAACTGCCTGTATTCTGCCCTCAAACTGCCCTAAAAATATTTTGACTTTTTTGCTTTCCTCTCTTGACATACCACCAAATTGGTGGTATTATAATAACAACAAGAGGGGCACAGCCCAGGAGGAAAATAAAATGAAAATTACTGATGGAAAGAAAACCGTAGAGATCAAGATCCAGCGCTGGAATGGTTCCGGATACGATCCAGACTGGAGCCGCGATTATTTTACCGCCGGTTCCCTGCCCTATGATGAGGAAACTGATACTTATACCGTTGAGGATGTTGATTATTGCATCGAAATGGCCAACAACAGCACCTGCGAAGATGGCGCTTGCATCAAATATGACGAGGACGGAGTCCTTGTCCCTGACGAAGATATGTTCGTTTTTGTTGATGAGCTGAATTAAGGAGGATATATCATGACTGATAAGCAGTTCAGCACTTTCTTTTTTGGTGCACTTGCCGACCAAGACCGGGACATGTATGTATCAGACTGGGCGCTATCTGACATCTGGGGGGATCCGGAAGGCGCTGACATCCCGGATGATCGGGTCCAGTCTTTGGGAGCGTTGTGGGATGTGGCTCATATTACGATCCGCGAGATCAGGGCAGCCACCGGCTTGTCTCAGGTTGCTTTTGCCCAGCGCTTCTGCATCCCGCGCCGGACGGTAGAGAATTGGGAATCTGGGGCAAGCAATTGCCCGGACTATTTGCGGATTTTATTGGCGCAAGCTGTCGGGCTGTATACGAGGGGCTAAAATATGCGGCTCAAGGCGTGCATAAAATGCGGGAAGCTGTTCCCCGCCACCAAAGTTGAGCAGTGTGTATGTGCGGAGTGTTTTGCGGCAGAGAGATCTACCACCATACGCCCACGGACTTGCCGCGAGTGTGGCGTGACCTTTGATGGTGGCCCACGGGCTTGGTACTGCCCCAGTTGCCGGGCCATCCGCAAAAAAGAGTCAGCTGCACGATGCCATAAGAACGGAACAATCCGGCCTCTTGGCAGTATTGACCATTGTACGATCTGCGGGAAAGAGTATGTTGTCAATTCGGCGCGCCAGCGGTACTGCAAAGACTGTGCACCGGGAGCATATCGTCAGGCGGACCGCGAGGCGTCCCAAAAATGGAACGAGGAAAATAATTATTATGAGCTGCGGGCACAGAAGCCGCGAAGAGGTCAAAAAGTCTGCGTAATCTGTGGAAAGCCAATTTCCCCCGGAACCCCTCGAATCACATGCTCTGAGGAGTGTGACAGACTCCGGATAAAATGGCATCAGGAGCGCACCCAAATCAGGCAAGGAACCCGGAAAGCACCTACCACAGTCAATCGTTTGGACAAGGATTTTATGGAGCAGCGCAAGAAAAAGCGGGAAGAAAAATAAGAAAGCCGTGTCCGAATCGGACACGGCTTTTCTCACCCCTGCATATCATCCGCGATCTTGGCGTAGGCACGCCGCCGGATCTTGACCAAACCGTCCACACTGACGTGGAGCAGCGCCGCCGCCTGTAGGCAGCTCTGGCCGTGGACGTCTACCGCCAGTACCGCCGACTCTTCGTCAGGCGGCAAGCCTACCAGCCGGACGGCCTGTTCCGCTCTCATGGGCGCCATAGATGACAACAGCGCCCGGATCTCCTGGTGCGTCTTGTTCATGGTGTGTCCAGACTTGCAGAGCGCGGGTTTCCCGCGTGGATGTTGTCATCGCCTGTGCCCTCCTCTCATTTAATCCGGATACCCCGGCCTGATGCCTACGGTAATCAGCCCCACATTCCGGCGGCGCTTCATGACGGCCCCGCCGTTGGCGTCGTTGCCGGTGCCGGTGTTGCCCTCAATGGTGAAAATCGTGCTGCCGACAACGCCCGCCACGATCCCCACGTGTTCTGTCTTTTTGCGGCTGCCGGAGAAATCGAAAAATACGATGTCCCCCGGACGAAAGCCGCTGGTGACGATCTGCCGGGGCGCGTACACCCGATAGCGGTTGACAAACGCCGTGCAGCTGGCGGTTTTGTACAGACTGAACCCGGCCTCTCGGAACACCCACCACACAAACGCCATGCACCACGGATACGCGCGGCCGGAGACCTCCCGGCCATAGTACGCCGTGTTGTACTTGACCTTATTGGAGTTGGAGGGCATCTCCACGACGCCCTCCTGCCACTCCGCAATCTGAAGCACTGCCCGGCGGGTCTTTGCATTCAGTGCGCCGGTCATCACTCTGCCTCGGTCAGCGCCGCTCCCTTGACAGGGAAAACCTTTCCGGCGATCATGCACAGGGCGTACATCTCGCCGCAGTCGCAGCCCACCAGATGGCCGTCCCTGACCTCCACCTTGTCCAGCGTGCCGGTGCCGGTATCCAGCAGGCCGAAGCCGTTGGCGTTGGCGGCAGTCTCTGCCTTTGCCGCTGCGGTCTCTTCGGCGCTCAGCTCATGCTTGCCGGGCTCCAGATAAATGCCCGCGCCCAGTTCTGCCAGTGCGGCGTTGGTCTCCTCCAGAGTGGCCTCGCCTGCGGTGTACTTGTTGATGATGTCAGTGATCTTGCTCATAATATAATCTCCTTTTTATTTTTTTAGGCCGCACCTGCGGCCGGGGTTACACAGATTTGTCCTCGGTCACTCGCTGGGTGCCGAAGTAGAAACCGATAACCACCGTAAAGATCGTCAGGAACTCGCTGCCGGAGATGCTCTCCCGCAGGGCCAAGACGGCAAAGACCACCGTCAGGGTGATGGTCACAAGGCTCTTGACCGCCAGCAGATTTGCCACCCGCTTTTTAATGTTTTCCACAGTGTTGCTCCTTTCCCAGCGGCAGGTCGTCGACCTCCGCCATAATTGTGCTGAGATGACCGTTGCCCCCAAGCGCCTTGTACGCCCGGTGCATCTCCTCCAAGGCCTCTTTGTCCGACAAGCTGATTGCTCCGGCGGCTATGTAGCTCTGCCCCAGATGGCGGACACGGTCCACCATGAGAACTTTCAGGGCCTCCACGATGGCGTCGCTCTTGTCGTCCTTGGCCCACTTACGCTGGAGCAGGGCCAGGATGATGGCCGTGACCCCGGAGCCAGTCACGGCACTGATTACAATCTGTAAAATCTCCATTGGTATCATCTCCTAATGTTGCAGATTAGGTCCGACTTGGTTTCGTGCAGTTAAAACCGGGGCCACTGCCGCTCGCAGATGGGGCAGACCTGCCGCCCCTCCGGGATGACCGCCCCGCAGCATACGCAACGTTCAGGCATTGGCATCCGCCGTGCCACCGTACTCGGTGGGCACCAGCTCCGGCAGGCCGCACTCGTTGATAAGGATGTCCGCCACCTGCTTCTTCAACTTGGCGGGAACTGCGTTGAACTCCGTTTTTCCGAGGATAACCCTCTGCGCAAATAACATTGCCATCATTTCTGTACTTCCTTTCAATAATTTAAAATATAGGGTCAGGGCGGCATCCGCCCAAAACTCACGCATAGACTACTGACGCCATCTCGGCGATACAGTCCTCATAGAAGGACTGCTGCTCCGTCAGGGCGGACACCTGCTGTTTCAGCAGCTTGTTCTCCGCCGCCAGCGCCTCATTGGTGGGCGGGATAACAGGCTCCGGCTCACCATCGTCCTCAACGGTATATTCGCCCTTGTAGGCTTCCGCCTTAGCGATTTTCTCATTAGCCTCGCTCCATCCCAGCGTGACAGCGGAGAAAACCTGTTGAATGTCCGGCTTGTCCTCCGTTCCGTGGTTGACCTCCGTGCAAAGCTGATATTTGATGATTTTCATGGCGTCTCCTCCTTAGTCGGTGGTCTTGGTATACTTAATCGTAACGTAAAACTTTGTGTCTGTTTTATCGGTATTAGTTCTGATCTGGATGACGCTATTGCTAACAAGAAAACCTGTAAAATTGGGATGGCTCGTCATTACACCATTTTCATCACTACTAATAACATAATAATGAAAAATCGCGCCGCAGACTTTATCGATATTCATGCCACTTAAACTAACATTCTTTGTGTCGTTGTTAGGCGCTGTCCCAAAATCAACCACCTTGCAATAAACCGGCTTTCCGAGATACCGCTCCGTGGTGCGGTACTCGACACCAAGCTGCATGGGAGGGTTTACCCATTCCCACGGATAATATATATCGCCAGATGAAGTCGGGCATATAGTGCGCTGTATAGCACATCCGTGAGTAATATCGTCGCTTAAATCATACACTGTTTGGATTGCATAACCACCCGGAGCCGTTGCAAACACGTGCATTGCGCAACCATACTTGCGCCAATTATTATCCGGGGCATTTTGCGGATGCGAATTATAGGACCAGTTATACCAGCCTGTGACACGAATATTATTCAAGTCATCGGCAGCAGATAACTCCTTTGCGCCACCACCCAGCCCATACCCATCCGGTGCCGCTTCGATGTTGCCCCTCGCCTGGGTTTTCTGTGCGTCCGTCAGGCTCTGCGCCGCGTCGTAGCGGACGAAGTTGCTGGAGCCGCCCACGGGGCCTTCCGGGCCTTGCTTGCCCTCCGGCCCCTGTTTTCCTTTGGGGCCTTGGATGCCCTGCTCGCCCTGCGGACCTTGCAGGTTGCCGTTGCCCACCCACTCGCCGTGGACGGAATCCCAGATGTAGATGTTGTACGGAGGCGCGGTGCCTACGCCGTACACGCCACCGGCCTTGGGATTAGGGACGGCTGCCTTGAGGTCGGCCAGCGTATCAAAGTAGCCAAGAATGGCGAAGCTGGAACCGGCCTCGCCGGGATCGCCCTTGTCGCCCTTTTTGCCGGGAGGGCCAATGGGGCCTTTGATGGACGTGAGCGTGGTCAGCGTAAAGGCAGGCACCCAGTTGGCCGTGCCCTTGAGGTACACCTTGCCGTAGTCAGCGGAGGCCGTGCTGTCCGGCAGAATCAGGACAAACTGGCCGCGCTTGACGTCCGTACCGGTGAAGTCCTGGTTCATTTCGGTCACGCTCTTGTACTCCTTCGTAATGCCGATCGGCACACCGGCGGACGCCAGCCGCGCGTCGATCTCCTCGCCGGAGTAGGCGGATGTGTAATAGTCTTGAATCTTGGCGAAAATTTCCTCCAAGACGGCAACTCTCTGTTCAAGCGTCATTGAAATCACCTCACACGATGAAAAGTTTGTTCAGGCGGTCGAAGAACAGCCCGCCGCCACGCTGGACCAACGGCCCGGATTTGATGGTTTTCTTCTTCCCGTAAAACAGGATGATGCAGCCGGGCTTTCCCTTGCCGCCGGAGCTGCCGGAGCCGCCGTGCTGCAAATCGCCGGAGAAGTTAAGCACCTGATGTTGCGTGGACGGGGGCGTGGGAGACATGGAAATACTGCAGCTGCCGATTCCGCCAGCACCGCCGCCACCGTGTCCGGCTCCGCCGCCATCGCCGTAGTTTTCGCCGTCAGCGCCGGGGACTGCCGATGCGCCGGGGGCGCTCCCTGTGATTCTGATGTTGGGGATAAATGTCGGCAGGGCGACAGAGAAAACAGATGGCCCCCATGTGACTGCTGTCCCCATGGCCGCGCCGGGGCCACCGATACCCTGATGCTTGAAGGTCTGCGTATAGCGGATGTTGTTCTCGGTCATCCTCTTGGTGTATTCCTCCGCTTGAGAGCCGTAGCCGCCCTTGTAGCCAGCCACAGACCTGCCGGATTTGCCGGGAGCGCCGCCGTCACCGCCATCATAGCCAACCGCACCCTGCCGGGCATAGGTTTTCCCAGTAACATCATCGTAGTAGCCATTGGGTGACGCGGAACCTTCCGCGCTGGAGTGGCTTCCGAATACGGCCTCGCCGTTCTGGCTGGTGGCGTAGGAAAAGCTCATGCCGGGGGTGATATCCATGGTGATCTGGAAAATCTTGCCGCCAGAGCCGGGAGAACCGGCCTTGCCGCCTTTCCCGGCAGACGCACTGGGAAAAGAGCCGGAGCAGGTGTTTTGGATCGTCTGACCCGTAAGCGCCACGCCCTCGCCGTTCTGCCCGGCAGTGCCGTCCTGCCCATCTCCGATCAGGATCGCCGTCACCGCTTCGGCGCCTTCCGGCGGCGTCCACGTGCCCGATCCGGTCAGCAAGACCCGCTCACTAAAATATTCGGCCTGCTCCGGCTGCGCCGGGGTGAAGCCAACCAGCGCGCTGGTCTGGCTGTTGAGGATGCCGGAGATCACCGTCTCCCGGCTCTCCACGCAGGCCTGGACCATCTCCTTGTCCCAGGGGTGGAAGATCTGCACCACTCTGCCCGCCCGCTCCGTGCCGGGTTCCACGTCCACCCGGATGGTCTCCCGGTGGCGGTAGTAGTCCGCCATGCGCTTGGCCACGTCCACGCTGTTGGTGAGAGACACCAGCGTGGCGTCGCTCACCGTCACCACGTTTTCCTCTACTCCATCCGTCACCGTCCGGCGGACGATGCGGGTCAGGTGGTTGTAACCCTTGCCGGTGAGGGTGCCGGTCCCGGCGGACAGGATGGCGTAGTTGGCTCCGCTCTCCCGCACGGTGACGCCGCTGCCGACCAGATCATAGGCCGGGTCGGAAAACGTGACCAGAGTGCCTTCTTCGGCGGTGCCGTCGAACAGGGAGACAGCCGCGCCGCTCTTGACCCACTGGTGCTCCGTGATCTCCACGGCGCTCACCGGGGTCTCGTACACGGTGGAGCAGCTGTCCTCGTTGATCTGGTCCGCCGTGATCGTGGCAGAGACGCCGTCCCACAGCTTCTCCACCCGCATGACGCCGTTCTCGTCGGTCCCCAGAGACGCCCCGATGGCAAACAGGACTTGGGAGAGGTTATCACGGGCGCTGCGGCCGTTGCCTTTTTCTTTGTCCGGGTTGCTATATGGCAGGTAGCCGTACAGCTTACGGCTGGCATATACGCTCTCGATCATCACCGGAACCGGGCCGCAGATCTGGGGAACTACCTCCGCCACCGTCTGGCCGGTGTAGATGCCGCCCACGTGGCGCATGGTGATGAGCCGTCCCAGTGCGGAGAGGGCGGAGAGCGTATAGGCGTCGCTGCCGACCCGCTCCACCGTCTGGAGATAGTACACGCCCACCCGGCGGCCATCCCGAAAATACTCCACCTTGTCATTTTTCGCGAAGCCCATGATGGCCTTGTTATTGGAAAACACCGTGACGGTGAGGCTGTTGGCCTCCAGACTGTCGGAGCGGAGGGCCTTGACCTCGTACAGGATCCCGGAGGGGACCTTGATATCATCGTCCGTGGCGTAGCTGACGCCCTTATAGCGGATCTCGTTGACGGCCATTGTCACTCCTCCTCCATGGTGATCCGGAAGCCCTTGCCCCAGCGGACGGAGCCGGGAACCGGCGGGATGCTGACCTCCTCAACCGTGGGCATGAAGGTGGCCGTCCGGACGGCGTTGTCCTTGGGCTCAAAGTAAGTGAGCTGCACGTAGTTTTTCAGAATCGCCGTCAGAAGCGCCGCCAGCTGCGGCCCCTGCTGGTCGTTGACCGTCACAGTGACCCGTGTCTTGATGGCCAGCAGATCTCTGGGCTGCAAGCCGCTGAGCCGCAAAGCGGCGTTGGAGCCCTCCCGGTACACATAGCCCACGGAGTATTGCCAGCGGTTTACGTAGTCGGTGAAATCCACGCCGTCTACGATATAGGGTGGCCGTGTCATCGGCTGCCTCCTCTCCCCGCCAGAGAGACGCCCCGGCGGTTGTCCTCCGCGATGCGGTACTTGTACTCCTTGCGGGCGAAGGTGGCCCCGTCAATGGTCAGCTCCACCGGGATCGTCAGATCGTAGACCTTCGGCGTGCCGACGCTGCCGCCGGTGTCCGAATCGGACACGGCCCGGCTGCTCCGCCGACTGCCGCCCAGCGTCCGCCCCGCCGCCATGGCGCTGCGGAGGAAGCTGGCCTCGCCGGAGGTCAGAACCGCCTCGCCCTGGTGCAGCTCCGCCACATAGCCGTCAAAAGGAACGTAATCCAGCCCGTTGGCGTGGGAGCCGTTGATAGGGCTGAGCTTCCAGCCCCGCTTGAGGGCTTCCTCGCGGGAAATTTTTGATGCCCGCACAAAAGTCCCGGCTTGCTGCATCTGGCGGGCCTTGTCATAGTCAATTTCATTTCCATTTACCAGTCCGTTCGCCTGATAATCAGCCAAATTGTATTGGCTATCAATGTTTTGAAATGCTTCTTGCTGTAGTTGCTCATGAGATTTTAGCAAGTCGCCAATTTTTTCAATTACGGAAGAAATAGCGCTGACGGCAGTCGCAGCCCAGTCCACATAAATAGATCCGAACTCAAGCAAGAAATTTGACGCGGGTTGTAATGCTTCACCAAGCCGGGCAATCGATTCATTCATCGTCTCTTGAGCGCTATTAGCAGAAATGATGTCCTGATTGTTTTCCACCCACGCCTGCCCGGTGGCCTGTAGGCCCTGCTCTGATAGCTGCGTCAGCACCAGATTGGCCCGCTCCGTGATGTCTGTGCAGGCCGCCAGACGCTCGTTGAACTCGTCCTCGTTGGTGCCAGCCCAGTTGAGGGCGTCCGCAAAGACGCCGGTGACCTTGCCCACCTGCACCGTCTCGTTGATGCTCTCAGACAGGCTGTCGATGGGGATGGAGTCGCCGTAGGTGGCCCAGGCGCCGATAGCCTGCTCCACAATAGTCCGCAGGTTTTCCTGGCTTAGCCCCAGCGCCTGAAGGTTGGCGGTAGCCGTGGCGGCCTTCTGCGTGTCGCCCAGCACCGCCTGAAACTTCTTGTAGATCTCTGTGGTCTGCTCCTGGGTGTATCCGGCCTGCTTGCTGGAGACATCTAACGTCCCCAGAATCGTCCGGTACTCCTTGGTAGACTCTGTGATGTTGACGATGCCGTCCGCCAGAGCCTTGGCTCCGGCCACAGCCGCACCGCCAACCAGCAGCCCCTTCATGGAGCCCAGAGCCTCCACAACGCCGTTGATGTCGCCGCTCTTGGCCGCCTCGCCCAGCTGGCCAAACGCCTCCTTGAGCTGGCCCATGCCGTCGGAGCCTTCATCCCCGGCGTCCTTGACAGCCTTGCCGAATTCGTCGATGCTGGACGCCGTACCGTCTGCGGACTGGGCGGCCTCATCCAGATACTTGTCGGTGTTCTTCAGCTCCCGGTCGAACTTGATCAGCTCCACCGTGGCCGTGTTCAGCTGCCGCTGGTAGCTGAAAACCACATCGCTGTTCTCGTCATAGGCCCCCTTGGCGCTCTCCAGCATCCGGGCCAGTGCTTGGACCTTCTCCTTCTGCTGGTCATACTGCTGCTGCAAAATGGCCTGCTTCTTCCGCAGCGCCTCAGCGCTGTTGGCCTGTCCGTCAAACTCGGCGGAAACCTTGGCCATCTCGGACTTCATCCCGGAAAGACTGTTGTTCACAGCCTTCATCTGCTTCCGAAATTCTGCCTCGTTTTTGAGCGAGATCTCAGTTGTAATCTGCCGGACCGCCATAGTCTCCCTCCTCTCCGCCGCTCAGCAGCGTCACCATGTCCAGGTACTCGCCCGGCGTCAGCAGCAAGGCGTCTGCCGGGGCCAGATGCAGCTGGGCGGCGCATACGGCCAGAAAACCAACCCGCAGCCGCTCCGGATTCTCCGCCCGCTCATCCTCACGGGCCGCCAGAACTAAGTTGATCTCCCCGGCGTCCTCTCCGGAGGGCACTGCCCGGTAAAAGCCCCGCGCAATGGCCTGCCGCACGGCGGCGCGGACCGCTGCCCGGTCCTGAGAGCGCCACGGCCAGCCCGTGGCCCGCTTGCGGTCGGTATAGCCCTGCCGCTTGCGCCACAGCTCCGCTTGATCTGCCAGCAGAGCCGCCAGCTCACAGCAGGCCATCCAGCCCTGAGTGGTGTCCTCCATAGCCCCGGTGGCCCGCAGGATATTGTCATGGACGCCGAATCGGTCATAAATATCAAAAAGCGCCCCCATCGTCAGCATGAGCGGCAGAGGGCTGCCGTTGAAATCAAAGGTAACGTATCGCATGGCAAAAACCTCCTGCAAGGGCGGCCCATTGCGGGCCGTCCTTGCGGTAAAGATCAGGTGCTCCAGACGGCCACGATCTCGTGAGCCGCCGCGATGGAGCTGACGGTGTACTTGTGTGCGGCCAGATTGCTGGTCACGTTGACGGCGTTGTCATACAGCGCCGTGGGGTCCTTGGTACCGAAGTTGATGGCCAGGCTCTGCCCGGCGGTCACATAGGTGGTGCCCTCGCCGGGATCGCTGGTGCCGGTGCCAATATGGGTGATGGTCACGCCGTAGGCCGCCGTGCCGCCCGCCAGAGAGTCGATGAATGCCTCTGCCTCGGACTGGGTGGGGAACTCCTGCCGCTCGCGCCATGCGTCTGCGTTGTCCTTCATCACCCGCAGGCTCACCGCGTTCATCTTGGGGTTGAAGTCGCTCTTGCGGGTGTCCGCCTCCTGCTTTTCCGCGCTCAGCATGGCCGTGGTCTTGTAGAAGAACGAGGCCCGGTAGACCAGGGTTTTGTCCTTCTTCAGGATCGGCTCAATGAAGGCGTAGGCGCCGTTGGGGGCGCTGTCCTCGCCCTTGGCGGTCTCCCGGCCCGCCTTGTAGCTGTGGCCGTAGATCTTGGCGTTGACCTCCAGATCGCTCAGCGTGGTCTCCACATCGACCTGACCGGAGACGAACTGCTCGAAATACAGCAGCATGGCGTCATCGCCGGTGATGTCGCCGGAGGCCGTGGTCAGGCTCAGATAGCCCTTGACGGCCGCGCCCATATCCACCTTCTCGCCGTAGACCGGATGGGTGCCCACCGGCTCGCTGGCAAAGGGGAAGAAGTAACTGGACACCATACCAAGAGGTGTTTTAACTGCTTTATTGCCCATGGTTTCCTCCTTACAGATTTTGGGATTTCAGCCACCTGTCATAAACCTCGAACTCTGCCCGCGTGGTAGCTTCCGCACTGGCCTCGTTGGCGTCATGCACGGCAGGCCGGGCGCTTTGGCCCTGCTTGCCGAACTCGTTGACAAATAAAATCTCCGCGTTGCGGGTCTCTGTGTTGCCGCGCTTCCGCTTGCCCGTGGGGCTGACATAGATAACCCGCCGCCCCTTTTTGAGCTTCACTTTGCCCGGCTTGATGGACTCCGCCACATGCTGGGTGCTCTCCCGGTCATAGATGCCGTAGGCAATCACCTTGTCTCGCTGGGCTTGGGCCACGACTGCGGCTCCGGCCTCCAGCATGTCATCTTGCACTGCGTTCGGCAGCTCCGCCAACTCCTTGAGGGACAGGGAGAACTCGTCTAAGCCATTGACCGTGAAGCCCATCAGCCCACCTCCAGATCCAGCGCCTGACACTCCAGAACGTAGTGCTGGCCCTCCAGATCGCTGGCGTTGGTATAATCACCCACCGCAAGCCCGGCGTCCAGCATGGCCCGCCGGAGCTGCCGTTTCAGACGAATAGGTGTCTGCCCCAGCGGCAGATACAGGTGCAGCTGGATCAGATAGTGAATGGCCTGCGGCTCATCGTCACCAAACACATCCGGCGACTCCGTGTAGTTGAACACGCAGTAAACCTCCGCCGGTGTCTCTCCGGCATCGGGTCGGTACACATCCGGAACGCATACCGGCACGATGGGCGTCACCGCCTGGATGATGGTCTCGTTGATGCTCATACTCAGCCTCCCGCCGTCAGCAGACTGGCGATCAGCTCCGTATACTCGCCGCTGTCGCCGTAGTCATTGACGTACTCGATCTCGTAGTCCGCGCCGTTGTACCGCACCCGGTCCTTCCGGCTGATGGCCGTATGTCCGGAGCGGATCAGGAACCGTACCTTGACGTCCCCCATGTCCGCCCCCTGCCGCAGGGCCTCCGTGCCGCTGGTGCGGCTGAACTGCGCCCAGGGCCGCCGGATCACCGTCTCCGTGGGGGTCGCATAACCGTCAGCGTCCGGCACGGTGGAGATCCGCACGATCTCCACCCGCTTATTCAGCTTTCCAGCATTCACGTCCATGGCTTAGCCCTCCGTGTCCGATTCGGACCGCACCGGCTCCGCCCGCTTCAGCTGGTTGATCCGCCGACGGAAAGCGGGATTGTCTGCGAACGCCTTGTCGGCAGTCTTCGTGCCCCGATTTTCCCAGGCGTCCAGAACCATCGCCAGAATGCAGATGTTGTACTTGGGCAGGCGGGCGGAACCGGCCTCCGGCTCCGCCACGCCCGCGTCCTCCATGTAGCTGACGGCGGCCGCATGGAAAACCTCCAGCAGGGCCAGATCCTCCGGCGAGGGATCGTCGATCCGGCAGTAGCTCAGGATACTGGCCTGCCGGGCACTAAACGCCGCCATCCGTCACCCCTCCGATCAGCCGCCGGATTTGGGCAGGTTCGCGATGACGAAGCCCTTGTCCACAATCAGGTTGCCGCCCACCATGGCGTCACCCAGGATGGTGACCATGCGCTCCACAGCCTTGACGCTGTCATCCACCCGGACGG
>ERZ1034768.144-NODE-144-length-27138-cov-9.518185_pt1 | contig 27138 bp, 25 predicted proteins | sample MGYA00520691_ERZ1034768 | MGnify/ENA primary metagenome ERZ1034768 (study PRJEB33766, sample SAMN09781704) | gut metagenome | biome: gut microbiome | host: Homo sapiens | place: Madagascar | study: EMG produced TPA metagenomics assembly of the PRJNA485056 data set...
CGCAGTTCCTCAAGCAATGCCGTGCATCCTTCCAGTATATCCTGCCATGTGGCTTCAAAATCTCCCGTGAACCATGGGTCTGCCACTTCACGGGGATGATCCGTATGCGCCATCAGCAGCGAGACTTTATGCTGTGGGTCTCCGCCGACAAGCCGCAGGATGTCGCACAGATTACTTTCGTCCATGCCAATCAGATGATCATACCGTGCATAATCCAGCCGGGTCATCTGCCGGGCTGTCTTGCCGTTGCAGTCGATGCCATGTTCTGCCAGCTTCTGCCGTGCAGGAGGATAGACCGGATTTCCGATTTCCCATGCACTGGTGGCGGCTGATGCGATTTCAAATTGCTCGGATAGTCCTGCCTTGGACGTAAGGTCTTTCATCACATACTCCGCCATCGGGCTTCGGCAGATATTTCCGAGACAAATAAATAAGATCCTGGTCATGCCGGGTCGTTCTCCTTTTGGCTTACAAAAGCATAGCCGCCGTGGGTAGTGCGGATAAAGCTACCGCAGCCGGCCAGCTTCTTTCGCAGATTGGAAACGGTATTTGCCACGACCTTTAAGGTGTCGTCACAGCTTTGTCCCCACACAGCACGGAAAAGCTCTTCTTTTGAGAAGATTTGTCCTTCGTGGGAGGCAAGCATCAGCAGCAAATCGAACTCCAGTCGTGTAAGGGAGACTTTTCTGCCGTTGCACGACACTTCGTGGGTCATTCCGTCCAGTGTAAGCCCCGGAAGAACCAACTTCTCCCATGAATCAATGGATATTTGCTCTGCCTCGATGTGCTCTCGTTCCAGAAGCATCCGGATCTTCTGCTCCAATTCCGGGTCAGGCTGTCGGGTCTTTATAACGATCATGGCAAACTCCTGCGTGTATTTTACTCTGCGGCGGTATCCATTTCCCGGAGCAGGTTTACCATCTCGATGGCACTGACTGCACAGTCATAGCCTTTATTACCTGCTTTGGTGCCTGCCCGCTCGATGGCCTGTTCGATGTTTTCGGTGGTCAGAACACCAAAGAGGACGGGAACCCCGCTTTCCAGCGAGACCGTGGCAATGCCTTTGGAAACCTCATTGCACACATAGTCGTAATGGCTGGTAGAACCGCGAATCACGGCACCAAGGCAGATCACAGCATCATACTTTCCGCTTTTTGCCATTTTAGAGGCAACCAGTGGGATCTCAAAAGCACCCGGAACCCATGCAACATGAATATCAGCGTCCTGCACATCGTGCCGGAGCAGACCATCCATTGCTCCGCTCAGAAGTTTGGACGTGATAAATTCGTTGAAGCGGGCAGCTACGATACCGACCTTGACGTTCTGAGAAACCAGCTTACCTTCAAATGTTTTCATTTTTAAATACCTCTTTCGTTGTTAATATTCCAGAAGATGCCCCATCCGTGCCTGCTTCGTTTTCAGGTAAAACAGGTCATACGGGGTCGCCGTCATCTGAATGGGTACGCGCTCGGAGATTTCCAGCCCAAACTCGGAGAGCTGATATACTTTGTCCGGGTTATTGGTAAGCAGGCGCAGGCTTTTTACGCCAAGTTCCCGGAGAATCTGTGCGCCGAGATAATACTCCCGTTCATCTCCATGGAACCCCAGAGCGAGATTGGCTTCCAGCGTATCCATGCCCTGCTCCTGAAGTTCATAGGCACGCAGCTTGTTGATCAGACCGATGCCCCGGCCTTCCTGCCGCATATAGAGCAGGATACCCCGGCCTTCTTTTTCAATCTGCGTCATGGCAGCGGCCAGCTGCTGGCCGCAGTCGCAACGCAAAGAACCAAATGTATCTCCTGTCAGGCATTCCGAGTGGACGCGGCACAGAATATTCTTTCCATCGCCAATGTCACCTTTTACCAGTGCAATGTGATGCTCTCCGTTCAGGCGGCTCACAAAACCATAAGCTCTGAAGGTGCCATACTTGGTGGGCAGGTTCACCGCCGTTACCCGATCGACCAGTTTATCGTGACACTTGCGGTACTCCTGTAAATCACGGATGGTGATGAATTTGATCTGGAAACGCTCTGCCAGCTTTGCCAGTTCAGCGGTGCGCATCATCGTGCCATCCTCCCGCATGATCTCGCAGCACAGGCCGCATTCTTTCAGCCCTGCCAGACGGCACAGGTCAACGGTTGCTTCCGTGTGACCGTTGCGCTCCAGCACACCGTTCTTTTTTGCCAGAAGGGGGAACATATGCCCCGGTCTGCGGAAATCTTCAGCTTTTGCGTGATCGTCCACACAGGCCATCGCCGTAATGGAACGCTCTGCGGCAGAAATGCCCGTAGAAGTAGAAATATGGTCGATGGACACAGTAAATGCCGTTTCATGGTTGTCGGTGTTATGCTGCACCATCTGCGGAAATTGCAACTTTCGGACAAAGGCTTCGGACATCGGCATGCAGATCAGACCTTTGCCGTGGGTCGCCATAAAGTTGATGTTTTCAGTGGTGGCAAATTCGGCAGCACAGATGAAGTCCCCCTCGTTTTCACGGTCGGGGTCATCCGTTACCAGAATGATTTTTCCTTGTTTCAGGTCTTGCAAAGCTTCGGGAATGGTATTGAAGTTCATCCTAAACTCTCCTTAAAAGCCGCAGCGCAGCAGTATTTCTTTTGTGAGCGTGTTTTGTTTCGGTGCTTCTGATGGAAGCAGCTTCTCGATATATTTTCCGATAACATCGGTTTCCAGATTGACAAAATCCCCTTTGTGCCGCTGGTTCAGGTTCGTCTGACAGACGGTGTGCGGTATCGTGGACACGGAAAAGCCCGTAGGTTCCACCGCAGCCACGGTCAGGCTGATACCGTCTATTGTGATAGAGCCTTTTTCAACGACATAGCGAAGGATCGCAGAATCTGCATGAATGGTGTACCAGATGGCCGTATCGTCTTTTCGGATATTAGCAATGCGTCCGACGCCATCCACATGGCCTGCTACGATGTGTCCGCCAAAACGTCCGTTGGCCGGCATGGCACGTTCCAGATTGACAGCACTTCCAACGGTGAGCTGCGCAAGCGCAGAGCGGTTCAAGGTCTCGTGCATGACATCCGCAGCAAAGCTATCCGGGAAGAGCTGCCTGACGGTCAGGCAGATGCCGTTGACGGCGATGCTGTCGCCGATCCCGGTTTCTTCCAGAACCGTTTTTGCACGAACAGTCAGTACAGCGGAATGCTGTCCCCGATTGATGGATTTTATTGTTCCGACTTCTTCCACGATTCCGGTAAACACGGGTACTCCACCTCACTTTCGATCAGGAAATCTTCGCCAAGCTGTTCCAATCGGCTGTTCTTCAGGCGGAATGCAGCATCCGGAAACGAAACACCTGCACCCTCAATGGGTGCTTTGGCATCCCTACCTCCGAACAGCTTCGGGGCGATGTAAGCCTGTACCTGCTGCACGATGCCGCTTTCCAGTGCAGACCAGTTCAAGGTTCCGCCGCCTTCCAGCAGAATGCTGTCGATCTGCTCCTGCCCCAGCTGTTCCATCAGTTGCGGAAGATTCACATGACCGCATTGCTCTTCCAGACAAAGGACTCGGCACCCGGTCTGTTGATATGCCGCCTGCTTCTCTGGGTCGCCGCAGCAGGTCGCAAGAATGGTGGGGACCTGTTTGGCGGTCGTGACTACCTGTGATTGCAGCGGTGTCCGCAAATGTGTATCACAGATGATCCGGACGGGATCACGGCCACCCTCTATCCGGCAGGTCAGCAGCGGGTCATCTGCCAGAATGGTTCCGACTCCCACCATAATGCCGCGGAATCGGTGTCGCTGCCGTTGAACATGATTCCGGGCAATTTCCCCGGTGATCCATTTGGAAGCGCCTGTGTATGTGGCGATTTTTCCGTCCATCGTCATGGCGTATTTTATGGAAACAAAGGGGCGTTTTGTGGTGATATAGTGGAAGAATACCTTGTTCAGCGCATCGCATTCCCCTTGCAGAACATTTTCGGTCACATCTATGCCATGTGCACGCAGGAACGCAATTCCTTTCCCGGCCACCAGCGGATTCGGGTCAGCAGAACCCACGACCACCCGGTGGATGCCCGCACCCAGAATCGCATCCACGCAGGGCGGCTGCTTTCCGTAATGGCAGCACGGCTCCAATGTCACATACAGGGTCGCTCCCTGCGGGTCTTCGGTGCAGGATGCCAGCGCATTGCGCTCCGCATGAGCCTGACCGTATCTCTGGTGCCAGCCCTGTCCGATGATCCTGCCCTCTTTTACGACCACGGCACCCACCATCGGGTTGGGCGATGTCCACCCGCAGCCCTTTTTTGCAAGCTGCAAAGCCAGACGCATATAGTCTTTGTCGTTCATCGTGTTGCCTCCAAAAGAAAAAGCCCTGAACAAAAACGTTCAGGGCAAGCCGAAAAACACAAGGGATCCTTGTGCAAAAAAGAAAGCTCCAGAATGCAAACGCATCCCAGAGCAGCCTCCACAAGCGCAGGACCGTGCTGGTTCTGCGCTTGGTATCTTCTTTCATCCAGACTGTACTGTCGGCTTCGGAGTTTCACCGAATCATGCCTTACGGCTCGTGGGCTGTACCACCGGTAGGGAATCGCACCCTGCCCTGAAGATCTCTGATTCAATTACAGCGGCATTATAGCACGGCTCCTTTCGGATTGCAAGGGCATTCTGCAAACCGGGACGAAACCGGGATGAAGATGGTTTGAGGGTGGGCACAAAACATTTTCGCTGTTGCAGCCTTGTCAAGAGAGCTAGCACCGTCCAGCCCTCTCTCTTTTTACCAAAGTTTCCCTTACGTTTTCTTACAAACCGCTGAAAGTATCGTATTTTCAAAACTTTTTGTTGACACGACTCGATTTTTGTGGTAATCTATCCCAACAATTTAATATAACATATTTACTTAGAGTTCCAGCTCGGCTCCCGAAGGAGCCGAAGCAAGTTTTTAACTTTCTTATCGCTACATAACGAACCCGAACCAAGGCCATCCCGGAAAGGATGGTCAGGTTCAGGTTGTTGTGTGGCGATTTTTTATTGCCAAATCCAGCACCGCACCTTGAAAACCGCATGACCGTCTGCATGGGATACCCGGCGATGACCCCCAAGTGGGAGAGCCGGAAAACGTCGCCGGAAGGGGGCAGGAGCACCATGCAGGGAGAACGGCATTCGCCTCATGTGGACATTTTGTCTACATGAGGTGAAACGGACGTTTATCTACCTGTTGCGGCGGAAGAAATCCATGTAGTCAAATTGACCACATGGAAAAGCCGCAGCACCAGAGAAAGGACGTGTGCCTATGGGAAACAACTTTACCCCTGCATGGATCAAGAAAGGCTTCTTCAACGAATCCCTGTTTTGTGATGATTTTCTGAGTACCCACCAGCTCATTTATGTGAATGGCGCATTTTTCACCCCGGACGGCAGGGTCACGGACACCATGAACCTGCGCTGTGAAATTTTCGATATGCTGCGAGACCATATCAGCGCAAATATCGCCAAACGAGTCAGCAATGTGGTTGATGTGCTGAAACTGGCGGCACAGGTGGAGGACTTCTCGCCCGTCACCGACCGCATTGCGCTGGCAAACGGCACCCTGTATCTGGATGGCACCTTTCAGGAAGGCAAGCCGGAGATCGTTCGCAACCGGCTCCCGGTCAGGTATGACCCGAAAGCCCCGCAGCCCACCCATTGGCTGCGGTTTCTGTCCGACCTGCTCTACCCGGAGGACATTCCCACGGTGCAGGAGTTCATCGGCTACTGCCTGATCCCCAGCAACAAGGGACAGCGCATGATGGTCATTAAAGGCAGCGGCGGCGAGGGCAAGTCGCAGATCGGTGTGGTGCTGTCCCGGCTGTTCGGCTGCAACATGAAGGATGGCAGCATCGGCAAGATCTCGGAGAACCGCTTTGCCCGTGCCGATCTGGAGCACACCCTGCTCTGCGTGGACGACGATATGCGGATGGAAACCCTGCGCCAGACCAACTATGTCAAGTCCATCGTGACCGCGCAGGGGCAGATGGATTTGGAGCGCAAGGGCAAGCAGAGCTATCAGGGTTGGATGTACGCCCGTCTGCTGGCGTTCAGCAACGGCGACCTGCAGGCTCTGTATGATCGCTCGGACGGTTTCTATCGCCGTCAGCTCATCCTGACCACCAAAGACAAGCCCCTGTCTCGTGTGGACGACCCGGACATTACCGAGAAGATGGCGGCAGAGGTTGAGGGCATCCTGCTGTGGGCATTTGAGGGCTTGCAGCGGCTGGTGAAGAATGGATTCCAGTTCACCGAGAGCGACCGTGCCAAGCGCAACCGGGAACTGGTGAAGCGGGACAACAACAATGTGTTCGATTTCCTCGAATCCGAGGGCTACATCCGCCTGAAGGCGGATGCCTGTACCAGCTCAAAAGAGCTGTATGAGGTCTACAAAATGTGGTGCGAGGAGAACAGCCTGAATTCGATCAAGGCCAGAGGGTTCAGCGATGCCCTGATTGCCAACCAGCGCAGGTATAATCTGGAATCCACCAACAACATCGTCAATTCGTCCGGGCGGCGTGTCCGGGGCTTTGTGGGCATCGAAGCCCTTGTGCAGCCCGACCTCATCCCCAATGGCTGGCGAGCATGACCCGTTTTTGATCCCCCTATATGGTGCGTTTTCGATCTTTCGCTGCGTACGTGCGTACAGAGAAAGCCGCCTGCTGCGTACGCACGTACGCAGCAAAACGCCCAAGTTCTCATTTATAGGGGGGTGGCAAAGTGTCAGCTTGACAGTTTGCCAAGAGTGGTAAGTGCCGGAGGGCGGCATTTACCAGTTTCTGCCCAAATCCCCAAAATGGGAATCAGGGCGAGATGGCCGTTATTAGCCCATTTATCTGCCTGTTACCATTTTGGGAACAGGCAAAATCAGTTGGTCAATTTGGCCAACTGAAAAAGCCGGACGAGCTGCGGGCAGGGATTCGCAAATCTTTGCCTGTCAGCTTGCCCGGAGCAAGAGTGCAGAGAGCGCAGCTCTTTGCCCCAGTGATATGATGCTGTGCGTCATATCCTACTGGGTATTATCTGGCGCAAAACGGCGGCAGATCCAGCAGCTTCGCTGCTGCGTTCTCCCCACCAAGCTGTTGAAACGGAGGGATGTCTATCTGAAACTGACACGACACAACGGACGAGCCGGAGCACACGGCACTTACAACCCCAAGCACAATGACCGCAGTTTCAACCTTGCTAACAGTGAACACATCGACCCGGAGCGAGCAAAGGGCAACATCTACTGGGACTGCTTCCACGGTTTCCGTTCGGCTCTCGCTCCACCCGACCCGGACGATCTGGCGGCAACCTTCTCGGACGTAGAACGGCAGTTCTACGAGAGCCGGTACACGGCCTTCGTTGAAAGTCAGAACGAGCGTAACGCAAAAATCCGACACACGGAACGCAACCGCTCCATTCCCGACCTGTTGTCCAGCCGCAAGACCTGCCCGGAAGAAACCATCTACCAGCTTGGGACGCTGGATGAACACGCTTCCGCAGAGGACTTGCTGAACATCGTCACGGAGTTCATTGAGGAGTTCAAGACCAAGTTTGGCGAACACGTTCATGTGCTGGACTGGGCACTGCATCTGGACGAAAGCACACCCCATATCCACGAGCGTCATGTGTTCGACTGTGAGAACAAGTATGGCGAGGTAGCTCCCCAGCAGGAAAAGGCACTGGAAGCGTTAGGTTTCGACTTGCCGAACCCGGCCAAACCCCTCAGCCGCCGGAACAATCGCAAGATCACCTTCGATGCCGCCTGCCGGAAGATGCTGTTTGAGATCGCCAAGCGGCATGGGCTGGAACTGGAGGAAGAAGCGGAGTACGGCAGCCGCAAGTATCTGGAAAAGCAGGACTTCATCCTTGCCAAACAGAAGGAACAGCTTGCCATTCGGCAGAGCAAACTGGACGATTTGACCCTGAAAGTTTCGGAGATGGAGACCCTGCTGGAAGATGTTTCGGCAGCAGCCTATGACAAGGCGGTGGAGGTCGTGACGGATGTAGTACGCACCGAGACCCGGAAGGAAGATATGCGGATGATTGAGGACACGAAGAAGTGGGTGCTGTCCCCGGAACGTAAGGCTCCGCAGACCACGAGAGAATACGCCGCCCACCGTTTGGACACCGTGCTGGACAAGTTCCTCAAGACCATGCAGACCACCACCGCACGTCTGCAGGAAAAGCTGCTGAAACCGGAAGTCCGGCAGAAGGGCAAGGAGCAGGTCAAGGAGAAAGCACGGGATTCGGTGCTGCAACTGCTGAACCGCTTGCAGGCGGAACAGCTGCACAAGCCCACCGCACAGCCTCGAACGAAGGGAGAGTATTCGGAGATTTGACACCCCATCGGGTACGGTCTGCGGCAGGACTGGCAATTTCCTGCCCGATCACAGACACCCGGTTACAAGGAAGTGGAGGTGCAAGTGAAAGAAGTTCCTATCTGGCAAAAGAGCAATCTGACCTTGGAGGAAGCGGCGGCTTACTCTGGGATCGGTATCAATAAACTGCGGTCAATGACCGATAGCGATGAATGCAAGTTCGTCCTTTGGAACGGAACCAAACGGCTGATCAAACGCCGTAAGCTGGACGAATATCTGGACAAGGCATTCTCAATCTGATGCGGTTCGAAAATTGACCGTTTGATGTTGCAGGGAGTCTTGCGTCATGGTATACTCATGGCGTAAGGCTCCTTTTCAACATTCTGTGAACGAAGAGGAGAGTTTATATGCAAAGACGTAAAGATAACAAAGGCCGTGTTCTGAAGGATGGCGAGGTCTACCGCAAGAGTGACGGGCTGTATATGTACCGTTGGACTGCGAAAAACGGAAAACGCCATACCATCTATGATGCAACCTTGGAGGGGCTGCGCGAAAAGGAAGAGAAGATACAGCGCGACTTGGCAGAGGGCATCCGCATCCCGGAGTGCAGCCTGACCCTGAATGACTTGTTTGAACTGTGGCGTAAGAACAAGGTGGGCTTGAAAGAGCATACCTTCGCCAATTACGTTTATATGTACAATCGGTTCGTTCGGGATGAGATCGGCAGGATGAAGCTCAAGGATATTCGCAAGTCGGATATCCGCAGCTACTACAATGGCATCGTCCGCAATGGCAAGATGGCACTGAACACGCTGGAAACCATCCAGAATGTTCTCCATCAGGTCTTTGCGGTGGCGGTGGACGATGAGTACATCCGTGTGAATCCCACGGATGGTGTCCTGACGGCCATTAAAGCCGCCCACCAGTACGAAACGCCCAAACGCCACGCTCTGACCCTGCCCCAACAGCAGGCGTTTCTGAATTTCATCAAGAAAACGCCGAAGTTCCAGCACTGGCTCCCGATGTTCACCTTCATGCTGGGTACCGGATGCCGTATTTCGGAAACGGTTGGCCTGTGCTGGAGCGACGTCGACTTCGAGAGTGGGTTTATCACCATCCAGCACAATCTGGTGTACCATGACCACGAGGTCGGTGGCTGCTATTTCACCATGTCCACCCCCAAGACTGCCGCCGGTAAGCGGGCAATTCCGATCTTGCCCGAAGTGCGGAAGGCACTGGAGCAGGAGCGCGCCAACCAGCAGGAACTGGAATTGGTGTGCGAATACGAGATCGACGGAATCTCGGACTTCGTATTCCTGAACCGCTTCGGCCAGCCGCAGAATCCGCAGACGGTCAACCGCGCCATCAAGCGCATCAGCGTGGCATACAACGAAGCCGAACTGGAAAAGGCCGAAAAGGAAAAACGGGAGCCGCAGCTGTTGCCGCCCTTCTCCTGCCATAATCTCCGGCACACGTTCTGCACCCGGCTGTGTGAAAATGAGACCAATCTGAAGATCATTCAGGACATCATGGGACACAAGGACATCAGCACCACGATGGAGATTTACGCAGAAGCCACCAAGGAAGCCAAAGCCCATTCCTTTGCAAATCTGAACGGCAAACTGGGCATTTCGGTCTGAAATCCACTACACCAACTACTACACCACTTTTACACCAAATTGCCGGTAAGTTGTGGAGAGTTGCGTAGGGTGACGTACGGGAGCAGGAAAAAGGAAGCCGCATGGATAGGCTTATAAAGGGAAATAAAGCCATTTGTGAGCCTTCCTTGACCTGTCCCCACGATGAAGCCGATCGAGCAGTAAATTCCTGTTCCTCTGAGATAACAAATGAGATAACAAAAAATGCCAGACATCGTCTGGCATTTTTTCTTTGCCCAATTTTCCAGGCACTGTTTGGAAAATCTTCTTTTATAAACAAAACGCCTCCGAGTGTGCATACGCTGCGCGCAGAGGCCCGGGGGAGATGTTGTTTCAATTATAACAAGAGCGCGTGACGCTGTCAATTCCTTGGAAAGGGCACTTTCTCCATCAGATCTTCCACATTACAGTTCAACGTCCTCGCAAGGCGGAGCAGTGTTTCCGCCTGTGCTTTGTTGATATCTTTCTGCCGCTGTTCGTACTGCTGGATGGTACGCACCGGCACATCGGTCTGTTCTGCCAGTTCCGATTGGCTCAAACCTGCCAAGGCACGCAGGGCTTTCAGATTTGTTTCCGGTTTTGCTGCGCGGTACAACTCGTTCATCTTGTCCGCAAACTGCTTCACATCCATCTCATGGTAGGGAGTATACAGCAGCCGCACCTTCGTGATCGGCACTGCCTGCTCGATCTCCGCAAAGCGCAGACCGGTCAGCCACTGGTAATAGGCAAGGGCCCAGCCTGTCCAGTATTCCGGGCTGCGGTCGTAGGCATACGAGGGCTGCTGCATGGGCACGGCTTCGCCTGCCTGCTCCAGCACAGCGCGGGCAAACTCCACACCGGACATACCCACCAACACCGAACAGTCTCCCTGCTCGAACCGGGCAGATAACTCACTGGTCAGAAACCACTGCCACGCGGTTTCCAGCGGGTGATGCAGATCGTTGACAAGATAATCCAACATCCGGGCAAGGTTTTTCTGTGCAGCAGAAAGATAGCTTTTATCGTAAGCGTGGATCATCGGGCTTCATCTCCTCATCAAGAATCGTGGTGATATAAAGGTCTCCCCTCTGGCGGCGGTTGCGCTCCACGTCAAAATACTGGCGGCGGGCTGTCTGGTCACGGAAGGCCTTTTTCTTATACCATTCTTTTGAATCTGCGGTCTCATAGCCGAGAAATTCCAGACGTTCAAAAGCTGCTCTGCTTTTCAATACGAACTGTTGCCCCTGCTTGCCCAAGCGCATGGCATTGCATAACTGACGGTAAGAGATCGCACCGTTGATAAAATCGGATGCAAAGGAAAAATAGCTGTCATCTGCCCGATAGCCAATGATGATGTCGGCAGACTTATAGTCGAGGTGAAAGTTTTTCAGAAGGTATTCTTTGGCTTCTGCGGCCAAAGGGGCGGAAGCATCGAATTCACGGTTCTCCAACAGGATGGTCAGCCAGTGCAGCATGGTGTAATCGGGAGCATTTAAATCCAGAATGGTCAGGCCATCGCATTCAATCCTGTACTGGTTGGCATAACCGTTGTGGTCTATGCCAACACCCCACTCTTTGGCCATGTTAGGGTTTTCGGTGCAGTAAAAGCCAACACCATAGTCATTGTACGTTTTTCCATAGCCGAACTTTGGCTTTTCAATAATATGATCCGAACCGTGGTAGATTATTTTTTCCATAGAATCACCTCTTTGCTTTGATTATACTCCCATGGGAGTAGTTGTGCAAGAGCTTTCTATGATAATTCCATTTTTCTGTCTTCTGCGTTTTTTCCGTTCCGCCCGATCAAAAGCCCTTGGTCTGCCTGCCTTTCCCTTAAATCATGGCATATTTTAAGGGAAACGGTACATCGGTAAGGGCATTGCGGGGCATGCCGCTTCCTCCGCAAACGAAAAACGGCCCTTCACCACTGTGAAGGGCCGTTTTATTGAATGGGGGAAGATAGCAGTTCAAATCGTTCAGGCCGTTCAGGAGATCGTCAGCGAGGAGACCGCGATCTCCACAGTGCCCTCCACCGAGACCTTGCCGGTGCCGAAGGGAAGGATCAGGCTCTCGCCCTGCCGGATGGGCTCGCCGTTGATGGTGCCGCTGCCGGACAGGACGTTCACGATGGCAAAAGGCTCATCCATCCAGAACTCGTAGTGGTCATACACCCGGACGTGGGAGAGGGTGAAGTAGGGGCTGCGGACCAGTTCTTCCCAGTCGTAGTCTGGTGTGCAGCGGGACTTCTGGGTCAGGGTCGGGGCCTCGTAGGGGCTCTGGATCACGTCCTTGCTCTGCTGGATATGCAGGACACGGGGTTTGCCGTTCTGCAGGCGGTCGTAGTCGTACAGGCGGTAGGTGATATCGCTGCTCTGCTGGACCTCCAGCAGGACGGTGCCTGCGCGGATGGCGTGCACCGTGCCCGGGGCGATGTAGAAGAAATCGCCGGGGTGGATGGGGCGCGGGTGCAGCAGCTTGTTCCACTCGCCATGGTCGATCTCCTCGCACAGGGCCTCATCGCTGTTTGCAGAGTGGCCCACGATGATGTCGGCTCCCGGCTCACAATCCAGAATGTACCAGCACTCGGCCTTGCCCAGGCTGCCGTTTTCGTGGCGGCGGGCATAGCGGTTGTCCGGGTGCACCTGAATGCTCAGGTCCTGCTTTGCGTGGATCACCTTGACCAGCAGCGGAAAACGGTCGCCGCCGATGCTGCCGAACAGTTCCTGATGCTCGTTCCACAGCCAGCTCAGGGTCTTGCCCTGATATTCCCCTGCGGCGATCTCGCAGTCGCCGTTGGGGTGGGCGCTGGTGACCCAGGCTTCGCCGGTGTGGTCGCCGGGGATATCAAACCCCCGCTGCGCAAGAGCGGAACCGCCCCAGATCGTCTCTTTGAAAACCGGTTTCAACCGAATGAACTGTGCCATGGTAAGGGAGCCTCCTTAGTGAACTTTGTGGGTCTTTTTGCGGAAGAACAGGATCAGGGCTGCGGCCACTGCAGTGCCGACGGCAATGCAGAGCAGGAACAGCGGCATCAGCGCATTCACATCCTGCCGGAGGGTCTGCGGGGCAAGGTCCATTTCCTGACTGAGTGCAGAAAGGGTGACATCTGGCATTCTGCTCAGCCGCTGCAGCAGCGCGTACTGTCGGTCGGTCAGCGTCATCGCGCCTGCTCCCTTTCTTTGTCCAAGAAAAGGATAACACACCGCCCCACCGAAGAAAACGCATCTTCTTTGGAGCATTCTGCAGTTTTTTCAGAACAAGACACACACTTTTTTCCGCCGGAGAAAAAATCGTGTGTGAAACCGGAAAACGGCCGTTCTCCCCCGCGTTTTGCGGAAAAGAACAGCCGTTTTGGTTCGGTTTTGGATCACAGTTTGCATTATTTTTCAGCGATATCTGTGATATCCGTATCCATCACAGTGTGTCCTTTTGCAATAGCGTATTTCACCGCAGGCAGCCGCACATTGGCAAAATACAGGCTGGTGTTGGGGTCGCACTTGATGAGCACGCCTTCGCCCGTGCCGGACACCTTGCAGCACAGGGTGTCGCAGTGGGCTTCGGCGCTGTGGTTTTCCACCGTTTCGTCATAGCCCGGTGCAAAATTCGGCACCGCAAAGCCGGTGTCGTAGGCTTCACAATCAAAGGCACTGTCCACCTCGTGGTGGCGGTGGTGGCCGGTGGCAGTGGGGGTGATGGTGGTGGTCACCTCAATGCCGGGGAAGGGCGACCACGTTGTGACCACGGCCCCCTTTTCGATCTTCCAGCTTTCGGAAGCCCGGCGTACGAACACGTTGCGGTCGATGACAAAGGCCAGCATGCTGTCCGGGGCGGCCTGCTCCATCACCTCCCGGCTGCGGGAAGCGCAGAAGCCGAAGCGGGTGTCGTAGGCGAACTTTGCGTACTTTTCCGGGAACTGGCCGTGGCCGGGCACCTGGTTCACCCCCGCCGGATAGGCCGTCACCCGGCCCGCCCGGCGCTGCACCAGCATGTTGGCAAAGGGCATGGGCTTGAGGGCATCCAGCGCAGGCAGCGGGGCGGCTTCGGCTGCCCAGAAGGGGTGGTCGTCCGGCAGGGCCAGCAGCAAAAAGCTTTTCATGCTCCAATAGGGGCTGCCCGGGGCGTTGTAGTTTTCGGCCATGTACATCTGCGGGTAGCAGTAGCCGATGGTCAGGATGCCGTCCCGGTCAAAGATGTTCTGGGAAAGCCACCACCGGAAGTTGCGCACGATGATGCCCTTCATCACCGGCAGGGGCAGGGGTTCCAGCCCCGCCCAGATGCAGGCCGACCAGAAGCAGTTCTGCGCAAAGCGGTAGGTCAGGCTGCGGCCAAAGGGCAGGGCCGCACCGTTGGCGTCGAACCAGTAGACGAACTGCTGTGTAAATAATTCGGCGCGGTGGCGGTAGAGCGCGGCAAGGTGGACACCACCCGGGTCTGGTGGGTGCAGGCCGAAAGCATCCTCGGCTTTGTGAACGAATTTGCCAAGAGCGGCGATGCAAAATACCGCGATGCCGCCGCCGATATTTACCACTACATCTGCAACGTGCTGGTGGACAAACGCCCCGGCAGCGAGTGGTTCTGGGATGTGGACGCAGACGGGAAGCCGTCCAGCCGCAAACCGATCCTGGAGCCGTGGAAATGCCCATACCACAACGGCAGAATGTGCATGGAACTGATAAGGAGGGACCCCGATGTCACAGTCTAAACTCCACCCGAATACCTGCGCCAGAAGGCTTTGCAGGACGCCTACCTCGCCCGCAAAAACAAAAAGACCGATTTCTACAACGGCATCTACGACCGGTGGGAAAACCCGGTGCTGACCCGTGAGAGCATTTCCCTTTCGTGGCGATTCGATCTGAACCCGGAAAACAACCCCCACTTTATGGAGCGTTTGGGCGTGAACGCCGTGTTCAACTCCGGTGCCATCAAGCTGAACGGCAAGTATTACCTTGTGGCCCGCATCGAGGGCAACGACCGCAAGAGCTTTTTCGGCGTGGCCGAGAGCGACAGCCCCGTGGAGGGCTTCCACTTCTGGGAAAAGCCCATCCTGCTGCCGGGCACCTGCCCGGAGGAGACCAACGTCTATGATATGCGCCTGACCCAGCACGAGGACGGCTGGATCTACGGCGTGTTCTGCTCCGAGAGCAAGGACACCACCGTCAACGACCTGTCCGCCGCCGTGGCCGCGGCCGGCATCGTGCGCACCAAGGACCTCAAGACCTGGGAGCGCCTGCCGAACCTTGTCACCAAGCGCAGCCCCCAGCAGCGCAACGTGGACCTGCTGCCCGAGTTCGTGAACGGCAAGTACGCCTTCTACACCCGCCCCATGGATGACTTCATCGACACCGGTTCCGGCGGCGGCGTAGGCTTTGGCCTGTGCGACGACATCACCCATGCCGTCATCGACGAGGAGATCATCACCAGCCCCCGCCGCTACCACACCATCACCGAGGCCAAGAACGGCGAAGGTGCCACCCCCATCAAGACCGAAAAGGGCTGGCTGCACATCGCCCACGGCGTGCGCAACACCGCCACCGGTCTGCGGTATGTCATTTATGTGTTCGTCACCGCCCTGGACGATCCCGCCAAGGTCATTGCCGAACCCGCCGGGTTCCTGATCGCACCCCGCGACTGGGAGCGCGTGGGTGATGTTTCCAACGTGGTGTTCACCAACGGTGCCATTGCCGACGAGGACGGCAGTGTGTATATTTATTATGCATCCAGCGACACCCGCCTGCATGTGGCTTCCACCACCATCGAGAAGCTGCTGGACTTCGCCTTCAACACTCCGGCCGACCCGCTGCGCAGTGTAGACTGCGTGAAGCAGCGGTGCGAGCTCATCGACAAAAATCTCGAATATCTCAAAAGCATCGGGGAGTAACGCCCCGATGTGAAAGGAACCGCCATGAAAAAGACAAACACCGATGCCCCGTTTTTCCTCCTGATGGGCAAGATCGGCGACCTTGTGTTCGCCAACGTCCTGTGGCTCGTGTGCTGCATCCCTGTGGTGACGGCAGGCGCGTCCACGCTGGGGCTGTTCACCGTGGTGAACAAGCTGGCCGCTAGGGAGGACTACACGGTGCGCACCGACTTTTTCAAGGCGTTCAAACGAGACTTCAAACAGAGCACCGCCCTCTGGCTGGTGGTCCTGCTCGGCGGTCTGGCCGGTTTCCGCGGCCTGCAGATCGCCACGGCGCAGGATACTGCGTCCAACGGCGTCCTTGCGGCCGCGTCCTTCCTGCTTTTGCTGGTGGTGGGCTGCTGCGGCAGCTGGGCCTTTGCCCTGCTGGCCCGGTTCAGCTATCCGAAAGCACTCAGCGCCCTGGCCGACGGCGGGCGCATGACGCTGGCAAATCTCTTGCCCAGTGTGGGCATCCTCGCCTTTCTGGCGTGGCTGCCGCTGCTGGCAAAGGCCGCCCCGGCGTGGTTCGTGTATCTGGCCCCGCTCGCGCTGCTCATCGGCGGTTCCGGTTCGGCGCTGGGCATGGCGGCCCTGATGCGCCCCGCCTTCGCCAAGCTGGAAAAAGCAGGCCGCAAAGAAGAAGAAACTGACCCGGAGGAGTTCTGAGCATGATCGTCCGTTCTGAAACCGTTTTTACCCTGCACACCGCCCACACCAGCTACCAGCTGGCCGTGGGCCCGGAGGGAGTGCTGCTGCACACCTATTACGGTCCCCGCCTGCCGGATAATGCCCCGGCGCTGGCCGACGGCCGAGTCCCTCACAGCGACCCCGGCTGCTGGCCGGACCTGCTGCCGCAGGAGCTTTCCGGCAGCGGCACGGCGGACAACCGCACCCCGGCAGTGGTGCCCGAATATGCCGACGGCACCGAGGCGGCGGCGTTTGTATTCGACCGTGCAGAAGCTCATGTCGGCAAACCCCCAGCTGCCCGGCCTGCCCATGTTCCGTGACGGCAATGGCGTCGAAACCCTTTCCGTTTTCCTCAAGGACGCAGGCGGCCTTTCCGCTGAGGTACGCTACACCGTATACGAAACCGAGGACCTCATCACCCGCACGGTGGTCTACACCAATACGGGCGCGGAGCCGCTCACGCTGCACAAAGCCGCTTCCCTTTCCCTCGACTTTGCGCCGGACGCGCTGGAGCTTATTACCCTCAACGGCACATGGGCCGCCGAGCGCACCCCGGAGCGTGCACCTCTGCGGTGCGGCATCCAGAGCATCGGCAGCATGCGGGGCATCCCGGGCCATGCCCATAACCCCGCCGTGGCCCTGTGCCATGCCGACACCACCGAGACCACCGGCGAAGCCTGGGGCTTTGCCTTCGTCTACAGCGGCAACTACCTCATTGAGGTAGAATGTGCTGACGCCGGTGAACGGCTGGTCATGGGCATCCACCCGTATCACTTCCACTGGACACTGGCCCCCGGCGAGAGCTTCACCGCACCGGAAGCCGCTATGGTCTACTCCGATCAGGGTCTGGGCGAAATGAGCCGCCGCTTCCACAACGCCATCCGCACCCGGCTGTTGCCGCCGCGCTGGCAGGACATGACGGCCCCCCGCCCAGTGCTCATCAACAGCTGGGAAGCCTGCTACTTTGATTTTGACGAAAAGAAGCTGCTGGAGCTGGCGCAGGCCGCCAAACAGGCAGACATCGACCTGTTCGTGCTGGACGGCGGCTGGTTCAAGGGCCGCAACGATACTTCGTCCAGCTTGGGCGACTGGGTGGCCGACACCCGCAAACTGCCGGACGGCCTGCCCGGCCTGTGCAAAAAGCTCAACCTGCTGGGCCTCGAGATGGACCTGTGGGTGGAGCCGGAAGCCATCAGCCCAAACTCCGACCTCTACCGTGCCCACCCCGACTGGGCCTTTGCCATCCCGGGCCGCACACCGCTGGAGATCCGCCAGCAGTACACGCTGGACTTCAGCCGCCCGGAGGTAGTGGACGGCATCTGGCAGCAGCTGGACACCATTCTGGAAAGCTGCCCGCTCAAGTACCTCAAGTGGGACATGAACCGCTCGCTGGCGCATGTCTATAACGCAAAGCTCCCGGCCAAACGGCAGGGTGAAGTGTACCACCGCTATGTAATGGGCGTATACGAGCTGCAGCACCGCCTGACCGAAAAGTACCCCGGCCTGCTGCTGGAAAACTGCGCGGGCGGCGGTGCCCGCTTTGACTGCGGCATGCTCTACTACAGCCCCCAAATTTGGTGCAGCGACAACACCGACGCCCGCAGCCGCCTGGTCATCCAGTACGGCACCAGCCTGTTCTACCCCAGCTGCGTGATGGGGGCCCACTTCTCCACGGTGCCGAACCACTGCACCGGCCACATCTCCACCCCGGAAGCCCGCATGGCAGCGGCCCTGACCGGCACCTTCGGCTTTGAGCTGGACCTGACAAAGTACACCGAGGAAGAACTGGCCGCCCTGCGCCCCTATGTGGCGTGGTACCGCAAGCACGGTGCCCTGCTGCGCGGCGGCGAACTGCACCGCTTGGTGGACCCGGAACCCAACGGTCTGGGCGCTGCGTGGATGCTTTCCGCCAAGGACGGCAGCGAAGCCGCTGTGTTTGCGGTGGGCGATGCCCTGAGCGGGGCCCACGGCATTGCCAGCCCCAACAGCCGCACCCGCACCCTCTGGGAAGCGCTGGTGTGACCGCCGGGGTACCGTTTCTCCCCCGCCAGAGTTGAACGCAGGAACACAAAGCCCCGCTGCTCTGAAAAGATTTTCGCTTTTCTTTTCCCGTATTTCATGGTATTCTGTGGTATGGGAAATTTTTAGAGGGGAACATTATCATGAGCGAATTCACCTTTCACACGCTGCGGGAAAGCATCACCTCCGCCATCCGGGAAAAAATATTGACCGGCGGGCTGCAGCCCGGCTGCAAGCTCACCGAACAAAAGCTGGCCGAGGAGTTCGGCTCCAGCCGCGCGCCCATCCGGGAAGCACTGCGCCAGCTGGAACAGGAGGGCCTGATCGAGTATTCCCGCAATGTGGGCTGCTCGGTCAAAAAGATCACCATTGAGGACGCCTACGAAATTTATCTGCTGCGGGCCAATCTGGAAATGACCGCCCTGCGGCAGTTCGACTGCCAGTTCCCGGCGGAAGACCTTGCCGCCATGCGCGGCCTTCTGGACGAGATGCTGCAAGTTCCCTCCGGGGACCTTCTGGCCATCGTGGAGAACGACAACCGCTTCCACCGCATCATCGTGCAGCGGGCCGGACTGCCCCGGCTGCTGAAATTCTGGGATGACCTGAACTACGGCAGTCTCATTGCCGGGGTGAAAAGCGGCCCCTACCACGGCGATCTGGCGGTGCGGCAGAACGTGATCCACACCGAGCTTTACCATGCCCTTGCCTCCCGCGACACCGAGGCCGCCTGTCAGGCCGTCTACGACCACTACATGAAGCCGCTGGAAGCACTCCGCGAAGCGGAAAAGAGCGCCGCCGCCCTGTAAGCCCGGGCTGCGCGTTTCCCCTGAAATTCGGATAACCGCCCAATTCCCGGGCGGTTATTTTATTTAAATTGCAGATTGTCTACAATCTACAATTGTGCTATACTATACCGGTAAACGATCGAAATCTGTCGTTCTTTGGCCAGACGCATCGCTTTTGGCGGAGGACTTCCGGCCCGCTTTTGCGGCAGCCGGAAAAGAAAGAGAGGATTATCCGCATGTCAACATCTACCCAAAAAGCAGCCGAAACCACCAAGATCAGCTGGCCGGTCCTTGCGTTCATGGCCTTTTCCACCGTGTGGGGCTTTGGCAACATCACCAACGGCTTTGTCTACTTCAACGGCCCGCAGGTCATCTTCAGCTGGATCCTGATGTTCGCGCTTTACTTCATCCCCTATGCCCTGATGGTGGGTGAGCTGGGCTCTGCCTTCAAGAACGAGGGCGGCGGCGTCAGCTCCTGGCTGCACCAGACCACCAACGCAAAGCTTGCTTACTACGCCGGCTGGACCTACTGGGCCTGCCACATCACCTACATCGCCAGCAAGGGCAGCGGCTTCCTCAAGGCGCTGAGCTGGGCCGTCTTCCGCAACGCGGAGACCTACGACTCCTTCCCCACCCTGTACATCCAGCTGGCCACCTTCGGCATCCTGCTGCTGGGCTGCTACATCGCCAGCCTCGGCCTGAACCCGCTGAAAAAGCTGCTCACCGCCGCCGGCACCTGCACCTTTATCATGTCGCTGCTGTACATCGTGATGATGTTTGCGGCCCCGGCCATCAACCCCACCGCCGAATATGTGCACGCGAACCTGAGCTTCAGCAGCCTCATCCCGAACTTCAACGTCACCTACTTCACCTCGCTGTCCATTCTGGTGTTCGCTGTGGGCGGCTGCGAGAAAATTTCCCCCTACGTCAACAAGGTCGAGAACCCCAGCAAGGGCTTCCCCAAGGGCATGATCGCACTGGCCGGCATGGTGGTGGTCTGCGCCGTTCTGGGCACGCTGGCCATGAGCCGCATGTTCGACCCCGCTGTCATCAATGAAAGCACCGAGAGCTTTAACGCCTATGCCGCCAACAGCTCCTACTGGGCCTTCCAGAAGCTGGGCCAGTATTACCACGTCGGCGACCTGTTCATGATCATCTACGCTCTGTGCAATGTCATCAGCCAGTTCGCCGTGCTGATCCTCAGCATCGACGCCCCGCTGCGTATGCTGCTGGACAACGAGCACACCCAGCAGTTCATCCCGCAGGGCCTGCACAAGGTCAACGCCCACGGCGTGCACAGCAACGGCATCAAGATGGTGGCTGTGCTGTCCGGTTCCATCATTCTGGTGCAGTCCTTCGTGCCCGGCGCTGCCGCTGTGCTGCGCCAGCTGACCAAGCTGAACTCTGTCTGTATGCCCATGCGTTACCTGTGGGTGTTCGTGGCCTACGTTGCCCTGCGCAACGCCTATGACACCATCCCCGCCGAGTACCGCTTCGTGAAGAACCAGAAGGTCGCCAAGTTCTTCGGCATCTGGTGCTTCGCCGTCACCGCCATCTGCTGTGTGATGGGCATGTACGACAAGGACCCCTTCACCTTTGCGCTGAACGTCATCACCCCCGTGGTGCTGACGGTTCTGGGCTTCATCCTGCCGGCTATTGCAAAGCGCGAGCAGCAGAAGTAAAATAAGATCAATCAAAAGTACTTGAACGGGCCGGTCAAATCTTCTGATTTCGACCGGCCTTTTCTGAGATCACCGATCGGAGGTTCACATTTATGATCGAAACCGAAGTCAGGGAGCTGCTTTCCTTCATCGACGGCAACCCCACCGCCTACCACACCACCGCATCCGTCCGGGGGATCCTGCTGAAGGCGGGCTTCTCCGAGCTGCTGGAAAGCGGCAAGTGGCAGCTGGAGCCCGGCAGGGACTATTTCGTCTGCCGCAACGGCTCCAGCATCATCGCCTTCCGCATGGGCACCTGGCTGGAGCGCTACAGCTTCAACGTGGCCGCTGCCCACACGGATTCCCCCTGCTTCCGCATCAAGGAGAACGCGGAGCTCCACATGGGCCAGAAGTACACCCGCCTGAACACCGAGGGCTACGGCGGCATGATCTGCTCCACCTGGCTGGACCGCCCGCTGTCCGTGGCCGGCCGCGTGCTGGTGAAGGACGGCGACGCCATCACCTCCCGTTTGGTGGCGCTGGACCGCGACCTGCTGCTCATCCCCAGCGTGGCCATCCACATGAACCGCGAGGTGAACGACAAGGCCTCTTTCAACAAGCAGATCGACATGCTGCCCCTGCTGGGCGGTGCCGCCGAGGAAGGCGTGCTGAAAAAGCTCATCGCCGCCGAGCTGAACGTGGCCGAAGACCAGATCCTGGGCAGCGACCTGTTCCTCTGCATCCGCGAGAAGGCCACCGTCTGGGGCTGCAACGAGGAGTTCATCTCCTCCGGCCGCCTGGACGACCAGCAGTGCGTGTTCGGCATCCTGAAGGGCCTGCTGCAGGGCCGCAGCGCCGAATCCGTCAACGTGGCCGCCTTCTTTGACAACGAGGAAGTGGGCTCCGGCACCAAGCAGGGTGCGGCTTCCACCTTCCTGTACGACGTGCTGCACCGCATCGCGCAGAACGTCTGCCCCAGCGACGAGGACTTCCACCGCGCGGTGGCTTCCAGCTTCATGTTCAGCGCCGACAACGCCCACGCCGTGCACCCGAACCACCCGGAGCACACCGACGCCAACAACTGCACCTACATGAACGAGGGCGTTGTGGTCAAGGTCCATGCGGGCCAGAAGTACACCAGCGACGGCATGAGCATGGCCGTTGCCAAGGAGCTGGCCGCCCGCGCCGGGGTGCCCCTGCAGTACTTCGCCAACCGTTCCGATAAGGCGGGCGGCAGCACCCTGGGCAACCTGGCCATGGCGCAGGTGTCCATGAACTGCGTGGACATCGGCCTGCCGCAGCTGGCCATGCACTCCTGCTACGAGACCGCCGGTGCCAAGGACACCGTCTCTCTCATCCGGCTGATGAAGGAGTTCTACAGCAGCCACTTCGAGGAGACCGGCTTCGGCACCCTGGCCGTACACAAGGCCTGACCCCCTATCGACAGCAAAAGACCGGGCACCCTGCGGTGTCCGGTCTTTTTTGCAGTATTGGTTGCGGGAACGCTTATGCCAGCAGCGACATGATGTTTGCAGTGATCAGGCCGCCTGCCGTGCCAATGACGTAGCCCATCAGGGCCATCAGAACGCCAACGGGCACCAGAGCGCCGCTGTAAGCGCCAGCCAGAATGGGCGCAGAGGCAGAGCCGCCGATGTTGGCCAGAGAGGCCACGCCGCAGGTGAACATGTCCAGATGGAAGATCTTTGCCAGCAGCACCAGAATGATGCCGTGGATGGCAAGGATCATAAAGCCTGCAATGATCCATGCGGGTGCATCGGTCAGCTCCAGGAAGCTTGCGCGGGATGCCAGCAGAGCCACCACAGAGTACAGCAGCAGGTTGGACAGCTCGGTGCTGCCTGCCATGCGGCCCACGGGGGTGACAGCGCCGATCAGACCTGCCAGCGTGATGAGCAGAACGGTCCAGGTGGACTTATCCAGGAAGGGCATCGCGCTGTTCAAGGAAGCGCCGATGTCCTGACCAAAGGCAGAGACCACCAGGCCCAGGCCCAGCAGGAAGATCAGGTTGACGAAGGTCGCCTTGTCCTCGTTGGACTTGGCGTCCTCCTCCAGACGGCGGGACACTTCGTCCAGCGTGGTGGTGTCGGCCTTGGCCCACTTGTTGAACTTGGGTGCCAGATTGATGGCCCACAGCAGGAACATGACCCAGATGGAATAGTCGATGGAGTCCACGACCAGCGCATACGCCATGTCGCCCTCGCCGATGTCCAGAGCAGCCTGCACGGCGATCATGTTGCCGGAACCGCCCATCCAGCTGCCGCACAGCGCACCCAGAGCCTTCCAGGCCTCAGAGCCCAGGAAGCCCTTCATGATGGCGAAGGTGGCAATGAAGCCCACGGCGATGGAGAAGGAAGCGGCAAAGAAGCCGCCCAGCATCTTGGGGCCCAGCTTGATGATCTTGCGGATGTCGCAGCGCAGCAGCATCAGGAAGATCATGGTGTAAAGCAGATTGTTCTTCAGCACCGAATAAGCCGGTTTGGTGGCTTCCATGTCCCATGCACCCAGCGTGCACAGGATCATGGTGATGAGGTAGAGCAGAACGATGGGCGGCGCATAGTCAAAAAACTTCGACTTTGTGTAGCGCTGCAGCCACACCAGCAGTGCGGCAATGAACACCAGCACCGCGATGTAGGTGAAACCGTTTGTGATCATGGACCCGATCCCCTTTCTTTTGTGTGAAATTGCGGACAATTGTCTTTACAAGATTGACAACTTCGTATACAATGTTACCATGGATTTCATAATTTGGCAATATTTTTTTATCGAAAGGGGTAGGCTTTCTATGAAAATCACAGAAGTGCGTCTCGGCCTGATCTCGGTGCCGCTGCGTGTGCCGTTCAAAACGGCCCTGCGTTCGGTCAGCAGCGTGGAGGATGTGATCGTTGAGATCCACACCGACACCGGTGCGGTGGGCTACGGTGAGGCACCTCCCACCGGCGTCATCACCGGCGACACCACCGGTGCTATCATCGGTGCCATCCGTGACCACATCGCCAAGACCATCGTCGGCCGCGACGTGGATGAGTTCGAAGACCTGATGATCGCGCTGAACGGCTGCATCCAGAAGAACACCAGCGCCAAGGCTGCCGTGGATATGGCCCTGTGGGACCTGTATGGCCAGCTGTATAAGATCCCGGTCTACAAGCTGATGGGCGGCGCGAAGAAGTCCATCGTCACCGACATCACCATCAGCGTGAACGACCCCGAGGAGATGGTGCGCGACGCCCTGAACGCCATCGACCGCGGCTACGATTGCCTGAAGGTCAAGGTGGGCAAGGAGCCGGAAAAGGACATCGCCCGCCTGAGCGCCATCCGCGCCGCCGTGCCCAAGGAGACCTGCATCCGCATCGACGCGAATCAGGGCTGGACCCCGAAGGAAGCCGTGCGCATCCTGAACGGGATGCAGGAGAAGGGCCTGGACATCGAGTTTGTGGAGCAGCCGGTCAAGGCCCACGACTTCGACGGCCTGAAGTACGTCACCGAGCGCTCCTATGTGCCGGTGCTGGCCGACGAGAGCGTGTTCTCCCCGCAGGACGCCCTGACCATCATGCAGATGGGCGCAGCCGACCTCGTGAACATCAAGCTGATGAAGTGCGGCGGCCTGTACAACGCCCTGAAGATCGCCTCTGCGGCCGAGGTCTACGGCGTGGAATGCATGATCGGCTGCATGCTGGAAGCCAAGATCAGCGTGAACGCGGCCGTGCATCTGGCCTGTGCAAAGCAGATCATCACCCGTGTCGATCTGGACGGCCCCGTGCTGTGCAGCGAGGACCCCATCCTCGGCGGTGCCGTGTTCAACGAAAAGGACATCACCGTCTCCGACGAGCCGGGTCTCGGCATCAAGGGCATTGAGCCGGGCAAGATTCGTTATATCTAAGCAACAAAAAGAAGGGCTGCTGCGGCAGCCCTTCTTTTTGTTGCTATTACTCTTTATACGCCAGAATCGCCTTCAGGTACTCCCACACACGGGCCACCGAGGCGATGTCGGCGCGCTCGTTGGGGGTGTGGACGTTGAGCAGGTTCGGGCCGAAGGAGATGCAGTCCAGCCCGTCGATCTTGCCCGAGAGGATGCCGCACTCGAGGCCTGCGTGCAGCGCCACGATCTGCGGCTTTGCGCCGTACTGCGCTTCATAGACGGCCACGCAGCGGTCCCGCAGGGCGCTCTCGCGGGCGTAGGTCCAGGCCGGGTAGTCGCCGTGGAACCGCACGCTGCCGCCCAGCAGCTCGGTCAGGGTCTGTACCTTGCGGGCCAGCAGTTCCTTGGCCGAGGGCACCGAGCTGCGCACAGAGAAGCGCAAAATGGCTTCGGCGTCGCCCAGCTCCGCCACGCCCAGATTCAGCGAGGTCTCCACAAGGCCCGGCACGTCCATGCTCATGGCCTGCACGCCCCAGGGCATCAGCAGCAGGGCCTTGCGCAGCCGCTGGGTGGAATCGGCATCCAGCGCGCTGTACTCGCTGCAGCCCTGTTCGGTGAGCTGCAGGCGGATGGCGGGGTCTGCCGTGCCGTATTCGGCCTGCATCTGGGCCGCAAAGTCGGCCGCGGCGGCATGCACGGCTTCGGTGATGCCTGTGGGCAGCACCAGCGTGACGCTGCTCTCCTTCGGGATGACGTTCTCCTTCGCACCGCCGGAGAGGGCCAGCACAGCGTACTGCACGCCGTGGTCTTCCAGCAGGGTCAGCCAGCGGCCCAGCAGGGCGATGGCGTTGGCCCGGCCCTTGTGGATCTCGGTGCCGGAGTGGCCGCCCACAAGGCCCACGATATCCGCCTTCACAGCAGTGCCGGTCACGGCCGCCCGGGCAGTGGGCAGGTGGCACTCGATGCGGCGGCCGCCGGCGCAGCCTGCGGTCAGCACGCCCTCCTCCTCCGAGTCGATGTTGATGAGCAGGCGGCCCGCGAGGTCGGAAAAGTCCATGGCAGAAGCGCCCAGCAAGCCCACTTCCTCGCAGACGGTCAGCACCACTTCCAGCGCCGGGTGGGGGATGTCGTCGGCGTCCAGCACGGCCAGCGCATAGGCCACGGCAATGCCGTCATCGCCGCCCAGCGTGGTGCCCTCGGCGCGCACATAGCCGCCGTCCACCACGGGGCGGATGGCGTCCTTTTCGAGGTCCAGCTTGCAGTCGGCGGTCTTGTCGCCCACCATGTCCAGATGGCCCTGCAAGATCAGGGCAGGCTCGTTCTCGTAGCCCGGGGTGGCCGGGGCTTTGATGAGCAGGTTGCCCATTTCATCCTGACGGCAGGCAAGGCCGTGCTCCTTCGCGAAATCCGCGCAGTAGTCGCTCAGGGCCTTCTCGTGGTGGGAGGTGTGCGGGATGCCGCAGATCGCCTCAAAATAATGAAAAACCGATGCCGGTTCCAGTCCGGTCAATGCGCCCATAATGTTCCCTCTCCTTTGGTTCAGCGTGAATAAACTTTCCAGCTTCTATTTTAGCAGATGACACCGTCCGGCACAACAGAAAAATCCCTCCGGGAAAAGGCCCGAAGGGATTTTTGTGCGCTTACTGTGCCTGGCTCAGGCAGTCGTCCATGGCGGTAAAGACAGCATCGCTGGTCATGGTGGCCCCTGCCACGGCGTCCACGCCGGTGGTGGTACCAGCCTCCGTCAGCTGCTCTGCCAGCGCTGCCGCCGCGTTGCCGCCCAGCTCCGGCGTCTCGCCGGAAGCGTCGATGTCCACATCCGTCACCTTGCCGCCGGTGATGGTCACGGTGACAGCCACATCGCTCAGGCAGCCATGGGCGCTGGCGGTGTAGGTGCCGTCGGTGTAGCTGGCGGCGTTGTCCGCTGCGGGCACCGTGCCGGTGCTGGCGATATACAAACTCAGGCCGATGCCCATAATGAGGGTCACAATGGCCATCAGGATCACATTTCTTGTCAGTCTGCGCTTCATGAACTCAACGCTCCTTTTCAAAAAACTGCTTACTTCGCGGGCTTGAAGCTGTCGCGCAGGGTCACCACGCGGTTATACACGCCCGGGTTCTTCGAGTCCGGGGTGAAGAAGCCGGTGCGCACGAACTGGAACTTCTCGCCGGGCTTTGCGTCCTTCAGACTTTCTTCCAGCTTGCAGCCCTTGCGCACAACGACGCTCTCCGGGTTCAGGTAGTCCTTGTAGTCGCTGCCCTCGGGGATGGCGTTCA
>ERZ1034768.151-NODE-151-length-26234-cov-3.684136_pt1 | contig 26234 bp, 21 predicted proteins | sample MGYA00520691_ERZ1034768 | MGnify/ENA primary metagenome ERZ1034768 (study PRJEB33766, sample SAMN09781704) | gut metagenome | biome: gut microbiome | host: Homo sapiens | place: Madagascar | study: EMG produced TPA metagenomics assembly of the PRJNA485056 data set...
ACCATGCTGTGGCGCGGTGCGCTTGATGTTTTGCGTATGCCGAGCGAACGTATTTCGTCGCGTTGGTTGGGTGCGGAGGCGTTGATGTTGGCGTCCGCACCATATCAGTCCACGAAGGATCTTACTGAGGATCTGCAGTTGGCTGCGGTGAAGCGTTTGCTGCCGAATGTTGACGAATTGCCGGATGACGAGGCGTTGGCGAATGCGGTGCTTGATGTGCGTGAAGTGTTCGAAGATACCGTGTATGCGGTTGCGCATGATGTGATCGCTATTTTGAAGCGGTATGCGGAGGTTGATAAGGCCGCGTCAGGCAAAGCTGATCTGCCGATGTTGAGCGTTTTGCAGTCGATTCGTGAGCATATCGCCACGCTGGTGTATCCGGGATTCATTGGCAAGACTCCCCCGGATTCGTTGGCGTCGATTGAACGGTATCTGCATGCTGACGTGCTTCGTTTGGGTAAGGCGAAGAACGACAAGAATCGTGATGTGCGTTGGGCTTGGGAGGCTGATGAGGCCAAGCAGTTGGCTGACAAGGCCATGGCGAAGGCCGAACGTGAGCCTGCAGGTCCGCGTCATGAGGCGTTGATGAAGCAGGCGGTCACCGCACGTTGGATGCTTGAGGAATTCTACGTATCACTGTGGGCGCAGGAACTGGGCACGCCGAAGCCGATCAGTCTGCAGCGCATCAAGAAAGTGTTGAGCTAACGCATCATCATCTTTCGTATTCCATTGCCGTCGATACTTACAGTTTTCCAATATCGACGGTGATGGGGCCTAACGAAATCATCCTCAACCGAACCATGGTTAGCGCTGTCTAGCGTTGCTTGAAGAAACGGAACAACTGCGTTTCACGTATCGTCATACCGACGAGCACGCTTGATACCATCACTCCAGCGAATATCGCACATGGCGTGCGCATCGCCCCCAACCATACGGTCATCGCATCGGCGATGCTCATGCGAACGCAATACGCGCCCAGCAGCGCGGCCGAAGAGACACACTCCAAACCGCTCCAAATCAACGTTTCCATAGTGATTTCCAGCAATTGCGCACCTTTGGACTGCCCTGAATGCAACGCACCAGCATATTCCAATCTACGACGACGTACGCTGAACGCGCCGAACATCAGCCCCACAGCCAATCCCAGCCACGGCATCCAACGGGTCATACGCTGCCCGTACGAAACCTGCGCATCGTAATGCGAATCGAAACTCTTATTCACCTGCGTCACGCCGGCATTGGATGACGAACCCGACGCAACCAGCGTGGAATACAACAAATCCCCCGTCTGCCGCTTTGCGGCCACTGTCTGACCCAACATTCGTCGAACGTGCCATTCGACGCGGATACGGGCACAAGGAACGCGTAGGCGAATCGCCGCCGGTGTCTCCGGTCTTCAAATCGCGATACAAGGGGGTTGCGGTGTTCAACGCCACTACCGTGCGATCGTTCACCTGGTAGGCACCTTTGCCCGAGGTCAGGCCGTTGCCGGACCAGTCCGCGGTGACCATGCCACTCGCATTGCCGGAAAGGTCACGGTCACTGGAGATGGTGGGCACCACAGTAACCTGCTGCGTGCCCGCGTATTCCCGTACGCTGGCAGGAGCCGCAGTCCTCTCCCCCGCCGAACTGAGCAATGTCGGAGTGCGATCAGGCAGCCACAATGCGCAGGATCCGACCGCAATACAGGATGCCGTGACAGCCGCCAGCAGAGTCCAAGTCACAGCAGGGCATTTCGAGCGTTTCCTGCCCATCCCTTGTCTCATTCCGAATCGCCGCGCCATACTCACATATACCCCTTTACTCACAACCAACAAGCACCATCGGCGAACACATTACCGCGATTCTCCCGCGAATCCCTACGAGTAGCCGATCTTTCATATAGACCCTTGCTTTGAACATCAGCTCTTCGCCATGAAATCGTTCTCATTCTCGATCTCATATTTCCCAATAACGCCCCAATAAAACAGCATTCCCGCAACATCGCTTCGCATGTTCATTGACAGCGGTTGCCGACGAACCTGCGATTGAGAAAAACAACGAGACCCTGAAATCTTTTATCTTCTCACCGCAACTGTTCCGTATCGTCGGTCGCGTATCCCACGTTGTAGCCGTTCGACACAAGGCAACTGCGCACTTGCAGGTTCTGCATGTCAAACGAAGTGTTGCCATCCGTTGCTCGCGCGCGGTATGTTCCAGACCAAGCATGTTGCTGGTCGACGAGCCGACCGCCCAGTTGGATACGCGCACATCGCATTCCGTAAGCCATGTGCTCGGCAATCTGGCCGGTCAAGGCATGATCGTGCTAGTGGCAACCCATGATCCGGACACGCGGGACGCCTGCGATCGCGTAATCGATCTAGCCGACTACGCTCCGCAAGTCGGCGGGTCTACTGCCCAGCCCGCCAACATCGCAGTCCACTAATCGTTTTCCGCAATCTCAACGAATTACAGATAAAACTTCTATAACTCCGCCGCTCTCAAAAAACCGATCGTTCAAACCCCAACCAAATGCCATCAGGCATGCTGTTTGGCGTAGAAATCGCGTTCTCGAGCTACGAACGGGCGCAGCAGTGTTGTGGTGCCAACCGCACACAGCAGGAAGATCGCGCCCGCAGGGCCAAGCCACATCAATCCCAAATGGGTGTTGACCAGTCCGCCGACCGCGGAGCCGAGCGCAATGCCGATGTTGAACGACATGGAATTGAGCGACGCAGCCAGATTCAACGATCCCGGATGCGACTGAGAGGCAACATCCATATATAGCACCTGCGAGGCGGAATTCTGCAAATACATGAACATGCCAAGCACCACCAGCAGCAACGCACCATACACCGGCACCCAATGCGTTACGATCAGCGATGCCATAAGCACGGCGTGCGCGCAGTAGATGGGACGGATATGCGTCAGCGGTTCCACTCCCCTGCCACGGTCGGCAAGCTTGCCGCCATACAGGTTGCTCCACAGGCAGGCCGCGCCGAAAATCACCAGGCCAACGCTTAAATACTGTTCGGGAACATGCACTTCGTCTCGCATGATCGGCGTCAGATACGTATAGAACACGTAAGTTGCCGCCGCGCCAAACACCACGGCAAGCACGCCCAACTGAATACGACGGTCGAAAAACAGGCGGAATTGCGGCAGAAAACCAATCTTCACAATACGGCTGTTGCGCGGCAGCACCATCACCATGAGCACAATAAGCACCACTGTGAGCACGTTCACCAAATGGAACGCCCAACGCCAGCCGAATGTGTTCGCAACCCACGTGCCAACCGGCACGCCCACCACGGATGCGATGGAGAATCCGGAAAACACCCATGCGATGAACTTCGTGCGGTACTGTTCCGTTGTTACATCGGGCGCGTACGTCATGGCAATGGCCACCAGCGTGCCGGACACCAGCGCGATGAGGATTCGCGCCACTACGAGCACGCCATAATTCGACGCGAACGCGCACAGCACATTGCCGATAAGAAACACCCCAACCAGCGTCAGATGCGTGGCAAAACGCGGAAAACGAGCCGACAATGCCGAGCCGAGCGGCGTGACCGGCGCATACACGAGCGCGAACAGCGACACAAGATTGCCGACCGTCACCTCCGACACTTTCAAGCCAGCCGCGATATCCGGCAGAATGCCAACGACGATGAACTCGCTCATGCCCAGCATGAAACTCAGCGAGATCAGCACAATCACGGGCAGATTGAAAAACCGTTCCTTCGCCACATCACTCTTCGCCATACTCTTCTCCTCCATAGCCCCTCGAACTCCCCACGCCTTGCCAAACTCGCATTTTCATTAAAGCTTCTCACGTCAATCGATTGACGAATCAATCGTCAAACAAACGATAAGACAAACGCGATACAATGACGCGCGATGACACGCAAAACAACCACCACAGCAAAAAACAACCGCAAACCCAAGAAAAACAACCAGCCAAGTCTCACCAAACTCCGTAACGCCTGGAAAAAAGCAAACACCCCAAAACGCATCCTCATAGTCGGCAAAACACTGATAGCCAGTATCGTCGCGCTAGCGTTGATCGTTGGATTGGTGCGATTCGTCGGTTGGCGTGTGCAAGTGGATGAAGCGGTCGCATCGCAGGAACAATTGCAGACGCAATACGATTTCAATCCGGGCAACATCATTTCAGATGGTCTGTTCTTCAACGGGAACGCGTTGAGCGAGCAGCAGGTGAACGCCATCATCGAAAAACAGGGTGCCACATGCAGCGGCGAGAAATGCTTGAAATCCATGACGTTTAGCACCGAATCACAACCTGCCAACGAATACTGCGAAGCATACGAGGGAAAGCCGAACGAAAGCGCCGCGGCGATCATCTACAAGTCGGGAAAGGCGTGCGGCATCAGTCAAAAAGTGTTGCTCACCGTGCTGCAAAAGGAGCAGCATCTGCTTACCGCCACCGATCCAAGCGACTTCCAATTCAAGTCGGCCATGGGATTGAGCTGCCCGGACGACGCGAACTGTGACCCGGAATATGCAGGTTTTTTCAAACAGGTGTATGGCGCGGCGAAACGCTACCAGTATTACGTGCAACATGAGGATCGCTATGGATACCATGCGGGCACGCTCAACTATATTCAATACAATCCGGACGCCAGCTGCGGTGGCAGCAACGTGTACATCGAAAACAAGGCGACCGCACTGCTGTACATTTACACGCCTTATCAGCCGAATGCAGCCGCATTGGATGCGGGAGTCGGCGAAGGCGATGCCTGTTCGACTTACGGCAATCGTAATTTCGCAATCATCTACAATTCGATGTTCGGCTCTCCTCGAGGCTGATTTTTCGATACAATTGCTCATGGAAGGGACTGACCAGAAGGAGCCTTACATGGGCCTACTCAACAACAACGACTATATCGACCCATTCAAGGGTTCCGATTACATCGATCCCAGCAGCAACGCCGAACGCCTGTCTGATCAGGTGAACCGTGACCATGCGCGGCGTGAATCCTATGTCCAGCGGCGATATGTGAAACCCGCGCAGAGCGATCAGGCATCGCGCGACAGGCAGGCCCCACAAAACACCCGATCCAAGCAAGACGGTAGATCTCAACAGGCGCAAGGCGATCAGTCCACACGAGGAGACACGCTCCAAACCATGTTGAACGACTGGTCCACGCAAACCATGCGGTATGCCCAGTCCATGCAGCAAAGCTTGCAACAGGCGTTGCGGCAAAATCAGCAAAACCCGCAGAACCCGCAAGGACGCCCATCGCAGCCCTATAATCTGCCGCGCATACAAACGGAACGAGCCACACGCGAGTTCCAATCCACTTCCGACAAGAAGCAACGCCGCCATAAAAACGGCTTCGTCACCGTTTTGGAGATCGTTATCATCATCGCTGTAATAGCGTCGATTGGCGGAATGCTTTCTGACAGCATGTCAAACATCATCTCCGATTTCGATGGATCCACAAGCCAGTTCGAGGAGCTATCCACACAGGAAACCGTCAGCGAAGACGTTGGAAAGCTCTACTCCACCGGAGGAAAAGCATTGGAAGTGAACATCGAAGGCGTGCAGACAGGTCCGGAGGATTTGAACGGCGACGCCACGCTCACGGTTTTGCTCACCTGCACGAACATCGGCAAGAAAACGATGTATCCTCATGCCGTCGCAGATCTGATGGTCATGCAAAACGGCATCGAGCTTGCCCCTGCATTCACTTCCAACGAGGATTCCGACCGCACGGAGTTCTCCGGCGCCGAAATGAAACCGGAGAAAAGCTCGCAGACCACCAGCAGTTTCGTTCTTACGGACACCAATTCACCAGTTGTGGTTCAGCTGATGAATTATTCGCAGCATAATGTTGTTCGCGCCGCGTTTTCCTTTGACGAAGTCGACATAGAAGGATCCTTGAAACATATTGATTATGCGGCCGTCCCTCAGCCCGAACAAGTGGACGCTTCGAATTTCGACGAAGACGGATCCGTAACCGATTATGACGAAAGCACCCTGCATTTCCGCGTAGACTCCATTGAGAAGACAAGCCCCTCATATGCCGATCATGACATAGCGTTCGCACGCATATCCTGGTATGTCGAAAATGGAAGCAAATACCGGGCTTTCCTGAACTATATGGATGTTTCCGCGACCCAAGACGGCACTGAGTTGCATAGCACGTATCTTGACGATGATAGCTATTCCACAACACGCAAGGTCACTCCCGGCGTGAAAATGACGACGACAGTCGCTTTTGAAACACAAAGCAACTCGCCTGTGACATTCATATTTTCTGACTATGGTGATGAGATTCTTCGCAAAACCGTTAATTTACGGTCAATTGAGTCATTGGAACTTTAATCCGATACTTGCAGAAACATCAAAAGAAGATTCAAATAATCATTCGGAAAGCAAAAGACCGTTGTTGCAATCAGTTTTCTCATGATTGCGACAACGGTCTTTGATGAAACGATTGCGGTTCGCTTACAGCTTCGGCAGGTACTTCTTCAGTTCGAAAGGAGTGACCTGCTTGCGGTATTCCTCCCATTCCTGACGCTTGTTGCGCAGGAAGTATTCGAAGGCATGCTCGCCGAGCACTCCGGCCACGAAGTCGGACTTCTCCATAACCTTCAACGCCTCGTCAAGAGACTCCGGCAATGGCTGGATGCCCATGGCCTGACGTTCCGCATCGGTAAGCTCCCACACGTCGTCGCTGGTCGGCTCGCCCAACTGCATCTGCTTGTCGATGCCGTCAAGGCCTGCTGCCAAGAGCACCGAATATGCGAGGTATGGGTTGGCGACCGGGTCGAGCGCACGGAATTCCATGCGGGCGGAATTGCCCTTGCCTGGCTTGTACTGCGGAATGCGCAGCAGCGCGGAACGGTTGTTGTGGCCCCAGCAGATGTAGCTCGGAGCCTCGTTGCCGCCCCACAGGCGCTTGTAGGAGTTGACGTACTGGTCAGTGACCGCGCAGATTTCAGCCGCGTGGTACAGAATGCCGGCCGCGAACTGGCGTGCGGTGACGGACATGTTGAATTCCTGGCCCGCCTCGTAGAACGCGTTGGCATCGCCTTCGAACAGGCTCAAGTGGGTATGCATGCCGGAACCTGGAGCGTCGGAAAGCGGCTTCGGCATGAAGCTGGCGTGAATGCCGCGCTCCAGCGAAATCTCTTTGACGACGGTACGGAAGGTCATGATGTTGTCGGCCGTGGTGAGCGCGTCCGCATAACGCAGATCGATCTCGTTCTGGCCTGGACCCGCCTCATGATGCGAGTATTCCACCGAAATGCCCATCTGTTCGAGCATGTTGACGGTGGCGCGGCGAAAGTCCATGCCTGGGCTGCGCGGCACATGGTCGAAATAGCCGCCCTCATCGATTGGGGTTGGCGTCTGGGACCAATCATCCTGTCTTTCGAACAGATAGAATTCGATTTCCGGATGCACGTAGAAGGTGAAGCCTTTTTCCTTGGCTTTCGACAGAGCCTGCTTCAGCACATGACGCGGATCGCCCAACGACGGCTCGCCATCAGGGGTAAGCACGTCGCAGAACATGCGCGCGGTGCCTTGCGGGCCTCCACGCCACGGCAGAATCTGGAATGTCGACGGGTCGGGCTTGACGATCATATCGTCTTCGGACACACGGGTGAGGCCTTCCACCGCGGAACCGTCGAATCCGAGCCCTTCCTCGAACGCAGCTTCCAATTCAGCCGGTGCGATAGCCACGGACTTCAGCGTTCCCAACACATCCGTGAACCACAAACGAATGAAGCGCACGTCGCGTTCTTCGACTGTGCGCAAAGCAAACTCTTGCTGTTTATCCATAGTGCCCCATCGTTCCATGCGCATGTTACGAAAGTCGTTAACACGCGCCGAATATGACGAGACCGTCCACGTTGTGGACGGCCGTATCGTCATGGGTTTGCGAACAATGCTCAACGTGCGACTTCAAGCGCCTCTTCCAAAGTGAAGGCGCGCGCATACAGCGATTTGCCGAGAATCGCGGAATCCACACCCAGATCGGCAAGTTCCTTGATGGCGCGCAGGTCATCGAGCTTGGAAATGCCACCGGACGCGGTGACCTTCGCATCAGTGCGTTCCGCAACCTCACGCAGCAGATCGATGTTCGGACCGCTCATCATGCCGTCGCGAGCCACGTCGGTGACCACGTAACGAGAGCAGCCAACGGAATCCAGGAACGCCATGGTTTCGAACAGATCGCCGCCTTCCTTCACCCATCCGCGGGCTGCGAGGGTGTGGCCGCGCACGTCAAGGCCAACGGCCACGCGATCGCCGTACTTCTTGATGACGGAAGCGGTCCAATCCGGATTCTCAAGCGCTGCCGTGCCAATGTTCACACGGGCGGCGCCTGCTTCCAAAGCTGCGTCGAGGGATGCGTCGTCGCGCACGCCACCGGACATTTCGATATTGACCTTGTCGCCAAGCTCCTTGACGATGGCGCGCAGCTGGTCACGGTTGTTGCCCGTGCCGAATGCCGCGTCAAGGTCGACCAGATGAATCCATTCCGCACCGGACTCGACCCACGTGCGGGCAGCCTCCAGCGGCGAACCGTAATAGGTTTCCGAACCGGATTCGCCCTGGCGCAAGCGAACGGCCTTGCCATCACGAACATCGACTGCGGGAAGCAATGCCAAAGACATGTCTGTACCTCTCTGTGATCAACCGACCGCCATTAAACGGCAATCGCAAATAAATGTACCAAGTGGTCGTTTTAAAAGCGTATATGTCAAAGCATCGTCGAAACAATCATCGGCGATCTCGCACCATCAGAACGTCGCAATCCAATTGCGCAGCAGCTGCGAGCCCGCTTCGGCGGATTTTTCAGGGTGGAACTGCGTGGCGAACAGCGGACCACGCTCGTAGGCCGCCACGAAACGGCTTCGTCCGTACGTGCACCAGGTCACGCGCTCCTCGGCGTCACCGAAATCAAGCTGGTCGCCGGACATGTCGGCGGGAGCGGCGCTCATCGCGGCGAAGGAATGCACGAAATAGAAACGTTCGCCTTCCACACCCTTCATGAGCACGGAACCTTCCGGCGCCTCGACGGTGTCCCATCCCATGTGAGGCACCACATCGGCGTCAAGCAGTTCCACGTCGCCCTTGATCAGGCCAAGGCCCGGAGTGCCGGTGCCGTGTTCCATACCGCGTTCGAACATGATCTGCTCGCCCACGCACACGCCGAGCACGGGTCGCCCGGCACGCAGACGATCCTTGATCACGGTGTCTCCGCCCACCGACTTGAGTCCTTCCATGCATGCGCCGAAAGCGCCCACGCCGGGCACTACCAGACCGTTGGCTTCCAAGGCCTGCCGATGGTCGGAAGTGAGGGTCACGTCAAGGTCGAGATTGGCCAGCGCACGAACCATGGAACGCACGTTGCCGAAACCATAATCGAAAACCACCACGGATGTCATGGGCGTTCTCCTTCTTGTGTCATTCGTTGTTCTATGGCGTGAGTCGTCTTGTGTCGCGTAACGCATGTTCGGCAGGATGACTCACGTTTGCCGTCGTTAACTGATGCTTGATGCACCGCGTCCGAACCGCGTATGCTCGGCGATAATGCTCATCGCCGCATCCCGATCGAGGTCGGCGGAATCGAAAATGGTCATATCCGCCTGTTCCAGCGCGTTCATATCGGTGATGCCAAGCATGAGATCCTCAACGAACGGCGCAGTGGAGGTGAATAGCACCGGCGGAGCGAAGGTTTTGCCCGCCTTGCCTTCCACGTACATCGTCGCTTCGAGCTTGTCCGCACGGTTGACGGCAAGAATCGCGGGCATGCCGGCAACGACGATCGTCATGTCTTTGACCGCCGCTTCCGGACCGTCTCCGTCGAGATTGCGCAGCACCGCGACAGCACCTTGCGCCGATCCGATGCACTGTGCGGAAATATCGGACAATTCGCAGAATGCCGCCAGCAATCGTGGCGAGGTCAGTCTGGTGATGATCACAGCCACTTTCGCACGATTGCCAAGCAGTCCCTGCAGCTCATCTTCGAATTTCAACGAATCCTCAGCCGCGTTGAGCATGTCGTCGATTCCCGAGGATTCGGAGGATTCCGCATCATCGGAAGCTTCGGAGGAATCGAGAGCTTCAGATGGCGGATTGTCCGCCCGCTCATGCTTGGACGCTTCGGCATCCTTGAATTCCTGCTCGAAGCCAGCCATAGCCGCTTCCAATTCCTCTTCGCTGAAATGCATGCCGTCGGCGTTGGGATCGCCAAAATCGTTGGATCCGTCGAATCCTTGGAAATCGTCGAAATCGTTATTTCGATCGTCGCTCATCACAGAGCGCCCTTCGTGCTCGGAATACCGTCGACACGCGGATCCGGCTCGATGGCGAAACGAAGCGCACGTGCCAAGGCCTTGAACTCGGCTTCGGCGATGTGGTGCGGATCACGACCGGAGATCACCTGCAGATGCAGGCAGATTCCGGCATGCATGGCGATGGATTCCATAACGTGACGCACGAGGGAGCCGGTGAAATGGCCGCCGATCATGCAGTATTCGAAGCCTTCCGGCTCGCCGGTGCACACGCAGTACGGGCGTCCGGAAATATCGACCACGGCCTTGGCGAGCGCCTCGTCCAACGGCACGGTCGCATCAGCGAAGCGACGGATGCCGCGCTTGTTCCCCAGCGCCTGCTTCAACGCCTCGCCGAACACGATGGCGATGTCTTCGACGGTATGGTGCGCGTCGATGTCGGTGTCACCTGTGGCTTTGATGGTCAGGTCGATCAGCGAATGCTTGCCGAGCGCCGTCATCATATGGTTGTAGAACGGCACCGACGTGTCGATGTCAGTTTTGCCGGTGCCGTCGAGATTCAGGCTCAGTTCGACCTTGGATTCGCTGGTTTCACGAACGATGGTTGCGGTACGCGCCATGTTGCGACTCCTTTTGGAAAATGTTCGGTCCTGTTGTGTTGGTTCAGTCCCGTATGTGCTCAGTCTTGTTCCACAATACGCAACACTTCGACCAAGGCTTCACGGAAACGCGCCATTTCCTCGTCGGTGCCCATACATACGCGCATCCAGCCGTCAGGGCCGACGGTGCGGATGAGCACACCACGCTTGAGCAGTTCGTCGAAGATGCGGTCGCGATCGTCGAAATGACCGCCGAACAGAATGAAGTTGGACTGCGTCTCGGCCACTTCGAGCGGCTGTCCCTTGTAGGTTTGTTCCTTGAGCCATGCCGCGGTCTGATTGCGGATGTCACGCAGGTGCGCCACACGGCTGAGCTGTTCGTCGGTATGTTCGAACGCGGCAAGCGCGGCTGCCTGGGTGACGGCCGACAGGTGGTACGGCATACGCACGATGCGCACACAGTCGATAATGCCCTTGTTGGCGGCCAGATAGCCGACTCGCGCGCCTGCGAAGGCGAACGCCTTGCTCATGGTTCGGCTCACGGCGAGATTCTCATACTCGCCGATGAGTTCGAGCGCGGTGGACGTGCCCGGATCACGGAATTCGATGTAGGCTTCGTCCACCACGACCACCGGATGCACGCCTTCGGCGGCACCTTCGACTTCAGCGGTTTTGGCGGCTTCGAGCACGCGCTTGAGATCGTCCATCTTCAGAGGCGTGCCAGTCGGATTGTTCGGGCTGGTGAGCACGATCATGGCCGGCTTGACGTCTTCGATGGCCTTGATGGTGGCGTCGACGTTCAGCGAGAAATCCTCATTGCGGTGCGCAAGCTTCCATGTGGTGAACGTGTCGCGGGCGTATTCCGGATACATCGAATACGTCGGATCGCAGCCGAGCGCAATGCGTCCTGGACCGCCGAAAGCCTGGAACAGCTGCAGCATGATCTCGTTGGATCCGTTGGCACCCCACAACTGGTCGACTTCCAGCTTGACGCCGGACTCGCGTTCGAGATAGTCGCAGAATGCCTGACGCAACGCGATATGCTCACGATCCGGGTAACGGTTGAGCGTCAGAGCGATTTCCTTGACTCGCTGCGCGATGGTTTTGACCACTGCCGGTTCCGGCGCATACGGATTCTCGTTGACGTTGAGGCATACCGGCACGTCCAATTGCGGCGCACCGTACGGCTCCTCACCGATCAGATCGTTGCGCAGCGGAAGATATGCCGGAATGGCGTTGCTGGAAGTCTCACTCATCGAAGGCCTGCCTGTTCTTCCTGTTCCTTGATGGTTTCCTTGTTGTACGGATCGTCGATGAAACGGCTCAGCACGCTTTCACCGTGTGCCGGCAGATCTTCGGAAACGGCGAAGGCGTTCACACGAGCAGCGAGGGTCTTCAATCCCTGCTCGTCGTATTCGATGACTTCGACCGGCTTCATGAAGGTGTGCACGCCCAGACCGGAGGCGAAGCGTGCAGTGCCGGAAGTCGGCAACACATGGTTGGAGCCGGACATGTAGTCGCCCAGCGGCACCGGAGAGTACGGGCCACGGAAGATGGCACCGGCGTTGCGAATCTTGGCTATCACGGCATCCGGGTCGGCGGTCTGGACCTCAAGGTGTTCGGCGGCATACGCGTTGGCCGCGTCAATGGACTGCTCGATGCCATCGGTGAGGATGATACCGGACTGACGACCACGCAGCGACGTGTTCACACGCTCGGAATGCTCGGTGCGAGGCACGCGGTACTTGAGATCCTCCTGCACCTGTTCGGCAATCTCTTCGCTGTCGGTGATGAGCACGGAACCGGCGAGTTCGTCATGCTCGGCCTGACCGATCAGATCGGCGGCCAGCCAGCTCGGGTTGGCACCCTTGTCTGCAATGATGGCGATTTCGGTCGGTCCTGCCACAGCGTCGATACCGACAATGCCCGACACCATGCGCTTGGCGGTAGCGACGAAAATGTTACCCGGACCGGTAATCTTGTCGACCGGATCGCACAGGATCTCTCCGTCCTGCGGTTCGGAACCCTTGGCGCCGTAGGCAAACATGGCCACGGCCTGAGCGCCGCCGACCGCATACACTTCATCGACGCCAAGAATGGCGCAGGTGGCGAGAATGGTCTTGTCAGGCAGACCGTCGGCATTGTTACGGCTCGGCGGGGTTGCGATGGCGAGGGATTCCACGCCGGCGGCCTGTGCCGGAACCACGTTCATGATGACGGAGCTCGGGTAGACGGCCTTGCCACCCGGCACATACAGACCGACACGCTGCACCGGAATCCAACGTTCGGAAACGCGGGCGCCCTCAGCCAAATCGGTGTGGAACGGTGCCGGCACCTGGGAAGCGGACACGGCGCGGGAACGACGCACGGACTCTTCGATGGCGGCACGCACTTCCGGATCCAACTCGTCGACGGCGGCCTTCATGGCTTCCACCGGCACGCGCAGATTCTCCGGACGGATATGGTCGAATTTCTCCGCGAAGTCACGCAGGGCCGCAGCACCGCGGGCCTTCACATCGTCAAGAATGGGCTGCACGAGATCGGTTGCCTCGTTGGTGCCCATCTCAGCGCGAGGCATAGCCTCCAGCATTTCAGCTCGGGTCAGCTTCTTGCCACGCAGGTCAATGATTCGCATATAGTTTTCTTCGCTCATAACGCCCCATGGTAACAACGTGATGTCACGAGAACGCCCGCGCGTCTCAAGTTCAGCCGCATAGTGAGATATTCGGCTGAACTTTCGGCATCATCCCCACGACCGGTCAGCCCAAAGGCAGAGAACTGGGACCGAAAAGGATTTTGATCTCAGCGAACAGACTCGTGTCGCGGCGTACGCGGAAACGGTCGCCGAACGTCAGTACCTTGGCGTTGCCCTTATCGTCCATCAAGGCGAGCTTCACTTCGCAGGGTCCAGGATGATTTGAAAGAATCTGCCCCAACTGCTGCACATGCGATTGGTCAAGCGCAATCGGCGGCAGCATAATCGTCACCGGCTTCTCATCCTGTGCTTCCAACGTCGGCACGTTGAATTCCGTGGCACGCATGCTCACCGTCTCATCGCGTTTTTCAACCTGTCCACGAATCTGCACCACCGTATCGACCGCCAGTTCGGGAGCGGCGGCCTCATACACTTTGCCGAAGAACATGCACTGAATGGAGCTTTCCAAATCCTCAATCGTCACAATCGCCCAAGGATTGCCCTTCTTCGACACGCGACGATCCACATTCGTGATCAAGCCAGCCACCGTCACCTGCTGGCCGTCAGGCATATTCGCGGCACGATCGATCAGATGCGCGATCGACATTTCACTCAACGACACCAGAATCGACTGCATACCGCTCAACGGATGGTCGGACACATACAAACCAAGCATTTCACGCTCGAAATTCAACTTGGTTTTCTTATCCCACTCCTCCACGTCAGGCACGCTCACCATGGCATCACCCATGCCGGCATCATCTTCGCCGGAATCCTCCAAATCAGCGAACAAATCAAACTGGCCCTCAGCCTGCTTGCGTTTCAAACCGACCACCGAATTGATCGCAGCCTCATGAATCGTAAACAACGCACGACGGTTCGGATCAATCGAATCAAACGCACCGGCCTTAATCAACGATTCAACCAATCGACGATTCAACGCCTCCATCGGCACACGCTTGATGAAATCAGGGAAATTCACATACCTGCCATGACTGCCGTCGCGTTCCTTGACAATCGCATCAACCGCAGCCTTGCCAACATTACGAATGGCGCCAAGGCCAAAACGCACCACATCGCCGACAGCGGAATACTCGTACACCGACTCGTTCACATCAGGCGACAACACCTGAATGCCCATGCGGCGAGCCTCACCCAAATACAACGCGGTCTTGTCTTTGTTCGTACTCGCACCCTGCAGCAAAGCCGCCATGAACTCCACCGGATAATGGGTCTTCAAATACGCGGTCCAATACGAAATCAAACCGTATGCGGCCGAATGCGCCTTATTGAACGCGTAGCCCGAGAACGGCACCAAAATATCCCACACGGCTTGGGCCGCCTCCTGGGAATACCCATGCTCCTTCATGCCCGCGAAGAACGGCACCTTCTCCTTGGCCAGTACCTCAGGCTTCTTCTTGCCCATCGCTCGACGAAGCACATCTGCCTTGCCCAACGAATAACCCGCCAGAATACGCGCGGCCGACTGCACCTGCTCCTGGTACACAATCAGACCATACGTCTCATCAAGCACCTCCTTCAGCGGCTCAGCCACCTCAGGATGAATCGGCGTGATCTTCTGCAAACCATTCTTACGCTTCGCATAATTCGTATGCGAATCCATATCCATCGGACCAGGACGATACAACGCGATCAATGCGGAAATATCGTTGAAGTTATTCGGCTTCAACGTTTTCAGCAACGAACGCATACCATCAGAATCCAACTGGAACACGCCAAGCGTGTCGCCTCGCGACAACAGATCGTACGTGGCACGGTCATCCAACGGAATCTTCGTATGGTCGATACGCGTCTTGCCATTCGCCTCGATATTGTTCAACGTATCGCGAATAACCGTCAAGTTGGAAAGACCAAGAAAATCCATCTTGACCAAACCAAGCGTTTCACACGTATGATATTCCAACGTGGTCGTAACCGTACCATCGGTACGTTCCAGCAACGGCGACGTATTCGAAATCGGCTCGCTACCCATGATCGTGGCGCACGCATGCACACCGGTCTGACGGATCAAGCCTTCGATACCCATCGCCTCATCCGTGACGCGCTTCACATCCGGATCGGAATCATAAAGCTCACGGAATTCGCGGGCTTCCGCATAACGCTTCGAACTCGGCTCGAAAATATCATGCAGCGGAATATCCTTGCCACCCGTCTGCGCCGGCGGCAACGCCTTGGTGATGCGCTCGCCCATGGAGAATTCGTAGCCCATGATTCGTGCGGAATCCTTCAGCGCCTGTTTGGTTTTGATGGTGCCGTAGATCACGCATTGCGCGACCTTGTCTCGCCCGTACTTGTCTCCGACATAGTCAAGCACGCGGCCGCGGCCATCCGGATCGAAATCGACGTCGATATCAGGCAGCGACACACGTTCCGGGTTAAGGAATCGTTCAAAGATCAAGCCGTGCTTGATTGGATCGAGTTCGGTGATGCCCATGGCATACGCCACCATGGCGCCTGCCGCGGAGCCACGGCCAGGCCCGACCATCACACCATGCGATTTAGCCCAGTTGATGTAGTCGGCCACCACAAGGAAGTATCCGCAGAACTGCATCTGACAGATCACACCGCATTCGTAATCGGCCTGCTTGAGCACTTCGATCGGCGGATGCCCGTCATAACGCCGTTCCAAGCCTTCCTCGACTTTTTTCAGGAACAGCGACGTCTCATCCCAACCTTCCGGGCAGTCGAATTGGGGCATGAACGCGCCATCTTCATGATCGTCGAACATGACATTGCAGCGTTCGGCGATTTCCAACGTATTGTCGCATGCTTCGGGAATGTCTTTGAACAGCTCACGCATTTCTTCGGCGGATTTCAGGTAGTAGCCGGTGCCGTCGAATTTGAATCGTCCCGGCTCGTCAAGAGTGGATCCCGAATTGATGCACAGCATGGCATCCTGAGAGCCGGCGTCTTCGGCGCGCACGTAATGGGAATCGTTGGTGGCGAGCAGTGGCGCGTTCAGTTTTTTCGCAATGTCCAGCAGACCGTCGGTCACCTGTTTTTCGATTTTCAGACCGTGGTCCATGAATTCGATATAGAAATTGTCACGTCCGAAAATATCCTGCAATTCGCCTGCCGCACGTAATGCCTCGTCGAATTGGCCGAGCAGCAGTCGCGTTTGGATGATGCCTGACGGGCATCCGGAAGATGCGATAATGCCTTTCGAATATTTGGCAAGGATTTCCTTATCCATTCGGGGGTATCGCATGACACGTCCCTCGAGATTCGCGTCAGTGGACGCCTTCATCAGATTGACAAGGCCCTCATCGGTTTCCGCCCACATCGTAAGGTGGGTGATCAGACCACCGCCGGATACGTCGTTGGGGTTACGCCTGCGATGTTGCGGATCGATATCGGGATTCCAGTTGGTATCCCAGCTGACGCGGGTTTGATCTTGGCGTGCGGTTTCCGGCGTCACATACGCTTCGATGCCGATAATCGGTTTGACGCCTTCCTTGACCGCAGTGCTCCACATTTCGTATGCGCCATGCATGTTGCCATGGTCGGTGATGCCGACGGCCGGCATGTTGAGTTCTTTGGCGCGCTTGACCAGATCCGGAATCTTTGATGCCCCGTCAAGCAGTGAATAATGCGTGTGATTATGCAGTTGCACGAAATTTCCGGAAGTAGCCATACATTCCAATCTACCGGTGATTGGTGACGTGCGATCACACTTCAGGCTTGTCTTGTGTGTCGTGCCTGCCGCGCATCACGTCGAGCGCATGCTGCAAATCAGCTGGATAATGCGATTTCACCATGGTCCACACATGGGTTCGCGGATGGCGGAATTCGAGTTGCATGGCGTGCAGCCACTGCCGTTCCAATCCCAATGCCTCACCCAACTGCGGATTGGCACCGTACATGGTGTCTCCCGCAAGCGGATGCCCGATGGACGAGAAATGCACGCGGATCTGATGGGTTCGACCGGTTTCCAGATTCACGGAAACCAGCGTCGCCTCACCGAAACGTTCCATCACATCCCAATGGGTAATGGCTTCTTTGCCGGCGGGCGTAACGCAAAAACGAAAATCGGAGACTTTGGCCCGTCCGATCGGCGCTTCGATCGTGGCCTTGTTTTCCTTGAGATTGCCTTGCACGAGCGCATGATAGGTTTTGACGACTTCATGTTCGGCGAACTGCCTGCGCATTTCCACGTAGGCGAGGTCAGATTTGCACACGAGCATCAATCCGGATGTGCCCACGTCGAGGCGGGATACGATGCCCTGACGTCCCGCGGCGCCGTAGGAGGTGATGTGCACTCCCCTGTCAAGCAGACTGCCGAGCACCGTCGGACCGGTCCAACCGACGGAAGCGTGAGCAGCCACACCCACTGGCTTGTCGACCACTATGACATCATCATCTTCGTAGACCACTGCCATATCTCGTGCTATCGGTTCAGGCTCGGTCCGTTCCTCGACAATATCGAATTCGACGGTTTCGCCTGATTGCAGAGTCGATGATTTGGAAATGTCACGACCAAGCACGCGCGCCTGTCCACTTTCGATGAGTTCCGCGGCCTTGGCTCGGGAGATACCAAGCATCTTGGCCACGGCCACATCGAATCGTTTGCCGACAAGCGCGTCGGGTGCGGGAACAAGACGGCTCATGCGTTCTGGTCTCCGGTCGTCTGTTTCGTCTGTTCTGCGGCCTGTTCGTCAAGATCCTTCTGGCTGAAGGGCTCTCCGACAAACAGCAGTACGACGGCGGCGACGCCCGCCACCATCAGGAAAATATCCGCAACATTGCCGACCGACCATCCGTAATTGAGGAAATCGACGACCTTGCCATTAAGGAAACCTTCGGCATACATCACACGATCGATGAGATTGCCCAATGCTCCGGCGAAAGCAAGAGCGAACACCACCGTCCATTTCATGGAAATGGTACGGATTGCCAGTACAACCAACGCCACGCATGCCACGATGGCAAGCAACGAAATCAACCAGGTCATGTTGGATCCCATGCCCAAGGACGCACCCGGATTATGCACCAGCGTGAATGAGAGGATGCCCGGAATCACACGTACTGTCTGCCCATCGGCAAGCGCCGACTGCGCCCATGCCTTGCTGATCTGGTCGAGTACCAGTGCCACAACGGCGATACACGCAAAGACGGCCACGCGGGTGCGCAGCCGTCTTTGATCATTTGTCATGATGTCAGACACAGCCTAATCTCAGTCGTCCTGGGAGTCCTGATCATAGTTGTTCGTGTCGGACACCTGGGACACGAGCTGGCCGAGGAATTCGGTAAGACGTGCACGGTATTCGGTTTCGAACTGCTTGAGGCCCTGAATGTTGCCTTCGATGACCTTGGTCTGCGCTTCGAGATTGTCGCGGACCTGCTGGGCGTAGTCGTCGGCTGCGGTACGGGTCTTCGAATCGTAGTCGAAGGCGCGCTTCTGCACTTCGGACTCGTATTCGTCGGCTTCGTTGTGCTTCGTGGAGAAGTAGGTATCACCATCCTGGGTCTTCTGCACGAGGTAGGCGTCGCCTTCCTGAGTCTTCTGATCCAAGTAGGTATCACCCTCCTGCGTCTTCTGAGCAAGGTAGGCGTCGCCTTCCTGAGTCTTCTGATCCAAGTAAGCATTACCTTCCTGAGTGCGCTGCGCCAGATAGTCATCGCCTTCCTGAGCACGCTTGGTCAGATAGGCATCGCCTTCCTGAGTCTTCTGGTTCAGGTAGCCATCAGCCTTGGCACGAGTGTCAGCCGAATACTGATCGGCTTCAGAACGGGTGCCTTCGGAGTAGTTGTCGGCTTCGGTGCGAGTGCGGTTGGAGTAATCGTTGGCATTGCCGATGAGCTCATCGTACCTACGCTGGGACTCGTCGGTGATTTCCTTAGCCTTGGCTTTGCCCTTGTCGACGTACTGGTCGTGCAGCTGCATAGCCAAGGTCAGCATGGCGGTGGCACGCTCCGGCTCCGTGTTGGCGCTGGCTGCGGCTCCTGCAATCTTCTGCAGGCTTCCGGTTTCGGTACTCGGTTCGACCTTGGCGACCTGCTCGCGCAGCTGGGCTTCACGCTGCTGCGATTCCTGCAGCTGCTGTGCAAGCTGCTGAATCTGCGCGGCCTGCTGCTGGGCACGCTCATCCTGCTGCTGGGACTGTGCCGCATGCTGCTGCGTGAGCTGCTGAGCTTGGGCGACCTGCTCCTGAGCCTCTTCAAGCCTTGCATTGAGCTGCTGGATCTCAGCCGCCTGCTGCTGGGCCACCACAACCTGCTGCTGTGCGGAAGCCAGCTGACGGGACAGGTCTTCGGTCTGTGCACGGAATGCGTCGCGCTCATGCTGCATGGAAGTCAGCTGTTCACCCAGATCCGCCTGGCCTGCAGCTTCAGCCGCCTGTGCGGTGAGCTGGTCGACCTGTGCGGACAGGCGATCCACCTGACCCTTGAGCTGTTCGTTCTGAGCCGACAGAGCACGGTTGCTTTCCTCAGCCTCGGTGAGCTTGGCTGCTGCGACCTGTGCGGCCTGAGCTGCCTGATCACCAGCGCCAGCTGCCTGCTCGGAGGCGGACTTCAATGTCGCGTTCTCCTGCAGCAGGGACTGAACCTGGGCGCTGAGCTCGGAAATCTTGGAGTTGAGCCCCGCAACATCCGGGCCGAGGGACTGAGTAGCCTGGCCGCTGGCAACCGCCTGCTTGCCAAGGGCCTCCACCGTCTCGGTTACCTGATCGAGAAAATCGTCGACTTCATCGACGTCATACCCCTCCTTGAACCTCACGGTCTGGAAGGTATGCTCTCTGATATCTTTCGGCGTCAACAGAGCCATAAATCTTACACCTCGCTTTGGGCTTGATGCCTTGCTGTTGTTGCTTTCATTGTTCGACTCTAGCACGGAACCACCGATTTTTTGCGAAAAATCGGCATTTGACATACATTAAATGAGGAAATCAATAGCAATGAGAATGAAATAAAGAACGATGAATGCCACATCGAAGTAGATGGGACCCATTGGAATAGGACGGATATATTGGCGTAGCCAACGCAGTGGAGGCTCCGTCAACTGGTAAACCGCGTCGATCAACGACGACACCAACCCCCGTGGACGCCATGCCGATGCCAACACAGCAACCCAATCGAGAATCATGCGAATGAACAGCACCAGAATGTAGGCATTCACCAAAAAGTGGACGATGCTACCGATCAAAGACAAAATCATGGGGCACCACCTTAGCAACAGAACATAACAAAGCCCCCATCACGGGTGACGGAGGCTTCATGCAGTCTGCTTTCGCAACGGCTTTCGTCTATATCAGTCGGCGAACAAATCGTGCGACGAGTTATTCGCCTGCGGTTCCTCAACCTTGATGTTCACCTGAGCTGGGCTCAGCAGGAACACGCGCGGAGTGACACGTTCGATGGAGCCACGCACGCCGAAAACCACACCCGCGGAAAAGTCCACAATGCGATACGCCACGGCCTCGGCCACACCGGTCAGGTTCAGCACCACCGGAACGCCATCGCGAATGGCACGTCCGACCAACTGAGCGTCCTCATAGGATTTCGGGTGAATCGTGGTGATACGGCTCACCCTTCCGCCTTGGAACGGGTTGGCTTTGGTCTGCTCGCGCGGTGCGGACGTCGCGGCAGGAGTCGAAGCCATCGGGGTCACGGAATGGTCGGAATCGAACGAGGTTTCGCTGCTCTCAGCCTCCTCGTTGAAATCCTCGTCACCCTCGGCAACGTCGGTCATGCCCAAATAGGACATCGCGCTTTTCATAAAACCTGCCATGAACGATCCTTTCGCGTCTTCGCGTTGCTTTTAGCGCAGGAAATCCGGAATATCCAAATCGCCGGCGTCGTTCGAAGACACCACTTCATGCTCGGTGGTCTGGTCGAATGACGGAACGACGGGTTCCGGAGTGGACGGAATATAAGTGGACAGCGGCTGCACCTTCGGGGCTTCCGGAGTCTGAATAAGCTGAGGCTGGGGCTGCTGCGGAACCGCCGCTGCCCTCGGGGCTGCGGACAACGCCGACAGCGGCACCGTGCTTTCCGCAGGCTCTGCCTGCTTCTGGGCTTCAGCCTGAGCCGCCTTCTTGGAGTTGGCATCAAAGCCTGCGGCGATAACGGTGACACGCACTTCGTCGCCGTAAGCGTCGTCGAGGGAAAGACCCCAGATGATCTGTGCTTCCGGATGGATGGCCTTGCCCACCAGCTGGGTGGCGGCGGCCGCTTCCTGCAGCTTCAGATCGGACGGGCCGGCGATATTGATCAGCGCGCCGTGGGCACCCTCGATGCTTTCTTCCAGCAGCGGCGAGCTGATGGCGATTTCGGCTGCCTGGGTGGCGCGATCCTCGCCTCGTGCGGAACCGATGCCGAACAGTGCGGTGCCCGCGCCACGCAGAATAGCGTTGACATCGTTGAAGTCGACGTGAATGTACGAGTTCGAAGAAATCAGGTCGGTGATGCCCTGCACGCCGGCCAGCAATGCGGTGTCGGCGGTCTTGAACGCATCGACGATGCCGATGGTGCGATCGGAAAGCTCAAGCAGTCGATCGTTCGGAATCACGATCAGCGCATCGACTTCCTTGCGCAGATTCTCAATGCCAAGTGCTGCGGAAGCCGCACGCTGGGGACCTTCAAAGCCGAACGGACGGGTAACCACCGCGATGGTCAACGCACCCTGCTGGTGTGCGGCACGAGCCACGATCGGACTTGCACCTGTACCGGTGCCACCACCCTCACCGCAGGTCACGAACACCATATCGGCGCCCTTGAGCGATTCCTCGATATCGGACTGATGATCCTGAGCGGCCTTGGCGCCCTTCTCCGGGTCGGCACCGGCGCCAAGACCACGGCTGGTGGCATCGTTCAAGGAGATCTTGACATCGGCGTCGGAACGCATCAGGTCCTTCGCGTCGGTATTAATCGCAATGAATTCAACACTTTGAAGACCCTCGGCAATCATGCGATTGACGGCATTACCGCCAGCTCCACCAACACCGACAACCTTGATATTCGTTTTGTCGTTGAAATTGTCAGTCTGGGCAATCTCGCTCACCATAGTCTCCTGTCACTCGCGTTTACGCACAACTTTATCGCAGACACGCTGCAGTACGCGCACTTTTCACCGTGTGTAACGGCGTTTTTTCACTTTTTTATTGCTAACGTGTTCATTTCGCCTGCGATTTACCCTCTTTCGGTGCCCCCACGACGATTTAACCACATCAGCATGTCATATTCAATAGCTGGCGTCCATAGGATCATCCCCAAACAACGCCTGACGTTCATCATGCGTTGTTTCCCGTGATTCCAACCATCCGTAAGGCAGATGCACTTTCTTTGCGAAGCGCACGCGCCCCCTTGGCTTGTCAACCACTCGCTCGGGAAAACGGATGTTGGGATCCAGCTTGCCTATTTCGGCTCTGACATCCTCAAGATTTTCACATTCCATGAATGCGCGGCGAGTGGAGCCCCCAACAGGGAATCCCTTGAGATACCACGCGATATGCTTACGCAGATCATGCACGGCCATCTGCTCATCGCCATCATAGAATTCGGTCAGTAATTCCGCATGCCGTTCAACCACATGGCACACGTCACCCAGTGTGGGGTCGTCGCGCTCATCGCTGCCTGCGAAAGCATTCTTGATATCGGCGAACAGCCATGGCCTGCCTTGGCAGCCGCGGCCAATCGCAACGCCGGCACAACCGGTTTCGGCAACCATGGCAAGCGCATCGTTCGCACCCCAAATATCGCCGTTGCCGAACACTGGAATGTCAAGCGCTTCGACCAGCTCGCCAATCCGGCTCCAGTCGGAATGCCCGCCGTAATATTCGGCGGTGGTACGCGCGTGCAAGGTCACCGCCTTGCAGCCTTCCTCCTGCGCGATATGGCCCGCTTCCAAGAACGTTTCATGCTCATGGTCGATGCCGACGCGGATTTTAGCCGTCACCGGCACGTTGGCAGCATCGCAGACCTTGACCACACGCTGGATGATCTCGCGAAACAGATCCGTCTTCCACGGCAAAGCCGATCCGCCGCCACGTCGGGTCACTTTCGGCACGGGGCATCCGAAGTTCAGATCGACATGGTCGGCCATGTTTTCGTCGATGACAATTTTCGCGGCCTGTTCCACGATCGCCGGGTTCACACCGTACAGTTGCAGCGAACGGATTTTCTCGCTCGGCGCGAAATGGCACAACCGCAACGCTTTGGGATTGCGTGCGACCAACGCGCGCGCGGTGATCATTTCGGCCACGTATAGACCGTCCGGTCCGTAGCTTTCGCAAATCACGCGGAACGGCCAGTTGGTAACGCCCGCCATAGGCGAAAGCACCACCGGGGTTTCAACGTGTACCGGCCCTAAATCAACAGGCTTCATAACCGGAGGAACCGACGGCCTCACCGCGTCGGTACGCGGGTCGAGCACGTCGGATTCCTCGTAAGCAGTCACAATGCTATCTGGCATAAGAACGCTATGGTAACCAGTATCCAGCTTTAATACAAGCCACCGGCTTCGGCGATCTTGACGGACTCAGGCCAAGCCTCGCCGCCCATCTCAACCGGCACCTGCGGGTAACGTACATGCTTCTCGCCAATACGTGCGGCCACATAATCAGCCACCTTGTCGAGTGCGACGCGCTCCTGCTGCATGGTATCACGTTCACGAATGGTGACGGCCTGATCGTCAAGCGTGTCGAAGTCGACGGTGATGCACAGCGGGGTGCCGATTTCGTCTTCACGGCGATAGCGACGACCGATCGCACCGGCCTCGTCATAGTCGATCATCCAGTCATGCTGACGCAAATCGGCGGCCAGATCGTGTGCCACGGTCTGCAATTCCGGCTTCTTGCTCAACGGCAGTACAGCGGCCTTGACCGGAGCCAGGCGCGGATCAAGGCGAAGCACGGTGCGCTTGTCGACGCCGCCCTTGGTATTCGGGGCCTCGTCAACGTCGTAGGCGTCAACAAGGAAGGCCATGAGGGAACGGGTCAGGCCGGCGGCCGGTTCGATGACGTACGGCACGTATTTTTCGCCGGTGGCCTGGTTGAAGTAGCTCAGATCCTCGCCGGAATGCTTGGCATGCGCGGAAAGATCGAAGTCGGTACGGTTGGCGACGCCTTCAAGCTCGCCCCAATCGGAACCCTGGAAGCCGAACTTGTATTCGATGTCGACGGTACGCTTCGAATAGTGGGCCAGCTTCTCCTTCGGATGCTCATAATGGCGCAGGTTCTCCGGCTTCACACCAAGGTCGATGTACCACTGGGTACGCGCGTCGATCCAGTACTGGTGCCATTCCTCATCGGTGCCCGGAGCCACGAAGAATTCCATTTCCATCTGCTCGAACTCGCGGGTGCGGAAGATGAAGTTGCCCGGAGTGATCTCGTTACGGAAGGACTTGCCCATGTTGGCGATGCCGAACGGCGGCTTGGAACGCGAAGAAGTCATCACGTTCTTGAAGTCCACGAAAATGCCCTGTGCGGTTTCCGGACGCAGGTAGTGCAGCGAGTTCTCGTCTTCGACCGGTCCGAGGTGGGTGCGCAGCATCATGTTGAAGTCGCGCGGTTCGGTCCAGTTGCCACGGGTGCCGCAATCCGGGCACACAATGTCTTTCAGGCCGTTTTCCGGCAGCTTGTCGCCATGCTTTTCGGCATAGGATTCCTCAAGCTTGTCGGCGCGGTGACGCTTGTGGCAGTTGAGGCATTCGATCAGCGGATCGTTGAACACGGACACGTGACCGGAAGCCACCCACACGGCCGGCGGAAGAATAATGGACGTGTCAACGCCCACCACGTCGCCACGGGTGACGACCATGGAACGCCACCATTCGCGCTTGATATTGTCTTTCAGCGCAACGCCGAGCGGACCGTAATCCCACGCGGAACGGGTTCCACCATAGATTTCACCGGCGGGAAAAACAAAGCCACGACGCTTGGCGAGGGATACGACTTCATCGAGTTTGGATACAGCCACAATGCACCTTCTGGTTTGAACGGTTTGGGGTCTTTACAAGCGCAAAGCCTACCTTTACGCGGTGACAGAACGCCACCCGCGTTACTGTTTCGTGGCGTTCTCGTCTTCAACCGTGTCGTTGTCGAGCAATAGCGACCAGATCTTGCAATCGATCACCACGGCATTTTTCGTTTCGTCACCGTTTCTGTCAAGTGTGTAGGTCACATTTTCCGGCACGGCGATACGGTTGATGTTCTGCACGGATGCCACGAAATTACGCATGGCATCATAGCTTCCCGTGGCGGTGATACTTACCGACACCTGCACCAGCTGACCGGCTTGAATGGTACCTTGCATTTCAGCTGGAATGTCGGCGTCGACCGCATCATCGAAATTCACCGATTTGATGGCGACGCCGGTTCCCGCAGCGGACGCATCCAACGAATTGATGAATTCCTGCTGGTTATAGCCGTCTGGAATCTGCCGCTGCAACTGGCGCAAACGGTCTTTCTGCAGGCCGATCGTTTCGCTGGCGATGCGTAATGTTTCGATTTCGTCGCGTGTTTCCTTATTGTTCTCATCGATTTGCGCAGTTTGCGCGTCGGATGATTTGATATGGCTGATTTGCGGGGAAACGCCGACCAGCCATGTCAGCATGATGACGAAGACAATACCTGCGGCCAATGCGATCCATGCGATTTTATGCTTGTTCATGATTGTTCCCGATCATTCATTGGATGTTTCGTCAGTTGCGGTCGCGCTGTCGGTAGTAT
>ERZ1034768.154-NODE-154-length-26070-cov-12.000807_pt1 | contig 26070 bp, 26 predicted proteins | sample MGYA00520691_ERZ1034768 | MGnify/ENA primary metagenome ERZ1034768 (study PRJEB33766, sample SAMN09781704) | gut metagenome | biome: gut microbiome | host: Homo sapiens | place: Madagascar | study: EMG produced TPA metagenomics assembly of the PRJNA485056 data...
GAGTGGGAGTAAAAGCTGATACATTATCGTATCAATCTGTGACCTACAACACCTCTTGAGAATAACCTGCTCAAGGGGTGTTTTTGTATTCAGACACGAAGTGAGTCATACGAAAATGTAAAAGCATGACCCACGTAAACTTACTCATTTCGAAGTCAGCTTGCAGGTGGCTATCAAGTCGAAACACCCGATTCCACCTGCAATTTTTGCCAAATCAAGCAAACACAGCAAAGAATAGCAATTGATACGAATACGTATCATTACCTGCAAATGCGCCATTGTCTGAATAGCTGCAACCCGATAGCCACCTGCAGCTCTAAAACTGATACGGTTACGTATTAGTTATTACGGGCATTTATTTTGTAGTTTGGGTCACGAACGGGTCACGGCATAAAAACAGCCTCTGACGAGGCCATTTTCGGTTCTATTTAGGGAGTCTAGGCCTTGAAGGAGTCCTTCCAGGCAACATACTCGTCCCTCGTCAGCTCATTATCCTTCAGATCCCTGTTGTTCCTATACCACTGGCGAAGCGCCCTCGCCAGTGTTTCCTGGTCCTCGCTGCCCAAGTCTTCCGGAAGAGCCAAGACGACAGTGTCCCCAACCTTGATCGGCTCTAGGCAAAACGCCTCCTCCAGCTCGAACAGCATGTGTATCGCATCGTTCGCGTCGTTTCCCCAATCGGACTTGAGGGATGAAGGGTTCACCTCGAGGCAACGGGCAATCTCGGCGATCATGGGATCCTTCGGGGTGCGCTCCCCGTACTCGTATTTTCGAAGGGACACAGCGGATATCCCGAGCATCTCGGCGAGCTGGTCTGCAGTGTAGCCGCGCTCCTTCCTGATATGTTGAATCTTCTCTCCGACCTTCATCGGCCCTCCTGACTTGTAATACCAAATATGTTTTTCGGCGAATCCCGACGCTCTTTTCTTTGATACGTAATTGTATCAGCTATTGTGTCTGTAACACTGATACGTTTCTGTATCAATAGAAAGGACACAACGATGGACGGAAGACTCATCACGGCCAAAGAGGTGGCTGAAGACCTGGAATGCAGCATGCAGCATGCCTACAAGATCGTCAGGAAGCTCAACGAGGAGCTGGACGAGATGGGCTGCATAACGATGCGGGGAAAGACCAATCGAAGCTACTACGAAGAGAGGCTCTTCGGACGGAGCGACGAGATCGACCTGAGCGAGCTGGAAAGCAAGGCCGGAAATGAGCGTTAGGAAGGACGAGAAGCGGGGTACGTGGCTGGTCAAGCTCCACTACACCAACCACGACGGCGAGACAATCGACTCAACGAAGCGAGGCTTCAAGACCAAGACCGAAGCCTTAGCGTGGGAAAGGGACTTTCTGGCCAACGAGGCCAGGTCAACGAGCATGACCTTCGAACAGTTCGTCAAGGTCTACGCCAAGGACGTGCGCCCGAGGCTGAGAGAGACGACCTGGCACAGCAAGGAATACATGATCAGCGAGAAGCTCATCCCGTTCTTCGGCAAGATGAGGGTCGTCGACATCACGTCGCGAGACATCATGGACTGGCAGAACACCCTCCTCAAAGCAAAGGACAAGAAAGGCAAGAAGTACTCCGAGACCTACATCAGGACCGTGGAGAACCAGCTCTCCGCCATTCTCAACCATGCCGTGAAGCATTACGGACTCCCCTCGAACCCCCTCCAGAAAGCCGGGAGAGTCGGAGAGAAACAGGGCAACGAGATGAAGTTCTGGACGACGGAGGAGTACCTGAAGTTCTCCGAGCAGGTCGTCGACCGACCTGAGATGTTCTACGCATACGAGATTCTCTATTGGTGCGGGTTAAGAGAAGGCGAGCTGCTCGCCCTGACCCCCAAAGACATCGACACCAAGAACAGGACCATCAGCGTGACGAAGTCCTACAGCCGCCTAAACGGCAGGGACATCATCGGCAAGCCGAAGACGAAGAAGTCGGAAAGGGTCATCGCCCTCCCGAGATTCCTCGCACAGGAGCTTCAGGAATACATGGAGATGGAGCGGGAGCCGAACGAAAACGAGCGCCTCTTCCCTTTCACCAAGTACGCCCTCAACAATACCTTGAAGACCGCCGCAAAGCTTGCAGGGGTCAAAGAGATCAGGGTTCACGACCTGAGGCACAGCCACGTGTCGCTTCTGATCAACCTTGGCTTCACCGCCGTGGCAATCGCCGACAGAATGGGCCACGAGAGCGTTCATATCACCTACCGCTACGCCCACCTGTTCCCAAATCAGCAGAGGAATATGGCGGACGTCCTCGACGCCCTCATGAACGCAAGAGGAGAAGGCCATGAGCGTTAAGAGCCTGGACAGAGAAGGCCGGTGGAGAGACACCGCAGTCGGCTTCCGCGTCTCGGAAGAAGAGAACGAGAGGATAAACCAGCTCGCCGCGCTCAGCGGAATGACCAAGCAGGCCTTCATCATCAACCGCTTGGAGGGAAACGAGATCACCGTCCTCGCCACGATAAGGGTCCAGAAGGCCCTGGCAATACAAGCGAAAAGGGTCGCCGACGAGCTCTCCAGGATATCTGCCGGGAAAAGGGTCAACGAAAGGCTGGTCGACGTCTCGGAGGCGATTCTCGACGTCCTCACGCAGATGAACGAGCAGGGAATGGTCGTCGACAAGCACTCCGAAGGGACGACGCTCGAAGAGATGGAGACCTCGGAACTCAGCGAGACCATGGCTCCCGACATGAGGCAAATCCCGCTCACTCCGAAGGAGGTGGAGCCGATAGCAGATGCGGGCGCGAGGAAGCCCAAGAGACACAGGGAGTCCACGAAGGGAATGTTCAAAAAGGAACGGCGATGATCGCACGGAAGCTGACGGGGAACGCTGCCGTTGACGCCATCGCGACCATGGCCGTAACGGGAAACGTCATACCCGCAACCTGGTACAAGACAATAACGACGCCCTCGGGCAAGGCGGACCTGGTGGCGATCAACATCCTCTCGGACGTCCTCTACTGGTACCGTCCCAGAGAGGTGCGCGACGAATACACGGGCGACGTAATCGCTTACCAGAAGCGCTTCGCCTCGGATTACCTGCAGCGAAACTACGAGCAGCTCTCGGAGCACTTCGGGATCAGCAAGAGGCAGGCCAAGGATGCCGTCGTAAGGCTCGAAGAGCTCGGGGCCGTGAAGCGCATATTCCGCAACGTGGAGTGCGGGGCGGGCATGATGGGGAACGTGATGTTCATCGCGATCGACCCCAAGCGCATTGCAGAGCTCACCTACCCAGAGCAAAGCACATGCCCGGACCCTATGACGAAAAAACGTCATAGCTATGACGGAGAAGACCCTGACTCGGGTACCCCTATGTCGGAATTTCGTCATAGGTATGGCGAAAATTCGCCAGACATATACAAAGATTACTCAGAGACTACTGAGAGATTATCTTCTGACCAACCAACCAGCCAGCCAGGAAAACTTTCTTGCGGCAAGGGGGACGGAGGGCTGGCGGAGACAAGCGACGAGTTCGAGAGCGCATGGGAAAAGGTCCCCCGCTCCAAAGCATCCCAGTGCGCTAAGGAGAAGGCCTGGAGGGTGTGGGGCGAAACGCTCGGATGCGAGGGGGTCGACGGGGACTTCCTTGCAAAGACCTATCGCCGCTACGTGTTCCAGCAGGAAAACGCCGGCACGGAGCAGCGCTTCATCGCCACGTTGTCGACCTGGCTGAAGCCCAACAGGCCCGTCGCAGGCTTGAGCTTGGAATCCGCCATCGCGAAACGGAGAAGCGAGCGCGCCCGAATCGAGCGGCAGAGGGCCGAAAGGGAGGCCGAGGCGCGGCGCCAGCAGGAAGAGGAGCGCATCAACAGGCTCGAGGCGGAGTGGCGCGACTCGGACCCCGTGGCACGTGAGCTCTGGGCGAAGGCCTGGGACTTCAGCGGCGGCTTCGATCATCTGAGCGATGCGATGGGCGATTACCGAGCCTATCGCGACGAGAAGCTCAAACCCGGTTAAGTCTTACTGGGACAAATTGTCCCAGTAAGCTTGCTGCGGTTGCCCGTCTTCGCCGAAAACAACCTGTCAACTGGTCTTTCATTTTTCACTGTCCTATGTATTGGGCACCTGAAAACTCAGTTTTCTATAGAGTGCAGACAGTATTACTGTGCCCAGGCGCGGGTTCGGCCCACTGCCTCCCGATCGCGTTGCGCGCGCCCGACCCGTCACCTCATGACGGATTTCCGTCGCCACATGACGGATTTCAACACAGACACGAAGCGCACCGTTACCCTTCCCAGCATCACCGGGCCTGAAGGGGCCGCGGCTACGGCGACTCGCAGCCGTGAGTGATGGAGGAAGCAATGGAAGACTTAGACCCGATTACCAGGCAGTTTTTGGGAGTGATCAACAGCAGCAAGGAAAGATGCGGCATGTCGACCACGGAATACGCCAGGAGACTCGGTATCAGCGACACCAACGCCGGAAAAAAGCTCAGGGGCGAGGTCACCCTCAGCGCCCTGGAGCTGATAAAGACCACCCACATGTTCTGCATCGACTTCAGGGAATACTTCTTCGTCTCCATCGACGACCTTCCAGAGCAGATTCACTCCCGCAGAAAACGACGGCCCTAGCAACTGGGACAAATCGTCCCAGCAGAGAAGGAGGGAAACATGCCAAGCGACTTCGGAGACGAATCCGGAGAGAAGCTGTTCGACTGGATGGTCCGCGTCGGACAGGAAGCCGGGCAAGCGGCCATGAGCCACGGCGCCGCAAGGGTCTCCATGGCCTTCAGGAACTCCGTCGGCGAGATCGGCCGCGAAGGAGCCGCCCTTGCCAACCCCCAGCAGCCCGAAACGGCACCGGAATGGGCGAAGCTCAACCTCCGCGAATTCAAGGAGCTGCCCGAGTTCGAGACGATCAAGGAAGTCATCGACGGGAAGCTCGACCGAGAAGCACTGCAGCACGAGTTCTACGACGAAGGCGAGAAGTCGTTCCTGATATTCAGGGTCGACGACGCGCCCGAGGTCGCCCGCTGCTTCAACGAGCTGGCAGACGAGACCAACAGGGCCTGCAAGCGCGCCGAGCAGCAGCTCGCAAGGGAGCGCGGGCGCAAAGACCCGGACAAGGCAAAACACGGAATCGACGATCCCGACAAGGAGCCCCTCCAGGACCGAGTCGAGGCATTCAAGAAATCCGCGGAACTCGCAGAGCGCGCACGCGGCAGGAGCCGCGAGGTAATCGACCAAGCGAGGGGCCGTTGACGCCCTTCGCAAGACATACCGTGGCGAAAGTCGCCCTTCTCTCAGCCTGCGCCGCCCTCGCAAGCTTCGTCTTCGCAGGGAGCCTTCTCGCCCTTCCGGAAGGCTCCCTGGACCCCATCGAGGCCCTCGCGCAGCTGCCCGGCTGGATAGCGGGCGGCGGCATAGGGCGCGCAAACGCGCTCGCGCCGCTGGCGGGCGTCCTCGCTGCCTGCGCGATCTGGGGAATCTGGGTCCACAGGGCACTTAGGGGCGGAACGTTCAGGCGCGGCGAAGAGCACGGCTCCTCCCGCTGGGGAACCGTCGACGAAGGCAAAGGGTTCATGAACCGGGACGACCCCTCGCTGAACATCCCCCTCACCAAGAGCATAGGAATCCCCGTCTCCAGGACGGAGTTCGACCTGGAGACCGATCGCAACCGAAACATCTGCGTCGTCGGCACTCCCGGCACGGGCAAGACCCGCAGCCACGTGCTGCCGCTGCTGATGCAGATGAACGCGAGCTACCTGGTGACCGACCCCAAGGGCACCCTCATCGGCTCCACGGGCTGGATGTTCCAGGCCGCAGGCTACAGGATCAGGAACTTCGACCTGGTCAGGATGGAGGCCTCAAGCCATTACAACCCGCTGGCCTACGTGAGGAGCGACATCGACGTGCTCGCCATCGTCGAATGCCTCATCACCAACACCACCGGCGACGCCGAGCACACGGGCGACCCGTTCTGGGAGAACGCCGAGCGCCTGCTCTACACGGCCCTCATCGCCTACCTCATCCACCACTGCCCTCCCGAGGACCGCAGCCTCCCCGGGATGCTGACGCTCCTCTCCCTGGCAGAAGCACGTGAGGGCAACGAGTCCTACATGAGCCCGCTCGACCTGCTCTTCCACGAGCTGGAGACTGGCAAAAGACTGGTTTCCGCCAAGGACGAGCAGCCCTTCGACGAGAACTCCAGGGCCTTCGCCAACGGAACCTCCACGGTGCGCTGGGTCCAGGTAAGGGAGCCCGCGGACCAATCCAAGGACTTCGCCCTAAACGCGTACAAGCGCTTCAAGACCGCGGCCGGAGAAACGCTGAAGTCGATCATCATCAGCTGCAACACGCGATGCCTGCCCATGATGGCCGACAACGTGCAGGACATCCTGGCGGACGACGAGCTGCACCTCGACGCCATGGGGGACGCCGGGCAGAAGACGGTCGTGTTCGCGTCGATGCCGGACACCCGCGGGACCTTCAACTTCCTGTTCGCCATGCTCATGTGGCAGGCGGTGAACGAGCTGTGCGATGCGGCGATCATCGACCACGGCGGCAAGCTCCCCACGCCCGTGCACCTGGTTTTCGACGAGTTCGCGAACATCGGCAAGCTCCCGGACATAGACAGGTTCGTCGCGGTCATCCGAAGCAGGAACGTCTCGATGTCCATGATCCTGCAGTCCTTCGAGCAGTTGAAGGGCACCTACGGCGAGGAGAAGGCGCTGTCCATCAGGGCTTGTTGCGACACGACGCTGTTCCTGGGGTCGACGCTGTTCGGCACCAACGAGGAGATCTCGAAGATGCTGGGAAACCAGACCATCGTCTCCTTCACCCTCAACGACACGGAGGGACAGAACAAGTCAACCACCGTGAACCGAACGATCTTCGAGCGACCGCTCATGCTCCCCGACGAGGTGGGACGCCTCTCCAGGAGGAAGGCCCTGCTGCTCATCGCGGGAACCTATCCGTTTCAAGACGACAAATTCGACGCCGCGCAGCATCCTCGATGGGCCGAGGTCGAGCCCGGGCACAAGGGGTCCATATACACCAAGCCCTTCGACTTCGGCGCGTATGCGGCAGGGATGAGGGAGGTGGTCTAGGGAAAGCCACGGAGACGGCGGCAATGCGCAAGCAACTCGGCCGCTTCGAGCTTCCACCCTCGATGCGGCTGCCGCCGTCAAGACGCAAAGGAGCGCTCGCGCGCTCCGCATCCAAATCTTACCACGCAAGGCAAGGCGCCCCTTCCACCTAGGCGCCAACGACGCAAAGGAGGCAATCACATGCTTGCAAAAATCATCTCGCTCGTGACGGGCTGCGTGACGTTCCTCGGAGGGTTCCTCGTGGTCTGGGGAGCAGTCCAACTCGGGCGCTCCTTCGGAAACCGCGGTGGCGGCGGCGAGGGCATGGAGGCCGGAATCGCGACCATCGCCGGCGGCGCGATCATCATCGCCGCAGCCGTCTACTTCGGCCAGCTCGACACCTCGTGGATGCCGGCTTAGGGGGGCTCGCTTTGATCGACGACAAGCTCCATATCCCAATCCAGAAGGACATCGGAGAGTACGAGCAGAAGCTGTTCGGCGACATGTCCATCAGGACCTGCGTGTGCCTGGCGGGAGGCTTCGCTACCGCGATAATGACCGCCCTCGCATGCTGGTTCTGGCTGGGCATCGACCCCGCGGACGCCACGTTCCCGATCACGCTCGCAACACTGCCCTTCTGGCTTGCGGGCTTCTGGAAGCCCCGCGGAATGCCGTTTGAGAGGTTCCTGCCGCTGCTGGCGAAGCACCACCTGACCAAGCGTCACTTCGAGTACACGCCAAGCCACAGGGGCACGGCAGCCGCACCGTTGGTGCTGGAGCCGAGAAAGCTCGCACGAAAAGAAAAGAAGCATACCTACAGAAAGGGGGCGGAGCTCTATGAGCCTGCTGAAGAAGCGTAAGAAGGGTGCAGAGGAAGCCCCTGAGCAGAAGAAGGAAAAGAAGGAGCGGAGAAGGCAGAAGGGCACGCTGGAGCTGTGCGGTTACGAGCTCATGCTCAAAAACGGCGTGGCCCAGGTGGCACCGGGCCTGTTCAGCCAGACCGTGCGGTTCGGCGACATCACGTACCAGTGCGCGAAGAAGAACATCCGCGAGAACATCTACAGCACGATGAGCGCCCTGTACAACTACTTCAACCCCGACACCAGCGTCCAGGTGACCATCACCAACGAGCCCGTCCCGCCCGAGGAGATCGGCAACAGGACGTTCTTCCCCAAGTCGGACCCCTGCCTGGACCCCTACGTCGAGGAATACAACCGCATCCTCAACGACAAGATGCGCGAAGGCGTCTCCAACCTCAAGAGACACCGCTACCTCACCTTCACCACCGAGGCGGAGGACATCGACTCCGCTATCCCGAAGCTGGCGCGCATGCGCAACGACTGCGTCCAGGCACTCGCCAGGATCAAGAGCAAGGCCGAGCCCGTCGACGGACTCGAGAAGCTCAGAGTCACCAGGGGCCTGCTGAGCCCGTTGGGCGCCTTCGAGTTCGACTGGGACAATTTGTCCCAGTGCCCCACCGCGCGCACGGCCGACTTCGTGGCCCCCATGTCCGTGGACTTCAGGCCAAACGGACGAAGCGACGCTTTCAAGGCCGACGACGCTTGGTGCTGCGTGATGGCGATCAGGTCGTTCGGATCCGTGCTGCTCGACGACTGCCTCTCCAACATCGTAGACCTCCCCATGCCGCTCTCGATCTCGCTTCACCTGAAGCCCATCTCCCAGGACAAGGCGATCGACATGGTCCAGGGCAAGATCGACTGGATGGACATGGAGGAGCGCGGCCAGAAGAGCCGCGCCGCTAGCAAGGGCATCATCCTCACCCAGACCTCGACCGCGCTGCGCTATTCCAGGGCTGACGCAGAGGAGCTGCTCGACTTCTTGCGCAACAAGAACGAGCGGCTCTTCGAGTACGCAGGCTATGTCTTCACCTACGCCTCCACCGAAACGGAGCTCGACGAGCGCGTCGACCGCATCATCTCCGCGGCGAAAGGCTCGGCGCTGACGATCGAGAAGCTCTATTACCGTCAAGAAGAGGGCTGGGGCTCGGTCCTGCCGTTCGCGACGAACAAGTGCGACGCGACGAGGCTCCTCACCAGCGGCCAAATCGCCATGCAGATGCCCTTCGCTTCCCTTGAGATCAACCAACCCGGAGGCATCTACCTCGGGCAGTCGAAGATCACCAACACGCTCACCATCCTCGACAGGCTCTCGCTTCCCTCTCCGATGGGATTCGACTTCGGAACCCCGGGCACGGGAAAGTCGAACGCCCAGAAGAGCGTATGGCTTCAGGTGCGCATGCTCTACGGAGACAGCGCCCAGGGAATCTGGATCGACCCGACCGGCGAGGGCCGCCCCGTCGCGGAGGCGGGCGGCGGCGTGAGCATCAGGCTGGCCGCCGACTCCGGTCAGTTCATGAACCCCTTCGACACCAAGGACGTCGCCACGCTCTCCGACCCGCTCCAGATCGCCTTCAAGGTGGATGCGTTCCTGGCCCTCTCCGCATCGATGATGGCCGAGGGAAACCAGGGGCTCACGCAGGCGGAGAGATCGATCATCGCCCGATGCGTCGAGGAGGCCTACCGCAGGTCCGGAGCCGCGGGCACCCCGGTGCTCGAGGACTTCTACAAGCTCCTGCTTGAGCAGCCCGAACCCGTCGCGCGGGAGATCGCCCTGCGCTACGAGCGCCACGTCAAGGGATCGTTCTCGTTCTTCAACCGCATGTCCAACGTGCACCTCGACGCGCCGATGGTGAACATCGACCTCCACGACCTCAACTCGGACATGAAGGTTTTCGGCATGCTCACCGCCCTAGAGCAGGTGCGCAACCGCATGTACCAGAACTTCGCGGAGGAGAGGACCACCTGGCTGTTCATCGACGAGGTGCAGAGCCTCTTCAAGCACCCGGCCGTCATCGCCTACTTCGAGAGCTTCTGGGCCGAGGGACGAAAGTTCGGCCTGGTTGCCACCGGCCTGTCGCAGAACGCGAGCTTCATGCTCGGCAGCGACATCGGATCGACCATGATCCTCAACTCGGATTACCTGATGCTCCACAAGCAGTCGACGGTGGACAGGGACCTGTGGGCCGAGACGCTCAACCTCTCCGACGAGGAGATCGGCTACATCGACGACGGCATCAAGCCGGGCGACGGCCTGCTCGTGGCTGGCGGCGCACGGCTTCCGATCACCAACGAGCTCCCCAAGGGCAGAATCTACGACTTGCTCACCACCAAGCCGTCAGAAGTGGCAGCCCTCGGAGGCGCGGGCATGAGGTCCGCCCGATGACGAGGAGCCCGGACAGGGACCCGATGCACGACGTCGTCGCCGGAGAGAGGGAAAACCTTCTCAACTCCGGCGTGGTGGCTGGCGGCGAGTCCTTTCGCGAGGGGGTCGTCGGAAGCGGATTCGGGCTGTCCGGGAAGTCAGCCGAACCGCGGCGCATGGGAGCGGCAAGCCTCAGGAGGATGGCAGCCGGCACCATAGCAGACGAGCTCGACGACACGGACGAGTTCGAAGGCGTCCGCGACGCCTACGACGCCGCGAACGGAGGCCTCGCCATTAGGAGGAGTCTGGCCCGAAGAAGGGCCAAGGCTAGATCGACCGGGCCATCCCCAGGCGATGACGCAGCCACTCCGGCTGCATCGGGCGGCAAGGCGCATGGCGCTGCGTTTGCCGACGACGCAGCCGCGGCCGGGCAGGCAGCGCAGATGAGGGCTAAAGCCAACGGAGCCGCCGGCGCAGCCAAGTCGACTTCCACGGGAACGGCCCAAGCGAGCATCACCACGGAGATGTCGGCCCAGGCGGCCGGAACGCAGATGGCCAACGCGAGCGCCTCCGCCGCGGCAGCAGCCGCGACCGCAGAGGGCGGAGCCGGTGTCGCAGGCGCCGTCGCAGGAGCTGGCGCCCCGATCGCCGGCATCGTCGCGGGAATCGTGGCCTTCGTGCTGGGCGCCTTGCTGGTGGGACAAATTGTCTCAGCGCTCTTCGGATTCTGGGAGAGCGAGGCGAACAAGCAGACCATGGAGGGACTGCCTCCCTACATCACCTACGAGATGGTGGAGGCCGCACTCGATGCCCAGGAGAAGTACGGTCACCCTGCCGGCTGCACGATCGCCCAAATCATCTGCGAGAGCGGGCAGGGAGACCACATGAGCCAGCTCGCCACCAGGGACCACAACCTGTTCGGCATGAAATGGGCCTCCTCCTACGCCTCCGCCACAGAAGTGGCAGGAAAGGCCAGCTGGGCTACCGGGGAGGAGGCGGCTGACGGCGGCCACTACACCATCGCCGCCCAGTTCATCGTGTTCAAAGGCGACGCGGAGTGCATCAGGTTCCGCAGCCGAGTGTTCCTGCAGGCGGGACGGTACGCCAACAACCCTCTGATCAGGGAGGCGATGGCGAACCGGGACTCGGACAAGATGGCCGAGGGCCTGAAGGACGCAGGATGGGCAACGGACTCCAGCTACGTGGAGACCCTCAAGTCGATCATGCAGACCTACGGCCTGTACCGCTTCGACGGCCTCAGCCTGGATGACTTCAAGGCCGGCGAAGAGGCGGGAAACACCATCGTCGCCGCAGCGTACAGCCAGCTCGGCGTGCCATACGTCTGGGGCGGCTCGACGCCCGGGAAGGGCCTGGACTGCAGCGGCTTCACGCAGTACTGCTACCGCCAGGCGGGCATCCGCATCAGCCACTACACGGAGGACCAGAAGAACGAGCTCAGGCAGATACCCATCTCCCAGGCCAAGCCCGGAGACATCCTCTACAGGCTTGGCCACGTTGCCATCTACATCGGCGACAACAGGTACATCCACGAGCCCCGCACGGGGGACGTCTGCAGGATCGCCTCGGGAGTCGATTACTTCACTTGCGCCCTGACGGCGCGCCGATAGAAAGGAGAAAAGAATGGAGAAGAAAAGCAAGGCCGTGGCCGCGCTCGCATGCGCCGCCCTGCTCGTGCTCATCGGCGCCGGGTGCGTGCGTTGCACCATGGTCCACAGCGCGCAGCAGGACCCGGTCGAGCAAGGCCAGGGCGAAGGCGCGGTGGACGAAGCCGATGCCGCCGAGGGCGGCCTGGAGAAGCTGCTCGGCACCAAATGGACGTCCGAGGACGGGAAGGCGACCCTTTCAATCATCAACGGCGCCTTCGTGGAGAGGGCTGTCGACGAGGAGAAAGTCACCTACTGGGAGCCGGAGAACGCCAAGGCCGACGACGACGGCTTCTCGGAGTCCGTCTGGGTCAGCGACAGCATCACGTCCGCGCAAACCCCGTCCGTGGTCAGGGTCGACGCCACCGAGAACGGCGGCATGGCGATCACCTGCGACTCTTTCAAGATCTCGGCCACCTACCTCATCGACGCCCCCGAGGACGTCGAACTCGCCATCAGCGGCAACATCGACTACCTGGCCACTCTGGCCGGCGTGGAGAAGGACAGCATCGCTGGCTGCCTTCGGGACTTCGTCAGCTCCAGGTGCCCCTACGCCAAGACGGCGACCTGGGACGGCGAGGTTTACATCGACGCCAACGCCAACAAAACCAGCTCCACCTTCACGCTGGACGACCCCAACGGGACCATCGTGACCATCGTCGTCGACGGCTCGGCGGGCAAGATCTCGGCGATGTGATGCCGATGGGCTCCTTGGCAAAAATCGCCCATGACCGCAGGTTCAAGCTGGCCTTCGCGGCGACGATCGTCATCCTGGCGACGCTGCTCGTGCCGGCGCACAGCGCATACGCGGACATCGCGGGCGACATCAACAACTGGCTGGCCGAGCTCCTCAGGGACGCAGCCAACTGGATGTTCTCGAAGCAAGCGGAGGTGCTGAAGGGCATCGGCTACGACGGAATCCTGGGCGCTGACTTCAACTCCATGCTCACAACGTCGGGAAGCGTTTCCATGTACGACATCGCCCACGGCGTGTGGAAGGCTGCCATCCTCCCCATCGGATGCGGCGTGCTCTCGCTGGTCTTCACGGTGAAGCTTATCCAGATCTCGCAGAGAGTCGACGGGAACGCCTCCATGCCAGGCGTCAAGGAGGTCGTGTTCCTCCTGGTGTTCTTCGCGGTGTTCCTGTTCCTCATCCAGCACAGCTTCGAGCTGATGCAGTCCATCTACGAGGTGGTTGGCATCGCCATCGACAGGGTCATGGGGCTGTTCGGGCAGGGCGGGACCCTTGACCTCGCAGCCGTGTCCATCGTAACCACGGACGACGACATCCCAGCCCTGCTTGCGATGCTCGTCGTGTCACTCATCAGCTGGGTCGTCGTCCTCGCAGCCTACATCGTGGCGCTGGTCGTCTGCTGGGCACGCGCCCTCCAGCTCTACATCATGGCTGCGTTCAGCCCGATCCCCCTCGCGTTCATGGCCCTGGACGACACGAGGCAGATAGGAGTTGGCTACTTGAAGAACTTCACCGCAGTCTGCGTCGCGGGCCTGATCATCGTGATCCTGCTGATTGCATTCCCGGTGATCCTCGGAGGGCTCACGGGGGCGAATCCCGGCACGGGAACGCCAGTGGACACGATCGCGAATGGGCTCACTTATGCATTGCAGTACCTGGCCATGTGTATCCTGCTCATCCTGTCGCTCGTCAAGAGCGGCGCATGGGCTCGAGACATAGTTAGCGGATTCTAAGAGAAAGGAAGGAAGTTTTGTACGAACCGAACAGCGGGGCTGCGCCGGAAGCGGCTTGGATGATGAACGACCCCAAGGACGGAACGCGTCTCCTCCTTGAGACGCATGCGGCGCCCGACCCCAAGGACGGCTGCACCCTAGGCTTCTCGTTCTCCCTTTGGGCCAGGCGCGAGGACGGCTGGACGGAGGTGATGAACGGCTTCAATTGGGGGTACTCGGACGCCGAGGACCTCGTTGACGCAGCAGAAGCGCATCTCGGCTACGAGCCGAACGGCATCGAGCGAATCGGCTACGGGGAGTTCGAGAGGGCGCTGCTCGAAGACGAGCCGCTCACGTCCAGGGTCCAACGCGCAAGGAGCGTCCCCGCAGTCGACCAAATCAGGCAGAAGGCGGGATACCGAATGGGCAGGTAGGCCCAGCAGGCATCAAAGCCGGCACTTCCACATCGGGCCGGCACAAGACGTAAAGGAGGGCTCGCATGAGCCAAGAAACACCAAAGAACACCTATGTCACGCTGCATAAGAACTTCGTGCGCACGGACATCGAATACGCCGACAGAAGGACCGGCGAGGTTAAGACCTTCAATTCCGTGACCCTTCCGAAGGGCACGGTCATCGACGGACGCGACGTCAGCTACTACCAATTCAGCCCTTTGTTCGTGAACGAATCCAGATACCGCGGCGAGGATTACCGCGACATCCCCCTTCTCACGGAGAGGGAGGTCTGGCTCCGCAAGAGCATCCTCGACAAAGACGGCAAGCCCGTCGTTGGAGAGGACGGCAGCGAGCTAAAGGACGTCGTCAAGGTGATGCCCGCTCAGATCAGGGACGCGATAGAGCGCAGCCGGAGCGAGTACCTGGAAAGCCTCTCCGAGCGCGTACGTTCAGCGCGCGACGGCAGCGAGCGCCTCAGCCATGGCACCGCCCAGCGCTCAAACTCCCGAATGTCTCGCGAAGACATCCCGTTCTAAGGAGGAATCGTGAGAACCAAGACAACCAAGAGGATCGTATCCTCAAAGATCGTCAGGGTCGTCATGAGCATCGCCCTGGCGCTCAGCGTGTGCGTATCGGCGCCGGTGAGCGCGTTCGCAGCGGGTAGCGTCAACGTCACCATCGGCGACGACATCCCATACGCGGGCTACTCCACAACCCATATGTACGCCGACGGCGAGGTTGCCTACTGCGCCGAGCCGGCATCCAGCACGCCCGCGCCCGGCACCTACAGCAAGAGCGGCGTGAGTGACCCCGACCTCATCGCAACGATGTGGTTCAGCTACGGCGCCCCGGGATTCGACGCGTCCATGTTCCCCGACACCTGGTACGACGGCAGCGGCTGGAGCGCGGATAAGTACACCGTGGCAAGCCACGTGCTCCTGTCGTATGCCTACCAAGGCTCCAAAGCCGATGCAGTCTTCGGCACCAGCGGCGACTTCGAGGACTGGGCGCGAAGCGAGCTTCTGGGCGACACCTGGAAGTCCATCAAGGCGAGCAAGGGCAAGGTTTCGACCGGCTTCGAGGCCTTCTGCATCCACACGGGCCCCGGCACCCAGGTGCTCATGAGCTTCACATGGGACAAGGGCGGCCTGAAGGTGGCGAAGGAAGACTCAAAGGCAGGCGCCGAGCCCCAGGGCGACGCAACCCTCAACGGCGCCAAGTACGACATCATCAACGAATCCGGCCGGTACGCCTTCGTCGACGGCCGTTACTACGCCAGCGGAGAGGTGGTGAAGACCATCACCGGCCAGTGGAATGACGATGCAAGCGCATATCTCGCCAAGACCTCGACGAGCGCCCTGCCCTGCGGCACCTACACCGTGGTCGAGTCCCAGGCACCCGAGGGATATCTCGTTTCCGACTGGTCCGCAAAGGCTGAAATCAAGTCCGACGGCCAGATGGTCGACCTCACCGGCAATCCTTGCGACGACGACGTGATCCGCGGTGGCGTGCAGGTGACCAAGTCCGACATCGAGCTGCAGGACTCCGAGGCCCTGGGCGGCAACTCCCACGACGCCCTCGACACCGGCTCCACGCTCTCCGGCATCGAGTTCACCATCACCAACGAATCCGAGCACAAGGTCCTCGTGGGCGACAACTGGTTCGAGCCCGGCGGCGTCATCGAGACCATCGTTACCTCCTGGAACGACGAGGCCGGCGCATACACCGCCCAAACCGCGTCCGACGAGCTGCCTTACGGCACCTACACCATCCAGGAGACCAAGACAAACGACTCCTATCTGCTCACCGACGGCGAGCCTAAGACCTTCCAGGTCCGCGAGAGCGGCGCGATCGTCAAGGCGACCTCTGCCGGCGGCGAGCTTGAGTTCTACGACCAGGTGGTCCGTAACGACCTTGAGATCGTGAAGATGGCCGAGGACACCAACGCCTCCCTGCAGGTGGCGTTCAAGGTGACAAACGTCTCCACAGGCGAGGCCCACGCCATCGTGACCGACCGCAACGGAAACGTCTCCACGGCCTCTTCCTGGAACAAGCACAGCAGCAACACCAACGGCAACGACGGCCTGCTCAAGGCCGAGAGCATCAAGGCAGCCGACATGGACTCCAAGGCGGGCGTATGGTTCTCCCTCGGCGAGGACGGCTCCAATGCCGACGTTAACGACGGACTGGCAGCGCTTCCTTACGGCAAGTACTTGCTGGAAGAGCTCCGAAGCGACTCCAACGAGGGCTATGAACTCGTGACCAAGACCTTCGAGGTCGAGCGCGACTCCACCGTGGCCAAGGCCGTGTGGATGAGCCTCGATGACAAGGAGGGCCCGAAGATTCAAACCGAGGAGACCGACAAGGCCGACGGCGACCACGTTGCCCAAGCCTCCGCTGAGACCACCCTGGTGGACACCGTCTGGTACGAGAACCTCAAGAACGACGGCACCGAGTACACAGTCACCGGCACACTCATGGTGAAGTCTACCGGCGAGGCCCTGCTCGATGCCGACGGCAACGCGATCACCGCCACAAAGACCTTCCAGCCTAGGCAGAAGGCCGGCGAGGTGGAACTCGAATTCACCTTCGACTCCAGCCTGCTCGCGGGCGAGGACATCGTGGCCTTCGAGTCGCTCTTCTCCGAGGGCGTAGAGGTCGCTGCCCACGCCGACATCGCAGAGGAGGGCCAGACCGTGCACTTCCTCGACATCCATACCACCGCGGCCGACAAGTCTGACGGCGACAAGCTGGTGACCGGAACCGAGATCACCGTTGTCGACGAGGTGGCCTACGAGGGCCTCGTTCCCGGCACCGAGTACGAGCTCCAGGCTACCTTGATCGACTCTGAGACCGGTGAGCCCGTCGTGGTAAAGGACGGCTTGGCCGAGAAACAGGTTACCGGTACCTCCACCTTCACCCCCGAGGAGGCCGACGGCGCACAGCTTGTCGAGCTCTCTTTCGATGGCTCCGGCTTTGGAGGAAAGAGCCTTGTCGTGTATGAGAAGCTCTTCGCAGCCGATGTGCAGCTCGCATCCCATGAGGACCCCTCCGACGAGGGCCAGACCGTGACCGTATGCGAGATCGGCACCACCCTGGTTGACGCATCCGACGGCGACCACGTCATCGCCTCCGGCAAGGTGAAACTCGTCGACACCGTCGAGTACAAGGGCCTCGTTCCTGGCGAGACCTACACCGCTCACGGCACCCTGATCGTGAAATCAACCGGCATGCCGCTTGAGGATGCCGACGGCAAGCCCGTGACCTCAACGGCCGAGTTCACCCCTGACAAGGCCGACGGAACCGTGGATGTCACCTTCGAGTTCGACGCGTCCAAGATCGAGGAGGGCGTCGAACTCGTTGCGTTCGAGGAGTGCCTCGACGTAAACGGCAACATCGTCGCGGTCCATCAGGACATCGACGATGATGGCCAGACCGTCGTCGTCGACAACCCCGATACCCCTGAGGTCCCTGACGAGCCCGGCAAGAGCTACGACAAGACCGGTGTCGAGGTCAAGCTGATCGCCATTGCCGCGATCGCCCTCATCGCGGCCGGTGCCGGATGCGGCGCCTACGCTATTCGCAAACGCAATAAAGACGATTCCGATTCCGAAAACGTAGACGAATCGTAGATAGACGGATTTCGGAATCGAGGAGGCGGCCTCTGAGGTCGCCTCCGTGTTTTTAAGAGGGGAAATGAAGAAACCGGATACGAGCGCGATCGTCGTTTCACTCTTATGCACGCTGTTAGTCGGCGGCGGAGCATTCCTGGGGTTGTCGCTGCTTGGCCAGGCGGACATGGCCTCGAACCCGAAACCCTCGCCAAGAGCAGCGCAGACGGCTGAAGCCGAGGCCGAAGACGGCTTTCCAGAAGTTGATTGGGATTGGTGGAAGAATGAGAACCCCGACGTCATCGGCTGGATCACGGTACCGGGCACCGGCATCGACCTGCCAATATGCCAGGCACGGAATGAGGACCCGACCTTCTACCTTGCCCACGACGTGTACGGCAACTGGAACATATACGGCTGCCCCTATCTGGATGCGGAATGCGCCGAGAAGGGCTTCGACAGCCCTCTCGCCATGGTGTTCGGCCACCACATGGACGACGGCAGCATGTTCGCCGCGATGGCGAGCTACTCGGACAAGGCATTCGCGCAAGAGCGCTGCGAGATCCTGCTCCAGACGCCAGAGGAGAAGAAGCGGCTGCATGTTGCGGCTGCGGACGTCGTGGACACCTACAACGAGTTTAAGAGGCTGGGCTTCGGCGATAGGAGGGACTTTCTTGCGTGGTGGGAGGAAACGCTCGAGAGCTCAGACATGGTGCTCGACCCGAACGCGACCGACACCGAGAGCGTGTATGCCTTCGTCACCTGCAGCTACGGCCCCTGGAACGGCCATGAACGCACCATCGTCTATGCAGTCGAATAAGAGGCTGAGTTTAGGAATAGGTACAGAGAGCCGCTGATTGACGCCAGTGGCGGCCATTGCGGCTTCTGGACCTGCTACAAGCGCGTCATTGTTGCGTTATTGGGGTTCCTGAATGATGTACTTCTACTCTTGATCTTCATCCTTGCGTTTGGCATCCCAAGGGAATTGAACATTGATTTCGGGCATTTTGAACTCCGGTAGCTTAATTCCAGGAAGCTTGAAGAATCCTTCGTCGTCCTTGCTTTCAAACTCCCGTATCCTCTTCAAGGATTCGGAGCTATCGCAGGGTTCCAGTCGCGCCACTTGTCGCTCATGACTGGCGTTGACGTATTGCTTTATGCATTCCATTTGCTCAGCGTTGAGATCTCTTCCATCAAGCATATTCGACATGGCATGGTAGAAAGCCATTTCGTCCTTGGTGAAGTCTCTTCCCGTGTCCAATCGCTCAAACATCAGGGAGAAGAAATCATTCACAGCATATTGGAACGTCAGACTATGCTTAATCTGTTCACGCAGTTCGCTTCTTTGAAACAAATTCCACGCCTTGAGCGCTTCATATCGCTGGAAGAGACCGGATAATTCATCGTTTTGAGCTCGGACGGTTTCTTCGAGTTCTCCAGCCTTGGCCTGCAACTGCCTAACCTGCTTATGCAAAACATTGATTTCCGGCTGACGAGCAAGCATGCCAACTCCTAAACCAAAAATGCCTGCCAGCACGCCCACCATAGGTACGATTATCTTCTGAGGTATTTGCTGAGGGATGTTCATCAGTCCTCCAGGTAGTTGATTAGCTTAGAGACGTTTGCTGCCGCATTGCTCGAATCAAGCGAGTCCAACGACGAGTGAAGTTGCTCAGATATCAATTCGTGTCTCGCGATTTGCTCATCTGAGGAGTTGCATAACTCCTTGGTTTTTTCTCTGAGCTGATAGGTTCTCTTCATGCTCGATGCGAAAAGTCCAGCGTAGGCTTTGGCCAGTTGGGGAACCATCGCATTGTTGATATACGGTACGCCATTTTGCCTAGAGGCACCGACAGCCGCCTGCCCAAAGAATGCGACGCTGGTGCTCACCAGCTCTATCTGAGCCTTTCTTATGGGGTCATCTATTCGCCTGGCAAGGTAATACGCATTGTCGAGCACCGCGACCAATCCACCCGCTGCAATATCCTGAGCGCGCATCGTGAACATATGTGAATAAATGTCCTGCTGAAGCTTCTTGTCCCCGCAAGACTCGATTGAGAGTTCCTGCACCCAATCGATAATCTTGTTCCAAGGCTTTCCATCTTCGCGATCGATATCGAAATACGAGCTTCCTGGGACGGGAAGCCCCTGTTTCGACATGGTGTCGGCAATTAGATGCCGTGCAGCTTGAAGCACGCCCGCTAATCCCTGCTGCTCAAACATCAGCGCAAACGGATTGAACGGCATTAATCCTTTGCCGGTGGCTAGCACGTCATGCCCAAACAGAAGTCTGTGAAACATCACGTAAGCCTTCTCGCCGTTCCGCGCAACAAAACCTTCCCCGCTCTTAAACACATCCAGCGCATCACCCTGATGGAATAGCAGGGACCCAAGCATTTGCTGGATGATGTTATATTCCCCCTTTTTGCCAGATGCCGCATCGTGGACTGACGCCAACCACTTTTCAATATCTGCGTTGGTGGAAATGAAAACTCCAACCAAACCAATAGCAAGCGAATAGGCAATGTCACTGGCATCTAGATCAGAATCGAATTGAGTGTCGAAATCCGCCGCGTCAGCTGGCATGGCTGCGATAATTTGCCCCTCAACAGTCGACAACTCTGATTTGTACAAAGCAATCTCTTGACTCAATTCGGCACCTCTTAAAGAGCTTAAGCATAGGTAGAAATGTAATATCTGAAGTACTTGCTTATTGTAGTTCTACAAAAATCAATCCGAAGATATTTCGGAGCAACGGCCTCTTCTTTTATTGGTGTGTTGCTCAAAGGAGAAATGACGATCACGGGGTTGATTTCGGTCGTTTGCGTTGATATTCCTCCATTTCGCCATGAGCTCTCGATGGATATCTCGCAGGCTTCGAGGCATCGCGCATATCGCCATCTCTGCTTCACCTTCGAATCCCGCTCCGTCGGACAGCAATGAAATCAACGCGGCGATGCCCTCTGATCGATGGATAGTCGTCTTCATTTCCATCGTCTCCGACGTCGTCATGATTAGTCTTCTTTCGCCATTGGACCGAACGGGAGAATCATCCTCGACTTATGAAACCGCAGCTACGCCCGATCTGTCACAAATGTAAAGGAAAATGTCGCATGTCCGACCATCGGAACACGGCACATTCCCCAAAAAGCAAGTGCTATTGATTTTGGGGATTCGAACCGCACAGCCAATCGGCGGCGTCGACAATCCGTATGCCTTCGTACTGGTATTCGGGCTGGTACGTTCGGGCAATCAGGATCTTCGGGTAGGCGTCCCTTACCGCTAGCAAGGGGGCCACCTCTCGTTCAAACGTTCGCTCCTCGGATATGCTGTTCGCAACCTGGATGTAGAGCCTCTCGCCCTGCTTGATGGCGACGAAGTCTATTTCCTTCTTGTACAGCACGCCGACATACACCTCGTAGCCGCGCCGCAGGAGCTCTATGGCGACGATGTTCTCCAGCACTCGGCCGTAGTCCATGTTCTTGGTGCCGAGGCGGGCGAACCTAAAAGACTGGTCGACAAGGTAGTACTTGTCCTCCGACCGCAAGTACCTCTTTCCGCGGATATCGTATCGGCGGATTCTGTAGAAAGCGAACGCCTTGCATAGCGCGTCTACGTACTTGCCGATCGTCTTGTGGTCGGCCTTCGTCCTGTTCGATTCGAGCGTGTCGGCAATCGACCGGATGGATGTGAGGTTCCCGACGTTATCCATGAGGTAGTCGATGAGCGCATGGAGCAGCTGCTCGTTCTTCAGCTTGTACTTGCTCACGATATCCCTCACCACCAGGGCGTTCAGGACTTCGGAGTCGATATAGCGCCTTCTTTGCTCCTCGGTCCTGTACATGTACGATCCCGCCATGCCCCCATCCGAGATGTAGCTGGTCAGGCTGTCGTAGATGTTCTGGGACGGGTAGTATGCGAGGTACTCCCCGAAGGAGAACGGGTAGACGGGAATCTCGTATGTCCTGCCCACGAACAAGGTTGCCAGGTCGCTGCTTTGCAGGAAGGCGTTCGAGCCGGTAACGAATATGCTGTACTTCTCCCTGGCATGCAGGCTGTTTACCGCCTTCTCGAAGGACCTGCACATCTGTACCTCGTCGATGAAAAGGTAGTTCTGCCGGCCGGGCTCGTAGCGCTCCTCTACGTATGCCTCCATGGAGCGGTAATCTAGGATGTCCTCGAAATCCGTGAGGTTGTAGTTGATGCGGATGATGTTCGCATCGGGCTGTCGCTCGGAGATCTTCTGCGCCAGGGCCTCCAGAAGCTTTGACTTGCCCGACCTGCGAACGCCGGTGATGACTTTGATGTCCGGTGTATCGGCAAGCTCCAACATCTCCGAAAGGTACGCCGTTCGTTCAATAAGCTTCACAGGTATCCTCCTCAACAACGTATGTTGTGTGTATTCCCCAAAATCGAATTATATTCCGTTTTGGGGATTTGTGTATTCTACAACTGCATGCAATGACGAAAACAGTGTATGGATGGCCACTGCAAACGCCTAAGGCCTTGGAGGCCCTTGCGGATCCCGATTGTGGGCGGGTTCTACCGGGCGGACGCCGACGGCTCCAGGGCGATTCCTGGAAAGCCGAGGCAGGTGAGCTCGGGGGCTTCCACTGCGGGATTAAGCCATTGCTGTATGCAACGTGTCATAGTTATCGCCTCTATCACTGATATGGTAATAACCGTTATGTTTTTGGCACGGTTCGATTGCGGCGCCGACGTCCTCACGACGCGGGAGACGGCTCACATGAACCTGAACACGGCCTTGATGAGCCACCTGCAGAAGCCGCCAATGGCTCCTAAAAGCACCCTAATCACCTTCACAGTCCATCCAACCTTCCTCTTCGCCTTCAACCTCGATTTGCTGCAGGGGTTGCAGCTCCCTAGCCCATGCCAGGGACTCCCAACCAGACCCGGCAAGGGCAGCGGCCGACTCGTCATCCATAATCGGGTCCGCCGCCTTCAGCGCCTCGACCACGCCCTGCAGTTTGCTCGCCAGGGACGGGCCGCCTCCATCGGAGAGCAGCAACGCGGATGCGCCGTCCAAACGCATGACGTCCACCAGCCCCTCTCCCATCCGGACGAGCATGCGGTCCCCGTCGACAAGAACCTGCTCGACTTCCTTCAACTCGGCTTCCTCAGCGAGGAGGAAGCGCCAGCCCATGGACCTTCGCCCCACGGGAACCACGCCGTCATCCAAGTCTTCCCTGAACCTCGGGTCCGCATCGTAGAAGTGAGCTTGCAGCCACAGTCCCTTCTCAAGGCGGTCGAACCGAACCTCGTAGTCCGCCAGCATGCAGCCGTCACCGAACGGCTGGGACGGCGTGTAGGAATCCGTGTCGAACACATCCAAACGGCCGCTCTGATACTTGATCTGAACCTTCATCGGCTTCGTCCCCCCTGTTGTCTCTCCCTATCGCGCTGCCTTGCCGCAGAAGCGCTTTGATCAGCCCTCTGGGACCCGTTTTGCCTGTTCCTGGGCTCGTACTGCCAACGCTCGGCACCACCGTTTCTGATGGCGTTTCTGACTGTCCTTTCGGGAATCAGCCCGCGCTCTGTCGCATACTCCATAGCCGACTTCAGCTCCTCGATGCGCTCAGCGCATTTCGATGCGGCTCTTGACTCTGCCTCGCGGTCCATTCGCCTTTGCAGGGTCTCGATGCGCCTTCCGTAATCCGCGCTCGATCGGATCGAATAGCGCGCGTTCGTCTCGACCGCCTTGGCCAGGCTGCCGAGCTCCGCAACGTCGTTGACCTCCACGGCCTCGGTAGCCATGGAGAGGATCGCCCTGGAGGACGCGGCGTCCGGATGGTAAGAGCCGATTCGCGCGAAGCGCTCCGTCAACGCTATCTTGCCGAACGTCATCCCGAGCCTCTCTCCTGACACCTTCCTGGATGGCTGGCCTGCCAATGAGAAGATCCAGTCCTCCCTGGGCGCCTGGGAGGAATTCTCTGCGACCTCGATCTCCATGAGCTCCAGGATTCGCATGAACTCGCCCTCGTTGCGTGACAGCACCTTGGCCACGGACACCCTGTTCCTGACGTCGCTGACCCACGAGTAGCCACCCGCGTCCAGGATTCCGCGCTCGGCTTTGTTGATATACGTGGCCCGCCGCGTTCGAGGTCGGGGAGGGGTTCTCGGATCGCTCCGCCCTGCCCTGCCCCTCGGCATCTCGTTGTCGAAGGCCGCCAACCCCCTTGCCCCGGCGACTTCCTGCAGGCTGCGGTTCATATCAAGCGCATTCGGGATGTGGAGTCTCCGGCCCGTTTCGAGATTGGTGTTGTTGACCACGATGTGGGCGTGCGGGATCCCCTGCCTGTTGTCATCGTGGTAGACGACGGCCACCTGGTAATCGGAGAAGTGCTTCTTGACCCAGGCGTGCGTTAGCTCGCGCAGTCCTTCGAGTCCGATGTTGTCGCTAGGATCCGGGGAGATCACGTAGTGACGGAACGTGATGGCGCGTTGCCCCTTCCATGGCCTGTCATTGCCGTAGTCGCAGCGCAATGCGTCCATTTCGAGGGCCCACTCGACTTCATCTTTCAAAGTTTCATCAAGCCCCTTGTCCTCGACCTCGTCCCAGGAGAGGTTGAAGAAGTCGCGCAGCAGCGCCCTTCCGCCCTTCTCCAAGTAGTCCTTGATTCGCCCGCACCCCGTGTGGCCGTTGATCGCCTTGAGCACCGCCATCGCTACCGCCAAAACCTCTCGGACTCGTGGACGTCATGAACCATGTCCTTGATCTCCTCGACGGAGCCCTGGACAAGCTCCAGCTCGCTTGCCGCCTTCGTTAGCTGCTCCTTCGCGACCTGCGGGTCGATGCCGCCCTTGTTCCTCACGAACATCGCTATGGTGTTCAGGGCCCTGACCGCCTGGTTGTAGTGGCGTCCCCAGCGGATGAGCTCGCGGTTGATGCGGCCCATGGTCTTCGCATCGATAACGACGACGCGGCTTCCCGCGTCTATGGCGACGAGGTCGTCGGGGTCGGCTATAGGCAGCCTGAGGAGGGCGCGGATGGCCTCGGAGTTCGCGAGCTCCAGACTCTCCGCCCTTTGGTCCAAGAGCTGCCTGTCCTCCTCTGTCATGCGGCAGCTCACGGTGCACGTGTACACACCCATCGTTTTCTCCTTGCGTCTTGTAGGGGCCACGGGGGATCCCCCGTGAAGGAAGCGGCGACGGTGGAAGGCGTCTTGCCGCTTCCGATTGCCGGAGGTCGGGGAGGGTTTCCCGGATGGCGTCCCCATCCGGGGTGGAAGCGCCCTGCCCCGCCTCCGGAACGAGTTCATTGCGTTGTAATACGCAATGAGTTACTCGCTACGATTCGAATCTGACGGGTTCTGCCGAGCCCCATGGGCCTCGGTGAACCCTCGCACCGCATCGTCGGCCTGGCGGGCCAGCTCTGCGATGCGGGATATGGCCTCGAAATCCGCCGCAGAAGGGTTCCGCGGAAGGCTCGCGACGAAGCGGCTGAGCGCCTTCTCGGCGCTTGCGAGTCGCTTGTCGGCGGCGGGTTTCGAGGCCGTCATCGAGGCGACCAGCTCGGTAGTCGCCGCCTTCGATTTCGGAGACTCCGACCACTTCTCGAACGCTGATCTCTGCATCGCCTCGTCGGACCCGGCCAAGGCGTCGACGGCCTTGGCCGAGAGCCCGCCGGAGTCCGCCGCATCGCGCCATTCTGGAATGAGGCCCGCGACCTTGTCCGCGAGCGCCTCCTCGCGCTTGATGGTCTTTCCGCTCACCTTGCGCCCCGTCATCTCCTCGACGATGCGCGCCTTGACGTCCTCCGTGCGCATGCCGGCAAGGGACGGGTCCGCTGCGCGCATCTGCTCGACTTGGATGCCGAGGGCTTTGGTGGCAGCGGCGCGCTCGGTGACGGTCAGGGAGCGCGTGAAGAAGTTCGCGGTGTGAAGCAGCACCAAGGCCTGCTCGTCGGAAACGTCGGAAGCGATTCTGCAGGGGATCCTCGAATAGGAGGGACTCTGCTGGGAGAGCAGCCTGAATGCCGCCATCCTGCGATGCCCGGAGATCATCTGGAATCCCCCGCCCTGCAGCCTCCTGACTAGCGGGAGGTCCGTCAGGCCGTCGCGCCGGATGGACTCGGCGAGTCTTGCAATCCCCTCCTCGTCCATGGAGTAAGCGACGTTGCCAGGGTGCTCCCAGATGTCGGAAAGGGGTATCTCCCTTACCGGAAACCTGCTTGCCGTCTGGGAGCCTGCGTCGAGCAGGCCGCTGATGCTGAAGCCGCTTGCTATGTCCGCCGTTCTCATGCCATCGCCTCCCAAAGCTCGCCGGCAAGCGCGTCGTAGTCCCTGGCGGGCCTGCTGCCGGGCTCGAACACCGAGACGTGACCTGTATCGTCGTTTCGGACACGCATGCTAGAGGGGCAAATCAACTAGAAT
>ERZ1034768.156-NODE-156-length-25544-cov-59.342618_pt1 | contig 25544 bp, 41 predicted proteins | sample MGYA00520691_ERZ1034768 | MGnify/ENA primary metagenome ERZ1034768 (study PRJEB33766, sample SAMN09781704) | gut metagenome | biome: gut microbiome | host: Homo sapiens | place: Madagascar | study: EMG produced TPA metagenomics assembly of the PRJNA485056 data...
TTGTATACAGGCTTTACACCGTTGGTTATATTGACTAAATCTTCCTTTAGCTGACCAACCGCTTCTCCCACCTTTGCCGCATCCGCCGCCTTGCCGGAGAGGGAGAGGGTGGGGTCAGTGACAAACTTCGCCGCTGCATCTTCTGCCCGTTTCTGTGCGTCCTGACAGGCGGTGACGTAGGCGAGCCACTGCTCGGAGGTGATGCCGGTGACGTAGAAGAAAGACTGCACCGCGACGGTATCGGGGAACGCCGCGCCGGTGACGCGGCAGAGGATAGGAAAAGTCTTGAGCATGTATCCGGTATTGGTAACCACGCAGAGATTGACAAAGACGTTTCCGTTGACGCGCAAAGCCTGCTCTGCAAGCTCAAGGGTAACAACGTTTTTGCTGGCGCTGTCTACGATGACCGCCTTGCGTGTGCCGCTGGAAATCTGGATGGTGTCGTACCAGCCCATGTTATTGGCACCGGGGCCGCAATACTGCACGGTATAGCTTGCACCCTCTGGGGCCTCGTACGGAACGCCGCCGTTGTACAGGGTGATGCCGATAAAGCGGCTCTGTGCATCAGACTGCATGACAGGAACGACCGGTGGGGTGCTCTGGCTCTGGAAATCCATTTTAAGCGTCTGCATATGCTACACTGTCTCCTTTTCGTTTTCTTCTGCCTGTGTGGAGTTTGAATCGGTGTACTCGATGACCCTGCCGGAATATTTCTGCGATTTCTTCGAGATGTTTCCGGCCACCGTGTTGAGCTGCACCTGGTTCTTTTCCGGGTAGTATGGATAGATCGTTTTTTGTGCGATCTGCAATGTGGACGTGGATCCTGTGTCTGAATCCATCAACGTTATGGCCTTGTAGAGTTCGATCTCCATATTGGGATACTTTTGATTGTCATGCTCGTATAGGTCAATTACATTGCAGCTGTATGACCGGGATGGAAAAGCAGCCGATTTTATCATCTTGTCTGCTTTTAGCTTCAGGGCGTTTGTGTCTTCAATTGAGCTGTCCGTTTCGGTGTGCCAGATGACGCGCTTATCGTAATCGTGACAGCTCACATCTACATAGATCCCATCTTTCCCATAGAGCCGAAGCTCTGTATAGTAGCTGTCCCCAGATTCGGCCTTTCCTTTGAAGGAAGGCCGTTCCCGAAGGTTCAGCTCATCGGAGAAGAACGTCTCCGTCGCTTCCGCTTCATTTCCGGGTTCGTGCACGTCCATTATCTTGAGGCCGCTTTTGGGGACTTGCAGCCGCACCGTGTAATCCGGCCAGACTTCCACAGCTTTTTTGATGAGTTCCAGAGGAGTCCCGAAAAAATTCTCGATTGCCAACTTTTCGGACGTTTCGCCCATAGCAAAAAGGCTCCACCCGGAAATGTCACTGAGGGCCCGCCTGATGGTGTCTTCCATCGTCTGAGGTCCCTTGCTGAAAATGCCCGTTTGAACGAAGTTGTTCCAGTCTGCCAAAAGGACCGCGCACAGGCTGTCCAGGTCAAGATGGGCTTCATAGGCTGTATCCGTTTTTCCGTTGCTGACGCTGGAAATGGCGTATATCTGATTTTGTGTAGTCTCCCAGATGCGCACCCGCTCAGACAGTAGATAGGCCTGCGGGTGGTTGAGCGGAAGCGTAAACTTCAGCTTGTCTTCCCAACCGTTTGTATTCTGTTCGATGCAGTATCCGTCATAATCCAGCGGGATTTCCTGCCCTGTATCCAAAATGATGGAAAGCAAAAAGCGCACCTCCTTAAATATAGATCGGATAATACTCAATCGCGATCTGCGAGAATGGCATAGTCGCTTGTGAGGTGTACAGCTTGTTTTCCCCGCGCACGACCCTGGGCCATCCGCCTGAGATCTTGTTGAGCAGTTTCATGCCGGCTGAACCGTTGACGGTGAGCCTCTTTTCGATGCCGTCTACGATGACGGTGTCGCCGCCTTTCAAAGCGCCGCTGTTGAAATTGCAATTGGATTGTGTGCTGTTTGGGTAAAAGATGTACACGGTGCCGGAATGGCTTTTCGCCACAGTGGCCGTGATGCGGCATTCCATCGTTTCTGCTGTTCCAGCCGCGAAAAAGCTGATCGTTCCATCTGGGTTTGTAAAGACCAGCGTTTCCAGCGGGCCGTGCTTGTAGCCGACCAACGTATAGCTCATCTCGATAAATTTTCCGTCCCGGTCAATCTCTGCCTTTTTGCCGCCATCGGTCAGCAGACAGGTATACAGCCCACCGTCCGGAAGGCACAGCTCCACCGTGCGCTTCAGTAGAGCAGCTGTTAAATGGCTTCTCTTATCTTCTGCATCCTCTGGGCTGCGCCCTTCGATGACGACCGGCAGCGTGATGGTTCTCAGCCCGTACCGGGTGCCGCCTGCTGTGATGCGGCTTCCGGTGGACGCAACAACGTAATCCTGCGAGATGCTCGGTGCTCCGACCGAATAATCGGCCAGAAGCATCGCGCCAAACTCAGAACCGCCGTGGTCATCCACCCAAAATGTGTTTTCCATGCGTTACTCCTTACGACCTGAATGCAAGCTCTTCGTCCATATAAGGCGCGGTAGAGCGGGCCACTTCTCTGCCGTCCAGGTTCAAGATGGTGGTGGAAGAGCCGCGCCAGCTGGCGTTCAGCTGTTGGCTTGCCGCGCTTCCGGTTCCGCTCTGCACACGAGTCGTGCTCTGCTGGTTGGCCGCTGCAGCGGCCTGAGATTCCTGTACCAGACGGGCGGCGGTGATGCTGTCGCTCTGCTGGTAGTTATCCGCGCTCACCGCTGTGGGCTTCTTTTCCCACAAACCGCCCCACCAACCGCTGATCTCTCTGCCGTGTTTCTTCCAGATGTAGGCACCCAGTGCAGCGATACCGGCGACAATAGCAAGAATTGCGAAAATCTCCGGGTTCGCAGCGACAACGGCAACCAACTTTGTTGCGAGGCCGCTCAGTGCCGTGCCCACGCTGCCGATTTTGGTGGCCAGTGTACCGAACAGACTGCCCAGTTTTGTGGCCATCGTGCCCAGCACTTCGCCCATGCCGCCGCTCGCGGTCAGGTCAGAAACGATCTTGCTGATGGAAGCAAGGGTAGTTGCACCTTCTTCGGTGTTCAGCACCAACTCGCCGCCGGACAGCAGCGTTTTGATGGTGTTTCCAACACTAGACAATCCGCCGCTTGCATACTCGTCGTTGATGACTTTGAGGACGTTGCCAGCCCACTTGGTTATGGTCTTGCGTTGTTCCGCATCGACCTCTCCCCAGATCAGCTTCGCAACATCGAGCGCAACGCCGCCCCAGTCCTGATTCTTGATGTTGGAAACACCGTCTTTTATGATGCCAAGAATGCCATCGGACGATTCGTTTTTGAGACTCTGTTTCAGCTCTTTTTCGACATCGCGGAGAGACTTTACAGCCTGCTCCTCAATGTCCGTAATCTCTTTCTGAACGGTGGTCGAAGTCTCTTTTGCAACGGTTGCGGTTTCAGTTGCAAATTCATCGACTTTGGTCTCTATGGTGGTAACGTTGCGCTCGACCCCATCCACCATTTCTTTTCCGGCTTTGGTGGTGGTCGTTGTTACCTGCTTCGTACCGTCGTCAAAAATTTTTGTAACGGTCTTGATGCTACCATCAACGGTCTTTTTGGTGTCGGTGACTGTCTTTGTTACCTGCCGAGAGTCTGTTGTATTTGGCGACGTGCCGCCAGAGTTACCGGAACCGCCGGTGTCATCTCCGGTTGTAATACTGCTTATTAGATGTTCAAGCTGAGATTTTCTAACACGCTGTTCATGTAGCTTTTTTCTTCTCTCTCGCTCTGCATCTGTAGTTTTGTTGATGTAGGCCGATTTTGGAGTGAATTCTCCTCCCTCGCTACCACCAAAACCATCGTCGTCCACCGTTGCGGCCTGATATCCTATAAGAGCTTTTGTTGCATTAACAATCGAAGACTTGAGGTTGTCGAAAGCAGATTTCAGATGGTTGACTCCGGAACGGAAAGTTTCGCTGTTGTTGTAGGCTGTAAGCATGCCTCCAGCGAGTGCGCCTACTAAGCCGATGACAATACCAATCGGATTTGCGCTCATTGCAGCGTTAAGCAAGTTTTGCGCAATTGTGGCAACTGTCGCCACTGTCTTATATGTGATTAACGCACCTGCAAGCGTTCCAATCAGAATTTTTAACGTTGAACCGTTTTCAATGCAAAATCTGATTGCATTGGTCAAACCGGAAATTTTCGGTTCGGCTTCGCTTGCGGCATTCATCATTCCGACAATGCCGTCTGTTTGGAAGCCGTTCTTCATTGCCACGGTCAGCTCATTCGCTTTGGTTATAAGTTGACCAACGGTTTCTGATAATCCGGATGATAGTACTCCAACTAGCTGTGTTACATTGTCTTTCAGGGTTTGAACTCGGCCATCCATTGTCTGGCTGAGCGTATCCATGCTGTTATAATACCTGCCGCCCTCTTCGCTGGCGGCAATCAGGGCTTTGGACAGAACGTCATAGCTGACGGTCATATCCTTCACTTCTTGCACCGTTTTACCGGTGTAGTCTGCTAGAACCTGATAAATATTGATGCCCGCAAACGCAAATTGCTTGATATCTATACTGGCGGCTTTGCCCACATTGGCAATCTGCTGTAAATTTTGAGCCATTCGCTCAAGCTCAACAGATGTTCCGCCGGTGGCGGAGATAGCATTTCCTAATGCTAGAATTACTTTTCTTGAGTAATCCGCGTTTTCACCAGCTCCAATTAGAAGCTGGTTGGCCTTGGTTAGGGCCTCCACGCTGAAAGGCGTCACAGCTGCATCTTGCTGAATTTTTGCGATGACTTCCTGCGCTTTGGTGGCATTCCCCAGCATATTAGAAAAGCCGGTGGTATATTTCTCAATTTGGGCGTTATACTCAATGCCCTGTTGAATCAGCCCTTTTCCTGCGCTGGCAATTTTTGTGACCAGACCGGAGATGATGTTGCCGATGGCAACGGAACCGGCCTCAAACTGCTTTTTGACCTTCTCGGTGGTGTCCTTTGCCGTTTGCTCGGTCTGCTTTCCGGCTTTTTTGGTGTCGGAGGCCAGCTGATCACGGGTCTCTTTGCTCTTTTTCTTGACCTTTTCCGCCGCGTCATCGGCCGCATCGCCGATTTTTGTGCCGGTTTCCTTGGCGGTCTTTTCCACCTTGGCCTGCGAGTCGTCAAGAACCTGCTTGACGTCGGAATTGTCGAGCGTTACCTGTCCATGAACTTCAAAATCCGGATTTTGTGCCATTTATACCCCTCCCCGTGGGAGCACCGGCACAAAGGCACACGCTCAGATTTTTATTTCAAATTCCCGCTTGCACACGGGGTTCTTGCATTTGACCCAGAGACCGCCTGCGTGAGCGTTTCCGTCCGCCCAGACGGAACTTGCCTTGCCGCAAAAAGGGCAGCGCACAGGGCTTCTATTGGCCGTTTCTGGGCTTGTGGTCAAGCGCGTTGTGCCGCGCGATGGCAGCGGCCTTTCGGTCTGCGAAACTGGCATACCGACGTTCACCTCCAGAAGTCTCCGGCAGCGCATACGCCCGGCGGTACTTGTCATACTGTTCCTTTGTCTCCTTCGGCATTTTGGAAGTGTCGGCCGTTCTGTACTCCATGATCTGGCAGATGCGGCAGGTCTCAGGCAGACCGCGAAACAGGGCCATGAACTCCCACCAATGGAGTTCTATGCTGTTCAGGTCGATGCCGTAGGCCTGCCAGAACGCTGCATAGATGAGCGGGCCGTCTACTGCGAAGTCGTACCCTCTGGCGCTATTGCCGAACGCCTGATTCAACTTGTTGTCCGTCTCGATCTGCGTCTCGCCGCACCGGAAAAACCGGATGAACGCCTGAAGCCGCTCTTCACCAATGGGGTTTCCGCCAGCCAGAACAGTTTCGGCATACTGCTGAACCTTGCGCCGCTCTTCATCCGTCTTTGCCGCGTTTGCCAGAATCTCATATCGGATCCATGCCCGGAAATCGGTGTTGAAATCCTGCGGGAGATCATCCACAAAGAAGCACTTGTCCATCAGTTTTTATGGTTCCGCCGGGCAGCGCGGCGCTGTTCACGGTTCTGCGGCATGGGAACCGCGTTGTTCATGGGCTGGTCGGCCTTTTTAGGCAGGTTTGCCATAGCCTTTGCGACCACGTCGTCACCAAATTTCTTGGTTGCCTGCTGGAACTCGCTGTACAGCAGCATCATCTCGTCAAGGTCTTCGGTGTCCACGCCCAGTTTGTCGTCGTAGTCTTCGCCCAGAATGTCGCAGAAATAGCCGTCATAGAGATTGCACATTGCCAGAATTGTGGCCCCTGCTCCCAGTTTCTCCACGTTCAGGCTGCTCCAGCTCTTGCCGATGGTCTTTTCAGCGTTCTCCATCCGTTCGGCGTCGCTTGCGCGGGTAGGCTTAAAATCGAACGTAATACCACGGAAATCCATATTGTTGCTCCTTTCAAATGCGCCTTTGCCGGTACTGCCCCGGCGTTTTTCTTTTTAGGCGGTAAAAAACCGCCTGGCGGTGTGCCAGACGGCTGCAAAATAGGTCAGCCTGCTGCGGAATAGGTGAACTCCGTGGGCTTGTTGATGCCGGAAACGGTCACGGTGTAGCCTGCAACATTGCCCGCGCCGTTGGTAGCGTCTGCGGTAACGTTGACGGTGGCGCGGCCTTTTTCGCCCTTGCCGGTGAACATGTTGAAATACACATAGTCGGCAATGACGTCCGACCCCACGCCGTGAACCATCTTGAACGAGCTGATCCAGTCGAAGAACGCGGTCTTTTCGTCGTGGTAGCGGTCGGCGTTGATCGTGAACACCCGCTGCGTGTTGGTCTTGATTGTGACCTGACCCTGCCGGATGTAGTTTTTGTCCACCGTGCTGGAATTGACAGTGGCGGAATGTTCCTCCACCATCGACTCACATACGATGTAATCGCCCTCTTTGTTCTGCGTATCCGCAGTTTTGAACGCCAGAATGAAATCGTCGGCCATCTGGAAACCGGCTGTATCTGCACTCGGCGTGATGCCTTTCATGGCTTCGGTAACAGTCATGTGATAGCAACCCCTTTCGGTTGAAAATATACGATTTGTAATTGAATCTGCGCCCGGCACCGGCCATCCTCTGCGGTGATGATGTAGCCGGTGGTCGTGACGGCCACGCCGATCGGGATGCGGCCATCTCCGAGCGCGGGCAGGTTCTTTGTGCGGCTCTGGGCTTCTACCCATGCGGTCAGGTCATCCCAGAAGCCGGAACGTTCGGCCTGATGCTCCACGTCGGAGTTGTACTCCTCACGTGAGGACAGGGCAAACACCTTCTGCCGGATCGTACCGTTGAGCCGTTTGGCCAGAATCGGTTGCGTGGGCACGTCTTCGATGGAGTATTCATCCACGTCCGGGCTCAGCCACGAAACGCGGAACGCAACGCCCTCGTCCTGCGCAGATGCTACCAGAGGGCAGGTTTTCAGCCATTCCTGCATGGATTTGATAACGGGCTTCATTTCTTGCTCTCCTTCTTCATCAGCTCATGGGCGGTGGTTTCCCAGCTTGACATGTTGGCGCCCTTGCTGCGCTGGCCCCAATAGGAACCGCGCAAGCCGGTGTCGCCGTGCAGGTCAGTGCCCTGTGGGTGCAAGTAATACTGCGGCCGGGCGTAGGGCGTGGAATAGACGATCCGGCCGTTGTCATAGTCGCTGGCAATGTTGGCGGTGTTCTTCAACATGCCGGTCTGGAACGGCACAAACTTGTCCGTATCGCGGGCCACGATCTGCGTCAGCTTGGCGAGGGTTGTGTTTCCAACCCGGTTCATCCGGTTTGCAAACGCCGGATTCCACTGGACCTCCGTCGTCACAGAGCCGTTGCGATGCTTGACGGAAATGACACGACCTTTGGGTGTGCTGACTTGCAGCAGGCCGTTTTTGCCCTTTTTCCACTCGGTCATGGTTAGCCTCCGTAGATATGCCAGTGCGGAAGGAATTGTTCCCGGTTGTCCGCCCATGATGTGACCACTGTGCAGTCGGCGCTTTTCTTCAGGCGGTTGTACTGCTCAATGGTCATGGACGGAATCGAACCTTTTACGATCATCCAGCCGTTTTTCAGTGTCCATGCCTTTTGTTTTGCATCCGCCGGGAGCTGATACCACGCCCACGCGGGCATGTACTGCGGTTCGCCCTGCCGGGCCATGATGCGGACATGCACGTTCTTTGCCGGGTCCTTGACCGTGCCGTTTCCGCTCGTGCCGTAAGTCTCCCGCCATGTGGCGTTATTGAATACCCAGCAGACTGGTGTATCCTTATCCGTTGCCGTATCATGGATGAGATTGATGATTGTAACCGATGTGTTCATCTCAACAAATCCCCCTGTACAGCAGTCCGTGCGGATCGCTGCCCAGGCACTCGCGCACGATTTCGGCCGCTTCGCTCCGGGTGGTGGCCGTCATGCTGCTGGTGCTGGCATAGCTCACCGCATAGCCGTCATTGGATACACTGGATACGCCGGGAGCGTAGCCGTTGGCCGTAACAGCGTTCTGCGCTGCGGTCAAAAGCTGGATGATCTGCACACAAGCGTCCGACAGCGCGGCTCGGCAGCGTTCGCACTCGTCCACATGGGTTTCGGCCCTCCCGAATGTGATGCCGTCGATCAGACGCGAAGCTCTGGCCGCGTAGATGTCAAACGTTGCCGCTTCGAGATTTCCCCCGGCGGCTTGATAATCGCTGTACGTGCAGTAGATCATTTTCGGCTACCTCCCGGCTTGTCATTCCCCCGCGACGATGTAGGAGAAGGGCACCTTGCTGCCGTCGGTGTTCATGCGGGTGGACGGGTTCGGCAGAGCCCAGCCCATGCGCATAACAACGCGCAGCGCGACCATGTCCTGCTGTGCGAGGTTGTACACGATCTCCTTGGTCGAGGGGTCCTGAATGACGCCCTGATCCAGAATCTTCACGGTGACGTCCTGCCGGATGGAGTAGACGATCTTTTTAAAGTTGCCTGCGATCATCAGAGCTTTGGTAGCGTCGAAGGAACCGTTCTCCGGGAAGTAGAGCGGTGCACCGTCCAGCGCGTAGTTGGTTGCGCCCTGCATATCCGAGCGGAAAAGAGGCCGACCGTTCTTGTCAAGCAGGCCACGGAGCTGTGCCTTGGTGGACAGAGCACCCACAACAGCGTCTACACCAAAACCACCTTCCTCGACCTTGGCGAACATGCCGCCGTCGCCCAGAATCTTGGCGTAGTCGATAGGGCCTGTGACCTTGTTGGCGGTGGCCTGCGTCAGAATGTCGGTCGTCCACTCGGTGGGCTTGTCGTTGCCGAACAGAACCGCGCCGTCAATTTTCGCGGCCATCGCCTCACGGACACGGGGCTGAACCTCACCCATGATGTCGAAGCTGGAATCCGCCAGCACGGCTTCAGGGATGGGAACGATCACTGCCAGCTCTGCGGCTGTCATGGTGACGTTTTTCCACTCCTGCTTGCTGGTCTGCTTCATGCCGGTGTCGCCGTTGACCCAATAAGCCAGCGGCAGCATGGACAGAACGGGAATCTTGGTCTGATTGCTGGTCATGTTTGCAAGGCGGGTTGCCAGCTGCATGACGATGGAGGACTTCGGCACATCCTGCTGGATGGTGTTAATCAGCTGATCCCGGATAAGGGCTTCTGCGCCGGTACGGGCAATAATGTTAGTTGCCATAATGGATTAACCTTTCTCCGCAAACAGCGAACGGAACGCTGCGTTTGCGGCCTCGTGCGTGTTGGATGCCTGCGCCGGAGTTCCCGGAGCAGACGCGGTAAATCGCGGGAGCGTTCCATTTGCGAGGATTGCGCTCGGATCTGCGGCCTTGAAGGTCTTGACATAATCGTCGAAACCCAGAATCTCGCCGTCCTTCATGGCAAAATTCTGTGCCTTTGCATCGGCAAGAAACGCCTTTTTCGCGCTCTCGCTGGAAAACTTGAGGGCACCGGCCTTTTTCTCGATGGCAAAACCGCGCTGCATCTCTTCCAGCTGATTCGCCGCGTCGGTCTTGGCCTGTTCTGCCTTGGTCTTCCAATCGGGGTCATACCCTTCCAGCTTTCCGTTTGTGGCTTCCAGTTGGGCGGTCAGGGTGGTTTTCTCCGCTTCAAGGGTGCTGATTTTGTTGACCTTCTCGCCCACATCGGCACTATGCAGGTTCATAATGCTGTCGAGCTGCTCCTGGGTGATGCCGGGGATGATCTGTTTGATTTCGTCTCGTTTCATGGTTTGCTCCTTTCGTTCTGTCCTGTCCAGCGTTTTTTCTCGTGGTTTTCGTCCACATTGGAGATTACAGGTTTGTCGGGGTTTCGCGCCGACTCCGCGTGGTGCTGCTTGAGGGACTCGAACCCACATGGACCCGGTTATGAGCCGGGTGCCTTGACCAATTAGGCGAAAGCAACAAAAAAGCACTGTGCAAAATTTGCACGGTGCTGAAAATCAAATGGAAAGTTACGGCTTAACTTCGATACTCGGCAGGATATCGGTATGGAAGTAGAGCTTGTAGTGGTATGGGTCGGTGTGCGTTCCTGTGATATCCTCGACCACATACATGGTGTAGTCGTTCAGATAGATGTAGTTCTTACGGTAGGTATTGGGGGCGATTTTCACCGTGCAGACCAGCTCGTTGTTCGAGTTGTTGGAGATGGACATATAGCCCTCGGCTTCCAGAATAACCTTATCCGTGCGGGCGTTGTAAACGGTGATCTTGCGCTCACTCTCGAAATAGTCTGCTTGCTTGGAGATGTTGGCATTGGCCTTGTCAGCCTCCGAACAGCCGCACAGCAGAATGGATGCGGCCAGTGCAAGGGAAAGAAGAATCTTTTTCATGAAATGCTCCTCTCAGCAGTGTCGATTGATTTTTGCTTTGTATCCTTTATGGGTCGGCTTGCTGTTTTTGTATGCCGGCCTCAAGTTCTTGTGCTTGATATAGCCGCACGGAGAGGGAGCAAACAAACTGAAAATACAGGCTTCTATAAAACCTTCAACTTTGATAATTCTGAATTTTTTGTTTGTCATTTCTTCTCCTTTCTGGCCTGTGCTGTGGCCCTCGCCGCCTGAGAGCGGCCAAATCCGGAAACCATGGTGCGGGCGCTGTCGAGCTGCCCGCCGGTGTCCCTTGTGAATTGCTTCAGGCTTTCGCGGGCAGCTTTCAAACGAACTGCTGCAGCCGTTGTGTCGCTGCCTGCTGCATCTTCTGCCAGATACCGCCGTTTCCACTTGCGTACATTTCGTTCGCGGGCGCGCTGCATCTGGGATATCTCATACTGGGTGTACATCTGCCCGTTATACTCGACATTGCGGGCGTTGAGCTGCTCAAGGCTTTCCTGCGTCCATGATGGAGGATCTCCAAGCTCTGGAAAACAGGCGAAATACTGGTGGCGGCAGTTCCATCCGCATAGCCCTGCGCCGGTTCCGTAGCCTGTCTCCCGCACGAAATCCTTGTACATCTTACCGTCAAGCACCTTGTCACCGCCCAAATGAAACCGCTTGCCCTGCCACTCTGCATGGGTGGGCCGTGCGCCGCCGTGGGCCGTTGTCTCGACGTACTCCACGCCCATCTCCTCCATCCGCGCGTCTTGCAACTTCCCGGCGGTCTGGTTGACTCCTGTAAGGATGGCTCGCCGTGCGGCTACTTCCAGCGTGTCCGTGTGGCCGGTGGGGTAAGTGATATAGGGCATCTCATCGGACAGCGTATCCACCGCCGTTTTGACTGCGCTCTTGTAATCGAACGCGCCAGAGCTGACTTTGAGCCATGCTTCATCCAATACGCGCTCAAAGGCCCCTGTGACGGTGTTTGCGGTCGTGGCCGTCAAGTTACTCCATGTGCCGCTCGTCTGCCTATAACCGGCGTTCAGAAGGTTTTGCAGGGGCAAAGATTCCGCGAACGGGGTTGGGGTCTTGCCGTAGTGGTAATAGATTTCGTCGTCTGCTTCCAGTGCGGCGGTGCAAGCCTCTTGCAGGATGCGCCGGATTTCGCGCTCGCTCTTGCCGCTGTACTTGGCCAGCAGCTTGACGACATCTTCCCGGACGGCCTCGACCTGCTCATAGCGCCAGAGCTGCCAGTTGGCCGTTGGTGTCATGCCGCCCATCTTGCCGATACGCCGCGCCACGTCGCGCAAAATATCGTCCTCGACCGTCTGCCAGAGCTGCACCATCTCGTCGGGTGCATGGTCCAGATAATCCGGTTGCAGCATTATGCACCACCACCAAACTCAATCCCTGGCTGTTGTGTGCTCTCCTTTGCTTCTGCCTCGATCTGCTTTGCCTCTTCTTCGCTGTAGCCCTCAAACTCGACCAGATACCGCCAGAAGGGAAACTTTCCAGCGGTGACGTAGCCCCAGAACATCTGTTTGCGCTCCTTTGGGTCGGACACGATGGAGTCGTCAAAATCGAACGTCACATCATACTCGCTAGGAGATACGACCGCCACGCCCTCTTGCCATGCGGACGTCATAAGCGCGTCGATGGCATAGATCAGGTCTGTGACGGCAATTTTGAGCGACCGTTGCAAATCCTTGACCGTGGTATAGCTCCGCTGCTTGCTGCTGCGGATTTCCTCGGCTGTCTTGTCTACGTTCTGCGGGTCTGACAGGGTGCCATAAGCAAGGCCGCACTGGAACTCGATTCTCTTTAGGACGGTGTCGAGACCGCGCCTATAGTTTTCGTCTCGCAGGCCGGGGGCGAACACCTCGTAAAGGTTTCGCCCGCCCTGCCCGTAACCTCCGTTCAGCCAGTTGCGATAGAGCCGCTGTTCCCGCTGTGGCAACGCAGATCCGCCGTCTGGAGTGGGCCGCAGTGCGGTCTGATCTACATCAAGAGCCAGTTGCCCGCCGTCGTACTCCCACAGCAACCGCCCGTATTGCTCATCACAATCCCGGATCAGCTTGACCGCGTTGGCATACACGCTCACGCCCAAAGGCGACCGTCGGTCAACGGTGTTACTGCCAGAAACCTTGAAATAGCCCCACAAGGGCCGGTCAACGCCGTCCACAACGCTGGTCGGTGAGATGTCCGCCCACTCCGGAACCTCGGTCAAGGAAACTTCTAGGCCGATATCTGCCGTAGTCATCGAGCGGAACGCCTTGACCTCAACGGTATACTTGCCGTCGGTGTATTCATGATTTTCCAGCCTGGTATAGATTTTATTTCCCTTGACCAGCTGCTCGGAGAAGATCGCGCCGGTCATCCGCCCGGTGCTGTCGAAATGGGTCGGACAAAAGCTGTCGCCCTGAATCATGTCGATGCTGATGGTTCCATCTGCGGCCATGACTGGCCGGAACAGGATTCCACCCAGCGCACAGCCGTATTCCACCGGTGCCCGCAGGGTCTCGATGAACGGTTGAATCAGCTCGTTGATGGTGTCGGCCCGCTTGCCGCCAGAAACAACGCACTCCATCTCAAGCGTTGTCAGCCGGGCCAGCTCGCTTGCAATGCTCTGCGGAAGCCCGATGCCGTGCAACGTGTCGCCAGACTTGAGGCTATGGCACCACGGACCGCCGGTGTCGTACATATCCGCCCAAAGCTCGACGGCGTTTTCCATAGGCGCGGAAATGTTCGCGCTCACGGTCGTATTTTCCCCGAACAGCTGCCGTGCCTTTTCGCGCAGCCATGAAATCAGCTTGTCGAACATCATTGACTCCAATCCGCCCAACGAACTTCCGGGGCAAAAATCGTATAACAGAAATATCGGATGTCGTCCATCGCGTGGTCGAACTCCTTGAGCACACGATCTTCGGACGACTTTTCATCCCACGCATATAAGCCAAACTCCCGGCGGGAATCGGCGCAGGACTCGTGGATCTTGATAAGGCCAGCTTGCAGCAGCGACCCCACGCAGCGGATGCCGTTGATAACGTCGTTGTTGGCCTGGATGACCACAAATCGCCCATGCCGCCGGATGGTCTCTATGAACGACGCGGCAGACGGATCAACGATCACGGCTTGGATGTAGTAGCCTTTCACAAGCCGCTCCAACTCACTGTAATGCTCCTCGTCCGTGCGCTGCACCTTGGTCTTGGTGCTGTCGTAATAGCTCTCCTTGATGCGGATAGCCTTGCCATTGTTTACCACCCAAAGCCCCATGCTGCAAGGGTTGTGTGTTCCGTAGTCGATGGAGACGAAAAAACGCCCTTCCAGCCCAGCGATGGAGTCCTTGAAGAGGTATGTGTCCTCGTTGGCCGCGAAGAATGGATAGACAAGGCCTTCTGCGTCAACCCATTCGCCCAGAATGTACCGGCGGTAGAACACGCCGGAAAAGGCCTGCTCATACCGCTGGATGGTCTCCGGTGACAATCCCGGATTGTCCGTTAGAACGAAATGCAGGTGCAGCGCATTGCGCTCCTCTGCGTGAAGAATCCACTCCTGGTTGAACCAGTGCTGTGTGCCCGCCGGGTTGCATGAAAACCAGATTTTTGATCCGGTGACAGAGCAACGGGTGATCGCCTGCTCCACGAACGACCTCGGCTGCAGAACCACCTCGTCGATCAGGCAGCCCGCCAGAGTGCGGCCCTGAATCAGCATGTAGCTGCTTTCGTCCTTTCCTCCGAACACCTCAAAGATATTGGTCACGCCGCTTTTTGTGATGGTCAGAATTTTTCCACTGCGGCTCCACTTGATCTGATAGCTCTGCTGCGCATACCGCATGGAAATATAAGGCTCGATGACGTTCTTGATGGCACTATCTACGGTTTTTCCGCAGATGCCGAAGCGCTGAGTGTTGAATCGCTCCATCGCATCATCGACGAAACCCACCATCATGAGGGAGGTCTTGCCGGAACGAACCGCACCGTCACAGATGAGATAGCTGTAGGATGTCCGCCGGAACCGCAGAATCTCAAGTTGTTTCTGACCCAGTGGCATTTTCTCCTCCATCGCTTATCTCGAACAGTGCCTTGCTCAACTCGTCCGCCGGTGTGTCGCCCTGTGCAAAGGCTTCTTCCTGCGTCCACTCTTCCCACTTTTCCACGGCTTTCATGTCGCCGGATGCAGCGGACATATACACGCCCATGACGATCATGGCGTTGTTGGTGATTTCTTCGTCCTTTTCCCCGCCCATGACTTCGAGGATCTGCTTCTTGTTTTTTTTGTTGGTAATGGGAGCGGCTGCAATTCGCTTGGCGATGCTGGAAAGGCTTGGGGCACGTCTTGCGACTCCGCTGGCGATGCCGCCTTTCTTGCCATTTGCCACCGCTTCGTCACCGCTTCGGAACTGCCCGGCGCGCCGCTCCTCATCGGTCAGAACGTGCCGCGCCACTCAGTCCGCCCCCTCTCAGAACTCCAGATCCCGTGTGCCGGGTTTCGAATACCGCTTCGCTCTGCCTGTTCGGCGATTGTACCACCTGATATCCCGGCGGTTTGCAACGTACAGCTTGCGCCTGTTTTTGGCGCTGTTGCTGTTGCCCGCACGTCCTGTCCATACGCTTCCACTAAGTGCCATTGTCATTTCCTCCCTTTGAGATATTTTTTATATTTGTTGTACTCGTTCATCGGGCTTACGAAACGGACGATTTCAGAACTGGATTGTGAGAACCTGCTATGCGGTTTTTCTATCAAAACATATCCGTGTTGCGTGTTTGCATCACTTTGCGCTCTCATGAAATTTCCAGTTTTATACATTTCTCTGCGTTCTTTTGCAGAATACTTTTTCACCCCGGTGGCCGATGACCAATTACTTCCTCCGCCCCACGGAGACCCGGCGGAACCAGCTCTAAGCGGAATCGCCATCTCTCATGCCCTCCTCTACGGCTTCAAAAGCCTTTTTGCCGGTGTTGTTGGTGTTGTTCTCAAAAATCGTCTTGCCGCTGTATCCGCGCAGGATGCAGAACTTTTTCATGATGCTGTTCAGCAGCGTCTTGATCTTGCGAAACAGCTTGTCATCGTGAAACAGCATGATCTGCTCCACGTTGTTGGAGCTGGACAGGTTTGCGCTGCCCATGATGATCAGATTGCCCTTGTCGCTCTCGATCAGGCAAATCTTGCAATGCGATGCCAGCACCGCCACGTTGATATGCTGCCCGGTAAACTGGGAGATCATATAGGGCACAAGTTTTGCCCGCTCCATTGCCACAAAGTAATTGGACACGATCAAGTTCAGTTGCTCACAGCCCAGATACCCGGCAATGTTGACGATGCTGTCTATGTTCTCCCGGCTCATGCCCAGCGTGGTGATATAGACCCGGTGCGGCAGCAGTTCTTTTTTGTAGACCAGCGCCTCGATGAAATCGCCAAAAATAAAGCGCCCACTTAGGAGCGCAAAATAATCCTTGTCGTAGTCCACCGCGTCCGCTGCCGCTTCTGCGTTGTCCCATGTGACAGGGGAGAGGTTCAGCTTTGCAGCGCGGATGAACTCTTTCTCGGCCTTTTCCTCGTCGCCGCCCCAGTCGCCCAGTGCATCAAGGTTCAGGTCGAGGGAAGAAAAGTCCATTGCTTTCTTTTTTCGCGCCATCTGCTCACGCTCCTCTCAAATCAGCTCCACATACAGGGCAATAATTTGGATACCAGCGTCTTGTCTCCATTGTTTCCGCGTCCTCCGCTGCCAGATAGATTCTCCCATTTTCATCTGCGCCCATCAATAGGTCTGAGTTTCCAGAACAAAGAATTTTTCTGCTTTTCAGCTCGTCGTATACGGTTGCCCCACAATACAACGAATGTCGAAAAACCGGTTTTATTGAACAAAACTCACACATTATTGTTATCTTCTCTTTCGCCAGATTTCAACAAATGCCTTTGCATCGCTCAACTTTGACGCGCCGCCGATTTGTTTTGACCCATCATAGATCCGGAACACACCGCTTGAACCTCGGATTTTGAAACCACCCGCGCTGATTTCTTTGGACATATATCCACCGTCCTGAGTGTAGCCGCCCTTGTTGGTGGTTTTCCACTTCAGGGCACCGCTGTTGTTTTTGATAGCTGCCGCTCTGGTTTCTCTGGAAAGCTGACTTTGAGTTTTTCCGGTGCCGGAAACTTGCTTTTTGGCTTTTTGCAAAGCGGTAAGTTTTTTTTCGGCGGATTGTTTTTTGCTGTAAGCGGACGTATAAGAGGTTGCTTTATCGACAATTCTGTCCATCCTCTCAAACTGAGTTCGTTTTTGAGATTTGGCCATAACTTTGTCATAACTCCCGATTCTTTTTTTGATTCTGGAGATTTTTTTACCTAGCTGGGCTTCGTTCATGTTTTCTACAGATTTGCGTTGGTCGGAAGTTCGTTATAAGCATCTCTTCGATTTTTTGCTCCGGTCGTTCCTCCAGAACCGCCCCTCCAATCGCTTCCTGATGCCATAGCAGAAACCTCCCTGTAAAACAAAAGCCGCCCGAAAAATCGAACGGTTAAAATATCGAATGTGCCGCCAGCTGGATTTGAACCAGCACCCACGGAATGGATGTGCGCAGTGGTTGGCTGTGCAGTGATGTTCCCGTGGTGTCACCAACGTTGTCCCGCCTTAAATGGGCGGCGCTCTCCCAATTGAGCTATGGCGGCATATAATAAGCAGCTTTGCCTGTCGTACACAAAGCCGCTGCATCCGGAACTTTCGCGGCCAGATGCCCCGCTATCTGCGCAGCCCCCTCACAGGGTACGCAGCTGGCATTCCCGGCAGGGCTCAAACCTGCAGCCTGCGGTTTTGGAGACCGCTGTTCCATCACTTGAACTACGGGAATATAAAAAGCCGCCCTTGGAATCGAACCAGCCGTGTCTACACACGCACCGCGCTCCAAACTGCGCTCAGGCGGCCATATAGCAAATAAAAACAGCCCGCGGTTCGCCGCCGGGGCTGCTTGAGTTGACGCACATCCCGTCGGGAAGTCTACCCACACCATCAGGGATTCAAAGCTTTTTTTGTAGCACGGGAGGTTAAGCGTGCAGCTTTGTGGGGGATGAGTCCATGCGCCATCTGGTGCGAAACCGTGGAGTCGAACCACGCGGAGAGGGAGGCGATCACCCTGCCCCATTCGCCCAGAACTGCCGTTCTGAACGGAGCCGTGCCGAAATCTCGCATAGAAGCAGCCCGCGAAACGTTGGTGACCTGTACCTACGGACAGCACAGGGCCGGAACGTTCTGGGGCTGCATTGCATCGGTGGGCCTTTTCGGCTCTGCCGATACTACTACAATACCACCGATTCTGCTCAGATGTCGATGATGTCCACTGTCGAAAAGTTCCACAAATTATTGTGCAAAACTGTCAAAATCGCAGAACGGTGTATCCGCCCATATCTCTGCCAGTTGACGAAAGCCCTCCGAAATGGCAGTGGAGACCGTCCGCGCGTTTGAATAACCGACCTCTCCGGCGGCGGCGGCCCTGGTCTTTCCCTCCACATAGCAGAGCGTGATACACCGACTGCGCTTGATGGACGCAGGGTCCGCGTTGAGGAGATAAGCGAAGTCGATGGCTTCTTTCTGCATCTCGGCGTACTGGCATTTCATCTCGTGCAGATGCTTTTCGGCGTCCATCGCGGCATCGGTATTGTTTCCGACCTTATCGCTGACACCAGAGCGCCCGGACACACCGGATACGCTGGAAGTAGTCGTTGTAGCTGCGTTCTTGAGGTCTGCGATGCGCTCCTTCTGCTGCAAAATAAGAGACCTCATTTGGGGCAGGCGTTCAAAATACCGCCGTACTTCCAGAGCGCGGGGGACCTCTGGTTTCGACGCGTCTGCGTCAGGTGTCCATGTGCGAATCATTGGTATGCCTCCTGTAGTAATCCATGTTGACAGCCTGCCCACAAGAGCAGCAGTATGCAATGTTCTTGTCGTCATTCATGTACGGGTTGGTCTTTCCGCATTCCGGGCACTCCCAGCATCCATGCGGGACGTTATCCATGTTTGGCCATCGAATAATCTGCTTTGCAACGGCTGCTTCAACTTCTTTTCTGTTCTGTGCTAAATACAAAACATCTCTTGGCATGACTTTATTCCTGTTGCAAATTTCCTTAAATTTTCCGTTCCAAATTTCAATGCACCGCTCAGTTATAACGCCAAGAAGGAAAATCGTAATACCGAAACCGCCAACATAGCAAAGTGTTGCACCAATAACAAGAAAAACTTTGTTCATGTTGCATTTCCTCCGTTCTGTTCCGCTCTCCGGTTAAAATACACCACCGGCGAAACGCCTCTCTCATCGCAGTCTTTGTTGTTAAAGCTGACGATTGCGCCGCAGCCGTTGTAGTTGGAGCAGGCGATCATGCTCAGTCCAGTGATGCTTTTGATTTCATCTGCTCTTGCTCCGCAGAACGGACACGGCTTACAGTTTGTCGCGATATGTGCTTTCAAGGTTCGTCCTCCATTTCCTCGATCCAGATATCCACTCTGGGGTTTTGCTTGTCGTAATCCACCCGGCTGCCATCGTGGGCGGCAACGATGCGGCTGTTGTCATCTGCCAGCACACCGGCTGTCACCAGTATGTCGCAGGTCGCTTCGATCAAGTTTGCAAGGTCAACCTTGCGCCGGGTAGCCATGTAGTACACGCACCGCACGTTCACGCGGGCAGAAATAGGCTCAGGCGGGGCGCTAATCTGCCACAGACAGCTTGTCTGGTAATCCTCAAACGCCGCGCTTGGGGCCACGAAGCGCCGTCCTCCGCGCCCTTGCAGGATGCGGGCACTGTTTTTCTTTGTGCGGGGGTCGCCGTAGAGGGTTAATTTCATCTGCCGTCCACCACGTAGCACCAGCTTTGCGGCGGGCGTTCGATTCCGAATACTTCTCCCCGGCAAATCAGCTTTTCTGCGTCCCATCTGCGGCAAATGCAACAATCTCCGCGATGTGTGCAGGGCTGTATCGCCCAGAAATCTTTAAGCTTCACAGGCTCATCGTAAAATTTAAGTTCTGAAATGTGCCAGCCATAGCCATTACGACCTTGCAGATATTTTTTAGCGGTTTCTTCGGTCAAACAGGCGGCTTGAAGCAGTGCATCTGCCGGTTTATACCACCCGTCCAATGTCAAAATGTTTATGTCCATCATCGTTCCGACATGGACGAGTTTGTCGATTTTGTCACAGGTGAACTCACCAATTACTTTTCTTTCCATCTTCCGCAAGCCCTTTGGTGTCCTCATTCGCCATCCGCTATTGCCGGAACAATAGATGTACACCATGAACGGCGTTTCCAGCTTTGGGCGGGTCTTGCGTACCTCCACGGTTTTCATTCCGCTCCAAATCAACTTGCACCAATTTTGCCGGATGCTCAAAAGTACAGTTTTCATTTTTTACCCCCATTGTTCAGCCATTGCCTTTGCCACGCCCGGAAAAGTCTTTGCGCGGTTCCTTGCACGGTCAGTGGTAAACATTCCCTTGTGCTACTCACCATGCTTATGCGAGTAAGATCCAGACGGGCACCATGTCGCGGTAGGTTCTACGATGTTTGTCGGGTGCAGCGGCGGTACACCGCGCTCCCACAGTAGCGTTTTCTTACTGTACGGATGTCCGTACTCGTAGGGCTGGATTGCCTGTGTAGGCTTTGGGTAATCAAAAATCTTGCTGGGGGTTGGATTCTCAATCACCACTTTTTCGCAATCTGCCGCCCACACGGCAAGAAAAAGCGCCTTGCCGCACAATCCCTCATAATACCTGGAAAGATTGAGCTTTCCTCCCTTGTACAGGTGTCTTGCTCCCGCGTTGCTCGTCTTTGTGCAGGGGACAAATGCGATAATCATATCCCAGCGTGGCACACCATGTGCGATTCCGTCCATGGTCACGACCTGCCCCCCCTCAATAGCCTTTAGGCAGTCACCGAGAATATGCCATTCTGGATGCCCGCCGGACGGCTCAATCAGGTCACAGGAATAGGCTTCGTGTCCTTTTGCCCGGAATGCTTTGCAAACTTCTTGTGATTCCTCACAGGCAACTAAAACTTTCATTCGTCTCCTCCGTTTGAGCCCAGATAGCGCTTTCGGCCCCGCGCCCGGTGCTTGTCCTCGTATGTACGGTGGTAGCAGCTCATGGTGTGGGTCATATCGTAGGTGTAGGCCAGCTCGGCCTTGTGCATCTGCTGCCATGCTTTGAACCGCTCGCAGTGGTCGTGGCAGCCGGGCTTCCGGTCCGGGCAGCCCTTACAGGTCGGGTTGGTCATCGGACTTCCTCCGTCCGCACCGGCTCGAACTCGTCGAACTCCGGGTAATGGCTCTGCGCGAGCTGAACGGCGATGTATCCGGCCTCGCCGGGGTTGCTGGCATCTACCCGCCAGCAGTGGAGGTCTGTACCGCCTGCGTTGCTACACTCGACTATGACGTTGTATTTAGGCACTGTGCACCTCTCCTTTCTTTTTTTTGCTCAGAGGGCGGCGGGCCGCAGCATTCTTGAGGAAGTCGTTCGGATGTGCTGCCGCCTCTTCTGGGGGCCGGGACGCCATGAACGGCTTGCTGCGCGGAGCGCTTGCCTTCTGGGCGCTCTCCTTGTCTCTGGACATCCAGCCGGATGCAGCGGCCTTCCAGCTCTTCATGGGGTTCTTGCCGACCTTCCAGCCGTTGGACTCGTAGAAGTCCCGAAACCGCTCCGCCTGTGCAGCCGTACCGCCTTTCTCGGCAAAATACGCCTCGATCTCTTCCAGCCCCGGCGGAGAAAACCGCTTCGATGCTCTGGGGGATGGAGACGCGGAAGCGTCTATACTCTCTATATCAGATACAGATTCAGAATCAGATACAGATTCAGAATCAGAATCAGATACAGATAAGCTATTTTTGCTATTGGCAAAATGGCAATTGCTATTTTTGCTATTGCTTGCTATTGTTCTGTCGTTCTGTTTCCAACGTTTTTCCGCACCTTTTCGTCCGGCTTCCCGCCGGGATTCGGATGTGTTGGTGTATTTTTCGCAGTTCATCTCGTCGAATGCTTTCACCGTTTTCCACATCATCCGCATGGAGCGGTCCGGGAACGTTGGTTCAGTTCCGTCCTCCACATACGCTGCATAGGCCCGGATGAACGCGCCGAATTCTGCGTCGGTCAGCTCCTCCATCGTGTGGACATGCTCCAGAAGCAGGATAAAACTGCTTCTTTTAGCCGTTTTCATGTTTCACCTCCTTCCGAGCGCCCGTATCGCCAGATAGCACAGCTTTTATATAAGGCAGGCACTTAACTTGAAGGAACTTCTTCACAGATGGTTTCAAGTTCTTCTACATCTTCTGGAGCAAAGACAAGAGATGCGCCTTCGCATTCATACTCCTTCGCTTCCCAGTCCGCTTTGAACGTCTCAAAATCATTCTTGTATCGTGGAAATGGATGCGTTTGCTCTGCATAGTAAACGCCCATCATAACTTTTTTATCATCTTCCGGCTTCCAGCTGTCGAGATGATAGCTTTCGTGGTTGTCGTACTCCCAAAGGGACAGTTCAACAATCAGTCCAGAAAAAGTGTCGTACATCTGTTGGAGACTTTCAAAATCCCTATAAACCAACCCTTGCCCTTTGTGGGATTCCTTGATTTGTTCGATGCTTTTCCCGCCAGTTTTCAGGCGGCATCGAACCACTTTTGGACGGTAAAACATAGCGTTCCTTTCTCGCCTTTTGTCCCGGTAGCGTAACCGTCAATCAAAAGGGAGATCGTCGGTGTCCGAGATCACGGAAAAGTCGTCCATGCTGTCCTGCGTGTAGGCGGGCTGCAGGGCGTTCTGCGCGGCGTTTGCCTGCTGCACATGATTCCTCGTTTGCTGGTCGAAATCGCGCACAGCGGGCTTCTCTGCGGCCTTGGAGCCTGCGAAACTGATATGGTTGGCCAGAACCTCCACCGCCGTGCGGTTGTTTCCCTTCTTGTCCTGATACTGCCGGGTCTGCAAGCTGCCCTCGATGGCGATCATGCTGCCCTTCTGGAAATGCTTGCTGACGAACTCCGCCGACTGCCGCAAGGCGACGACGTCGATGAAATCGGCCTGCCGCTGCTGGCCATGCGGGGTATAGCTTCGGTCGCAGGCAATTCGGAAACTGCACACGCTGGTGCCCTGCGGGGTGGTCTTGAGTTCCGGGTCGTAGACCAGACGGCCCATAATTGCGACGATGTTAAGCATGCGTCAATCCTCCATCTTCTGGCTGCTTTTTGGCACAGGTCCAGCACAGGACCCGGCCGTATGTCTTCTGGGTGTATTCGGCCACTTCTTCGGCTGTTTTTGCAATGGTTCCGTCCTTGCGCTTGACCTGGCCGACGGATTTTCCACAGCAGGCGCAGACCGGCGGTTTCGATGCAGGCTGTTTTTGCTGAGGCGTAGGCTGGTCGTACTTGGTCCGGTCTTTGCTCCAATAGACGTCCGCACCAATGCCCAGGGCCTTGCAGGCCACACTCTGCGCGTCCGTATAGGCTTTCTTGTAAGCTTCGTCATCGGTACGCTGACCGCCTTTTTCAGTGGCGATCAGCATTGAACCACCAACACCGGGGATGGGAGCGCTCCACTCTGCGCTGTCATCTTGCTTGATGTACAGATTTGTGAAACAGTGCACCATAACTTCACCCTTGACGCCCTGCTTCTCTTCGAAGACCGGCGGGTCGAATCGCCAGCCAATGCCAGCGGGTCCGAACAGCTCGGTCATCTTCTTCACACGCCACATGGGGCTGATATCGGTCATGCCGTTCAGTCGGCCGCCGGTGATAGGCTTCTGGGCTTCTTTTGGAACCTCGCGTGCACTGTTATAGATGCTCATTTTATCCATGATTGTATGCCACCTCCGCGCATCCGTGTGTCCTGCATATATCCTCCAGAACGTCGTGCTGCGTACCGTATGCAGACTCGGTGCCAAGCGCAAGCCCAAATGCAAACCCAAACTGTTCCGACTGCGCCAGCAAAACTTCCAGTGCCCACAGCGCCTTGCCCAGAGCGGAAGCAGCCTCCTTGCAGGCATTTACGCGGTTGATGGGCAGCGTCCCAAGATACTCGCTGTCCGGGTGAAGCTTCGTCCATGCCATGTCCCCTGCGACGGCCTTCTGGACCTTGCCGCAGGTGCTGGACACTTCGCCCAATGCTGCAAGCGCTTCCAGCGTAAGGCCCATCTGCCATTCCGGCACATTGGCGGCGTAGTTCAGGCAGATTTGCTTTCTTTCATCGCACTGCATAAATATCACCTCCGATACGCCAGAACGCCGATGTTATCATAGACCTCGTACAGATCACCGGGCTGGCCTTTGGCCAGGTCGTCGGCCAGCCGGACCATTTCCTGTGTGGTTTCTCCGTAGCGCATCGTGCGGAACGCTGGCGGGTTCTTCTGCCCGTCGAAGATCATCAAAATTGCCATTTTGCTTGTCAAAACCTCCAAAGTATGTTATTCTTCGAAGTGATGGAGTCGTTCAAACCATCACCTCTTGGGCTCGTCGGTGTTGCTGCACCGGCGGGCTCTTTTCAGTTGATGTCATCGGCATCCTCAAGGATCTCCCGCATATCGTCTGCCATGATGTCGTAAGCGGATGCTCTGGCGGAGTAGGCGGCCTTTTCCAGGGGGTTGTCGGTGTACTCGGCATACACGCGCTGTTTGGCGGCAAGGTTCGTATACTGCCGCAGATTGCGAGCGATAAACTGTTTTACGGTCATGTTACCCCGCCTTTCTACGGTTTGCGGGCTTGACGGTGTGCTCAGGCTGCTTGTGCACCTTGCTACTGCGCTTGTACTGCGCGTTCTCCATGCGCAGGCTGTACAGGCTCAGTCCAAGCGCTGCCATGGTGCAGATGATTGCCCACAGCACCAGCGGGGCGCGGGCAGCGGCGGCACCGTAGGCGTAGCCGCCCCAGACCATCAGCAGCAGGGTGATGCCCGCTTCAACCAGATCCAGCGCTTTCATGCCCAGCAGAAAGCCGCACACCGCGAAACCGGCAAGGGTGATGGCGTTCAGTCGTTTCATAATCCGTGTACCTCCTCTAACTTGTAAAAATCCTTCAGCCACGCCACAAACCCGGCGCGGGAGATCAGTGGCGCGGCGGTCTTTGTGTCCACCGAGGGAACAGCCCATCCGGGAAACATCCCCGCTTGAATCATTGCCATAAGCGTGGGTTCGCTTATCGAGATCAAGTTCGAGCGCATCAGCTCGCAACAATCGTGAATGCTCATTGTGGGACGCATGGTGCATCCTCCTCTTTTTTGACTTATATCTCCACTCTTCTGTATTTGCCTCTGTCGCCGAACTTGTGGACGCTGTGGCTGATTGCGGCGGGCGTGACGCCCCGCAGCTTTGCAAGGGCGTTCAGGCTGTCCGCCACGGCTACCGGCAGCTCGTACCTGTCCGGCGTAACTTCCATCCAGATGTAGCGCGTCACCTCACGCCTCCTCAAACTCTCCATTTTTGAGCGTATACCAGACATTTTCCTTAATTGCAGTGCCATCGACCTTTGCAATCTTAGCACACAAAAGCTTTCCGCCATCGGTATACTCGGTCAAAACCAGATAGCAGCCAAGCACACCACGCGCCTTGCTATGAGCGCCGTTTGCAATTGCAAGGCTGTTTTTGCCTTCTACTTGTGCACTGCAATCGCCGCCTGTGGCTGTGGCCGTGCTGTAATCGCCGGACGTTGCCGCGCTGCTGGAATTGCCGGACGTTGCCGCGCTGCTGGAATTGCCGGACGTTGCCGCGCTGCTGGAATTGCCGGACGTTGCCGCGCTGCTGGAATTG
>ERZ1034768.159-NODE-159-length-25246-cov-17.969195_pt1 | contig 25246 bp, 22 predicted proteins | sample MGYA00520691_ERZ1034768 | MGnify/ENA primary metagenome ERZ1034768 (study PRJEB33766, sample SAMN09781704) | gut metagenome | biome: gut microbiome | host: Homo sapiens | place: Madagascar | study: EMG produced TPA metagenomics assembly of the PRJNA485056 data...
TCCCAACACGTCGTTCTTGACAAATAGCAATAAGACCTTTTTCAAAATTTCCATTATTTACATATTTGATGTTGGGCAATGTTGTCGAACGATCCTTCCATTGACTATCGCCCTCTGGTAACACATATAATCCTTGTTTAACTTCACTTTCCCATGACGAATATACATATAGATATGTATATAGAACATCAATAGCAACCGATAATAAATCTCCCTGATTGATAAGTATTGCAGGTTCTATTTTTGTCACAATTTCGTCCCCTGACGACGAATCGATACTACTAATCGAAAACTGATATTTGAAAGGCCCATGTTTTCTCGGGTGATCGACAAGAAATATGCGACTATGATCTTCTGGATATATAATTACATCTGTAATTCCTTTTTTAAGATCTGTTGTCACACCCTTTTTCTTACTCAGCAACGAGAACGTAGTGTTTCCATTTTGATTAATTTCGTCGATGACAGTTTGTTTGGTACTTTCAGCCGAAGACGCCAAATCCTGTTTTGCGTTGTCTGTAGCTGTCTGAATGCTATTTGTAGCATCGGTTAATTTTGCTGCTATATGCTCGTCAACCTCTGTGCTTGCTTTCTCTACAAGATTTGGAACTACTAAATCCTCCGCATTATTAGCAGCTTCATTCAACTCATTCTTATGGGCTGTCGTAGCAGTGGTTAACTCATTTTTAGCTTCTGTAAGTTTTTCTTCGATATGAGAATCAATGTTTTCAACTAGACTAGCTTCCAATTTGGAAAGTAACGTTGTCTGCTGTTCTGGAGTAATCTGTTTTTCAACATCATAACCCTCACGAACTTTACCAGAAGCCGGCATTGTATTAAACGCCTTGATGATATTTTCTCCCTCTTTCTTATAGAGTTTAAAGGAGAATTTAACGTCACCCATATAAGAAGTTACATCCGAAGACATTAGCCAAGTAAATTTAGCAGTGTCTTCAAACTTAACCATATCGTCAGCTTCATAATAGTTGGCATCTCCGTTCGGATTTACGTAGTTTACTCTTGGTATAAACTCTGACATATCAAAGCCACCAAAATATCTTGGCAAGCTGACGCAAACCCTATTGACCGACACATCGCCAACCACACCGAACACGATACCTTCTTGTGGAACCGTAATGGTTCGTAAGTTATTGTCCACTGTTAAAGTGACTAAATTACTATCCATGTTCAATCTCCTTTACACATTTTCAGCCCCTTCAAACTCTGGAAGGGTTTTAAGGTACTCATATGCCTTCTCAAGGGTCATATTTTCGTCATAAGGTGCATTAATATATTCCGCATTATAATAAGGAAACGGAATTAAGCCGGCATCGACATCTTTGTATTTACCATCGGCATAGTCCTTTTCCACCTGCCGACCATCCTCTGACAAATATGAGTATACAAGAATCGTGTTCTGCTGATTCACATCCATTTTGAGCATTCCGATGCGATGATATTCAAGACTAATACCATTAGGCATGGAAATTTTCTTTTTTAAAGCCATATCTCACACTCCATATATTTTTGTTAATACATACTTCTTATTGTCGTAAGTAATACCGTTGTTATTTCCCGACTCCACATTATGGTCATTTCCGACTATTTTTGTATCGTGGATGTACAACCATTTGGAGCAAGGTGTTCCGAAATTCGACCCAAATAACGTAAAGCACATAGAATTACCATTGGCTCGTGCTTTTGGGACAAAGAATGTAACATATCCATACGTCTGAGCTTTGCCATCTTTGTACGGCGCAAACTCCACGACAATGCCATGTGGTTGTACGCTAACCGGCATTGATAGATTAATAGTGTGACTTGCGTTTGGCCATAATGCTACTGATGCTAATACTGGTGTACCGCCACTATAGATTGCTTTCAAATCCCATTCTTTATTATTCTCTGACGAATAAGCCGTGACATCTGCAGTACTTTTCCCTCTCGAAAATCGAAGCTGGTTGTCCCATTGCTGGATTAATGTTTTGTTGACTCCTGCAACACTACTATCAATTGCACAACCACTATTGCTAGCCGCCGTTCGTGTATAAGCGGTATATTTGCCAACCGAAGCTGTCATTTCGTTTTGCTTGCCAGTAATTTTAACAGTTCCGGAATGTATAGTAGTGGTGTTGCCATCCATACTCAATTTAGAATCATTTCCATTATCTAAATCTATCTTGTTCGTTCCGGTATTTCGATCGGCAGAGACTTCAACCCTAGCGTCCATTCCACTAGCACCATATACTTCAGCAGAAAGTCCATCCGAAACATAAAATTTGGCACGTTTACTAGCCAAACTCGCAATTCCATCTTCAACACGAACGACGGCTGTGCAATCATCGTCACTTTCTGGAGCGGCACCAAGTGATATGACATTCTTTGAAAGAATATTCAATATTACATCGGCCCCATCATTTGACGAAACTATCTTTGCAAGTCCGTTGAGCAAGCTGATTGTAGCCTCAGGATTTGCCTTACCAAGTTCGATAAGACTCTCAGAAAAAGTTGCTAATTCTTTAAAACCGTTTCGTATTGAAATGATACGGTTTCCGATATGCACATTTTGATTCAATTGATCTTCTGTAAGATTTCCAACAGTCAAGCCATCTGATCCAGCATTAATATAATTAGTCGCAACTTTACCAGCGTCTTCTGCATCCGAATTTCTGGCTGCCGGTGAAGAAAGATTTCCAGTAATTAAAGCCTTATGGTTCTCGATGGTTACAGTAACTCGTTCGCCGTCAGCAACATTCGTAACTGTAGATACCGGAGTAAGCCTATCACTACCGTCAATCTGTACAAATATCTTGTCCCCTTGTTTATGAACAGTACCCGTCAAAATTGTAGTAGCTTTATCTTTTTCCGGTTTATTCACCAGACCCACGAAATCTTTTATGGTCTTTGTGTCAAGATTCATTTAAAATCACCCCATAATTGTTTTGTGAATACTCCGGTCTCCTCAATCTGACAGGAGGTATCACATGGTATAGACTGGCTTGTTATTCGCACATTCACGTTTTCAAGCCCAGCTCGTTTATAGTTCAGTCGTACACAATCACCAAGACGAACAGGGACATATCCATGCTTAAATGTTACAGTGTATTCCAAAGATGATTTTGCTTTGAGAAGATTCTTAGCATAATTATCAAGGATCTCTTGTGAAATTGTACCGTTGATACTTGGATTAGTGTCTCTGAACACTATCTCTCGCCCTCTGTTTACTGTTGAAGTAATGCTTACCGGATCATCATTTACAATTCTCGAAACCAAGAATTTAGAATCATCCGAATATATCGCCTCAACAACATTTGGAATACCGTACAAGTCTTTTTCGGTCGTTATTGATGGTTGTAGTATTGATTTCTCATCATCATTGAACGTGAAAACAGGTTGCATAGCTGCCGTATCTTTTTTAGGCATAAATATACATCGTCCCATTTCATCAACATCTATGTAGTAATCTGCCTTACTAATCAAGTCTGCCAAATAGCTTAACCATGTATCATCTGTATTTGCAATAAAGTCTGATGTAAGTGTTTTATCACTTGTCGTCAATACAACCGGAGCCCGCATGTTTGATTTACATATATTACCGACATTCTCCACGATGTTAGAGTTTTTCATGACTGTATAACCATATGGCGGCAATCCCTCTTTTAATTCGATTAGCGGTGTATATGCATCAATAGAAATTGTTTTATTCTTTCCGTCAAAGTCTTCACCTGGAGTTTGAGCCAATACCGTTATTAAAGGAAACCTCTCTCTAACTCCATTTTGAATTGTCACCATGTATATACGAACATAGCATTCATCAAGAGGTTCTGTAACTTCTAATGTCACATGTCCTCTTGTCTCTTCGCTCATATCACGTTCAATCGGTGATCCTGTAATACAAGTAATTCTACTTTTATCGCCCCAAGTAGCGGGGTCGACAGTATAGTACTCGTAAGTACGCTGCATTGATTTGGTCCAATCGGGCATTCTACTTCTCCCCCTCTACTCTTGTCAGTGTGAAAGTTATCGGTATGGTAAGGCTATCGTGACTTCGATCCATAGAAACAGAAACGTCAGCCCAATACCCACTACCGGACGGCTCTCGCACGTAGCAATCGCCCATGTGAATACTAAGCCGACGTAATTTGTAAAGTGTTTCCGTATCGGTTTTAGGTATTACAGTTTTCCACGTTGCAGTAACACCAAGTTGCGTTCCATAATAGCTGACAGGATGTGATCTTCCGATATACTTGACAAAATTCACATCCTTATCGTTATTATCTGCTACATCTATATTATAAGGAAGCTTTATTAACGACCCATTCCATCTTTCCGACAGTTCTTCATCTTCAATAAAGTTCATTGATTCTGATTGATAGGTCTCGCTTGACCATGTTTCATCCCACTGAATAATAATTGGGACTGGGTCAGGAGCCAGTGCTTCTCCAATCGGATCAGATTCCACATCAACGAATTCCATATTACCAGTTTTGGTAGATATCGCAACAATTCTGTAATAAGCAATATCTAATGGCGGATGCGGGTCGATACACCATGTGCATCTACTGTTTGGTATGTTTGATAGTATCTCAGTGAACGTTCCATCATGGTTAATTCGATATACGGACATTTCAACATTTTCGGCAAGTGGTATTTCCACACTATCAATGTCTTCAACGTTATTCGAAACCTTACTCATGTCTGAACAGAACGGACAAATAGCAATGGATACATTGTCTGTGTCAATGTCAGAAAAGATTGCTTCAGGCTGCAGATCGGAATACTGAAATACTGTCTGGAACGTCAATTCGTTCGTAGCTGTTAAACCGGAATCCATAGCAACAGTGCACCGAATCGTATATTCGTTTCCATCGATAAGTATTACATCTGTCGCCGTAAACGGAACCTGCAGATTGTGATTGTCAGAATCAAATATGTTCGAATATACTGTATCGCCAGCGTTTATAACTGTTGAAACACCCATTTCGTTCATTGCGTCATATCCTTGATTACTTACAATCGAAATATAGTATGATACTGGTGTCTGCTCAGATGGACCGGCATTACAGTTAAGATACACTGGAAACGAAGTGAGCGTATCAATGTTTGCAGAGCTGCTACTTCCAGATGTCAACGATAATGCAAGAGTTGGTTTTTCGTAAATATCAATCTCTCGTTCCTCTGACCAATCGCTCCAATATTCGTCAGAGGTCATAACACCTTTAGTACGAACTTTCCACTTTAACTTAACTCCATTTTGAATTGTAAAGGTGGTAAGCTTACTTAAATCCAATGGGTATTCTACTGTGGCATCTTTTTCATCTCCAGTTCGATTGTTAACCCATGTTATAGTTGTGGTTCGGTTATTTGCAGTAAGTTTAATCTCGGCTTTGGTCTGACTGGAACCATCTGTAGAATTATGTACCCAATAAAGAACAGGTTTTTCACCAACATACATTTTAGTTACCGATGACCATGTAGTTGGAGCAGATGGTTTCTTCCCCATCATAACCGTGGCATAGTTACTTGTGTATTCGGACTCGCCTTTATCATTCTTGGCTCTTACCTTGAAATACCAAGTTTTACCAAGATCAATGGTACTGCTGTTTGCAAATACATATGTTGTAGATGCGTCTGAAGTGCTTACTGTCGATACCTGATCAGATTGACCGAAATAAGCCGGATCAGTAGTATAAGCAATTTCATAACTTGTTGCTGTCGGGGAAGAATCCCATGATACCGTAACTGTCGTTCCGTTTTCTCCAGATACCATCGCTTTGACAGTACCCGGAGCTGCCGGAACAGTATTAATGTCTGACGAATAATCAGACCAAGCACTCCATGCATTATTGCTTTTACTGTATGCTGCACATCTTACTTTATAAGTGTGACCAGGATTCAGTTTGAATGAAGTTCGAGCGATATTAGTACGTTTCTCAACAGTTCTGGTGCCAATTACTTTACCATCTTCCTGCACAATCTGGAAACGGATTGATGTATTAATTGACTCTATGTCAACGCACTCCATCCACAGAATACGTTTATCGTTATTGTCAAGTTCTACAGAAGGAGATGATGGAACTTTGGTTTTGTTAACATGAACTGAAAACCATGTGGAATATTTGGTTCCACCTTTATAGCTTGCTTTGGTTTTCTTAGAGCCATACGTATACTGTGCACCTACCGTTTTTACAGCACAACGAACGCTCGTAGCATCATCAGGAACATCATATTGTGAACGGTAATAGTATTTCCCACCGGAATATTGTGAGTATGGTGTTTTACTCATGGTGGATTCAGAAGTTGTGAATATCTTACCGCCAATTTTGTAATACCATACAACTGAAAACTCTTTTACCTTAGAACTCTTCTTTTTCTCTAATGTAAACTCCGCATATACCTTCTGAGTACTTCCACTAACAAGCCGAACAGAAGGATTACCAGTTGTATATGATGAAGTTTGTTTCTTTTTATAATGTTTTACCGCCATCATGCCCTCCCATTCATTTTTACGGCTTTAACTAACGTCTTCACAGCATTTGCAGTAGAGCTTCCGTCATCATATGTAACACCGTTCACAGTGTATACGTTCTGCGGTCTATCCTGAATGTCTTTTCTGAGTCCGTTGATAGCTGATACTACATCAGAATTATCTCCATTTTGATTTGCACCGAATGATGCTCCGGCTAAAGCAATATTCTGTCCAACCGTGAGATTAGTTAGCATACCGTTAACTCTCTGAATACCCATTCGTACCTGAGAATCGTCGATCACCGGCGTAATCGTTGGAGATGTATCAAGACCACTGTTCATAAGGGCAGAGATCATGTTCAATGAATTCTGTAAACCTGCTAAAGAGGCAGTTGCAACATTCGAACCTGCAGACTGAGCCGACTTCTGCCCGTCAGAAAGGGCGTTTGTCAAACCTTGTACAGCATAATCACCTACCGCATAAAACTCTCGTGACGGCGAGTGAATACCAAGTCTTGCTTTTGCTGCTGCTAAAGCCTGTGCTGCAACGTTTGCCGCCGCATTGATTGCACTAGATGCTCCGGCACCAATACCTCCTGCCAAACCAGCACAAAGATATACACCTGCTGAATAATATCCGCCGTAATGTGCTTTTGCTGCTGGTAAACCTGCTGATGCTACATTCGAAGCAGCACTGACAACTGAACCTCTACCTGTTGTAATAGCTGATGCAAAGGATTTGATCATGCTACTACCAAGTGTCTTAAACGATGCATTCAAGGACGTACTTCTGGTCTGTACGGTGCTAGACAATCCATCAAACAGTCCACTCATGGCTGATGTCGCTCCAGATGACGCGGAAGTAATAGAACTACTTACTCCAGACATCGTATCACCCATGGAACTACTCATGTTCTTCAGATATGACTGCATTCCACTTGTATCAAAGCTTCCCTGGCATTTAGACATAGTGTTATACATCTTCTGAATCGATGCGGACACAGCGTCCATTTTACCGGTATCTACTGTATTGACATACTGACCAAATGCATTGAGTTTAATACCGAACTGAACTATGGTGGTGCCGAATGTATCGATTCCAGTAAGCCCTGAAAGTTTAGTATTCAGATCTTGCATCTTACTTCCAAGTGTATCTGCAAACACAACAAGATTTGATGCGTCGATGGTCTGTCCTGCTGTCTTACTACACATGTTATAGAAGACCTGCATTGCTGTTGAAACAGCTGTAATCTTACCGGCATCCACAGAAGCAATCTCTGAATAGAATCCAGTAGTAAATTGTGTGCCGAACTGCATAAGATTCTGAGCAAACGTTGTGAGATTTGAAGATGCGGCAGCAAAGCCATTATCTGCTCCCATACTGTTTGCAAGTGCGACCAGTTTCTTGGTAACATCCATAACGGTATCCATCTGACCACCATCGATACCTGATGCTGAACTTGAGAATTCAGAAAGGCTTGTTCCGAATTTCTTAAGAGATTCACCGAATCCGCCAATATCATTATTGCCTGTAAACCAACTGATAAGACCACCAGATGTAGGAACATCGTTTGCAAGCTGGGTCATCAGCTCTCCAGCTCTCTTAGCAGCTGCAACAGCATCTTCATTTATAGCATTATCACCGGATACAGAACTTGAGAAATCGCTCATGGCTTTACCAAAAGCTTTAATGCCTTCTCCAAAGCCAGACATATTCTTCCAACCTATGATTTTCTGAATAATACCGTCTGTTTCGGGAAGAGCATTGTTGAGTTTGGCAAGACCTTGAGCTACTTTAACCACACTCTCAAGATTTCCAGTATCAGTGATTCCCGATGTGGATTCGGCAAATGCTTTCATTGCATCACCAAGATTAGAAGCCCCTGTAGCAAACAATGATAAATCTTTTGAGCCTAACCAAGCCTGGAGTTTACCACCCGTAGCTGGAAGTGCATTATTAAGATCAGAAATACTCTGAGCTACTGCTACAACTTCCTGCATGTGTCCGGTGTCAGTTATACCCTGCGTTGCATTATAGAAAGATGTAAGCGCTGTGCCAAGTGAAGTAAGATTCGTACCAAGACTTGCCAATGAACTCTTCTTAGTAATTTTCTCAAATATACCATCAAAAATTCCAGAAGTAACAAACGAACCGATTGCGGCTGCCAATGTTCCGGCTGCCGTCGCACAATTCGGGTCAAGGTTAGAAAGCATACTGAAGAATCCAGCTCCATTTTGAGCAAAATCGGACAGATTAGAACCTATAGCTGGTAATCCAGAAGTAGCACCCGCTGCAAATCCTCCTACCAGAGAACCAACTGCATCTCCTACTTTAAACAGAACCGTTTTAAGATAATCTAATGCCGAGTCCACAGCACCACCTGTAAAATTGTTCACCAGACTGAGAACACCGCCAAGAGCCGTCATTAAAGTTGACAAGACGCCGACGAAAGCCACTAATCCTAGAGCTGCTGTTGCTGCGGATGCTGGGTTTACTCCAGTAGCCGTGGCTATAGCACAAGCTGCTGTAACTGCTCCGAGTACAGCTGATAAACCCAGCGCTACACTCAATACATTATCTGAGTTAGGAATGTTGGCAAGGATACCAAGGACTACTGCCATTGCTGCTACCACACCTACCATGATTGCAAGCGTCTTACCAGCTCCGGATACGTTTTTGCTTTGCCACTCGACAGCTGCAAATATACCCATTAACGCACTAAGTGATATAGTAGCCACTTTTAACTTACCACTATCGATCATGGACAGCGCTGCAACAGAAGCCGTTAAAGCTGCAATTATTATGGTCATGCTTAGTAATGGTGCTATCTTAATGTCTTTCATGCCGCCAGACAGTTTTGACAAAACGGTTACGACTCCGGCTAAGAATCCGATTGCGATAACACCTTTAGCGATGTCGCCACCGTCGATTCCGGCAATAACTTTCATCGCACCTGCGAGAATAAGAATACTTGCTGACATACCAAGCATCATAACTCCAAATTTAGCACTATTTTTATCACCGGATGATTTCGAAATTTTCATCAGGACTCCGTATAGTACTGTGATCATCCCAAGAGTAATGATTCCCTTAGCAATATCACTGTTATCTATTTTTGCAATCATTTTGATTGCCTGTGCGATGAGAATAAGACTTGCTGAAATTGCTAAAATCCCTGTTCCAGCTACTTGAGCGTTCTGTCCAGCTAATCGAGTAGAAAGCATAACTCCGGCAAGAACTACCATAATAGCAGCCACTCCGCCAAGTCCTTTACGAACCTCGTCCGGATTCATCTTGGCTATTTTTTTCATGGCTATAACAATCAAATACAAAGACGCTGCCATGGCAAGTATTGGCTTCCCACTTATACCTGAGCTAAACTTTGAAGAAGACCATTTCATAACGGAATCCATTAAAGTCAATATTCCTATAAGAACAATCAACGTATTAGTAGCACCGTCAATATCACCCTTCTCGTTTGCAAGTAGTCGTAACGCAACGCTCATGATTAACAGCGATTTAGCTATGCTGTTAAATACTTTTCCATTATCAGTAAGTGGTCCGCCAGAAATATCAGTCATTGCAGCACATGCCAAAGCCAAACCACCGGCAAGAACAGACAAAAGTATTGCATTATTGATAGATGTTCGTAAATCCATTCCATCCATTATTTTAAGAGCTATAGTAAGAATGAGAATTCCTTTAGCCATGGATTTCATTTCCTTACCAGCGCCAGATATATCAGAAAGTGCATTAACTAAACCTGCTACGCCTGTAAGCGCGGCTAGTAACCCGCCAATAGCAGCTAAACTAATGAAAGCTTTCTGTAAATCAGCCTCTGGAATCTGCGATAGTACAACAAGTGAAGCCGCAAGAATTCCAATTGATACCGCAAGATTTTTGACAGCTTGACTTCTCTTTACCCATGCATCAGCTTTAATGCTAGAAGCCCAGCTACTTAAAACTTTGTCAACACTATCCCCAAGATTTGAGAGGTCGGGCAACAATGAAGTTAATCGCTTTACGGAATTGATAAGTTTACCAACCTGCTTGGCTGCTAGAATAATCAGTCCACTACCAACAATAGCAACGATTGGACTCCAGTCAACATTAGAAAGTTTGTCTTTTACAATATCAGCAAACTCACTAATACCATCTTTCAGTTTTGATAGATTTGTAATGACAGTATCCCAGGATTCATCCTTAAGTTTATTGAGACCTTCTCCGAAAGTATTGAAATCACCTACGACAATAGAAAGTCCTTTATGAGCATAATCTTTGAATTTCTCAATTCCTTTACCGGCTGTATCAAAGATTTTGTCAGTATTAACAAAGTAATCGAACACATTATCTTTGAAGTCTTTTAAGACATCTCCGATATTATTCATATCAATCTTGTCAAGCTTTTTGCATCTATTAATAAAAGCGGTAAGTCTGGTAGAACCACCTTCAAAATATTCACCAAGTTTGTTAAGGCCTTTACCCCACTCTTCTTGGACTTTTTTTATTCCATTTTGAACTTTCTCAGACTCATACAGCTTTACAGTCCAGTCTTTGATAAAACTTGCTGCTTTCTTTAAGTTAGTTGATGTAAACTCAAGGGCAGACGTATAAAGTGCGTTGTTATGTATAGCATCTCTCAGTTTTACGATATTATCACCAAGATTTGCTGTGAATTCCAGAATGTCGATATCAGACATCTTAAGCAAATCGCACAATGTCCTAAAGCCAAAACGTACTACTCCTCCGGTGATAGTTCCGACAATATCCAATGCTGCAAACAACCCTTTGAAAGATCGCTGTAACTGATCGCTGGTCTTAGAACTATACATGAGATTGAATGACAAATCATGTATCTTTTGTATGATTCCATACAAATCATCGGATGTAAACTCCTTCGGAAAGATGTCTTTATATGCCGTTTTAACATCATGGGCTATACGAATAAGACCCTTCCATGCATACCCAATGGATTCGATGGCTAAATCCCTACCGCCTTTTTTAGTAATATCGCTCATCAAATCATCGACATTACTCTTGAGTTTATCAGTAGAACCAACAGCATCTTGCAGCGCTTTTACTGTATTTGGACCCACAATACCATCTATTGATAAACCTTTAGCTTCCTGAAATGCTTTAATAGCTGCAGTCGTCTCTGAACCAATAAGACCATCAGAACCGTATTTACTCAAATCGTATCCAAGCTGCTTAAGAGCTTCCTGAACGTTCTTTACATCGTCACCTGCGTCTTTAAAGTGAAGCAAACGATCAACGTTAAGACTTTCTTTGGATACTCCGCCAAGACTTTTCTTAAGTAAATCAGATGACACTGCACCTGCGCGAATAGCTTTCTCAAGTGAACCATATTTCTGAACAAGAGCATCCGCATCGCCACCGTTTTCATTGATAGCAGCTTTCACTCTATCCTGAAAAGCTGTCGTTTCAATACCGGCATCATTAATAGATTTAATAAATTTATCGTAATTCGAAGTAAGCGCATCGTAAAGCAAGTCATTACGCTTATTGGCAGAATTATTGATGATATCGCTTAAAGTATCAGATACAACTGTAAGTGATTCTTTCGCCTGATCAAAGTCACCGACAATGTATTCCCAACTCTGAGTCCATTCAGACTGCATAGCTTCTTTAAGAGTATCAAATAACTGTGTGAATGTTTTTACTTTGGTTGCAGCATCATTAGCAGTCTGACCCATTTTGATTATCGAAGCAATCTGTTCATCGGTGTACCCCATCGTCTTCAGCTGAGATTCATTGAGGTCACCGGTAAATTTGGATAAGGTTTCGGTAAGGATACTGGATGTAAGCCATCCTTTACTTAAAGTTTCTCGGAATGATCCTTCATCCTTAATCATCTGGTCGATGGCAACACCATGAACACGAGCAGTCTCTTTCAGTGCGTCCTGGAAGGCCTGACCACCCATACCTGCATTTACTACAGAGTTCCAGTCCTGAAGTTTAACAGTACCAGCTGCTAATGCCTGTGAAAGCTGATACATAGCAGTACTTGCCTGCTGAGAGTTTGAACCGGACACAGCTGCTAAATTGGCAATACCTTTAATTGCCTGAACTGATGTATCCAGATCAACACCAGCCGCCGTAAATGTACCAATATTACGGGTCATTTCAGTAAAATTATAAATAGTCATATCGGCATAATGGTTTAATTCATCAAGTGCCGAGTTGACCTGATCCAATGTAGTACCTTTACTTTCAGTATTTGCAAGGATCGTCTGGACTGCATTGATCTGAGTTTCATACTCTTGAAATCCTGATTTTACAGGGTCAATTGTTAATGCTGATATTAATGTTTTACCGGTAGCAATCGCAGAATTCGTAATATTCTGTAAGGCTGTCATCCCGATGATTCCCATGGTTGAGAATCTATTGGATATGTTTTCGACGCTTGCTGCTAAATTTCCTATTGAGAAATTCTTAGCAACGTTTTCTAAATTTGAGAGACTTTTAGCTGATTTATCAAGATTCAGTTCCTTCTTGAGGTTTCCCAGAGATAATAAGCTTTTCTTAACTCCCCGTTCAAACTGTTCATTTCGGAATTGCATCTCGACAACTCGTTCGTCAATACTACTCACAGTGCGGTTACCTCCTTCCATATTCCATCAGCCATAGCATCAAATATCGGTCGTAAAGCAGGATTGATATAATCCCTACCCTGGACATAGCCACCGTTTTTCGTGCCATGACCGTATTGCAGAATTATGGCGATATTCACACCTTTATTAATGTTTGAATTTGTCCAGTAAATAGAAATACCTCCTTTGGAACGCTCTATATAGTAGTTCCAAGAGGAGGCGGTTTTTCCTGAATCAACAGGAGTCGCTGAAGCAAGAGCCTGAACGCCCTGCTGGCAATATTTTTCAACGACTTTCATATATTCAGCTTTGGACGCTTTTTTAAGAAACTTTTCTGTGTGTTTAAAGTCTCCGGTTTGCTTAAACGTAATCATTTTGAAATTTCCTTATCACTGACGAGCAATGTACTCAGCACATACAAAGCCGTAATATTTACTTGCAATGCGCACATAATACCAGTTTTCACTTTCGTCATCTTTGATAATATCGCATACGTCTACCAAATCATTACGGTTAAGTACTGGATATTTCTTGATTTTTGGGTTATCAGTGCCAGCCCATGACCGAACATTCAAATATCTCTTAGCAGTGACTCTACCAACAAACTTGCGAACTTTGGAAAGCTTCTTGGCTGTTTCGGTCGATGCTGTATCAGAAGTTGTTCCATAATCAACCCAAACATATCCGTCGATATCTTTGCAATTTCTGGAGTAAACTTTGTCGCAGACCATACCGCCATTCGCAATTACGACGTTCGGATCTGTTTTAGATGTATTACCCTCATTTGTAAAGATCTGGGTTGACGTTACTTTTGTCACTCTACCTACATGAGATCCATTTCTAAAGATTACTAAAGCTCCGAGTTTAGGCGATGTATGCCAAGTACCATTGGATTTCGCATGTTTTGTAATAGATCGGCAATTGTAGAATCCACCGCCCATATGTGCCAGTGCTTTCTTAAGACCAAATACATTTACATCAATCCAGAACTGGTATACCGCACACCAAGCCTGTCCCTGACATCCTGGCTGACCTAATGCGTTAATGTCTCTAGCATATTTTGTGTAGTTCGCAGAACCTGCATTGCCAGTCTTACTATCCAGCATTGCTTCGGAACGTTTCTCCATATAACCTGTCTGAGCAGCCATGAGTTCGGCACATTTTTCCCATAAGGATTTACCTTTAACTAACGGTTTCAATGTTGCGTTGGTTGATTTATAATCAGTATAAAAAACATCCATGTCCACATGACCATTGATACCATCAACTTTTCCTTTACTAGAGCACTGCCAGCCAATTCCGACAGATGGCTTTAATCTTTCCTGGACGGAACCATTGTCATTCGCAGGATATCTCGCAATCCAATAGTCATAATTAAGAGTCTTTGTATCAAGAACATTATTGTACCAGTCCAGGTTGCAATAAAGTCCAGGTCGGTAACCAGCTTTGACAATTCTATTTAAAAAAGCCTTTGCAATATTTGAGATTGCATTCTTACCAAGTTTTCTCTGTTCAGACCATTCCAAATCATAGAATACTGGGAAGTCGAGATGCCTCTTATTCAGTACAGCAAGTACTGCTTCCGCTTCTTTCTCAGCCTCTGTTACCGTCTTGGCATAACTGTATTTATACACTCCAACTAAAACTTTATTATCAATACATCCTTTATAATTGTGCTCAAAAGAAGTATCAATACCAGTCTTCTGATGAATTCGTAAAATGGCAACTTCGACAGTTTTAGCGACTTTGCTCCAGTCCGGTTCACCCTGATAACTAGATACGTCAATTCCTAAAAGTTTCATTCAAGTATCACCCTTTCGAATTAAATTTCTTACGGTTTGCTTCATTGATTGCCCTATTACGAGCATATATATCTTTCTTACTCATCTTCTTTTTAGGAGAATTTTTAATATTGCAGACTCTAATAAGAGTGAGTAATCTATTCAAATGCCATTTTTCGCATTCGAACGGTATATTCAAAGCAATCATCCAATAATAAATTTCTTCAGAAGTTACTATCTTTTTGGATGATGTTTTCTTATCATTACCGCTTTTGAATGTCGTGGCAGTCATTTCATTGTTTATATAGTTTTCAATATTTGTAATGTCCTTGTCTGAAAGAGCCTCATAATATGCAGGATCTACATCTCCGTTAAGAGTCATGCACCTGACATAATCTCTCATCTCACTGGGAGTTTTATTTGATGTTGAGAATGGCTTATGCCACTTAGATTCCCATTTTGAAATAGAGATGAGAGAATGCTCTAATTTAAGAACTATAGGCTTTAAATAAATGAACTCATTCGTCCTTTCGTTGAATAATTCAACTTGATTAATATTTATGGAGAGCATTCTCAGACCTCCCTGTTGTGACTTATACGCCAGCTACAATTTGATCAGTTGCAACGTCAGCAGAAGCTTTTCTCACGCTTTCCGGCATGATTTCATTCGTAAATTTGATTGCAAAATCTGTATCACGCATAATCTTCATATACAGTTTCTCGTATGCTCCTGTCTGTGAAAACGCTTCAGAAATCTCTTTGGATTTCATAAATCTTCTGCCATCCGGAGATTTCTCGCCATACGACTTAAGAATGAGGTCTTTGAATACAGCAAGAATTTTCTGCTTATCTTTCTCATCAATAATTTTTCTAAGCATTTTCTCCAGACCACCCGGATAGCTTGCTTCCATCTCCATAATCTCCGGTTCGCTTAAACTGAATCGAAGTGTTTCTTTTCTTTCATTGCCATCAAAATCTGTGTAATCGATAGTTGTAATAAACATAATGTGTACTCCTTTCCATATAAAAAGGAGCTCTATATTTCAAGAGCTCCAATATCATTCGTAATGTTATTCAGTTGCGCTGGTTTTTGGAAACATATCAATTACCTCTTTAAGGCTCGGAAGAGTAGGTTCATTGGATTCGTCCCCATACAGTTTCTTTTCAAGCTCAGCGAGCTTAGCTTTGTCAGCTTTAATAGAATTGATTGTGATTCTTGCAGACGGTTTATAGTCGCCGGTGTTGACTGGAGTCGTTGCTGCTTCCCATGACATTATGATAGCATCTGGACTATCATTCACTGTCTCATACGCTGTTTCGCTCGGAGAGACAGTTGCATTGTATACAAGATGCAGTTTATAGCCTTTATCGGAATCCGTATCACTTCCGATTTTTGTACGATATGCAAGACCGAACGGCACTCTTTTCTGCTGTCCGATGTACACACCCGGACTAACTTCAACAGATCCATCGCAAGCAGCAAACTCATCTGGATACATGTAAGCTTCGATGGTCAGACCAAAATCTTCGTCTGCTCGAAGAGAAGCATATTTAATGTTATCTGCATACAGTACTGTTTCCTCTGCACCAGATGGACTCTCTGTAACGCTAGACAAACCATTCCACGCAACTCCATTGTCATATGTTCCAGAACCATCTGTTTTCTGTGTGTAAAGTACACCACGATCTACGCCGAGCTCATATTCACGTGAGCCAGTTTTATCCCAAACAATTGCAGACATATATTTTCCTCCTAATGTTTAATAATAAATGTGATAAATGTAATGATTCAGATTATCGGCTGTATAAGGCCTGTCGAACCGGCATCCCGGTAACATGGCTATTTTGTCGATAACATCTGAATCTGGATCTTTACAAATAAATACAAGTTCGTATAGTCTGGAAAAGCGATACGGAATATTATCAGCATATTCTGTATTACCACCCTCCAAACGATATCTAATACAGGGATAAGTCATTTTAAGATTATCGGGAGGCTGGAAATATACATTGCTCGATCCAAGAATCTCTTTGAGTTTGTTCCCTAGATCAATTCTCTTGGACATTGTATTTACCTCCTAACGTTAAAATAATTCGGGGTCTCTGGATTTCGACATTCGTTACTTTCCAAGGGACCCCTTTATACATCACGTATTTAATGGCAAAGACATTCTCATTTGCATAACTGTCGGCGACGATACTTATGTTGTTACTTAACACAACATCATCATTCAGACCTTCAGAAGACTGATACCTCTTTTGATTTCTGATAACATCTCCTTTGTATAGACGTTCTGTAAGTATTTCACCATACACGTCCGGTGCGGTTTCCTCATTTCTTAGGAATCCGACTTTTCCATAAAACTTTGCCATTTTGAATTTCTCCTTCTAATCAGCCAACATGATCCTGAGTACCTTCGTCAGATCCAGCGGCAGAAGCAGCTGTGACATCTTCTTCCAGAGCGATTGCAGAGTATACCCTTGTAAGGGCACCAGACAGTCTTGTCTCGATCAGGTATTTCTCCTGGTTGAAATCAATATCAAACTGATTAAATCTTGTGATTTCTCCACCCTTTGTAGAACCCACATGATAATCATCAAGGTTTACGAACAGACCAAGCAGTTTCTTTGTTTTATTTCCAGTCTTAGTTGTACGTGTAAGACCTTCGAACTGTTCTGCAGTATGAATGGCAGATACATTAAGAGCTGCAGTAAGATCTGTTATAGAGCTGTAAATACGACGACCATTAAGATCTCTTGCCAGAAGCATCTGATTCAGAAGATGCGGTGTACAGTAGAATTCCAGAGAACCGGAACCTTTATACTGTTCTCTTGAAAACAGAGAAGCGTTTACGATTGCTTCAGCGAAGACATAGTTTTCGCCAAAGTTTGCGCTGGTGTTTGTGCCCTGCAGTTCTTTCTTAGCAGCTGCAATATCAATGTCGGTATGAATGGTATACAGGTCATCATCATTCCAGATAGATCTGATATGTGTCTCCTCAATCTTTTCTTCATCACCTTCAGCACGACCGTCACCAACCATGATAGCCATGGCGATTTCTTCATTAAGATTCATTTTCATGATGCCATACTGATACTCAACAACATCGAAATCTGTGATATCGATAATATCATCTCTGTGAAGAGAATCTTTACGATATACCGTCTGCGGATCTGTTGTTCTGGTAAGCAGAGAAATGTTTGGAGCATCTTTCTTCTTTTTACCCTTTACATAACCTGATGCTCTGAGTTTCTTGTTACGCACATCAGCCTGACGAGTACGGATCCTAGAGATTGGAGATTTATGAACCTTATTCATTACATTTCCAACCCAGCCCTGATCTCTTGTGAGGAGCTCCGGTGCACCAGGTTTTGTAAGCTGATAATCTGGGAACAGTGATTCAATACTATCGATACCGTGTGACAGTTCAGTATCGTGATCGGCTTCATAAATACGAATCGCATTCTGCAGGCTACCTACGTTGCTGGTCTTAGCCATAGCAATAATGGATTCCTGATCAGAATGAGTCAGTGTGTTCTCGTTACTATGAGTTTCTTTATCAAACACATTATGTTTCATTTCTTCTCCTCCTTCGGAATTGTGTTCTATTTTTTCATCGGTTGCAAGAGCCTCACCAAGTAAATAAGAAACGACTTTTTTCTGTTTCTCATTTAAAGTTTCGAGGATATCTCCAACCGTTTCGTCGTCAGATTTCTCAGAGTCATCTGATTTCTTTTCGGATTCTTCTTTTTTAGATTCTGCCGGTGATTCATCGGCATGACACAGGCTGAACTCTTCGCCGGTATAAATGATTCCTTCATCGGCATCGGCATGTTCAAGTCCAATCTGACTGATGGATGCTCCAGGATTAGCCGGTGCATAAACAAGACTTACTTCACGAATAACGCCATGTGATACGTTTTTAGCAGTATCCTGAACAAGACCGTTTGCATGAATAGATAACGATGTGATATCGCCATGCTCAACAAGTGCTTTAGCTTTCCGAGCATTATCGCTATCATTAAACGAGCAATATGCCATTACACCGTCATCTGTATACTCAAGATCTGCATGACCAAGTACATTATCTGGGACATCGTGTCTATGATTCCAAATGAGCGGAACTCTTCGACCGTCGTCATCTTTAAACGCACCCGTCATGATGGTCCTGCCATCGGTACATTTCATGTTGGCTTTTGTCGCCCATCCAGCAAAGTCATACTTCTTCTTTGCCATTTTGATTTTCCTCCTTTAGTTGTGTTTGTTCAGAACGGTCCGCTGTAGGTTTACTTAAGTTAGCATTCCTTAACTCATCAGCCTTAGGATCATCAGACGGTTTCATTCCGATAACCTGACGCATTTCATTTTTCGTCATGATTTCATTTCTTGTGAACTTGTCTGCTATCTCAGCAATGCTATTTACGGGAACTAACCTGAAAGGATCTCTAAAGAATTGAATAGAATGATTGCGTGACCTAGCGGTTTTCGTTAAGAACTTTCGTTTCATTTCATCAACCATAGCCGATACAATCGGTTCAATTGAACGGTTGTAGTAATTCAGCATGGTCTTCTCATCAGCTGTACCATCCAGAATTGACTGAGTAATACCAAGCTGGCTGTATAATAAATTTGTAAGATACTCGATTTGAGACATTAGGTTATTATCCACTGATCGATTGAGCTGAGTAACTTTTTCAGCAGCGTCAATGTAAGCAACACCATATTTGGAGCCAGCCAACTGCATCTCAAGCTCTTTCTTGCGTTCTTTGGCTTGAGCACGCTTAAGATCAGATTTAACAGTGTATGGTAACTGAACAATCAAATCGAGCTTTCCGGAACCAGACTGCTCATCAATGGCATCCAGTAGATTCAGCTTTCGAATCAGCCGCTGCATTGTAGAGTTCGGTTCGTTCATAACTGCAAACAATGGATTTTCAATAATTGCAACCGTTGATTTCGGAACTTTAATGTCTTCTTGATAACCCTTCTGAGCGTTGTAAACTCTGACGAGAACATGCCTTGGGTACCATTCCAAAATCTTTCCAGTTCTCATAGATAAAATTCCATAAGAATCAGTAAGGTCTACATCATCATCGGTTTCAATGGGAACAAGAGCTACGCATCCCTCATCCATCATTGACATGACTGCATCTTGAATAAATGAACGTCCAGTCTGATCAATATTTGCTTCCAAACTTAAGCAGGTGTTCAATCCATCGTTAACGTCATCTTTGTATCGATTTTTATCGTCGAGTAATACGTGCCGAATATTAAGTGCTGCGACATCCAATGCAATTCGGTTATATACCGATGTAACAATGGATCGTTCATTACCTCGACTAAATCGAACTCGGTCTGGTCTAAACGAGTATCCTGGTCCAGTATTGTATTGGTACTGTGTCGGATCTCGATTAAACACATTCCAAGCTTTTTTAACTGCGTTAATTAAGCCCATTTTGTTCCTCCTTTTGATAAAAAAAGAGACCATGCATCAAGCATGATCCCTGTCTTTTGTTTAGTTAATTATTCATAAAATTCGCTGACTTCTATTTACTTTCTACTACTTCTTATACTATAATAAATGTATTATAATATAACATAGGAGGTTAGTTGCATGAAAAAATTACCAAAGATAAATCCAACTTTTCTATCGCCTTTAAACAAAACCGTCGGCAAAGGTAGTAGAGTTATTATAAATAGCTGTGAACAAATATCACCGCATGTAAAAGCAATAACTCTGTTTGTTGTAGATGAGGTAAGCAAAAAAGCAGATTATGCGCCTGATATAACTGCAATAAAATCAAAGACAGCAGCTCCTATGTCATCCATTGCCAAACTGTTAAAGGTAAGTTCGTCCTATGCATACAAAATCAGCAAAAAATAGATGTTATAAGCCGATACCAATGCGTGTCGGCTTAATTTATTTAAGCTATAAAATATAACATTAACAATGATACTATAACTATTGATCCCAGAACAATTCCAGTTACAATATCACTTTTACTTTCATTCTTCTTATTCTCTCTCTCAGTAATTTCATGCTCAGTAGCTACTGCTCTCTTTGTCTCTTCTTTATCTTTCTGAACTTCTTTCCAGGCATGACTCTTGATTCGCTGCATGGTCACCTGGTCGCTTTCCTCAACCAGTTCTTTTGAACCACAATACGGACAAACCTTTACATTCCGGGTTTCGTCAACATCCATAATTCCACCGCAATGTCGGCATTCCAATCGCTTGGACAACACAGGCTTTTCTTTTTGCGGTACTGGATGACCACAAACATGACAGAATTTTGCACTATTGAATAATTCGGCTCCACATTTTTCGCATTTCATAACATTCACATCCCTCAATAAGATGTAAACATTATAGCATACTTAAATTTATATTGACACCCCCATATAGACATACTACAATGTACTTGGACGTAATTAATAGTAGAAAGGGGTGACAATATGCGTCAATATATGCGAAGAACCACTGATGGTTTCATGCTTAGTATAGTTGTCGATAGTTGTTCATGGCTTATAAGTCATGGAACGATAAAAGACAACCATTTTGTTGTGACTACACATAATCATGAATTATTGTCTGTAGATTTGGAAGAATTACTTGAATTAGTCAAAACTGCGATTGCTAGACCTTCTATAGCATAATTTCATTAATCCATTCTTTATTTCATTTCTTATAATTATTAGCTAGCCCATTGCTTCTTAGGGCTTTTTCCTCATGCTTATATTTGCTCACTCAAATGCATCAATGTTTAATTTGTATGCAACATAGGCATCCATCATCGCTGCCACGGCATCAATCTTCTGATCGTACCTTTTTTTCGACAATTTCCGATTACCGTTTGTGTCTTCTATAATGATACAATTTCCCATTGCGAACTTCATCAGCTCTTCATCGAAATAAAGTATTCGCTCTTCTGCCAGCTTCTTTAATTCGCCAAGTGGTACTGATTCTGTTCGGGCTCCCTGAATTACTTTCTCTATACCAAAAGATCCATTCTCCGTCCCCCATCGTTCAACGAACTCTTTTGCATTATACGGGTCATACCCAAAACATTCGACATCATACTCATGATCGGCAATAAATGCATCTAAATCATCATATACTTCCATCATATTAAGTACAGTTCCCGGCATTACTTTCAAAGAATTTTCCTGTATGAACATGTCATATTTGACTCTCATAGCTGCTGGTAATTTTCTGAGAGTAACCTCCGAAATATAGTTTCGAGTCTTAACCCCAAACTTACCGCCACCAAGAGGAAATAAAAATGTGAAAGCACAGAAGTCATCACCCTGAGATAAATCCGCTCCCAATGAGCAAGGCATCTGCCAATAGCTTCGCTTCTTATGGAGTAAAGTTTCTTCGTATGTGAAGAAATAGGTCTGCCCTTCCATTGGGATACCAAATCTCTTTGCAAGGATATCATTCCGGTTGGATGGCGAGTTCTCAGCTTTCTCAACTGCCTGCTGGTAAACCTCATATGTAACTGTCTTATCAATGTTTGGATTGGCTTTTAGCCACATCTCAGGTTTACCGACTTCGTCAATGCTATCCAGTTTATACCACCAGATAGATGTGTGAGGGTCGATGTAATCGCCTTTTAGGATTTTCATCAAATCCATTTTGACGGTATCACCTGAACCATTACGAACGGTTCCCTCTGAACTTGTTGCAATAATCAGATAATCATCGTTCTTAGAAGCACCTTGCTCGATTGCTTCGATTGGATTCTCTCGGACATCAGCTGACAACCATTCATCGACTGTGGCTATCTTACACCTTAATCCCTGGAGTTTATCAATCGTCATTGGGCGAATCTCAAGATATGAACCAGTGATAAAATTTTGAATACCTACTTTTGTAGACGCAAGCTTTTGACGGTTTGCTTTAGAGCCGGTTGTGTTCTGCAGAGAACCTTCTGTCATATATTGGAATAACGGGCCTTTAGATCGGATGATAGCAGTTTTAAAAGGAGTCATAACCTCTTCTGCTTGCTTCATAGTAAAGGCTGTTGTGATTTGATGAGTTGTTGACGGATCAACCGTAAGATAATATGCCTGAATACAGGTATCATATAAAGATTTAGCAGCACCTCGTCCAACGATAAGATACTGCTTAGTGATAAGACGCTTCTTGATTCGCTTTTTTACGTATTTGCCGCCATGCCCTGTCGGGTGCGGTCGATATACCGTTCTCTCTTTGAAATAATACCAACAGAATACCTGTTCACCCCATAGTTTAAAACTATCCAGCAAATGTAGGTCGGACCCATCCGTTAGAGTTAACTCATTCTCACAGAACTTAACCCATCCTTCAACTGGATCAGGATCATAGTACATAGCTGGATTTGCTATAAGATCATCAATTCGATGCATTTCCATCTCTATCTCTTTACAGATAGGGATATCGCCTCGAATAACGGCCTCTCTAAACCGGCCGTAATACTTCGGGACAGCCTTGTTAGAAAGTGCCATTGTTAGTTACCTCTTATTTATCTTTTTGTCCTTTCTTAGGATTCACAACTTCTTTGCCTGCAATTTTATTGGTAAGCTCACCAGCCAAATACGTAGCAAGCTGACCACCAATATTTTTGCCAGCCTTCTCCAGTGATGACGTTGTTACACCAGTCATGGATTTCAGAAATTTTCTACCTGCGCTAACTTTCGCTGGGTGAAGTTCACTGTATTTGCTCTTGTATTTAATCTCTAAATCCATACGGTCAATTCGCTTTTTCAATTCATCATCGGTTAATTTACTGATTTCTTTCGACGTCGGTGTCTTTGAAGCTTTTTTTGCTACTGTTTTTTCTTTATGCTTTGAAAGAAAATTTGAAATCTTTGTAGAATGTTGTTTACCAGACTTAATAAGACTACCATCGCGATTCTGATGACGGTGAATACCCCATTTCTGTCCTTTAACTCCATGGTGATAAAGCTCATCATCTCTAGTAATCATAAATTCAGTATCACCCATTTTGATCGGCCTCCTTCCCAGGATCAACCTGCATGTTTAAACGAGATTCAAGTTCTGTGGCTGACGCTTTCATGGCTTCAACCACAAAAGAGCTCGTAGGCGGATCAAAGCCCAATCTGGTTTTTATGTAAATGTACTGTTTTGATCCTTCAAGTAGCTTGGAATTACCGAGGAACTCATCCCAGGTATCTGCAACGCTTGAAACAACAAAACCATCTTTCGGGCCAACACCAAGCTGAACTAAAGTCATTATTGCTGAATTGATGTGAATGAGAATGTCATTGTTATAGACTTCTTCATCCGGGTCCATATCAAGCATACTTCTTATTGTTTTAAGGATACTTGTTTCCATTATTACCTCCTTCTCCACGGGCAAGTATCATACGGAGTCCTTTCCGGAGGTACTATTAATAGCAAACTCTCGTCACCGTAATGAATTGCATTGTGGGTATTCAAAGATGTACAAATCAAATACTCTGGATCTAATAGAAATTCACTACTGTGATAAATATCATCGAGTGTTATTGGATTCATATGATGAACAATTAAAGTACCTTGAATCTCTCGATCAAGAATTCCTAAATCGCATCCGGAATCTCTGATAATTATGTCATTCCTAATAGATTTCCATAAATCAGATTTGAGAAATTTGTTACGGATATAACTATTCGAACCAAAAGTCTCATCTCCAACTACTCCGCATAATTTTAAGTATCGATAACGTTCTTCGAATGTCGGTAACTTGATTAGCTCACTATATGTCTTAATCATAGAATTCCTCATCATCAGATTGTCCTTGATACGTGCTAAGAGCCCTGGCCGCATCAGCGTACAGGTCCCCAGTCTGTTTCGTGGAATGTATTTGATCCGTCTTAGCTGTAATTAATTCTTTCTGTCTCTCCAAAATTTCTTTTTCAATTTTCTCTTTGGAGGAACCTAATTTAAGAAAATGAACAATAACCTGTGAAGATGCTGTTCCATCCATTAACTGTTCTTTTGCCCTTTGCATAGCTAAATGGATACACTGATTTTCTTCTGCTTCCGGAGTTAATGCCGGGCGAATTTTTCTTGTAAGATCTGTTTCACTTTCTTTCTTTTTAGCCACAGTTACAACCTCCTTCGCATGGGTTTGTTATAACTTTTAAAAGGATTTATAGGACTTTGTCTACACTTTTTCATCAAACCAGAACAAAAATACAGAAGAAAAAAATCAAAATTTACCACGGCGGTTATATTACGAAATTAGAAAGGAGTCCCACTTTCCTAAAAATCCTATAAACCCTTTTAAAAGGTATAACCGAAATATCATTTGCTTTTCAAAAAATTCCGCCGGAGAAAAAATAAAGACCGGCGCGATGAGGGAGGGGGTGCTGTTTTAGCGAGACCCCCCTATACC
>ERZ1034768.161-NODE-161-length-25121-cov-5.718902_pt1 | contig 25121 bp, 16 predicted proteins | sample MGYA00520691_ERZ1034768 | MGnify/ENA primary metagenome ERZ1034768 (study PRJEB33766, sample SAMN09781704) | gut metagenome | biome: gut microbiome | host: Homo sapiens | place: Madagascar | study: EMG produced TPA metagenomics assembly of the PRJNA485056 data set...
CTGTGGAATATCCCGGCGCTATCACAAACACCCTGTCTCAATATGGATTAAAAAATGATTCGACTTACTATGTCCGTGGCACTGGAACGACAAAAAACGGCTACGAACTAGATTCTGGATATTATGAAATTCACGTCAAATTTTCTGATATCTCAAATAGTTATGCTTTGGAGGCGGTAAACAACGCTGAAAAAGGTTGTATTGAAATTTCGTCTCACTTTATTTCCATTGAAGGCATTCCGAGCGGAGATTATTCATTCGAAACAGATGAATCGGGTATGACATCTATTGATTTGTCAAGCGGCGCAAATGTTATGTACAGTTTGTCTAGCGATAAGCGCCCGTATGACTTTGTTTTGAAATATGTCGTGAAACCAGTGCTTCACAAGACACTCTCAAAAATTATTTTTGAAGATGATGTATATGGAGATCTAACGATAAACGTGCGCGACTATGGAGATGGCGAAAAACTTCATGCAACGTTTAATCTTCATATTGGAGAAAATTTCAATTATATAATCAGAAGCAATTATATTGACACTGGAAATTACGATTATCTTTACATCTGTCTTTCTCGAAAAGATGGATATTACAATTTGACTATTAAAGCCATGGATACGGCAGCGAGAGAGGCGGTGAGATAATGTTTTTGGGATTAGATTTTTTAAATGGAGATAATTCTCTTGGTTTTACAAATCTCAACGACAAACTAGAAGGATTCTCTATTTCAAACTCAAAATTTGATAAGATTTATCTCACAACGGACACACAGAATACATCAAGTTCAGATTTTACCTCGAATGTTGACACAGTAGTCTTAACAACCTTTGATGATAAAACTCTCGAAGCTGGTAATATTGGCTCTTTCGGCAAGCGCTTGCGGTCTATGCAGTTAAAGCGTCGTGAAAACGGAAGAAACGAATGGACTACGCTTGCAGGATATACAATTACTGATACGGACAATTTGAATTTTTCATTTGCGGATTATTTTGCGCGTGGGCGAAATACTGAATATGAATACTGTATCACTTACGTTCTTGATGATGGTACGGAACTGCCATATATTACAGCCTCCACTACAAGCCGATTTGATGGAGCTGTGATTTCAGATTCTACTACCTCTTATCATGTTTTACTTGATCCAAAGATTACAAACACAACAAGAAATCGAGAGTCGAAAATTGTCACCACTTTGAATGGTAAATATCCTTATATCTTCTGGGGAAGCGAATCCAATTATGATTCGAGCAATTTCTCTGGAACGATTATCAAAAATGACGGTTGCGACAGCTGGGATTTTGATGGATCTTATCGCTACAGAGAGGATATGATAAATTGGCTCACAAACGGCGCCGCAAAAATCTTGAAGATGTCTGATGGTAGAGAGTGGATGATGGCCGTTGATGGAAATGTTGACGTAGATAATTCAGAACATCTTGATAAAGTCTCTATCAGTTTTAACTTCACGCAAATTGGCGATTTTGATAGCTCAGACGATTTAAGCAATAATGGTCTGACCGCATTTGACGAAAGCAAATATAGTGTGTTCTATTCTATTAGTCTTGTTCTTGAAAACGCAACCAGTTCAAATCGGCGTGTTGCAGTTAAGAGTGGTGCGGAGTATCGTACAGTGCTCTCCCCTGCCGCTGGATATGATTTGGGCGATGTAAATATTGTTATGAATGGTACTTCTATTACAGATCTTGTTTTTAACAGAAAGACTGGAGAAGTTACTATTCCAGCTGCAACAAGTAATATTACAATTTCTGTGGTCGCAGCACGAATTAAGGCCGCTCAAATCGAACTTGATTGTACGACTTTGAACCTAAAGAAAGATAATAGAAAACAATTGCATTTAAAGTATTTGCCTGAAAACGCAAAAGTTGGAACCATCTCATGGACGTCTACAAATGAAAATGTAGCAAAAGTCATCGATGGCGCGGTACAAGCTGTTGGTCATGGTAGTACAACTATTACGGCGGAACTTGACGGCTTAAAGAAAAAGTGCGTTGTAAATGTCGTGTCTTTGGCAGATGGTATTCGGCTAGATAACTTTAAAGAAGGCGCTTCTATTATTGAACAAGAAAACGGAAATGACACTTATTTTATCGTAGCAAAACATGACTATGAGCCAGAATTAAATGGAAACGGCCTAACATTGCTCGTGCGCAAAAACAATTACGAAAAACGTAGATGGAACAGTACAAGTGCCAACACATACAGCGGTTGCGAATTGGACACATGGTTTAATAATAACTATTATCAACTACTAAGCAGCGACTTGAAAAATGCAATTAGAAGAACTAGAATACCGTATACTTCGGGCGGTTCGAACTCAACACAATCTGTATTAGCAAGAAGTATTTTTGCATTATCCGCAACTGAACTTGGAATAAAAAGTGATTTCACCTACGAAGAAGGAAGTGTACTGCCAACAAATAATCTATTGTTATCCACCGGTAGTTATGACAACGTTGCCCAATGGACAAGAAGCCCTGCCGCAAAGTCAAAAACAAATTCTTCAAGAACCACAAAAGCGGTAGCCGTTGTCTTCAACAATCAATCAAATGTATACGAAGCAAGAGACGTTGCGTGTACTATTGCCGAAGATAAAGTTTCTTCGTGTGCAATTTACGCTCGTCCAGCTTTTGCAGTGCGCGGAAGCGTCATGGTGGCTCTTTCTTATGGTGTAGAAGTGACTTCGATTGCTGTTCCAGACGCACAAAAGAATTTAACGATGTTCCTCGGAAACACATATCAGTTAACACCAACTTATGCACCGCTTGATGCTACATATCCCGTAACGTCTTATGCAAGCAGTAATCCTTTTGTTGCATCAGTTGACAAGAATGGACTTATTGAAGCAAAGGCTGTTGGTGAATCATCTATTACAATTTCGATTGACAATATAACGCTGATATGCTCGGTAACTGTAAAAAATCATTAAATAAGGAGGTGTTTTTATGCACTACGTTGCAACCATTCAAGAGTTGCGGATGTTAAAAACTAGAACAAAACACCTCTATTGTAGACTTGAACTTCTTGATAAGAATTTTAACGTCTTAGACAGTTTAGAAGGATTTGCGCAAGACGGATCTATTTCAATTGATGCGGATGCGGATATAAGACACACCTTTTCTTCTACTATTTATCTCAAGAAAAATGAAGCTATTAGCAAGTATTCTACCGAAGATTGGGTAGATAAGCTTGTTCATGTTTATATTGGAATAAAACCTGCCGGCGGTTCAACATATTGGTATTCTAAAGGTGTATACGCATTTAATACAAACGGGTTTACATACAACGCAACCGATCATAATATTTCTATTTCATGTGTTGATTTGGTTGCTTTATTAGATGGCAGTTTAAGCGGAACGCTGACAGGAACAAAAACAACAATACAAATCGGTTTAAAAATTAAGCAAGCCATTATTGATACTTTTAAACTTGCCATTTCGTATGGATTTATAGGTCATATTGACTATATGGTCGATTACTGGAATCGTACAATCCCGTATGACATTGATTTTGATACAGCATCGTCCATTTGGTCCATTTTAACGCAGTTGCGAGACTTATACTATCCATTCGAGATGTATTTTGACGATACAACTTTTGTGTGTCAAGAGATTCCATCTGGATTTGATGATCCGGTAGTTATGGAGAATGATGACTTTCAAGATTTGGTAATCTCAGAAAATAACAGTGTCGATTATAGTGAAATCAAAAATTGTATAGAATTATTTGGTGCATCTATTGATTACGACACTTATGCTGAAAATACAACACATACTGTACAAATAGACGAATCGGAAATCGCTAAAATGCCAGAGTACATTGAAGCAAAAAAAGAATACGAAAACAAAATCACTTCAATAAAAGATACTGGTTATGGTGCATATGGGAACATTGACAATATCAATAGACCAAGAATTTTATGGACCGCTGATATCATGGAAAAATATGCGTCATTTATCGAAGAAAATCCTTATATTAAGGAGGGAGATTATTCTACTGTTTGTGGTGCAGATGACCCATGGGGAGACACCGAAGAAACAACAGTTCAAATTGCGTATACTCCACTACTCATTTCTGAAGAGAAATTGATCCCACTTGTAAGCGAAGATGTTGTTTCTTATATTGATAAAATTGTATCTACCGCAAGAACCAACTGTAATAATGTCATGTCAAATTTGCCTAATGAGATTTTAAGACTAGATAAAATAGGTCAAAAGGAATCGATTTATGGCGAAGAACTGATTGTAAAAAACATGATTGCAGCTGTTGAAGGCGGTTCTATAAAAGTCGAAAACAACTCTTCAATGCGTCTTTCTGCTGTTGATGTGTGTGCGATATCTGGTTGGTCTGAAGAAGAACTAATCAGTAAATTCGGGGTATCCAGCCAGCTTGTTGGTCATTCAATGCATGATGTCCAAAGCGAGGTATGGGATGCAAAGAATAAGCTACAAGCCGTATATGATAATATCGTTGAAAAAAATAGCAGTACTTTAAAAACAAGCAACGTTGTTTTAAATGTTACAAATCTTGATATGGGAAACGATTGTAATATTGCACTTACAACTCCATTCGATGGTTTTTGCAAGACCATAAATATTAAAATTGACAACACAGTGACAGAAGTAGACGGAGAAAGCACCACCAAGAATGTTTATTCACATGGGCCATTTACTTTGTACGCTTCTGACGTTGATGAAGATGGAACCGATGTACCGGTTGACGGAACAAAGCTTGCTGCAGACACAATGATTGTTATTAAATACTCAAAAAGCATGAATGCTTTATATTATCGTGGAGAACAACAAACCCATGCAATGGTTATGCTTGTTGACAAGCAACCAACAGAGGATGAACTCAAAAAGTACAAAAGAGATGAGGCTTGTAACAATATAAAATTTATCAGCCTGGAAGAAAATACCGGCTTTATTACTGAGGCGAATCCACGTTTTACAATCGAAAAAATCGGACGCAGAAACAAGGTTTGTTCCGGCTCTGAGTATGAAGTGTATTACACTGATGAATCTGCAATGCAATGCGCTGAATATGAATTATGGAAGTCCTGCCGGTTAACCGATAGCGTAAATGTAGAATGTTTATTGATTCCGTGGCTTGAAGTTAATCAAAAAATATCTTACGTGCCGAAATACATTGATACACATGGAGAAGCCTTGGAATTCATCATAAAGAAAATAGATATTTCTATTGGAGAAGGAACTATGACTCTCACGCTAATGCGGTATTTCCCATATTATCCCTATATTGTTCAAAACAAATACTGATCAGCTCCGAGAAATCGGGGCTTTATTTTATGCTCCAAATATACAGGAGGTGCAATAGATGACTTATGAAATGAATCAAGACGGGAGCTATAAAGACCTTGAGTTTACCAACTTTCCTGCCAAGATTGATAGTTGGGAGGACAGCGAGGACGTATCCTCCGACTATTTGGATGCTGCAAACAATTATAAGGCAGCGCTGGCAAAAGGTAATTATGCTACCGCCCAAAATATTCTTTTAAGCACTCCAAAGCTAAAGAATATGTTAATCGGCGCAAAAGATATCAATGAACTAAAACATGCCGTTATGGCAATTGAGCGTCTTTATACAGAGGATGTCAAAACTCTAATCACCAACTATTCTAATGAGGTAAAAGAGAACGCCCAAAAAGCAACAACTGCTGCGTCTAGCGCGATGAGCTCCAAAACGATTGCAGAAGAAAAAGCACAAGAAACAGCTGAATCTCTTGAAAATCTAAAGACATTAAAGGGTACTCTTCCTACCGACTTTACTGAATATGTGACACAGGTAAATCAGACTGCGGACAACGCTGTAAATAAGACAAGCCATGACTATGTAAAAACTGTTGAGCAGACAGAAAACAATGTTACCGTGAGTTTTGGAGATGACGCTAATCCGATTGTTATCGATAAATATTCTCTACCAGCCGCTACTTCCGACGTTCTTGGTGGCATTAAGGCTGGCGATAACGTGACGGTTACAGAAGACGGAAAGCTGAGTGTCACTGCTGATAATATTGCTGGAGCTCTTGGCTTTACCCCGCTTGCCCCGCAGTTGCCTTACACAATAACATATGAAGGGAATTATTTGGGTGATGGCAGAAACACAAAAAATATTCCAACCGAAATTACATTTTCCAAATTGCATGATATGTTTATGGTGGCAAAACTCCCATTCAGCCTATATAAAAACGATTCTGATACACAGAGTCTTGCATTATTATATGAACTTCTTCGCGGTATTACATCTTATAGCAATATCAATACTTGTGCGCCAATGCGTAGTTTGTCAGAAACATCTATGAGCTCCAATGAGGTCTACAAAAGCATTGGCGTTTCTGTGACCATTGATGGAAATAGAAACACCAGCTACGATATGGTTTGTCGAGTTGGAAACACCATAAAAATATCAACGTCGCCTTCTACAAGTACTGCTTATACAACATTGAACGATTCTAATACAAGATATTTTGTTTTTGGAATCGATTGGAATATTAAAATAGGACAATCAATATTGGATACAGCTACTAATGAAGTAAATGGATAAATAAAATTGGAGGTGAGTAAATGGCTTTATCATTTGAAGATTCAAAGCGTTTAGCAGCGAAAGCGTTTGAGCCCGCCACCATGGATCTTAATATCGAAGAGGATGTGCAACGTCCTGTGTATGACGAGGTTGATATTTCTACTCTTGCTGACGTCGAGGAAGGATATTCCAGAAGTGGTAACTATACATGGTATGACGAGTTCACTGATAATGATTTTTCTACTGTAACAGAAAACAAAGAAATCTCCATTAACGCAAATCAGATCAATATTACACAGGAAAACAATTCTCAGGTTATTCCATTTGAGATGCCGCGATACTATGACGGCATCGACTTGATGAAGATGACCATTCAGGTGCATTATGTCAACGCAAAGAACGAGGAAAACTATGCTGCACCCGTGAATGTGAGTTATAGTGCTGACAAGATTCGTTTTTACTGGATGGTCAGCGATTCTGCTACTGTTAAGGAAGGCAACCTGCAGTTTGAGATTATGGCTGTTGGTGCAATTACTGTGCCGAACACTAGTACGACAAAGAACTATTTGTGGCGCACTCGTCCGAATAACCAGTTGACTGTTCTCAAGGCTCTCTCTGGCACTGCTATGACTGACCCGACCGGCGATGACTGGTATACCCAGTTCTTAGCTACGATGAGCCAGAAGGTTGGTGAAGCACAGACTGCTGCAACTCAGGCTGCACAGAGCGCACAAGAAGCACAGGCTGTCGTAAATGGTCTGGCCGACACACTGGCAAGTTACTACACTAAGGAACAGGTTGACGGTTTTGTTACTCTGCTTCGGGATGATATCGCCAAGGTTGACGGTCTGGCAAAGTTTGATGTCCAGTATGATGCCGAAACACAGACGATCAAGTTCCTGAATGGCGAAAAGGTTATTAAAACCATCACACTGAATACTGACCCGAGTGCTGATTGGGTGACCGCCTTTAATAAAACCGTTGAAGCAAAAATCGACGAAAAGATTGCGCCTGTTAAGACCGAACTGACCGAGTATAAGACCAGCAATGATGCTGCCGTAAAGAATCTGCAGGATAGTGTTGGTAACTTGCCTGAGACGCTGCAAAGCGATTATTACAACAAGACAGCAGTCAATAAGTTGCTGGAAACAAAGGCCGAAAAGACAAGCGTTGAGACTGTTGCGAATGACCTGACTGTGGTGAAAAACACTGCTTCCGGTTTGCAGAACAGCATTGACACTATCAATGGCGATATTTCTGAAATTCAGGAGCAGTTGAAAAACGTGAAGCCCGATCCGAATTCTGGGCGTGAGTATGATATTACTTATGAGGATTCAAAGCTGAGTCTGTTGGAAAATGGCACTGTGAAAACACAGGTTGTCATCCAAGGTGGTGGCGGCGGTGGCACTGGCGGCAGTACAAGTGTTATCAAGATCGAGCGTCTGGATGGCTCTGCGCTAACTGTGATTGCTGGTGACCAAGCTATTATCAATTTCAAGTTCTCTTCTGTGGACAATTCTGGCGATGACACTGGTTCTGCTACTGGCGTCTGGTATGTCGGAAATACAAAAGTTGGCACGCAGACCGTTATCCAGGGAAAGAACAGCTTTGACGCAACACAATATCTGCACAGCGGTGACAATACTGTTAAGCTACAGGTGACTGATAGTGTTGGCAGTGTTGGTACAAAGACTTGGACTGTCAATGTCGTTGAGTTCTATCTGGAGAGCTCTTTTGATGATACGCTGGTTTATAGTGGAGAGGTAACCTTCCGCTACACTCCATATGGCAATATTGCAAAAACTATCAATTTTACAATTGATGGAAAGATTCTTGGTTCTACCACAAGCAGCGTTACCGGCAGACAGCTGACTTATGCTATTCCTGCACAGACCCACGGCGCACATTTGGTAGAAGTTTCCATGACTGCTGAAATCAATGGAAAACAGGTCACCAGTAATAAGGTTGTTAAAGATATCATGTGGGCAACTGAAGGTAATACGACTCCTATCATTAGTTGCGCTACAAAAACAGCAAGTGCAAAACAGTACAGCAATGTTGCAATCAACTATACCGTTTATGACCCTTCTAGCTCTACAACCACTGTAACGTTGGAAGTTGATGGCGCTAAGACTGCCACTCTGACTGTCGGACGTACCATGCAGGCATGGACTTGGAAATCTGCTGATATTGGCACTCATACGTTGAAAATCGTATGTGGCTCCGTGAGCAAGGAGATTAGTGTCGAGATTAAAGAGCTTGGTATTACGATTGAGCCCGTTAAGACAAATCTAGCTTTTGATTTCAACCCTGCTGGTAAAACTAACGCTGACGAGACTCGTTTGTGGTCTGATGGTAATACAAGGCTGACCGTAAGCGATAATTTTGACTGGTCTAACGGTGGTTATCAGCTTGATGAAGATGGCGATACCTACTTCTGTGTGAAGGCTGGTACAACTGCAAATATCAGTTACAAGTTATTTGGTGATGACGCAAAGAAGTTGGGCAAGAACTTTAAGCTTGTGTTTAAAACTACGAACGTCAAGAACTACGATGCTACTGCACTGACTTGTTTGAACGGCGGCATCGGTCTGAATATTCAGGCGCAGAAGGTCACGTTGACCAGTGAGCAGAATAGTATTTCCATGCCGACCTGTGAAGATGACTTTATGGAGTTCGAATTCAATATTCTGCCCGACAGTCAGTATAAGGAAATGGTTCTATGGTTGGATGGTATTCCCTGTCGTGTTGAGCTGTATGACGCAAGCGACAACTTTACACAGGCTTCTCCGGTAGGCATTACAATTGGTTCTCCTGATTGTGACGTGCTGGTTTACCGTATGAAGTCCTACATGATGAATCTGACGGACGATGAGATTCTTGACAACTTTATTGCAGACGCGAAGAACGCAGAGGAAATGATTGAGCGCTACACCCGCAACGATATTACAGACGTGAGCGGTGAGTTAAATCCTGATCTACTGGCTGAGAAGTGCCCAGACCTGCGCATTATCAAGATCTCTGCTCCGACCTTTACGACCGGCAAGAAGAACGAAGTGCCTAACACAACTATTCAACACATTTACAAGAATGGCCGTGCTGTGGAAGATAACTGGACTGCTACTGGCTCTCATAAGGGACAGGGCACTAGCTCTAACGCATACGGTGAGTCTGGTCGTAATATTGATATCGATTGTTCTGGTGGTTTTACTTTTGGTGACGAAACCACTGGCAGCAAGTATGCGTTTACAGAAAATAGCGTTGGCGAGAAGTATTTTAACATCAAAGTCAATGTTGCTTCTTCTGAGAATGCAAATAACGCTCTGCTGGCAGACGAGTTTAATGAGTTCAATCCGTACATTCGTCAAGCTCGCAAGGACAACCCGAAGGTACGCGACACCATGGCATTCTATCCCTGTGTTGTGTTTATTCAGGAGACCGATACCGCTAATGCGACTGTCTTTAAGGATGGTCAGTGGCATTTCTATGCTTGCGGCGATTTTGGTAACTCAAAGAAGAATAGTGACACCATGGGTATGGACCCGAACAATCACAAGGAAGTTATCATTGAGATTGACAATAACACCGATGCACAGGCACGATTCCTGAGTGGCGACTTCTCCGAGGAGACTTGGGATGGTGACCACAGCTTTGAATTCCGTTACATCAATAAGGCTTGTACTGAGGAAGAAGTTCAGGCAGCTAAAGACGCATGGATTCGGGTGCAGAACTGGGTCGTGAATGCAGATGATGCTGAGTTCAAAAAGAATTTTGAAAACTACTTTATCAAGGATTCTGCCCTGTTCCACTATCTGTTTACTGAGCGCCATACCATGGTTGATAACCGTGCAAAGAACGTATTCCCACACACAACAGACCTTGTGCACTGGGACTTCTGCTTTGACTACGATAATGATACCGCCATGGGTAACGATAACGAGGGTGGTCTAACCCTGAGCTATGGCTACGAGGATATGGATACAATTGGCACAAAGAGCGTGTTTAACGCACACGATTCTAAGCTATGGTGTAAAATTCGTGACCTGTTTGCAGACGATCTCGCAAAGATGTTCCTGAGCCGTGAGAGTGCTCTGGCATGGAGTGCTACTCGTATTTTGAAAAAGTTCGAGGATTATCAGGATGTAAAGCCTGAAAAGCTGTGGATCATGGATATGCGGCGCAAGTATTTCCGCACTTACGAGGACAATGGCACAACTAGCTATCTGCCTATGATGCACGGTAATAAGCGTCATCAGCGGCGTCAATTCCAGCGCTATCAGGAAAAATACATGGCATCTAAGTACACTGGTACTGCTTGTACCTCTGATGATATGACCATTCGTGGTTATACTCCGACCAACTGGACAGGTGTGAAACCCGACGGTACTTTCCATATTGTCCCCTATGCAGATACTTATGTCTCTGTGCGATATGGTTCTAACCCTGTGAAGGTGCGTAGTAAGCGCGGTCAGACTTACAAGATTCAGTGCCCGATTGCAGCCATGAATGATACCGAGGTTTATGTTTACAACGCTTCTATCATCCAGAGCATTGGCGATATTTCTGGTTTCTACCCCGGCTATGTTGATTTCAGTCACGGTGTAAAGTTGACTGACCTGAAGATTGGTTCTGCCGCCGAAGGCTACAAGAATACGAATATGACTGACTTCGCGGTTGGTAACAACACACTGCTTGAGCATTTAAACCTGCAGAACGTACCGAACCTGAAGAAGTCCATCAGTCTGACCGGCTGTACGAATCTGGAAGAGTTCTATGCTGGCGGTTCTGGTATTACTGGTGTCGCGTTTGCTAAGGGCGGCAAAATCAAGAAGGCTGAACTTCCTGCGATTGCAAGTTTGAGTGCAAAGAACCTGAATTATCTGACCGACTTGAAGGTTACAGATTATAAGAATATCACCACTTTGACTGTCGAAAAGTGCCCGACTATCGACTTGATTGGAATGCTGACAAAGTGCACGAGTTTGAGTCGTGTGCGTCTGACCGGCGTTGATTGGCAGTTGGATGACACTTCCCTGCTGGATCGTCTGTTGAAGATGACCGGCTTGGATGAAAACGGATATAATACCGACCATTCTGTTATTGAGGGTAGCGTTCATGTGCCTATCATGCGCGAGCGTCAGCTGGCTGATTATAATGCACAGTGGCCTGATTTGAATATCACCTACAACACTTTAGTTCAGCAGTTTGTCTGGACGTTCGTGAACAAGGATGACACGGTGTTAGATGTTCAGTACATTGATAAGGGTGATAAAGCTGTTGACCCTGTCACCCGCAAGGAAAATCCGATTCCAACACCTACTGCTGAGAGCACAATTTCTACAGATTTTACTTTCAGTGGCTGGGATACCGAGTTTACGACTGTTTTCAGCAATCAGACTATTACCGCAACTTATACTGAATCTGTGCGCAAGTACACTGTTCGTTATATGAATCGTGGCGCTGTGTTGAAGGAAACTGTTGCTCCGTATGGCTCTATGGTGCTGTATGACGGCGATACCCCGACTTATACCTCTGAGGAAACTGCTTTTAAGTATTACCTGTTCAGTGGCTGGGATAAGGGCGGTTACGTCACCGGCGATAAGGATATCAATGCTGTTTATGATAGCTGCGAGTATTCTTCTACTTATTTTGATGATAAGGAGATTGGTCAGCTTCGCCCTGTTGAGATTTATGCGATGAACAAGGTTGGCGTTGAACAAAATGTTGCCGAAGCAAAAGACGAAGTTTCTATTAAGCTCGGTAATGATTTCTCTTATGAGGACATCACTGAAAAGGTTCTTGTTAGTAAACCGCAGGTATTTGATGGCAAGAACTACGTTGATACCGACCTCAAGCTGTTTGAAGAGGACAGAGATTTTGTGTTGGCTGTTGATTACAAGATGGATGCCACAAATGCAAATAACACTGTTTTAATGCAGTGCTTTGAGCAAAACGGTATGAATGGTATCCGTCTGTGGAACTCAACTGGCGTCAAGATGACTTGGGGTATCGACTCTGCAAATGGTGTTGCTGCCGGTTCTCGCGATATGACTGTTATCCGGCACATTAAGGGTGATAACGGACTGTATGTCTATTCCTCTAATATCTATGGTTCTGCACTGAATTACACAAAGATCACTCGTACCCGTTCCACAAAGACAAATGCCACATTGGTGTTTGGTTGTGCAAAAGCAGACGACGGTGCTTATGAGCGTCATGCTAAAGGTACGGTTTATTGGTCTAAGCTTTGGTACGCAGACCTTGGTGATGCTGCTTGTCGCGAATTAGCCGCATGGACACATGATGATTTGATCGTTGAGGTGGCAAGCTTTAAAAACTACTATCTGAGCGACAATTCTAATAGGCGTTGCTCTATGACATTCTTGCAGAAAGACACTTTAGGTCAGGATATGATGTTAAGTTCTGCTGCAAATAATGCTGGCGGTTGGGGCAACACTTCTCTGCGTGAGTATCTTGACTCTCGTCTGGTTGATGCTTTGCCGATTGGTTGGAAGCAACTGATTAAGAAGGTTAAAGTGCCGAGTTCTGCCGGAAATAAGAGTAAGGAAATTGTAACTTCGGATTGTTATTTCTTCATTCCATCTGCGATTGAAGTAAGCTCTTCGATGATTGACGAGCCTTATGTTTACGAAGGTCAAACAATCAGCTACATGACCGGCAATGAATCACGCATCAAGCACAATGCAGAGGGTAAGGCAACAAAGTATTGGCTGCGCAGCCCGTTTGCGACCTATGACGGATACTTCTATGCAATTGAGGAGACTGGTGAACTGTATGGCTTCCATTATCCCTCTGAGCAGCTAGGAGTAACCGTGATGTTCAGCATTTAAGGAGGTGTTGAGAGTGTATTATAAGGTACTTAAAGACGGTCGAGTGATCGATGCTCTTGACCGCCTTCAGTTTGTAAAGTATCAGCCCAAGCACGATATCATGGTGAATTGCACCGAAGATGACGCACAGGGTATTATCAGCAGCAACGGCAAGTATATCTGGCACGTTGAAGGTTACTACCTGATTCCATCCCCGGATTATGACACTGTAACGCTTGAGCCGATTGACAAATACGAATATGACCAAATCAAGGCCTTGGGAGGTACAACTCCTGAGGCCATTATTGATGCCTATACACTGACGTTGATTCAAGGAGGTCTACTGTAATGGAAAAGATTTTCACTGAGTTCGTCGAGAGTATGCATCGACTCTATAAGAATGGAATGGTACAGGACAAATTTGTGGAGGACTTGCTTGAGGGCAAGAAGATCTCATTGGATGATTACCTGTACATCGTGAACGGAAAGGAGGTGTGATATGTATACCTTTTTAATTAACGAGGATAACACTATCACAGCGAGTCTGACTGAGCGTATCATGCAGCGGAGCAAGCTGGTGGATAATTTGCACTTTCTTGTCGATCAGACCTATAAAGGTGTAGATATTAGTGACTATAAAGTTATGCTGGAGTACGTTTTGCCTGTGAGCAAACGCTATAAAACTGAGATTCTACAAAAGTCAAAAGACTTGTACAAGAACCGCTTGGAATATCTTCTGCCCTTTGACACGGGTTTGACTAGTGAGGCTGGAGACATTGAGTTCCAGCTGACCTTCATTCATGTCGAGATGGACTCTGAAGGACAGACGATTCAGCGCGTGCGTAAGGCTGGCCCCGGCGTTGTACATATTATTCCTATCAGCAAGTGGTCTGATTTGATCCCTGATGAAGCACTGAGCACACTCGACCAGCGTATTATTGCACTGGAGGCTCTGAATAAGGCGATGACCGACCGCTTTAACACTAGTCTGGCTAACAAGGCTGATAACATCACTTACGATGAAGAGCATCGTATTCAGCTTACCTCCGAGGGCAAACCCATTGGTAACGCTATTAAGATTACGACTGAAACTGTGGAAACTGAAGATGGTAGTATGCGTGTTGTCCCATTCTAACCATCGTTTAAAGCGAGGTGAAAAGAATGGCATACAAATACTCAAAGCTTGGTTACGGTAACGCAAAAGACGTAGAAGCCGCGATTGCGCTTGGGTTGATTGATGGCAAAGACCTTATTATCACAAAAGACACATCAGAATTCATATACGTCCGGGACGACTTATCTATTCAAAAGGTAGCGCCTCGGACGCTTTGTTTTGATAGTATTCCGGCGGCAAATGAGGCAATCAATCAGAATGACGCAACTTATGCAGGTCAGACCGTAATGATACGAGGTAAAGACGACAAATATGAACCGTGGGTCGTGCAGCAAAGCGCGGAATCAGGTCGGTTCTTCGTCGAGCCTTTTCAAACTCAATCTACAAATTTCCAATGGACTGAATTCTAATAAGGAGGAAAAATATGGCACAAGTAAAATTTGCGTATGGTACGAAAGCACGGTACGATGCCCTCGCTCCAAAAGACATGGACACACTGTACTTTACGACCGATACGTTGCAACTGTTTAAGGGTACAACTGAGTACACTAAGAGCACTAAGATGGTGTCTTCCCTGCCCGCAGCAGGTCAGGTTCAGGGCATTATTTATTTCCGCATGACAGACTACACCATGCATATTTGGAATGGCGTGGAGTTTGTGCAGCTGAACAAAACAACTGTTACTCAGATCCCGGCGGATGCCACCAACGATGATATTCCGACCACAAAGGCTGTTGCCGATTATGTCAACGCCAAGGTTGCCGCAGTGGAAGGTATCAAAGGTAAATTCGTTACAGACGTCACTTATAATGCCGGTGTGTTGAGTGTGGCAAAGGGTGACGAACCCGTTACTACTACCTTGACTGGTGTTGTTCATGAGCCAACTTACGATGCGGAGACCCGCACCATTAAGATGCCCGTATTTGGCGGAGACACTCTGACGATTGCGTTGGGTAAGGATTTGGTTGTTACCAGCGGAACTTACAATACAAAAGATAAAAATATTGAGCTGACCATTACTAGTGGTGATGTAATCAAGATTCCTGTTGGTTCTCTGATTGATATTTATATCGGCGTGGCAACTTCTACTGCAACTGTAACCGTTTCTGACGACAATAAAATCAGTGTCGCTGTGCGCGTGTCCGCAAAAGCCAACAACTCTATCACGATTGAAGAAGATGGTTTGTATGTGGCTGTGCCTGATGCTTATACCAAGGCTGAGACTGACGCAAAAATCAAGAAGGTGCAAGACCAGCTAGACGGTCATTCCAAGGATGCTGTGGTGCACATTACCGCCGAAGAGCGCAACACTTGGAATGCAAAGGTATCTCAAGATGAGCTGACCGCTGCAAAATCCGAAGTAATTTCTGCCGCTGCTGCTGATGCAACTAAGAAGGCAGATGCCGCACTGTCTGGTGCTAAGACCTATGCGGATGGTTTGAATACTGCTATGGATAATCGCGTCAAGAGCGTCGAAGGGGCTCTGACTTGGAAGGCTTTTGATGATACCGGCGCAAACGCTGAGACATAATAATCTAACATGAATCCCTGCACTCTGTAATGGAATGTGGGGTTATTTTTATCGAAAAGGAGTTTCTACGATGTCAAAATTATCACTTTTAGAGATTGCACAATCTCAACTCGACAAGACTCCAGTGATCGACGGACAGCTTATTGTCTGCCTTGACACCGGAAACGCCTATCGAGATACTGCTACGGCTCACGTAAAAATCGGAAGCGATTTAGAGGTTGTGAGCGACTTACCATTGGCTCCTCTAGCCGAAAAAATCTATTATCTGAAGCCTGATAAGCTATATGCGTACTTGGGCGGCAACTGGACGCTATTAAATGACAACAATTTTTCGCTGGGTGCAAATAAGAGCGCAGTTAACGGCAAAGCAAAAATCACGCTGGATGGCGCAAAGCAAAGCTCTGTATCCATCAAGGGTACGGGCATCACCACTGTTATGACAGATGAGAACGGCGAGTTGGTTGTAAACACGGGCGACCCATCTCTGTACATGGAAGCGCTGACTAATTCAGATATAGACAAGATACTTTCAATGTAAAGGAGGAAACACATGGCTTGGTTAGATTATGATGGCCTGCTTTACTTCTGGCAAAAGATAAAGGCAAAGCTAAACGACAAGGTTGACAAAGCCGAAGGTAAAGGGCTGTCCTCCAACGATTTTACCACCGCTGAAAAGAACAAGCTGGCTGGCATCGCGGCTGGCGCAAACAATTATTCTCACCCTACCAGTTCTGGCAATAAGCATATTCCCGCTGGCGGTGCCGCTGGCAAGATTCTGGGCTGGGCAAGCGATGGTACTGCACAGTGGGTGGACGACAAGAATACAACTTATAGCGCATTCAAGGGCGCAACCAGTGCCGCTGCCGGTGGTTCAGGTCTTGTTCCCGCCCCTGCTGCTAATAATGCTGGTCAGTTTTTGAAGGGCGATGGCACATGGGCAACACCACCGAATACCACCTATAATAATGCAACTTCTGCCGCAGCCGGTTTGATGAGCGCCGGAGATAAAGCAAAGCTGGATGGTATCGCTGCAAACGCAAACAACTACTCACACCCAACTTCTGCTGGTAGCAAGCATATCCCGGCTGGCGGTCAATCTGGTCAAATTCTAAGGTGGGGAGGCGATGGCGTTGCTACTTGGGGCCCCGACAACAATACCACTTATTCTAATTTTAAAGCTGCCACTTCAAGTGTTGCGGGTGGTTCTGGCTTAGTTCCTGCCCCAGCAGCTGGCAAGCAGGGTCAATATCTGCGTGGCGATGGTATTTGGGCTACTCCGACCAATACAACATACAATGATGCAACACAGAGTACTCACGGTTTGATGAGTAGTGCCGATAAACAAAAGCTGGATGGATTTGGCGCGGCAAGCACTTATGCGCTGAAGAGCGATATCACGGCGATGTATCGTTACAAGGGTTCCGTTGCTTCTACGGACAAGCTACCCACGAGCGGTCAGACCATTGGTGATGTGTATGACGTTGGCAACGGTATGAACTATGCATGGAATGGCTCTAACTGGGACGCACTGGGCGAAATTTTTACTATTACAAAGATTACAAATACTGAAATCGACACTGTTTTGGCAAGCTGATTTCAGTTCTTACTGAGACAGGAGGTCGATTATGGGATATTTAGACTATGCTGGTTTACAATATTTTTGGGGTAAACTAAAAGAAAAGTTCGCTCCGAAAAGTCACAGCCACGATGATAGATACTATACTGAGGCTGAGATGGATGGCAAGCTAAACAGCAAGGTGAACAATAACGAAGCTGGAGCAGATAGTTTACTTTCTAAACTGACTACATCTTGGACTGCTACTCCTACCGACAACACTTATTTTATTCGACAGGATACAGGTGGCGGAGATTCTTTTGGTCGCGTGAAGTTCTCTACCTTGTGGAATTATATCAAGGGTAAGGCAGATGGGACGTATCAGCCAAAGGGTAGTTATGCTGTGAGTGGACACACTCATGATGATAGATACTATACAGAGTCCGAAATGAATGCGAAACTCGCCGAAAAAAGCAATATAGATCATACGCACAACATCATTAAAGATGTTGGTGATGGCAGAAATATTAAAATTGCTTATTCAAAGAGCGGTCTTGATTATGGAAATTATTCATGGCTTGCCGGATGGAATGGTGAGGAACTTCGTGCTGTAAATAAAAATCAATTCGCTACTGCGGATCATACGCATAACACTTCAAGCATCAGTAATGGCAATGTTAATTACGCAGGTTGGGCTGGTCCTATTGAATCTGCTCACATCGATGTTTTACGTGCAAACCGTCTTGCATTTTTACCGGCTTCTGGTGTTAAGGTTGAGTATTCTGTTGATAGTGGCGCAACGTGGATTGATTATGGCGCAACAGATGCTCAAAAAGCATCGTTGTTTGCAATGCGGATGGGTCATGATGTGGCATTTTACACTGGCAAGCATACAAAAGCAGACGAGTGTACAACAAAAGACCAGCTTAGAATCACGGTCACACCGGTTGACAGATATGCGTCTGTAAATATGCTTTATCTTTGGGTGTCTGTTGCTGGTACATCAGCAACTGTGAATATTTCGCGTTCTACTATTGGCGCTAAGGAAACTTTTACAGACGTTCGCACAGACGTTCCTATTTCTGGTTGGAGTGGTCCAAATGAAATTAGATTTAGTGGCGGAACTTTTGGTGGCGGCTCAACGCAAACAGGCAATGCTTATGCTTATCGCTTTACGTTCAAAAATAAAGCAGATGGCAAAGGTTCTATTAGCGTAATGGACATTCGTATGTATGGACCAAGTGCATGGGGTGTACCAAATAATATGATGGAAAAAGACCATATTTATAATTGGGACGCAAATCAAAACGTACAATTCCCCGCTCAGGTGACTGCGACAAGATTCAATGGTAGTTCTACCGGCGTTGTAGACTATGGCGATTCAAACGGTTCTACAATTAAAGTCGGATATCAAGGTGCCGGTTTGACAAAAGACAATTTGAAGTATATTGCTGGGTATGCAAAAGATGGCAACCAGACGGTAATCAAAGACGTCGATAGAGGGGTTCTTCAATCGTGGCTTAACCTAAATGAAATGATTAACACTCAACTTACGACCGGCTCCTCCACGCCGTCAGATAATGATTTTTATATATCGCAGTACGCCGGTGGCGGGGCAACTACAACAACATACCATCGCCGTCCAATAAGTGCATTGTGGAATTATATTAAGAGCAAAGCCGATGCCGTGTATTCTGCAAAATCCCATACGCATACCAAATCACAGATCACCGACTTCCCTGCTTCTCTTAAAAATCCGACAGCTCTAACGATTCAAACCAACGGTGCAATTGCTGCTACTTATGATGGTAGCGCTGCGAAAACGGTCAATATCACGAAAGGTAATATCGGGCTTGGTAACGTAGACAATACTGCGGATGCAAACAAATCTGTCAAGTACGCCACAAGTGCCGGAAGTGCTGGTACTGCAGATAACGCGACAACTGCGACAACCTCTAACGGTGTAAAAGATTACAACGACGCTAATAGAACTATCAAGATTGGTTTCGCTGGCGCTGGATTGACTACAGAAAATTTAGGTTATGTTGCAGGTTATGCAGACAATGGCACAAAAATCAAAGATGTGTCCAAGGACGTTCTGAAGAGTTGGATTGGATTGGGAAATTATCTGCCTCTTATCGGTGGTACGATGAGTGGTCAAATTACAAAATCTACTGGCGGGTCTTGGATTGGTGATAGAGACCGCGCTGCAATAAAAAGTAGCTATGCGGGTGATAGTTCTTATGGTGCAGTTGCTGCTATGGCGACAAAGAACGGTTACTGGACTATGGGTAACCTTGGCGGCGGCGAGAGTCTAATCTTCAATTATTCAACTGACGCGAACTATAATGCTGGAAATAATAGCACATCACAAGTCTATCTCCCCGCCCAAGCCGGTACTATCATTACGAGCGCTACGATCGGCGGTCAGTCTGTTAATTATGCTAATAGTGCGGGGACAGCTACGACGGCTGCTAAACTTGGACGTGACGGCAACACCGGTAACCCTATGGTATTCAATTGGACTGGCGTAGATGGTCAACCTACATGGCTATGGGGCGGCAATGACGGAACGAATATGTATGTATACAATCCACGTGATTTTATTGTGAAGTATGCATACAGTGCTGGGTCAGTTAATTGGGATAATGTGGCTGGAAAACCTAGGACGTTTACTCCGTCAGCTCATAATCACAATTATGCTGGGTCTGGTAGTTCTGGTGGCTCTGCCAATAGCGCAATCAAGCTTGATTCTAGCGCCGGTAGCGCGACCCAGCCTGTGTATTTTAAAGATGGAAAACCTGTTGCTACTACATACGCTCTAAACAAAACAGTTCCAGCGGATGCAAAGTTTACTGACACTAATACATGGCGCGGAATCCAGAATAATTTGACAAGTGATAGTACAGACCAAAGCCTTAGTGCGGCACAGGGAAAAGCTTTGAAAACATTGGTTGACGGTAAAGCGCCTTCTGTACATACGCATACAAAGTCCCAAATAACGGATTTCCCAACCTCTATGCCTGCAAGTGATGTATCTGCATGGGCTAAAGCAGCTACAAAACCAAGCTACACCAAGGCTGAGGTTGGACTTGGCAACGTGGACAACACTGCGGACAAAGATAAGAATGTGAAGTATGCTACGAGTGCGGGATCGGTTACAAATGCCAAGTGTTTGAATAATGATGATAAATATATGAAGTTCCACTGGTCTGGTCAGGATGGTCAACCTACATGGCTATGGGGCGGCAATGACTCTGGCGATATGTACGTATATAATCCGAGCAATTTTAGCGTGAAATATGCTACAAGTGCGGGGACGGCGTTGACTGCAAAAAATCTTCCGTATAGCATCACCTATGAAGGCAGCTATGTTGGGACGGCAGTAGGCGATTCTATTTATAGCGTTAATAACCCAAACTACGCAACTGAGGCAAACCCTGTAAAAACAACGCTTTCCAGAGAATACGATGTGGTGGTTTTTCTTGACGCGAGTGCGAAGGGGCGGTGGGTTTCAAACTATGATGAAACCTGCCCGGAAAAATATGCTTTTTTGCGGCTCATGAATGCCGAGGACAAGTTCACCGAATCCTATATCGTCATGAGTGCGCTTACGAGCGAGTGGGTGCGAGGTTTATCGGGATATCAAAACAGTAACAATGTTAAATATGGTCCCGTCATCCAGTATGAGTATTCGCCCAAGAAAACCATTAAGTACCGCAAAAACGGCACGACCATAGAACGCTGCTGGACGAGAGAATTGATCTCAAAAGATAATACCGTCGGAGCACCTGGATCTGCGGGCTATATTGATAAAGGTGCCTATATGCTGCTGGACAGAACCAACATAACCTACCACGTGTTCGGTATTGACATCGACCACAGGTTCTTTGCCACTGCCCACGCAGCCGAGGAAGGGAGCGAGGTCGTATGAATTTGATCAAAATCTCCGCCATGGACAGCGGCGCACACGAAAACCGCAACAGCCCGTGGGAGACCACTGCGCCGGAAGGCTGGGCGGTCATCCCAAAAAACGTAACAATTCCAAAAAGCTTCCCGTTCGTTGATATTAAAGTTGAAGAAATTGATGGTGTTCAAACCGTTACAGAGATGTCTGGACATGAAATTATTGTCGATGAAGAAGAAACGAAGGCTAAACTAGTTAAGACCGCAAAAGTTAAAATCATCGAATCTAAAACCGCTCTCGCTGAATACCTTGCTACTCACCCGCTTCAATGGTCCGATGGAAAGTACTACAGTGTTACCAGTGAAAAACAGGCATTGTTGACTTCGAATTTGGCGCTGTATCAAATCTCTGCCTCCGCCGGGCAACCGTTCAAGCTAACATGGAATTCAACCGGCGACGAATGTGTAGAATGGGCTTACGAAGAACTGGCTGCACTTGCACTGGCAATCGGTACATATGTAAAACCCTTTGTATCGCGTCAGCAGGAATTGGAGCTGGCTATCAAGGCTTGTACTACAATGGAAGAGCTGGATGCAATCGAAATCAACTACGACCCTGTTCTGAAACAATATCTTGAGACCGCCGGGCAGAAGGAGGTCACTGAATGAGCAAAATCGTAAAGAAGTATAAAGAATTATTGAAATGTGCGCTTCTCTTTTTGATAGGAGGGGCGCTTTATTATTGCATCGAGATGTTGTGGCGTGGTCACTCACATTGGACCATGGCTGTAGTGGGCGGCATCTGCTTTGTGGTCATAGGCGGATTGAACAATTATATTCCGTGGGAAATGCCCATGTGGGAACAGGGTCTTGTCGGTGCGTTATTTGTGACTGGTATGGAGCTTGTTGTCGGCATTCCATTGAATCTGATGATGGGTTTACACATCTGGGACTACTCTTCCCTGCCATTCAATCTACTTGGTCAAATCTGTTTGCCATTTACTGTGCTATGGTTTTTCCTTGCCTTGTTGTGCATTTATGTAGATGACTGGATGCGCTATATCATGTTTCACGAGGACAAGCCGCACTATCACTGGCGTAAGGTATGTAAGCCGAAGCAGTAAACAAACTGAAAGTATATGTAAAAACAGAAAGAGCCCTGGGCTGTTACACCCAGAGCTCTCCCGCCACACACCTATACAAAGATAGGACGTCACAAATTCGCTCGATGAATCTTTGACATGCCTATTTTATCATAGTGTGAAATTTTTGTCAACCAGAATCGAGGTGATGAAATGATTAGTTTGTTGACTGCCGCACTAACTCATGCTCCGGGTGTTATCAGCTTTACAATAGAACAGCTTTGGCAAATGATTCTAAGTATTGCTGGTGGCATTACGGCTATTTCAGCTGCTATTGTCGTTATTGTAAAAGCAATCAAGAAGGCAAAAGAGCCCGACACGAAACAGAACCTGAAATTGATTGAGCACGACAAACATTTGGAAGATATTGACCGCAAGCTCAAGAATGATAAAGAGGTTTTGGATTTATATCGCTCCAAGCTTTTGTCGCTTGAAGAGCACCAGAAGGAACAAGACATCGTAGTTGAAGACCATGGACGAAAAATCGCTGGCGTAGAACAGCGTGTAAACAAAAGCGAACATGGTATCAATGTGATGATGAAAGCCCTATTGGCTCTACTTAGTCACGGTATTGATGGTAATGCTATCGACCCCATGAAGGAGGCAAAGGCTGCTCTTGAAAGCTACTTGATCGACGGACAAAATTTAAAAGACATTTAATACATAGCTTGGTACTCATGTGCCTGGCTTTATTTTTTATTCAAAACAGGAGGTATTACTATGGCAAGTATTGTTAATGAAATCGTCTCTGTTATTGTGAAACTGGTTATCACTGTTGCTGGCACCGCATTTATGACCTATGGCATCCCCTACCTGAAGCAGATCGGTATGTACAAGATTGTTCAGATGGCTGTGCGTGCCGCTGAGAAGCTGGGTGTCACTGGTGCAATCCAGAAGGCCGACAAGAAGAAGTACGTTATTGCCGCATTGGAGAAGATGAATATCAAGGTCACTCCTACTATTGAGATGATGATTGAGGCCGCAGTCAAGGAGATGGATATCCAGAACAATAAAATCAATGCGGAGTTCAAGAAAGATTGAAGGTGTGCCAACATGGCAATTATTACATATTCTATGAAGAAGGACTGGAACAAAAAGCTGTCTAAGAATTTCTGCGCCTATGAGTTTGCCTGCAACGACCGGAGCGATGAGTTTAAAGTGGCAACGGAACTTGTAGAGACTCTGCAGCAGATTCGTGACCACTTTGGAAAGCCGGTTCTAATTAGTTCTGCCTACCGTACTCCTGCATATAACATTTCAATCGGTGGCAGTTCTCGTAGTCAGCATTGTCTTGGCACGGCAGCGGATATTCACATCAATGGTGTTGACCCAATTCGTATTGCACTGTACGTAACCTCCCTCCCCTACTTCCAGAAGCATGGCGGTATTGGCTATTATAATCGTGCACAGGTGACTGGTGGCTTTGTTCATGTTGATGTACGTGAGACTCCTAGCCGTTGGATCAGTAAGACTGGTACTGCATATCAGGTCGTGAGTAAAATCATGCCCACGATTCGTCAGGGCTCTAAGGACTGCACTGGTGGCGTGTCTTATGCTGTGACTGTATTGCAGCGGCATTTAGGCTTGAAGGTTGATGGTATCTTTGGCTCTGGTACAAAAGCTAAGCTGGTAGAATGGCAGAAAGCACATGGATTGGCGGCTGATGGCATCTGTGGAATTGCAACATGGAGTTCGTTTTGATTTGATTGTTGACATCTAAATGTGTATAGGATATAGTGTATCTATCATGTGTGGAGGTGCGCTATGTCTATTGTTGTACGTGGATGTCATATCGGTGAAGGCAGACCAAAAGTCATAGTTCCTATCGTTGAGGTGACTGAATCAAAGATTCTAGAACGTGCGTTTGAGTTCTCACGGCTTCGTGTTGACTGTGTGGAGTGGCGCGTTGATTGGTTTGAGCGATGCATGAATGCACATTCTGTGGTATCTTGCCTACAAAAACTTCGTGTGGCACTGAAAGATAAGCTCTTGTTGGTGACGTTCCGTACTAAAGATGAGGGTGGAGAAGTGTCTTTGACCAACAAAGAATATTTGAATTTCATCAATACTGTGATAGATACTGATTGTGCCGACCTTATCGACATTGAGTTCTTTACAGCCGGAGATGATATTCGTGAACTGATAGACAATGCACATTCTTCAGGAGCTGTAGTTGTATGTTCAAGTCACGATTTCCAGAAGACGCCTGATAAAAGTGAGCTCGTTTCTCGCATGGTTGAGATGCAACAGGTTGGAGCCGATTTACCGAAAGTGGCGGTTATGCCGCACGATAGTACAGATGTGTTGACTCTACTATCTGCGACTATCGAAATGAAAACAAAATATTTTGCCACTCCTATTATTACAATCAGCATGGGTAAACTCGGTGTTGCCAGCAGATTGTGTGGAGGAACGTTTGGGTCTGCAATGACCTTCGCAAGCGCCGGAGATTCAAGTGCTCCCGGACAGATAAGCTTTGATG
>ERZ1034768.163-NODE-163-length-25010-cov-7.701222_pt1 | contig 25010 bp, 34 predicted proteins | sample MGYA00520691_ERZ1034768 | MGnify/ENA primary metagenome ERZ1034768 (study PRJEB33766, sample SAMN09781704) | gut metagenome | biome: gut microbiome | host: Homo sapiens | place: Madagascar | study: EMG produced TPA metagenomics assembly of the PRJNA485056 data set...
GTTTATAATTTTTACCAAAACATAATCTGGTGGAATGGTTGGCTTTCCGGATTCATCAAGAACCAAAGAACCATCCTCATTGATTTCTGGAATTTTATCAATCCAAAAAACATCCGATTCCTGTGGATTGAAATTCCGATCAAAACTTGTAATGTACCTATCGTATTCAGGCACATAACCCGATGCCAGTTCTTCACTTGTTCCTGCTGTTGCTGATACGGAAAACTTATGCATTTCTGGGTTTTGATATTTTGGGTTAGTATCTATACCGTCAAGTTCTTCGGTTATTCGTGACCAATATACGGATTGCTTTTGCCTGATAAGACTTCTCATAATTTGTTCCTCCGTAAGCAAAGAGATACCAGATGCCCTCTTTAGTTAATCATAAAATATTTCATAATTTCCCTCGCATTGTATTTTGCAATCTTCTTTGCACCATTTTCGTTTGTATGAATACCGTCAAGCAAATCAGTTTGAATTGGTGCAACACCAGATTGTTCAGGATGGTCATAATCAATCGTTGTTTGGCTTTCGTAGATGTTTCTGATTCCACACCTGCGTGTATCAATCGTTTCCGCACCACACCTATCGGCAACAAAATTGATAAAATCACCTTTCTGATAGATGCTATCAAATGTTTCATAGCACTCTTGTGTTGGTGTACACATAAAAATCACTGCATTCGGATACGCTTCATGCAACTTTTGAAAACCATATCGGATAGCACCTGCTAATGTTTGTCGATTCACGCTTTCAAGCGGAACAACTATAAAATTATTTTGAGCATAATTCGTGATAAACTGTGATTCCACACTTTCTTTTGTCTGCACAGAGAAATCAACAGAATCATTTGTTCCAAATGAGAATGTAATCACATCAAAGTCCTGATAATCTGCATCTCCGTTTGCTTTTGCATTTAGCACTTTCTGTACTTGATTTCCCATTACATTGCCATCCGTAGATGGTTGTGGATTTCCGTCATACGTCTGATTAGCAACTTTGTCTTGCCATGTAGAACCTGCAACAGACACATTCACAACCTTATCAGCAAGGAGATACTGTTTTATCCAATACGTCCATCCGTTTACACCACCCATAGCGGTAATACTATCGCCAAGTGTAAGAATCTTTAATCCTTTCCACTTTGGAAGAATCGAACTCGGCAATGCAGATTCATTTACTGTAATATAAAGCTCTCCATATGGAGTAAATTTAGTAATTCCATGTTGCTCGATTTTCAAGGTGTTAAGAGTATCTCCGAGACCTCCATTTTTAGAGAATCTTAAATAGTACGCACCATCGGGAACTGTTAATACGGTAGGTTCGTTGTTTATGCCAGACAAATATTTTTTATCTGCATCAAAATATGCTCCGGTACTTGCTGCGCCGATAGGGAGTCCATTACTACTGAAATAAAGAACCATTCCCGGCTTTACAGGAATGTAATCACTCGCATCCCAAGTAGAGAATCCTGGCTCAAATATCCCATTTTCTGTAAGAATCGCACCTTTGGTCACAGCATCCTTATTAAAAAGATTTGAATGGTCTTCCTGTATTTTTACAACTTCGGCTTTGACTTCACTTACTTCAGCTTTTATATTGTCAGTGTCTTCCTTTACATTATCCACATCGGCTTTGATTTTAAGTTCACCATATGGAATATATGTAGTTCTTGAGCCTTTTTCAATCTGCAACTTTTCTTTTTTTGATTCGAAAGAAAACTTTGCATACCCATCAGACGCGACTGTTATATTATTATTATTATTAGGGTTTCCAAATCCACTTATAAACTTCTTTTGAGCGTCGTAAAACACACCTGTAGAATATGGAGTTGGTTCTCCATTTGAGCTAAAATACAGAACTTCTCCTTTAGATACGGGAATATATCCAGTTGCAATCCAACCATCAAAAGACATTTCAGTGCCATCACCTTGATTGATAGCCGTGTTCTCTTTTGCGTCTGTCGGATTAAAAAGATTAGGAGAAAGGATATTACCCAAGCTTTCATTTAACGAACCAGTTTCCTCTTTCAGTGAAGCAACATCAGTCTTATTCTGCTCGATCTGCTGCGCCTGTTCTGCCGTGGCTCCAGAAAGCACCGGGTTTAATGTCAAATAATCCGTGACAGCGCTCTTTATCTTATCATCACTTACAACATTTTCAAACATATGTTTTAAAGCACCATATGCTTTTTCAGAATCAAATCCACGCTCTGTAATATTGGTGATAAGTTTCCATGTCTTTTCTTCACGGTCATACTCATAATATTCTCCTGTGTCGGACATAAAACAGGATGCCCCGTCCGAAGCGTATTTTGCAATAACATTATTCAGGACAGAAACATCCGTGGATAATCCCTGATATTTTCTTGGTTCTCTCGTATCAACACATGTGATACTTTTGAAGTCTGGAAGTGTATCACCTGGATTGTATTTCTGACCATCAAAAATAACTGTATTTTCTGCTTTTGCCATCTATGCAATCATCCTTTCTGCCCCAATAGGAGCCACGTATGTAAATCGGTTTCCCAAAATATCTCTGGCTGTGCCAATCACAAAATGACTGTAGTCTGCCAGAAGATTGCAACACCATTCCTCTGCATCCACCCAATACCGTTTCTTAACCATGCGGTGAAGTTCTGACAATAGGCCATAACTGAACATCACGCAATGGCCTAATTCATGAATAAACACACGGTTCAGAAGTTCCCCATGCAGATTATTTGCAATTGAAATTATCATTGTAGAATAATCCGATACCGCAAGTGTCCTCTGCCCTGTACGGTCAATCAAAACACTATCATAGGGCGAAACAAAGCGGACTTTCCATAAGTCCCCGTTCATATAAAATTGTCTTAGCATGGTTTATCACCATCCTTTTTTCTCAAATAAAAAGCCCCTGCCACATTCCTGTAACAAGGACTTAATTTAATTCTTATTTTAATTCATCTGCTGAATGAAACGTGTCAAGTCAGTTTTCATCTGCTGTCTGATTGATGCGTCTGCATCATCCCACATTTCTTTCATATTGCGGATGATATCTTCTGTGTACTCTTTCATGGAATCATCCATTTTTCTCTTTGATTCAGCATCTTTGGAATCTCGATAATGTCTGCGATTTTCACTGTATCTGTCGTAGGTTTCGCCATATCTGGACTGCTTATGGTTCATTCCATCCATTTTCATATCACTACGGTCTGGATGATATCCCATGCGGTACATGTTGCGTTCATATTCTGGATTGTTCAAATACTCGTCCATCCAGTCATCATCTTCCATGTACAGATATGGTTTATATCCCATGCGACTTCCTTTGCCTTTCGGGGCAAATCTGCCGTTTGCGTAACGATACCTGTCGTATCCCATGCGTCCAAGATACTTTTCTTCCTGTTCGCATTCGTCCATAGCTTCTACGATTCTGTAATCCTTATCTGCACAAATCGCACACTTTACAGCTTCCATGCAATCTTTTAAATCGTCCCAGTCTTGAGGAGTAAGGTTATCGAAACCATGTGTTTTGGCTTTTTCCATAGCCCATTTTCCCATTTCCATTGCAACTTTATGCATTACAGTGCCCCCTTTCTAACAGCCTGTGTAACAGGTGTTTCTGTTGTTGGGGCTGTACCATTAATTGCTGTCAAATTGTTACTCGGACTACAAGCCGGATTTCCTAGCATCTTGAATACTCCACCAGTTGCACTTGTGGCTACTCTGGTTGCGTACTTTGTTCTGGTTCTTATGCCAGATGCTGTAACCTGTGCACAACAACGATTCTGCAAAGGATATAAGGTAGTTCCTGTTCCTATCTGAATCATTACTGGGGCGGTAATTGTAGTGGTTTCTGGTATACTTTGTGCGACTACAATACAATATTTCTCCCCATTGTTGTAACTGCCTGCTGGAAGTGTGATTACAAGGTTATTATTGGTAAACGATACAGCTTGGCTTATTACAAGACGACTACAGAGTTTACATACATTTTTACAACTCATATTTCTACCTCTCAATCAAATAAGAGGTGAGCCATAACCCACCTCTTAGAATTGGTCAACCTCTAAGGGTGAGTTACTTAGCAGCAACCACTGTTACATCCGCATCCACCATAATAAGTGTTTGGATTAGGAACAACATATGCCGGAATAGCCGCCGGATTAATTGCATTGATTAACTGCTGTGTCTGTGAAGCCATAGCTGTTGTAAGCAGTGCGGACTGGCGATCCTGAGATGCAGCGCGTTTCAGATCAGAGTTCTCTGCCTGTAATGTTGCAATCTTATCATTCGTCAAGAAATCAAGGATTGCTCTTGTGTTGCTGTTCTGATTTTCCAGGAGGTCTCTAGTATTGTTGTTCATTGTGTTCTGGAGAGCACAAGTGTTGGTAGCTAAGTTGTAGTTGATGCCCTGGATAGCTTCTCTTGTTTCGCAGCAACACTGAGCCAACTGAGACTGTAATGCATTGGTATTCTGCATACCGGCTACAGTATCAGCGTTAATTGCCTGCTGAACGCCATTGAAGCCCTGAAGCATTCCAACGTTCATGCCGTTGAAGCCACTCTGCATGGTATTGTTGAGTGCATATGTGCTGTCACAGATACCCTGCTGAATACCTCTGATACCGTTCTGGATATCGTTAAGAGCGAAGCCCTCGTTGATATCAGCACGTGTAGCCCATCCTTGGAAACCGGCACCATTAGCACCGTTTCCACCATTACCGCCGAAGCCACCGCCCCAGCCGCCAAAACCTCCCCATCCGAAGATAGCAAAGATCAGGACAAGCCAGATGAGGGAAAAGCCATCACCGCCCCACATATCATTGGCACGGTTATTAGAGCCTGTAGCAGCTGCAATGTCGCTAAGGCTATAATTTGAACCATTCATCATATTTTTGGTCTCCTTAAATATTATTTACAACAGGAGACATCCGCGGCTGCCATCCCTAATTGTAGCGATTTTTAATCACCCAATCATGGGGAAGTGTTATAATCCAAGTAATTTCTGGATAATTCCATCTGGAGATAGATGTTTTTCATTAAATACATTTTGCTGTATTTGATGTAATTGGTCTGTATCACCTTTTTTGTATAAATCCAATGCGTTCTTCAACGTTGGATTATTTCCTGCAAATTTACTCATGTCGTTCATCATGTTATCAACACTTCCGAACCTCTGAGAAATCATTTTTTCAAATTGCTTTTTCATCATGGCATTTGGATTGAACGTCATCTCTGTCTACCTCCATTCTGCTGTTTTGGTGAATCGTTTGTGACCGACATTTGTGTCGGCAGCAAATCTTTTATTTCAGAAATCTCAGAACAAACATCGTTCCGAAGCTGATTAAACATTGCTTCAAAGTCAATCTGTTTTTCTTCTTGCTTTGGTTGTTGTTCATCTGGATTTACAAGTCGGTAAACAAAGATTCTGCTTCTTCCATCGGATTGAAGCTGTTTTTTATAAATTTCTGTCCCATCTGTCTTTGGATAGTAAACAGGACTGCCGGACATATCTACGTCTTTTGCTTTTACAGTATCAATGCCATCAACCATTTGCCCCTGTATCATTGGAACCTGTGGGATTTGCTGCATTGCCTGTTGTATCTGCATTTGTCCGTATGGCATTGTCTGTTGGTAATTGCTTTGCAATTGGGCTAACCTGTCTTGATATGGCTGTATCTGCCCATATGCATTATTTATCATTGGTTGCTGTGGATAATACGGATAACCTGCCATAATGCATCCCTCCAATTATTTCGCAAGATTCTTTCGCCTTGCTTATATTATAATAAGAAAAGCATTATATTTAAACGTCACTGTTTCGCCGTATTTTCGCCACAATACAAAGAAAAGCCCCGATAATACATCGGGGCAACTTTTACAATCTTTCTCTTCAATTTTTGGTTAATGCGGTCTACGGTTCTTGGACTGTACCCCATTATTTCAGATGCTTCTGCAAGCGTTTTTTCTTCGTAGACACGCAATCGGAACAATTGTTTCTCTCTGGAATCGAATCCAGCCTCAATCAAATAAAAGATTCTTTCGTCTTCTGTGAAATCTTTATAATTGTCCATTCCACCATCCTCCCTAGTGGAACTAATATTACATTGGAAAAACTCCTTTCAAAGCGAACCCTACAATGATTCCGATAATGGCTGTAATGATATAGATCACAACAGCATCCCATCTTTTACCGGGCTTTTCCATGAGCGACTTTAAATTATTATTCATTTCATCTACGGTATCTTTAATATGATTCAGGTCATTACTGTATAGTGCTGTCTTTTGTTCCAGCAAACCAATGCGGTTATAAAATTCTCTATGTCTTTCCGATTGCTTCTCTTGGATTTCATGAAATCCTTTTTCGAGTTCTGCTAATCGGTGTTCATTAAAGCAATCATGTTCGCATCCCACACTGAATACCTTTCTCTCCCTTGATAATGTTATGCTTTTACCCACCTTTTTAAAGCATCCCTGCGCTATACGGGAGGCAATATAGCACGCACGCTACCATCTTCAAAATCCAGCAAAAGGAAAAACACCATGATTGACATAGATTTCGGTCTCTGAATCCCAATTTCTACTAACAGAGTTTTCAGAGTGAGAACCTTGAAATTCAGCCCCCTGCTTTACCAGAAAGTAAAGAGCCAAATCAAAAATACAATCATAGCATTTTTCCATATCACTGTTTATTTGCTCTTCTGTATATCCTGACGGGTAGTTTCGCTTCTTTTTAAATGAACGAACTGCCCTTTTAGCAGACAGTGGAATCATTCTTGCTGTTTCAATATCATCATCAATATAGTTCTTTAAATCTTCTACAAGCTGTTCGTCCATTTACTCACCTACCCTTGCTGAGATAAAATCTCTGAAATTATTCCAGCCTTGTTTGTTGCTGTCAGGGCATAGCCATTGTCACTTGCAAGCTGTCTTAACTGTGCTACAGTCATGGTGGACAGCTCGCTTTCTGTATATTTATGTTTTGATGCATCATCAATACTTGCTACAGCTGGTGACTGGCTGTTTTCATCAAGACTATGCCCGTTTATTCCCCCTTTGTACCGATTACGATACCGCCGTTGGCTTTGGGCACAACTGGAACAAACATACCGGATGCTTTTGTCCATACCGCAACTGGATCCTGTGTAGCCCACATGGAAAGGGTTACGAAAGAACGGTTCTCTTCCTGAATGAACTGTCTGTATTCAAGTTCCTCAGGTGTCACACCCCAGAGACCAACACCGAAAGAACCGTTAGCATCTGCTTCATACAGAGTAAATACATCCTCTTTAAGGTATCTGCCTGTTTTCAGGGTTCCGTCCGCTTTTCTGAATCGGAATTTCTCATCACAACGATCAATTGTGATTACGTATTCCTGCATAAGCAGATTTGCAAGTTCCTGCTTTGTGAGAAGCCTCTTATTTGCAGCACCCAGAACAGCTGTCTGCATTGCAGTGTTATTCCGCATGTAGTTAATCATTTTAAGAGAAGTAACAGCTTTGTTTACTACATAGCCATTATCTTCTGCTACAGCTACCATTTTCTGGATATCGCCCATGATATCTGCATCCGGCTTAGACCAATCAGTAAGTGTTACTTTTGCAGTTGCCGGAACATGATAGTCAATTCCCATATCAACATGGTTCTCTTTGATTGTTACAGCGCCCGTAGAAAGGAACTGGCCTTTCATAACGTTTGCTCTTGTAACAACGCCCTCGAACAGGTAAGCTGCATCATCAAATACGTAATTTTTCAGCGCTTCATTATCCGGCACACCGTTTTCAATTGCCTGCTGTAAACTTTCAGACTGATTGAGTTTTCTCTTAATGAAGAATTTTTCAGTCAGAACTTTTTCGAAGCTCGGTCTTGTTCCGATTTCTGCTTCGGTATCAAGAGCGTGAACGAATGCAACCTCCGGCAGATTCTGTCCAGCCATAAGTCTGTAATACTCTGCTTTCAGATACTGGGTTTTTGTATCCGGAAAAATGGTATCAAGGATACCTGGTCTTTTAACGCTGAAATTCTGAGAAAAGTTAAGTCTTTCTTCTTGGGTGATTGATTCTAAAATATTAAATGGCATATTTCCTATACCTCCTTAAAATACTGGGTCTTCTGTGGTTACAAAAACGATTCCCGATTTCTCAAGTTCTGTTTTTGCAGTTGTATCAACTGTTACTGGAAGTCTTTTCTCAAGGACACGCCCTGCAACAATCACAGAAATTGGTCTCTTTGCATCATCTGTCATATCGACGTCCTCAAACACAATGCCGATTGCACCGGTTGCATTTGTCGGATATACGGAACCTGCTTTGATAATTTTCTTAGTTCCGACTGTTTCAGCATTGGTCTGATTTGCTGTGTAAGTTTTGAGTACCAATCCAACCTCAGATTCAAGGATATTAGGGGTGGATTCGTACTGCTCGGTTTTCATAAAAGCCATATCTTCTTCTCCTTTACTAAAATTAAATATTTACTGGGGCGTTATCGTCCGCCGGTTTGGTTTCTGGATTCATTCTCGCTGAGTACGCTTTTGCATATTCAGATGCTTCACTCTTCTTATCCGGTTTGTTATCGCCAGATCCACCACCTGGATTAGGTGTGTTTTCAAGGGCTTCCTTTTCCCATGCTGCTTTTGCAGTTTCAAGAGTGCTTTTATTTACTTTGGAAATTCCATCAACAAAAGACTGGGCTTCTTTGAGCGCATCTTCTGCATTCATGTTAGAAAACGCTTTAATTGCTCCTGCGTAGGCATCACCTTTCATTCCTGCATTGGCAAAAATAGAAGTGATTTTTCCTGTCAGTGCTTCTTTTTGTGAAGTCGCAAGCGCCGCTTCAAGATCAGAAATTCTTTTCTCGTTTGCAGCTTTTTCTTTCTGACGTTCCAATTCCGCTTTATCGGCATCACTCATGTTCTGCTGTTTGAGTTCTTCCAGTTCTTTTTCCAGTGCATCTGCTTTATCAGCCTGCTCTTTTACTTTCTGGGCTTTCGCTTTTTCTCTAGCCACATCAGAGTTGGACTGATTCAAAAACGAACTAATCTGTTCATCTGTTGCATCTGGAAAAATCTTCTTTACATCTTCTCTTGTCATTGAAATCTCCTATCACCAGTACGCTTTTTAACGCTGTTCGCTCAGCACAAGGTGTCTCCCATGATTACGCTATCGGGGTGCATTTTGTTTTTATGTATTAAAAAAGAGACGATTTCTCGTCTCTGATTAGCTGTATTGAATTGAGCATCGGCAGTTCACTACCTCTTTCGCACTTGGATTGTGAGAATTGTCTTTTGGAAAGAGCATTAAACTGTTTCCTACTGCAAATAACTCTCTTATGGGGATTGTTGTTCCACCTACTTCAAGGTGCGTTCTGCGTTCTCTTCTATCTCCAATGTCTTTCCATGTTTTATGTGTTTTTCCGGCTTTAATTGCATCTGTGTATTCCTTGTAATTCAAGGAAGTATTGGCTTCGCATTCGGAAATGAACATTGCTCTGTCTCTGGAAAGATAGTATTCTTCTTTGATGTGATCGAATGTGGATTGAACAACATCATGTGAGAACTGCCTGACATAATCTGATATATAGCTATCAACTGTGAAATACACAGCCACTATTGCGATATATTCATCATATAAGCTGTTTTCGATATATTCTTGGTCAACCTCTTCGTTTTCAACCATCGTGTCTATAAGCGACAAAACATAAAGGATAACTTCTTCCATTCGTTCAGAAAAAGCTATCCTTTCTTGTTTTTCTTTGTATGATATAGACATTTTGCTGAAATATTCTTTATACGGTTCACTTCTGCGATTGTTGGGTCTGATATTTAATTCATCGTATGATGAAACATTCATTTTGCAATCACATCCTTGTTAAAGCCGTTCAGCAAATCTTGCGCTTTCTGTAGCTCTGAGTCCGGGTCTGCTAATTCTGGGTAAATAGTTCCGAGGTACGGCAAACTCATTTCATATACTTTTTGCGGATCACTAAATAATCCACAAGTAATCAGCGCAATGAGCGGATGAATTTTATTTTTGAACAGATAATCAAGTGCCTGTGCTTTTACAAGCATATTATCTGTCGGGTTTCTGGTTATCTTGACATCAAAATCTCTTGTCGAGATATTTACATCCATTGAAGTTTTTCGGATGATATTCAAAATGATTCTGGCAGATGCTTTTTCGGCTTCTTTGGTGAATGCTTCCACCAGTTTTGCATCTCTCTCTGCAAAATCCCATCCATTCCTGAGATACACTGCATTTCCGGTATCACCACCTGTATTGCTCTGCCGGTTTGGCATTGCTTCAACAATCAGCATATTGTTGTATATATCATCTTTGGCAACTTGGCTTTCAGATTGATTCAGTTCGGCAGTCATCAGTTCAACATCTGACTGGCAACCACTTCCAGTATCTTTTACGGAAATAGCACCAAGTTTTACCATCTTGAGAAATTCATTCTCGTCTATCTCGCAATTTTTGAATTTCATGAATGCCTGTACAAATTGTTCGACACCATTCAGCCTATCAGACTGATACTTGTTAATTGCATCAAACAATGTGATTGCAATTTCAATATCGGATAGCCTATCGTGATTATTCGGATATTCAATGATTGGGATTCCGCCAAAACCATTAATCCCAACTCTTTTTACTTTTCCATTCTGTATTTCATAAAACTGATTCTTGGAATAGCACAAGTAATATTGCTCTTCGTTTTCATCTTTGAGGACTTGTACGGATAGCATTGCTTTGCCATTCTTTCTGGAATACACAATATAGCAATCGCCCGGATATGGGATGAAAATTCTAAATGGGGGAATGTCACTATCTTCTGTCCAATCATCTTCTCTGAGGATTGCTTTATAAGCAGTTCCTATTGCGCTTTGGTAAATCCCGAGTTGAATGTTTCTGGCATCTGCATTAGCTTCATCCAGATAATCATTCAGCAAATCAACTTGTTCATTAGTTTCTGCATTTGTGTTCTTCTTTTTGCAGACAAACTGAATTGGTTCACCATATATCTGTCCTGCCTTGAATTTGACTGTTTCAAGAGCATGGTTTTCAGAAACCTTATTGTTGACTTCTGGACGTACCAACTTTTCGCGATACAGGATAGGTTGATCGCCCTTATAATATCTGTACAGATAATCAATCATGGTTCGGTTTCTGTTGTGTGTACCAATAGTATCTGAAACGACTTTTGCCACATTGTCAGAAGTAATTTGTTCAAAGCCGGTGTAGGCTATCTTCCTGCCAAAATCCCCACGGCATAAATCTATGAAATTACTCTTATTCGCCAATAAACCTACACACTCCTTTCTCGAAATAAAAAAAGCATCAGGTTTTTGTGCCCAATGCTTTACTTTACATTATACATATTTGGTAAGTATCATTCAGTATCAAAAGGTATCAACTTTCAAAACCTTTTATGTTTTTTATTGCTTTTACCGCTTTTAAATGCAATCGTTTGATAGTCACTTCAGAATATCCAAGTTCATCTGCGATATTGAGAAGCGTTTTATATTCAACATATCGTTTAAAAAGAACATCGTACAAAATCGGGTCTTCTACCGTTTCTATTGTTCTGATAATTTCTTGTTTTTGCTCCAGGAAATCTGTTGCCATCTTTGAGATCTCTTCTCGTAAATCAATAATCTTCGCAACCATATCACCCATTGGGTCTTGCTTTGAAGAAGTCTGCACTTTTTCTCCGATCGGGATGGATTTTACGCTCATAGACAGAATATTGAGTTGTTCTTCTTCGATTATTTTATTGTGAATCAAATTATCATATTTTTCAATCTGGCTCAAATATTGCCTTGTTGTCATACCTATCTCCTTCCCCAAAATGGATTCTGCATTGCTGTAACTGTTGCTCCGTAACCTTTTTCTATAAACATTTGAAGCTGTGTAAGGGAATCAGGTGAATCATCGTGAACATTTTTTCCAAGTTGAACAAAAAATGTAAGTTCATCCATAGCCGCTTGATACTCTTTGCTTCGATGTTCGGCATCCAGAAAAATAAAGTTTCTTTTTATGTCATCTGAATATGCGATAATCTTTGACATTTTTTCCATATTTCCCGGTGCACGGCTTGATGTGCAGCTACATTTGTACTTCTGCTCCTTTAATTTCTCATCAATATACATCTTGTACATATCTCCACCATTGTTGGCTTCAAAGTTAATCAGTCGTATTTCATTGCCTATGATTTTTCCAGCGACTATTGGAAGTGTTGTTTCTTTTGTGCCCTTATTGAATACCCAATCAAAAATATAAACATCTCCATTTTCGTATTCTCGTCCAATAGGCATTGAAAGACTATCTCCACCACCCCATGCAACATCACATGCAGTAACTACTCTGCTATCTCCGTCAGGAAGAACACCGTTGTATAATCTGAGTTCATCAGTTGGAAACAGAAGTCCTTCACGGATAAACGGATTTTGCTGATATTTAGCTTGCCACTCATTTGAATCAAGTCTGGCTTTCATATCTACGTAATACTTTGTAGAAAATCCAACTCCGTAGTCATAATCAAAATTAGATTCTCCATCTTCGTTCAATGCCGGTATCTTTCTAAATCGGTATAATGGATTGTTTTGATTCTCTGTTTCCACTCTTCCAAGAGGATCCATAACATTCCATCGTGTACCAACCATTAATTCTCTGGATCCATCATTTTTACGGTCAACTAGAACGTTCAAATAATCTTGGTATCTGTTTTCCAATCGAGTAGGGCTTAAAGATTCCGTTCTATCACGCACAAGGTCATCGACATAAAGATATCCATCAGCAGATATATCTACAGAACCTGTCCATGTTCCGTCAATACCACGGCAAGTAAGAGTTGAAAATCGGTCTGGTGCTCCTAGATTGATTTCTTTCTTATCTGCCGATTTCTTTTCCAATGTTGATTCTGGAAAAATTTCATTGAATGTATATTCTGGTGTTGAAATAAGGTTTTGAATTTCTCCATAGAAACCATCTGCAAGGATTCCGCTATGTCCACTCATAGCATTATGGCTGTTTGGTCTTTTCCCCATTATCCAAGAAAGAAAAAAAATGCACGTGGTAGATTTGGCTGTTCGGGGTGGCATAGACACACCAAGAAACTCAATCTTTCTATCTTCTAAGTCCTGTAAGTCCTGCACGAGAACTTTCAATGTCTTTCTTCTCGGCTCATAGAACTTTCTTCGTGGCTGTCTGTTCTTTTCCATATAGTACAGATAACTTTCAAATAGCCATGGGGCTTCCATCAACAAATACTGCCAGTACAAATCGTCAAATGAACCGCTTCCAGTTAATGCAGCTTGCCTTGCAGACACGTTATGAGCATATTTACTTACTTTCATTGCTATCAGCCTTGCATCTGGGTTTTCGGTAAATGGCAAGTCAAGGTTCATATTCAGTAATAAATCCAGGCAGTCTTTTTGATTTTGGTAGACTGTCATATCGCCATTGATAATTTGATTCAAGATTGCCCGATACCATTCCAGCGAACCTTCTGTAAGTTTTTGCATAAAAATAGAGCCAGACCTCCTTTCTTTTAGGATTTAGTCTGGCTCTCATGTGGCTCTCTGACTGTTTATTTATTATTCAGCATTCTCATCAGCTGTCATATCTCTTGTATCTACGATAGTAGAAGTGTTACTACCCTGAATCTTTGGAACTTCACCATTCCATTTATCAATTTTCTGCTTCTCGATCAGTTCAGGAGTAAGTGATTCTGCAATCTTTCTATTAGCTTCTGCTTCGGCTTCAGCTTTAATCTTTATTGCCTCAGCCTTACCTTCCGCATCAATCTTTACCTGTTCTGCTTGAATAGCTGCTTTTTCTTTTTCCTGTTCAGCAGCAATCAGTGCAACTTCTTTATCTTTATCGGCTTGTACTTTGGCTGTTTTAGCTTCAATATTGGCCAATTCAAGCTCTTGCTGTGCATTTACTTTCTTTTGGATTGCAGCTTGTGTTTCATCATCAGTGGAAATAGAAGTAAAGTTTACTGTATCAATAATGATTCCGTATGGTTCAAACTTCCGTTTAAGATATTCGTCAAGTGCTTCATTCAGTTCCTGACGCTTATCACCGAAAACATCTGTTACTGGATACTTCGCAGTTACTTCCTGTGTCCATGCTTTCATCTTAGGTTTAATAAAGGTATTTTTCACGGATTCCCCAGATTGCCCTTTGAACTGAGTAAATACATCAGTTACTCTGTTCTGATCGAATTTATACGAAAATTCCAAATCAACTAAAAGAGATTTGCCATCTGCCGTTGGTGTCTTAAAGCTTTCATCCTTTGGAGAATCGCCTTTGTCCTCAGATGTAAGATAAGACTGTTCAATCCCAACAGAATACAGTGAAGTTTTTACTGTGGGTGAAATCAGATGCCATCCCTGTGTAAGTACATTCTTGGAAATTCCTCCGTTCATTTTGTACTCTACTGCAATGTAGCCGGCCGGAACCCTTACGCTACACTTTGCAACGCATATAAGTCCTGCAATGATTGCAACAGCTAATCCAATGCCACCTAAAAGTCCTTTTTTCATTCTTTGTCCTCCCTGTTTTGACTTTCGTCTTTATTTAACTCATCAATAGCATTTCTGCCAATGTGGTTCAATAATTTACCTAGTGGCTGAAATAATTTGTAAAGTAAAAACCATACTGCCACTGCTCCGCATATCACTAGGAATATAAATACTGGATTCATAAAATTCCCCTTACTTTCTTTACTGGCCATTCAAAGCCAAAATCTGAACGTTTGATTTTACATTGTGGGCTTCCGTCTTTCCAGAAAACTAATCCTTCTATTTCGTGTTCAGAAAGATATTTCTTGATTCCCTCAAATGTTCGCTCAACTTCAACAATGCTGTTGCCATGTCTTACTAAAGAATCGTCATCGTCATTATATGGATTTCCGCAGAAATGTTTTCCGACAGCTTCGTATGTGCCATCTGGTAATTTAAGACCTTGATTTGTCCACATTGAAGTTACATAATATGCTTCAGTAAACCACTTGTCAGACGGATTATTCTCATCAACCTTTAACCATCCCGGCCAATGACCTGTAATTTTATCCGGCTCGCAACAAGGGATAAATCCCTCTGGTGGTATTTTACCTTTCTTGCAGTCGTATCGTTTATAAAATTTTCCATCAATTATCGCACAGCAAGAGCCATCATACTTGACTGTTGCAATCCCCTCTCCTTTAAGTACCCATTCCATACCCGGATGCACTTTGGGAAGAACCTTTACAACCTCATGGTCTATGAATTCTCGCTCAAATAATGTTGGTATTTTTTTCATTCGACATATCCTCCTACAAATAAGTCGCAAATTTTATCAAGTTGCATTTCTTTTATTTCGAATTCAACTTCTTCCCTGCTGTCGATGTTGCGGTAACACGATTTTTTCTTCATTTCTTGTTGAAAGAATTTATCTTCTTCCTGATTTTTGACTTTCTCTGCCATTTCCTTTGAAGTAAATACTCCGAATAAATGAAATTCTGAACCATATTATTCAAAATATACATCTCCGTAAACCAGATATACTTTCATACATTCACCTCAATCTGGAATCCCTAACTGTTTGTAAGTAAACACGGCTGTGTACTTCTTACCGCATTTACAGCAAGTTTCCGAAATGGTACAGGTCTTTTCTTTATCATTACACTCTGAAATAGCTGCATCCCGGAATTTACAACCACCTGTCAGAATACATTTAATCCGTTTAAGACTTATTTTCATTCAAAATACCTCTCAATATCTTTTCCCATCTTCCAGTTGAAAATGTTCCAACCTGTTTTGCCATAAGTTCAAAGCGTATTGGAAAAGTATTATCGGAGATTCCAATGTGAATTACCTTAAATAGAATCTCGCTTTCTCCTACTTTCACCATAAGTGTTTCGCCATAGTCTAATCTACCAATTACATCAGCTACAAAGCTGGCATATTCTGTTTCTTGTTCTACCATAACAAGAAACGAAGATGTTGCTGATTCATATGGCTTCATAATTGTTATTGGAATACAAGTGTATTCTTCTACATATACTTTGTCGTTTTCAATTTTGTCAAATATTTCTTCGCATTGTTCTGGGTGTTTTGTTCTTCTTTCTTCACATGTAGTATGCATGTATTCTAAAAATAGTGGTTCACAGCATAAACGAATATCTCCGTTATTAAGTTTACGTATTTTACAGCATTTACATTTTTCAAATTCTGGGAGCTTCATACATTCACCTCAAACTCTTTCTTGCAGTTGCTTCCCTTGCACTTCAATTTAAGATACTGAATCTTTGTCTCTGGACTAATCAGAAGTGCTTTCTTTTGGCAGAAAGGACAACAAATGTATTTCGTTCCGTTGATATTCCGTATTAATGCCTGCCCGTTCCACGGCTCCGGTGGATTCATGTATTCGGAAAAATTTATCCCTTCGGATTCGAGTGCTGATTTAATACTCCTTTTTTCTCGCCCCTTTCCGTCCTGCAACTCTGCGGTTCATGGATTTTCCGTGCATTTTCAAATAATTATTAGAAACATCATACTCGCCCGTTACCTGAATCCCATAAATTAACGTCTTGTTCTGAGACGCATCGAAAAATGGTTCTTCCAATATAATTTTTTCGGATACAATTTCTGTGCAACCATTTTCATATCGTAAGATATTAACAAGCCATTGCTCATTAGATTGTTGTGTTGCAAGTTCTCCGTCAAAAAAAGCTATTCGTCTAATGTGTACAATGCCTTTTGCGGATGGATCGTTTTCCAGAATTTTTTTAATTGTTTTAAGTCGTCCATTCACTTCGATTGGAAATTTCCATGTATTCAACGGAACTATCTCTTTAATTTTGATCGTTCCAGATGTTGTTTTAAATTCTTCCATATCAGCTCACCCCATGAATCTTTCTGAGATTTGCATATCGGTCAATAATTACATCAAGTGCTGTACCTAATTGATTGATCGTAATGTAGTTGTCCTGATGCTGTCTGCGGTATTTTGCAATTTCTACAGATTCATCGTAAAATGGCACATCTGGCTTTTCGTTCACCTGTCTTTTTAAATCATCGTTATAATCGCACATCTTATCCAGTTCAGCCTGAAGCTCATTGATTTTTTCGTTTTTATCCAAGATTTCATGTTGCTTTGCTTCTCTCTCATCAGCCAATCGAACCACTTCTTCTTTCAGCTGATCTATCGTCCAGTTCTTCATATCTTCAATTCTCATGGCATCCTCCCTCAAATCTTGGTAAATATTTCCATATCATAGTTATCACGGATATAATCTACGCATTCACATAGTTTTTCTTTTAAAAATTGGTCTTTTGCAATGTCTGGATGCAACATATATAAAATACAGCTATTTTCTTTTCCGTCCTCCTGGAATTTCTTCCAGTCAAACACCATTGTGAACAGAGGAATCCTTGTAAAATTCTTCGTCTTATGTTTTATGTATAGATTGCAGAGTTTTTTAATCATGGCATTTCCTTTCACAATCATGCTGTTTTCTCAAATAAACCAAGAATAAATTCCCGTCCCATCTGTGTAATCCTTCTGTGGTAGATTACCTTTCCAGAATCCAGAACTTCCTGTTTGATTTCCTCATATCCGCAATCACTGTAGTTAGAGTACATCAGCCACGTACCGTTGACCTGATACTGTATCTTCTTCTCTGCCAGAATCCGATTTAACTGTATTGCTGATTTCAGTCCCAGTTCTTTTGCAATCTCAGTAATGGTGTAAGTCTTATTTACGTGCATCAGAATAGCATTCTTTCTCTCAGCTTCTACTCTTGCAGCACGTTCTTCTTTTAGTTTGGTCAGGAGTTCGATGCCGAAATCTGGATTATTCAGGATGTTGTCAATAACATTGTCTGTGGCATATATGCCATGCTTGCGGATGGTTTTCAGAATCTCTTTGACCTCTTTCTTAAACTGTTTGGCAATCGGCTTTCTGGACTGCATCAGGACTTCGTAGAGTCCGTTCTCGGTGAGAAACCATGTTCCATTCCCACCGGTTCTATTCTCAAAGTAAACATTATTTACTTTGACTTTCTCATCTTCATCTACAGATTCAATCATTACTGATGGCTTGCTGTGTTCAATCCACTCCGCTACATCTTTTGCAAGAAATAACGGTTCCTCTGCTGTTCCATAAACACGAAACTGCTTTCCTAATACTTCCTGCTCATTTAATACTTTCAGTTCGTTCATTTCTCCCTTTCCTCCCTATGTTTCATCTGGCACTCGATCATCTTTGCTATGTTCTCACGTTCCTGTTTTATTCCATGTCCCTGACGGAACAACTCACATTCGAGGATATTACCGCATCTGGAACACTCGTCTTTAATTTCTTTTCCTGCTATTTGCATTTCTTCTCCCTTGTTGGATGGATAATTAATCCATAATATTGTCCACGATCAAAATAATCTGTTGCTGTTTCGATACAGCGTGTTCTTAATTGTTCGTAAGCGTTTTTATAAAATTTCAAATCAGACATTATTTTGTTAATTGATTCATAATCTAGGTTCTCCCAGCATTCACAACTATCATCAAGGCATCTGAAATCCGCGCAATGTTCACTGTCGCCATTACAGCAGACACCCTCATATACCGCGTACCATTTACATGTGCAACAGCAATCTTTTTCTTCCGTAAGCTACCTCCCTAAACAAAAATTCCAGTACACGGACTTGAACCGTAACTAGCCACCTAACGTGGAGTACTGGAAACCAAACTATACCTTAGGAGTAATTTATTCCTACGATGGCAATCCGTAGGAGTTGAAAAGGGAAGATTTGAACTTCCATGTACATCCCATGTCCAAAGACACATACTCACCCATTACGATGTACTATCCTCTGCGTCTGCCTTTCTATTGTATCGGGTTCATCACCGTCAATAGTTCCGCCACTTTTCAATCAGAGCATTATCACTCAATGCATCAAACGTCCATATAGGAGGGGATTTCCACCCTTTTACTCTCATGCCGCCGGCTAAGGTCACCTAAGTTGTGGGTTCAAACCTATGCTACCACAATAGCGTCTACGTATTCCGCCACTATATGGAACGGTGCATACACGATTCGAACGTGTACAACATTTCTGTTGGATAGGTTAGCAACCTACTCTGATACCATTACAGCAATGCACCACTTAACTAATCAAAACTGATTTTATTGTATCGTCAAAAAACCAAAAAAAAACGGTGGGAACCTTATTTGCAAGAGCTACGCCCACAAGTGGAATCGAACCACTACGCTACACCTAGCTCGCTCCGTATGTTTTATATTTCCTCAATTGTAATGCAGCCGTACCTTTCCGAATTAATTGTATTTTCCATAGCTTCAATCGGATTATATCCAAGGTTCTGCAATACCTGTTTGAATACTGTTACCGACTGACCACTTGCAAGCTGTACACCTTTTCTTGTGGCATCTGCATGGAACAGATCATGTCTGCTGTTGACATTCCAGAAGATAACATTCGGAATAACATATCCGGCTTTACGGAATTTCTTTTCCATTTTGTCATAGAAAGACCAATCCTTATTACCGCAATAATCAATTTCCATGTCAGAGATAACAACTATAGCTTTCGGCATTTCTTCTTGTGAAACGTTGTTCTTTTCGGCAATATCAAGTACTTTCTCAAATGCTGCTTTGAGATCTGTGTTCATATCCCAATTTGTCTTGTCTACATTTCGCACCTTCTGTTCAAGAGTTTCGCCCTTTAGCGAAACAATCTGTGGATTGCCAGAAAATGTCATGAACAAATTATGATATGCACCTGTATTTCTTTCAGCAAAGTATATTGCCAGACCGATTGATGTTGCCATTGGTCTTCCGCACATTGAACCGGATACATCTGCCATTATCAGTGCATTTGTTCCCTGTTCAACATAATTTGGAAGTGCTTTCCATTGTGCTTCAAGGACTTTATTATTTTCTCTTCCGCAAAGAATCTTCTCTACGATGTCATATGGATACAAAGTCGAAGCATTGATTTTTACTTCTCCCTTATCAGCTTTATTGATAAACTCGTTAAAACCGTCTGGATCGTGTTTTGCAAAAGCCCTGCGATAAATCATCATTGCACGGCTTGGAACTTCTGGATATTTAATCTCATTCCACTTACCGGCAGACATAAGGCTTTCAACAACACCGATCTGCTTTCTCATGTTGCGAACAATTCTCTTGAAGTTATAAACTGGATAGCCTAACTTCTGTGCAGTCAGGATTCCTAACTTTCTAGTCTCTGTGCTACTTGCATCAGCAGTCTTAATCCATTTAGCAAGTAAAGAAATTGCTTTTCCCTCATTGAGATTCTTCAAATCTTCCTCGAACTGATTCTTCATGGCTTTCCACATATCATCTTCCAGTGGTGTTCCAATCAGTTCATACAAATCATCATATCTTCCAAACACTCCAATCAAATCAAGATTCGGTCTGAGTGCTTCTGGATGATGTTCTGCCATATAGCGAATAATGGTTCGGAAGGTTTTTCTCTCTCCAAGTCCACACCGAATATCTCTTGCGTAGAAAGCAATCTTTGTAGCAAAGAGTTTATCCTGTGCATACGCTTCTGAGAACAACGTGGTGATTCTATTCTCATCTGCATCTCTCAATGCACCAATGGTTCCGAACAGATCAAGCCTTGCATCACTTGTGGTGTTCAGTGTAACCGCACCGTTCTCTGTTCTTGTAAACTTGCTTTCTTCTTTCATTGCATTTGCGAAATCCATATTTTCCTACCTTTCCAGGACTCTCTTTACACTATCTCAAAATAATATTCTTAACCATTGTGTTTAATTGCTGTAAGAGCCCCTAATAATCGTTTTTTTGCCTTTCAACAGGACACGAATGTGAAAACATCAAAAAGTTTGTTTTTTTCGTAATTGTTGCTGTATGTGTCCCATAAATTTTTTCATGATGCTTTTGGGTTCATAATTCAAAGTTATGCTCAAATAATTGCTGTAAGCATCACATAAGTGGCAAGGGATGGATTCGAACCATCAACACGTACCTTGTAATGGAAAGAATGATTGCTGTAGAAGCCACAGACATGACTTGCATTCTTTTACTGCTCTACCAATTGAGCTACCTCGCCATATTACCGCCTATAACGGTCAATCGCTTTGCTAGAGCGAATGGGTTGAATTTCACTCTCCAACAGAAAGAAGCCAAGTGAGGACTTGCTTTTAATACGGTTATAAGGAGAGGGCAAGCAAGAACTCTTTGTGTTAATCCACTGAACGATAGACGGATTAATTGCAGGAGGTGGATTTGAACCACCGTCTCTGGCTAAGGAAACCAGAAAGAAACCACTTCTCTATCCTGCCAGAACCCGGTATAATCCGGGTTAGCAATATGTTTATTGTGTTATGCTTTCCACTAGGCTGTTTTATGCCGTGCCAGCCCCACGGAATTGTTTCGGATATTCTTCACCTTTTACCTGAATACATGTACCTTTTGAAAACTCCTACAATCAACGTGCGCTTCGTTGATATTTTTAACTCCAAGGTACTTCCCTGCGAAGAAAAATGCCCCATGTCCAGGCTATGCCGTATCATCCCCGGAAAAGATATCGTTCTTACTATGCAGGTAAATTTTTTCCATTCGTATATCGGACGAATGGCTGTTGAGATATGGACACTACAGGATTTGAACCTGTGACTGATTGCTTATGAGGTAACTGCTCTCCCACTGAACTAAGTGTCCTGAGATACCAAGTTCCGTCACCGAACTTCCCTTGGCACTGTTGCGGTTCTTGCCCTCACAGCCGCAACAAAGGGTCTGCTGCTTATTTTATGTCGCCATGTTTATAACAGGCGAAGTCTTCCGGGGCTTTTGGCACCCCTTTAATCAGCCCCGTTGGGCTAGAAGACGGAGGAAATTAAACGAATGAAAAAAACTTGTGATGCCCTTGCAATAACATCACAAACGGGGGTAATTGGATTTGAACCAACACATATATGAGCCAAAATCATATGCCTTACCATTTGGCGATACCCCTGTAATGGCTCCCCGAAAGCACCAATGAGGAGCCTATAAAAACGTGATATATTCTATGTCCGGTATATAATATTTACGCCCATATGATGTGGTGGAATATTGGGAAACACTTATTCATATGCCACTACTTTTCTCACATGGGCTATGGCGAGACTTCATGTCTCGAACACAAGTAATTGTAGCTGTTTCCCTTTCGCCAACTTGTGTTTTCCGTAATGTGTTTTATATTAACTGGCTCACATATGATGAACACAGTTAAAACCATCGGAAATGCTAAAAGCATATATTTACCTCACAATGCAAAGCATAAGTATGTTTAGCACAAAGCAAAATTCCATTACCAAAAAGAAATTTAACGAGTACCGTTCTATTTTTTCTCCTGAATCGCTGGATAAGAACATCCAAAGCGTAATTGCAAAGAAAACGTTCAAAATAATCCCAAGTACAATAAAACCAGTCCTCATTTTTCATCCCCAATAATAAAATCAAGCATCTTGCCTGCTATCTCTTCTTCTGGTTCAAATGGCAAACCACAGCAATTATAATGCTCTAAAGCCGATTTTAGGCTTGCTTTGAATCCATGGTAAATTTCCCCATGCTGTAGTAATTCGTGTCTTAAAACTGAAATTGCATCAGTAATTGATTGAGAAGTGAAGCTAATTTGTGCCAGAGCTTCCATTTGGATATCTGGTTCTGCTATCAATTCAAGTTTAAATATTGGAACTTCATCAACCGCAACATGAAAATCAACAGATTTTACTCTCGGAATCGTTTTTCCGTCAATGAGGCATTTAGTTCCAGCCCAATCATACGGTTTAGGGTTCACAATTCTCACAACACTCATGCTTCTTCCACCTCACCAAAATACTGTTTATACAATTCATAATCGTTTTTACCAATTAAATCTTTGACCCTGTGTGTTTTCTCCATTCGGAGATTGCCATATACAAAAATTGTTTTAGTGGTCTGTATACGGTATTCACCAACATTGGTTATTTGCTCAAGTCTACAATTGATTCTCTTTGTAGCAGAAAACCATCTTCCGTGTGGTGTCAAGAAATAAGTTCTGTATTCTTGGCTGTCAAACGTACTGCAATCCAAATTCGTGTTATCAGTAAAAACTTCTTTCGCTGATTCCGTATCATACAGTCTTCCGTCTTCCAGAACAGCTTTCTTGTGATGATATTCATACACTTTGTCATACATTAAAGGTTTTTCAAGTGGATGTGTGTCCGGTTCTCCAGAAGACCCTTTTTTATTTTTTGAAAATTTTTCGAGTATCGACATATGCCTACCTCTTCCGAAAATAATCTGCCAGGGCTTCACGTGTGATCTGTGATACACTTTTACCGGTTCGGTTCTTCTCGATTATCAGTTTGCGTTCCAAATCGCCAGATAACCGTATGCGTATTGATTCACCTTGCGGATTATAGCTTGCTTTTTTCATACCGGAATAACTCCCTGTCCTTGAAGTAACAACCTAAACGTTTCTTTGCCTTTAACAGTGATATATGTCTGGACATTTGAAAATCCATATGGTGTTGAGAAATCTTTCATCTGAAACAATCCCGATTTACGATAAGTCTCATACGGTTTCAACATGTTGCGCTTATCTCGATAAACATATTTGTTGGTTACCAGCCAATCGGTAAGTGCTTTTGGTGACATATGGAACTCTTTTGCTGTATCACGGAACATTGTAAGTAATCTATTATCCACTAAAGAATCAAAATAATCAGCTTTAGGTTGTTGTTCCTGTATTTTCTGTTCAAGTAGCTGTTTCTCTCGTTGCTCTTCGATCCATCTCTCTGCACGTTTAATTGGATCACTAATCTGGTAAGAATCTATCTTTCTATCTACTTCGTACTTCCCAGTCTTACGAATGGACGGAAGTACTTCCGATGTGACCCAATGTTTAAATTCTTTGGCTTTTTCAAGCTTACTACTAAAAATTAATGAGAAAAGACCGGATTCATTAATAGCTATGATATTCCTTGTCTGTGTTCCGTCATAAAATGGTACTTCTGCCTTATCTTCCAACTCTACATGCCTTTGTATATCTCGACTACCATTTTGGTACCCGAGGGCTGTTGCAACATCAATTCCAACAAACCATGGATTATTGTCTATCATTACTGTTCTTACATTTCCAAATTCTGGATTGCTAAAAATTCATCATTTCATTCATTCTTCATACCTGCCTTTCTGATATTGCCTTATTTCTTCTGGCAGAGAAACGGTTAAGGCTTACCGCTTGTCGTGTTGCAATCACTATCTCTGCCATGTGAGGAGAGCCTTTTTTATTTTTTTTGAAAAATTTTAGGGTTGATGTTTAAAAGGGGCTTTTTTGTTGTTTTGGAAACTTGGGCGACTGACCCGGCTATGTAAGGGCTATATATAGACCCCGTCCCCGGTGCGCCTGTATCCCGTCCGGCTCTGCCTGGTATGGTATCCAGCTAAACCGGTGTTATTTTTAAGCCCTGCTATATTATTGCGTCAAATACTAATTTATCGCAATAATTCACTGTCATTTTGCATAGTTCCAAGCTTGCATATTGTGCATTATGTATAATTCTGCTATTTTCGTGCTTTTTGGGGCTATTTGTTCGCCTATTGCGTACATCTTCGGGGCTATTTGTATGCAGTCCTGCTATAGTTCCGGCTTATCTGCTTCTGGAAGCTCCAGGACGTTTTTATATTTGTCTGCGATCTGTTGGGCGCTCTGCTGTGGGATGCCCTGTTGCTGGGCTGCTGGTACCGGTGCGGTTTCTGCCATGCCATAGGCAACCTTGCAGGCAAATATCAAATTAGCATTCGTTCCGGTCTGATTGTGCAATTTGTCAAGTGCAAAAGCACCACATATCTCTTTCCATTTTTTCACCGTTTCGCCATGTTTTGAGTTCGCTCTATACTGTTTATCCACCCAATCGCTAAAAGTACCGTTATTAATTCCAACCATTAAACCAAACATCTGTAAAGTTGGTGATATGCCAAATCTACCACATACACGTATATATAT
>ERZ1034768.165-NODE-165-length-24837-cov-5.079816_pt1 | contig 24837 bp, 30 predicted proteins | sample MGYA00520691_ERZ1034768 | MGnify/ENA primary metagenome ERZ1034768 (study PRJEB33766, sample SAMN09781704) | gut metagenome | biome: gut microbiome | host: Homo sapiens | place: Madagascar | study: EMG produced TPA metagenomics assembly of the PRJNA485056 data set...
ACACAAAAGAAGAAAGTAAAGAAAGTAAAGAAAGGAAAGAAAGTAAAATATATAACTCTCCTAACGGAGAGTTGCAAAAAATCATCGAGCTGTTTAATGCAATATGCGTTTCGCTTCCGAACATTCAGATGACCGACAGTCGAAGAAGGGCTTTAAAAAATTCAAAAATAAAAGACTGGGAACAGCTGTTTTTTAAAGTTGAGGCTTCGGATTTCTTAAGCGGACGAGTCAAGGATTGGAAGGCAAGTTTTGATTGGGTTATAAAGCCGGTCAATGCGGTAAAAATCCTCGAAGGCTATTACGACAACAAACAACACGCAGTAAGCGGTACAGAAAAAATGGCAGCAGCGTTAGGAGAGTTTATAAATGGCAACTAAAAAATGCATAGCCGAATGCCTTATGGCTATAAAAATTATTTATCCTTATTTCGCGAAAGACACAGACGAAAAAGCACTCGCAAAAATTTGGTGTTCCGTATTCTCAGATTTTCCGGATTCTTTAATAATCGTAAGTCTGAAAGATTGCTTGCAGAATATATCCTCTCCGCCCTGCCCGGCAGACATAATTAAAACGGCTCACAAACTCTATGCTCCATCCGCATATGAGCGCTTTTCCCTCCTGACTACAAAACTTCGCAAGGTTGAAAGAGAGGAACAACGCTTTACATACACCGTTGTTGAGGAAAACGGAAAAACGGTAGGTGAAAACGCACGGGCTACTGTTGCCGAGCTATGGGAAACAATGCCCCCTGACCTCAAATTGTATCTCGGAAGTCAAGGCGAGATGATAAGATTGAGCCGCGACCTGTCTGACGAAGCCCTTAAGTTTGAGCGGGTACGATTTGAAAAATACTATGCAACGCAGCCAAAATCCACAAGAATCTTATTAGAATCGTACAACAATAAAGCTTTAACAACTCAAGAGGTAAAAGCACTCAATGAATTATGAATACATAATCCCTTTAGTTCCGCCAAGCAACAACAAGTATATCGGCAACGGCACCAAAGGCAAGAACTTTGAATACCAGACGGAAAAAAAGCATTGGGCAGGATATGTTAATCTTTTTTGCAATCCAAAACCGCCTTTCCCGATAGCGAGGGCAAAAGTAACTCTGCACTATCACTTCAAGGATAAACGCAGACGGGACCCGGATAATTACTCAGGCAAGTTTATTCTTGACGGTTTGGTGCGAGCCGGTATATTGCAGGATGATAGCTTTGCTGTGATAGACCTGGAATTGAGAGCGGATGTTGATATGAATAAACAGGGATACACAGTAATTGAAGTGGAACAAATTCGTTAAACAAATAAGGAGAAAAGAAGTAATGGACGGTCAAATTGATTTATTTGATGAAATTATCGTTGATAATTTTGCGGGAGGCGGCGGCGCCTCAACCGGAATTGAACTTGCTACAGGACGCCCTGTTAATATAGCAATTAACCACAATCCCGATGCTATACTAATGCATAAAACAAATCATCCATACACAGAGCATTATCAAGCTTCGGTATGGGATATCAATCCCGAAGAAGTATGCCGAGGAAGAAAAGTCGGACTTGCTTGGTTCAGTCCGGACTGTAAGCACTTTTCGAAAGCGAAGGGCGGAAAACCTGTTGACAAGAAAATACGAGGTCTTGCTTGGATTGTTTTGCGTTGGGCTGCAAAAGTACGGCCAAGAGTGATAATGCTTGAGAATGTTGAAGAGTTTCAGACTTGGGGACCTGTGCGCAAAGGAAAACCTGTTAAAAGCAAAGTCGGACAAACATTTAATCAGTTTATTGAGCAATTAAAGGCTCTTGATTATGATGTCGAATATAGAGAACTTAAAGCATGTGATTACGGAGCACCGACAATACGCAAAAGATTTTTTCTTATTGCTCGATGTGATGGCAACCCAATAGTATGGCCCGAAGCTACACACGCACCGGCAGACAGCCCCGAAGTGACCACTGGAAAGAAAAAGCCTTACAAATCAGCAGCAGAATGCATTGACTTTTCTCTACCGTGTCCATCTATATTTGAACGAGCCAAGCCATTGGTACCGAACACTTTACGCAGGATAGCAAGAGGGCTTGATAAGTTCGTTATAAGAGAAGCAAAGCCGTATTTAGTACATATCGGCAACGGAGAGCGAAGCGGTCAACTCCCCCGAATATATGACATTGACAAGCCGCTCAATACTGTTGTCAGTTCGTGCAAGCAGTATTTAATAGCCCCTTCGCTTATTCAGTACCATTCAGAAACGGCAAAAAGCGAAGTCAGAGGGCAGAAAATCAATAAGCCGATAATGACAATTGACGGTTCGGGCAGATATGGATTACAAATTCCTTTTCTTACAAAGTTTCAGCAGAATTCATTGGGACAAAAATGCGTAAAGCCTCTTGATACAGTAATGGCAGGAGCGACAAGGTTTGGAATGGTATCTCCTTTCCTTACGCAGTATTACAGCGGAGCAGACCACGCTAACAAGGTTACAAACCCACTGCAAACGGTGACGGTCAAGCCAAGGCATTTCCTTAATGACTGCTTTTTAACAGTATTGAGAAATCACATGGACTCCAAAAGTATAAATGAACCTCTCAATACAATTACAGCCAGAGCAATGCATTTTAGCTTTATAAAAGTGTATGTTAAACAGTATTCCGAAGATGTACGGCTTGGACATTGGCAAGAAATTAGAACTATGTTAAACGAATACACGGATTGGAATCTTAACGATAACGAAATCATCGTTTTTAACATTGACGGAACGGAATATTTTATTTACGACATCGGAATGAGAATGCTACAGCCAAAAGAATTATATGCAGCGCAAGGCTTTCCGAAAGATTATGTTATCGAAAAAGATTATCTCGGTAATACATATCCAAAATCAAAACAGGTTGCCCGTTGCGGTAATGCTGTTCCACCGCCGTTCGCAACAGCGCTCGTGAGAGCAAATCTTCCTGAATACTGTGATACATATATACTAACAATGGCTGATTTAATGGAAAGGATGGCAATATGACCGATATGACTTACGAAGAAGTCAGAAATAATTTTATTCAAGATTTAGCTGAAAACGCTTACTTGAGTATGTGCTCTATGGAAGAAATGAAAATTGTTATTGAAGCTCTTGATAAGCAGATACCGAAAAAAATTATACGCAAATCTAAAAAGGCATCATTAGAAGATATAAAATGCCCAAATTGTCAAAGAGAAATCGACGCAATGAATATAGTAAATTACTGCACTTATTGCGGACAGGCTTTAGATTGGAGTGAAATAGAATGAAAAGCGTAATGATAAGCATTAAGCCTAAATACTGCGAGCTTATTGCGAGCGGCAAAAAGACGGTTGAAGTCAGAAAGACAAAGCCTAAACTTAATACACCGTTCAAGTGCTATATTTACCAAACCGTTGACGGGCGAACAAACACTGTTGATATTCTTGAAAACAATCTCGGTAAGGTTATCGGTGAGTTTGTGTGTGATAATATTTATCCGATACGGTATGAAAGGGACGGTTTTTATGTTGCTGATTTTATCGATTGCAAAACAAGCTGTTTGAAACCGAGAGATTTTATCGTGTATGGAAAAGGCAAACCACTTTACGGTTGGCACATTTCCGACCCTGTAATTTATGACGAGCCGAAAGAGCTTGAAGCATTTACAACTTTCTGTGACGCAAACAAGAAGCGTTGTGCAAATTGTAAGCATTATCTTTTTGACAATGACGATTTGAATGGTTATCGAAGATGGTGCGATGTATGCCATCGAAAACCACTTACAAGACCGCCGCAGAGTTGGGGATATGTTGAGGGGAGAAACAATGAAGCCTTTTCAAAATAAAAAGTACATAGAAATCATTGCAGTCATTCTTGTTTTCATCGGAGCGGCGGTATTATCCGTTTATTTAATTTCAAAGGTGTTTTTGAAATTACTCGTTTTTATATGTTGGGCGGTGATTTTGGTATGACATACGAAGAACTAAACAGCTTATTTTATCTCCGTAAGCGAATAGAATATTTGCGGCGGCGCATTGACGAGTTGAGTAATGAAGATGGCCTTAATGGCATAAGTTATTCCGGTATTTCAACCGGATTAGGCGTATCATCTCCGGTTGAAAGAATAGCAATTAAAAGAACAGCGCTTATAAATGAATATAACGAAGCTATCGAAAAAGCGCTGTCCAAAGAGCAAGAAATATGTGCTTTTATTGAAAATACTAAAGACGCAGAAATAAAATTTATAATGCAAAAACGGTTCTTACAGTTTATGACTTACGAAAAAATAGCCAACGAGATTCACAGCGACAGAACCTCGGTAAGCAAGAAGTTAGGAAGGTATTTGAGAAATAACCGTTGAAAAATTCCCACAATTCCCGTTGTATATATGTTACTATAATATTGTGGAATGAAACCCACAGGGACTTTTTCATTACCTCCTTTCTTCAAAGGGCGGCTATATAAAATAGCCGCCACATTTTTTAGGAGCAGAAAATGAAAATACAAGAATTATATGCTTTCAAGTACTGACACAGATAAAGGCATTCACTGTTTTGTTGACGATTATCAATTTGAGAGACTTTGGAACAGTCCGCACAAGTACACGGACAGAATATCGGAATTTGAGTGCTTCTTAACGCCCGATTTCAGCTTGTATATGGATATGCCTATGTCGATGAAGATATGGAACATATTTCGCAGTCGCCTTATAGGGCAGTTTTTTCAGGACCAGGGAATCGATGTTATCCCAACGGTAAGCTGGGCAGAGAAAGAGACCTTCGATTTCTGCTTTGACGGAATCGCAAAAGGTTCGGTTGTCGCTACAAGCACAATCGGAGTGAAAAGAAGTGATTATTCAATGCAGATATGGCGAAGCGGTATGGACGAAATGATAAAACGCATAAAACCGTATGCAATTTTAGTATATGGCGGAGAGGTTGAGTACGATTATAAGGACATTCCTGTGTATTATTACGAAAACAAGGTTACCGAGAGATTGAAAAATGCAAAGGAATAAGATATAATGGGTGGAAGAGGAGCAAGCAGCGGAATATCTGATAAAGGTGTTCCTTACGGAAGAGAATATACATCAGTTTTGAAAAGCAGCAACATAAAGTTTGTTAAGAAAAATGACGAATCCGCTTCGGCACCATTGGAAACAATGACAAAAGGTCGTGTATATGTTACCGTAACGCAAGATGATAAACTCAAATCAATTACCTATTACGATAATCACAATAAAAGATTCAAACAAATTGACTTAGACCATTATCATAAAATTAACGGAAACCCTGAGAAGCCTCATACACAATATGGGTATTATCATAACGGCAAAACTATTATTCCTCAGGCGAAAGAGAAAAGAATGATTGACAGGGTAATTAAAATATGGCAATATAATAACAGATAAGTTGTAGTATAGTAGGATTACGCCCACTAAAGCTGACTTAAATGTAATGAGGAATCATATGTTAATTAAGCATTATGCTTTTTAGCCTCTATGTTTTCTTTGTTTTAGAAGCATGGGAGACTCCGGTGCAAATCCGGGCGCTTATCGTTATAATACAATCATTTAACCGTTGACTCAACAGTCAGCGGTATTTTTATGCCCAAAGGGAGAATGACAATGCTTAATATAGAGTTACAAAATTTCGGTGGCAGAGGAGCAGCAAGCAGTACCGCTAAAGGCAAGTCTTCCTTAAAATATTTTAAGGAAGCTGCGAGACAGTTTAATGAAGCAAAAATAAGCGCAAATAAGGGTAATTATTACGCCCTCGAGTATACACACGCAAACGGTGAAACCATAACATACTATTCACAGGGTAATGGTAACTTTGAGCAAAAAGAAAGTCTTATGGAAAAAACACACTCTCGGCGCAAGGGCACGCTCAAAGCAAGCTATGCCAAACAGTAAGGTGATTTAATGCCAAACGCCGAAAATCTTATACCTAACAACAAACGAAGCCCGAGAGAAGTAAGAGAAAATGGCAGAAAGGGCGGAATTGCCTCAGGAGAAGCAAGACGGAAGAAAAAGCAGACAGCCGAACTGATGAAAAATATTTTGAATTCTTCTCTCGAAGGAAAGAACAAGCAGACGGTTAAGGCTTTTGCGAGTGAACTTGAAGACGAGGATTTGACTGTTAACGCCCTTATGGCTGCAGGACTCGTAAAAGCGGCGGTTACAGGAAATGTCAAAGCATTCGAAGCGGTACAGAGATATGTCGGTACGGATGAACAAGCAACAAAAGACGAATACCACTTACCGATTACAGATATAACAACAGACTTTGTCAATGTCTATCGACTTATTCACGAGGTATGGAACGGCGAATCGGATGTTCACGAGATTATCTCAAAAGGCGGACGTGGTTCAATCAAATCTAACTTTTGGGCGGCGATTGTCGAAGAAACAATCTATAATGACGAGCAGGCTCATTGTGTATTTACCAGAAGATACAAAACCGACCTGCGCGGCTCTGTATATAACCAGTTTATGAAAACGATAATCCGCCACGGAAGAATTGACGATTGGGAATTTACCACTTCGCCTATGCGAGCGGTTTATAAAAAGACCGGACAGCAAGTGCTGTTTGTAGGTGCGGACAAGCCTATAAGCTTGAAATCATACAATGTAACTTTCGGCTATGTTAAAATGCTTCTGCACGAAGAAGCGGACGAAATGGCAGGAGTTGCGCAGATGGATAACATTGAAGACACTTTCCTTCGTTCTGACACACCGGGTCTTGATGTTAAGATTTTCAACCCACCGCAGAGCGCCAATAATTTTATGAACGCTTATGTTGAAGAGAAACGCAACGACCCAAGCACATATATAGCTCACTCTTATTATTACAATGTTCCACAAAAATGGCTCGGAAAACGCTTTTTTGAGCGTGCCGAATGGTTCAAACAGCATAAGCCAAGATATTATAAAAACAACTATCTCGGAGAAGTTACAGGAACAGGCGGAGTAATCTTTGATAATGTCGAAACACGGAAACTTACGGATGAATTCATCCAAGAACTTCCGTATTTTAATTACGGATTAGACTTCGGATATGAACATCCGCAGGTCTTTATTAAGGCATATTATGACAGCGACACCGATATTTTATATCCTGTTGAAGAGGTATATTCGAGAAGGTGCAAGAACAGTACATTTGCCCGGAAAATAAACAAATATAAAAATGTCGAAATTCTTGCCGATTCTGCACGCCCTGACAACATTAAGGAGATGCAGGATTGGGGATTTGATATTATAGGCGCCAAGAAACGCTGGGGTGCAAACAACGGCCGTGATTACTGTTGGGAATGGCTGAGGCAATGTAACAAGATTGTTGTTGACCCCGAACGAACCCCACGCCTTTATAAAGAGTTGACAACGCTTGAATTTGAACAGCTCAAGGACGGAACATTCTCAAGCGAGTATCCAAGACTTAACGAGGACTGCATTATGGCTCTTATTTACGGCCTTAACCGTGTAATAATGGAGACAAGGCGAGAAGATTTATATATTGACGAAGTTATGAATGAGGATGATGTAGAAGATGAATTCGATGATTGAAGGGATAATCCTTAAGATTGCAAATCGGCTCGGGCTCGAATTGCAAAAAAAGAAAGATTTGAAAATCAAATATAGCGAAAAAGGTATAAACCCCACCGCAATAGGTGCTAATGTTGTTACCAACATAGCCGTTGACGATAGCGACATACAAGTGATTGGTGACTCGGCAAGAGCACAAGCAATTCAAGAGCTTCTGTATTACTATGTTGACAATATTCTTTCGGTAGCGGCTGAAGTGTCCCTCGGAACAGGCGATTGCCTTATAAGGCCTTTCACAGACGGGAATGATATAGGTTTTAATATCATTGGTTCGGATGATTTTCTGATAACGGCCTCAATAGGCTATCGGCTTAAGGGTGTTATTATCAAGCTTGATGAGTACGAAACGAGAACATCCGTTTACCGGCTTTTCGAAAGCCAATCGTTACGCACGGAAGGAGACAGACAGGTTGTCGTTATCAATCGCTTTGCATTTAAAGGCTCAGAGGAAACGGACATATCCAACACTATATGGAAAGATATCACAACCGAAGAATATATAGTTGCGGATCAGCTTTTGTTAGGGCGGTATAAATGCCCTACCATCAACCGTGAAAATTATAATTCCGCTAACGGTGTACCGATTACATTCGGGTGCGCCGAAATCATAGACAACATCAAAAAGAAATATGAGCAATACAACGATGAGTTTGACCGTAAAGAGTCGAAAATATTCGCGGATAGAACTCTTTTCAGAAGAGACAAAAACGACAAACTTGAACTTTCATCCGCAAAGGAATTTATCAATGTTCGAGGCAGTGTTGACGGCGGTATTACTTCACAGATTTACGATTACTCCCCTTCTATCCGGGAAGAAGAATTCAAATCTGCTAATGATTTTAACTTATCTATTCTTGAGCTGTGTTGCGGATTTTCAAGAGGCATATTCACATCGCCCGAAACATCTTTTGCAACAGCCACAGAGCTGAAAAACAGCCTTAAGAAAACATTTGCTTTTGTTAAAAGTTTTCGCAGGCGTATCGAACACGGCAACAAAGAATTGTTCAATGCCGTCAATATAATAATGAACCTGAATTCCGTTACACCCGATGGCAAGTGGGAGTTACAACATGATTGGTCGTATGATTACATCGAGCAGACAAGCGAGAAATTCAATCAGCTCATACAGTCGCTTGATCGCAATGCCATAAAGACGGAAGACTTGACCGCGTGGGTGCTCAACTTAAGACCCGAAGAAGCAGCCGAATATGTTGAGGATATTGAGGCGAAACAAAATGAAGAAGTGCAGAAGCAACTAAAGGCGGCAATGAATGAATAACTTGATGCGCTCGGAGTGGCTTGAGCAGTTACCCGATTATCTTGCCGAGATAATGCAGCAAATGTCGCTTGAAGCAACGGCAATTATCGCAGCACGAATTAACTATATTGGCAAGGTTAAAAAGAGCGATATACACAAGCTGACAAACGCCTTAGCCTATGCCGGAGCGGATATCAACGAAATTGAACGAGTTATCGCCCGTTTCACGAAGAAAAGCGATGCGGAAATAGAGCGTATATTAACTGAAGTAGCAGCCGAGGACGATTCCTTCGCCAAGATGTATTACGAGGCCAAAGGGCTTGTGCCCAAGACCTATATAACAGATGCATATCTGCAAACTGCCCTTACTTCCGTTATAAAACAAACGCAAGAAGCAATCCGTAATTTGTCAAACACTACATCGCAGTTTTATCAAATGCCTGACGGCACTTACGCCGACATTCGTTCAACTTATATAAGAGTGATTGACCAAGCTATATATGAAGTACAGAGCGGCAGCATAGATTATCATACCGCAATGAAGCGAGCAATGTTGTCTCTCGGTAAAGGAACGCGCTGTATTGAGTACATGAGCGGATACCACAGACGGCTTGACAGCGCAGTAAGACAGAACATATTAGACGGTGCGAAACAGCTCAATCAAGCCGTAATGGACTATCACGGCAAAGCCTTCGGGGCAAACGGTGTCGAACTCACAGCTCACGCTATATCGGCACCCGACCATGTCAATGTGCAGGGGCACCGATTTACAAATAAAGAATTTGAAAAAATGCAAAGCGGAATGGACTGTAAAGATATTCAAGGCAGAAAATACAAAGGCTTCCCTCGAAAGATTACAGAATGGAACTGTAAACACTTTGCAATCCCCGTTATCGTTGATATAGGCTCACCCGCTTATACAGACGAACAGCTTGAAGAACTGAAAAAATCAAGCACGGCCAAATATGACGATACCCAAAAAGCCAGGGCTATGGAAACACGCTTGAGAACGCTTAAGGAACAGAAAAACGCCCTCTTGGAATCGGGCGATGAATTGGGTGCAAAGCAAGTTCAAAAGAAAATAACAGCTCAGCAGAGGGTTTACAGAGAATTCTGTAAACAAAAAGGCATACATAGAGATTATGTTCGAGAGAATGTACCAAAGTACCAAAAGTCCATTACAAAAGAACCTAAGCTCTTAAAATCCAATCCTTTTTCAGATGTTACGCAAGAGTATTACGATACCGCCAAGCCCGGTGTCGGTAAGGTCATTTGGGAAGAAGGGTATAAAAAAGCACACCACCAACAAGAGATTGAGACAGCCGAATGGCTTGTTAAAGAATTTGGTGGCGAGGTTACCCTTCGAAAAGAATCAACTGTACCCAGCGTAAAAACATCAGATTATATTTGGAATAATCAGCTTTGGGAATTGAAGGATGTATCCTCTTTAACAAGTGGAGACAGAAATATGCGAACGGCTTTTTCTCAAATTGTTGACAATCCAGGTGGTGTAATACTCAACATAACAAAAGAAGTCAAGTTAGACGAGTTGGAAAAAGTTATTAAAGCTCGCATAAGAAGAGGAAAAATAACAGGGCTTGATGTTCTTTTCAGCTTTTTAGCTGTTAAATATAAAAAATAAGAGCATTGGCCTCGTCAATGCTCTCGGGGCAAAGGAACAACCTTCGGGCTGGCTTATGTCCCCTAACCAATTATATTATATGCCGTTTTCGCAGAAAAGTCAATCAACTTTATTGAGCATCACGCTTATGGCAAGGTGCTTTTTTAATGCTGTTTTTCAGCTTTTTAGCTGTTAAATATAAAATCACGGGACAAAACCCGTTAATCAAATGAGAAAACTGACTCATCAGTTTAAAAGGAGTTTATTATGCAAGATTTAATTGATATCTTGAAAGAAGAAGGTATCGAAGTACCGGAAGAGAAGAAAGACGGTTTAAGGCAGAAGCACAGTAAGAATTACAAGGCTGTAGCCGAGTTCGAGAGAAAGGTAAACTCTCTCACAGACCAGCTCACAACTGCAAACGCAACCATTACAGACTTAAAAAGTAAAACAACCGATGTTGACGCCCTTAATCAGCGAATCAAAGATTACGAGAAAGCCGACCAGGACAGAAAAGATGCCGAAGATAAGGCGAAGAAAACTCAACAGCTTAAAACTCGCTTTGACGCGCTGAAAGGAGACCGTACTTACCTCAACGAAGGCACCGAAAGCTGGATGTTCTCTGAATTCCAAAAAGCTGTTGCAGACCAAAACAATGCAAGCAAGAGCGACAGCGAAATTTATGAGAACATTACCAAAGACAAAAACATTTTCACACCGAAAAACGAAAGGTTCAAGAATCCGTCCGCAGGTAACTCACATCATCAAACGAGCGATGAAGCTTACCTTGCCGAGTATTACAAGAACAATCCGTTTTTCAAGAAATAATTAAAAAGGAGAATTACTTACAATGAGTATTATTTACGGCTCACTCAATGTTGACGAAAGGTATTCCTCAATCGTTGAGCCTAATCTTTATTATGACAGAGTATTCGTGCCCGGCGTAACTTTTACCGACAAATATGAGGAAGGTCCTGCCGGAGCAATCTATGTTCACAAACTTACAGGTTCGGCAGCAGAACCCGGCACACCCGGCAGAGACTTTACAGACGAAGCAAGCCAGGATACGCTTATACCGATACTTCTGAACAACAACTTCCAGAAGTCACGAAAAATATACGGCGTACAGTCTAATGCTGTTTCATTTGCTGTTGCAAATGAACAACTTGCAGGAGTTATGAACGATATAGGCGAAGGCTGGGGGCAGTCCGGTAATGCTTGTCTTGTTCAGGAAGGCACCGCTTCTGCCGCAACTACAGCGATAACAAAGTCAAATGCGGTCGCTGCCCTTATAGCCGCTCGCAAAGAGCTGTCCGAAAAGAAGGCAAAAGCAAATACAGTTCTTTGCTCCCCTGCATATTATGCAGCGCTGCTTGAAGCTGCAGGCGATAAATTTACGCCCGTTCTTAACGACAATGTTGCAGCAACCGGCGCTATCGGCAGATACCTCGGCTTTAACATCATCGAGGATAACGGTTTATCGGCAGCCAGCGCAAAATATTACGACAAAGCCGGTACTCTTAAGACCGTTGCATTTGATAAGGTTGATTTCATCATGTATAACTTTGAAGCTCTCTCAATCGTTTCAAACCTTGAGGCCTTCCGTCTTGTTGACAGCGAAAACTTTGTCGGCTCAAAGGCACAGGGCGAAATGAACACAGGTTACACGGTAACAAATGCCGATGCAGTCCTCGTTCGTAAGCACGCAGCAGCTTAAAGAAAGGTGGCGGTTGAATAATGTTTATAAATTATGAAGAGTATAAAGCAATGGGCGGTACGCTCGCTGAAACAGATTTCAACCGCCTCTCTTATAGGGCGGAACAAACTCTTAACTCTTACACTTTTGGCAGAATCAAGGTTCCCGACAACCGTGTAAGAAGGTGTATGTTTGATTTAATTGACTGCGAAAGCGAAAAGGAGAAAAACGCAGGTGTAAAAAGTGTCTCAAACGATGGATACTCTGTCACATACCAAAGCACACAAGAGGCAACCGAAGCGGAATACGATATTATCTATCGCTATTTCGCTTCTACGGACATCCTCTATCAAGGTGTCGATGGAATCGGCGAGTATGAGCCGGAAAGCGAAGATGGTTACGATTATCTTATGGTTAAGGTCGCGAGTGAAAGCGAAGATTATGGCCGTTTGAAGGTGGTTAAAAATGCCTAAATACTGGAATAAAACGGTTACAATTTACAACAAATGCGAAAATAGTGACGGACTGTTACACTATTACAGGCGAGTCCTTAACAACTGCTTCTGGAAAGAAACAAATAATAAAGTTACTGTTTCAAATGTTACATTACAGAGCAACAATCACATAATCAGAATACCTCAATCAAAAGACTATATGTCCCCTCTTGAATGGCAAGGTTTGGCTGACAAGTCAAACGCCTTTACGCTTCAAACGGGTGATATTGTTATCAAAGGCGATGTATCATTTGAGATTAACGAACTCGAAGACGGACATCGCCTTAATGACTTCTTGGCACAATATAAACAAGGAATTGCAACGATTGTGTCAGTTAACGATAATACGGACCTTCCAAACGCTCATTATTTTATCAAAGGAGAATGACATGGATTATATCACACCGTTTATCAAATGGCTTTTGACATGTCCCTATGTCCGCCAAAACAAAGTTTTTGCAAACGCTCTGCAAGCACAAAAAGACAACATCGAGATTGTAACGCAGCAAATCTCCCGCTCGCAGGATAAATGCTACATTGACGGCTCTGTTTTACACCGTATTGTTTTTACAGTATTTGATTACAAGTGTATCTCTTTTAATCAGCTCGTAAAGTCAATGGTTGACAAAAACGAAAATGTCGCAAATCTCCTTGAAACAAGACAGCTTATAGATTGGATTGCAACACAGAGGAAAAGTGGCAATTACCCCGATTTCGGCACAAATTGCATCGTTCAAGATGTTTATACGGAATACTCATCTCCAAGCACACCGAGCGTTGATAATTCTGTAACTCCGGCAATTGCACGATACTCGCTTCCTATAATATGTGAGGTGCTTGATTATGGCAGTTAATCAAGATGTTTCGTTCTATATGGAAAAAGCTTTGCAAAAGGCGACCTCGCCCGATGTAAAGCGTTATTTCTTAACAGAATGGTACAGAAAAATGTTCCCATATATTCCGTTCGTTACGGGTACACTTGCCAGTACTATGGATATAGAAATACAACACTCGCCCGAAACCGCTATGGAGACAGGGCTTGAAAATATTGACCAAAATATACACTTTAAGGCTCCGTATGCTTCTAATATGTATTACGGAGACGGATTTAATTTTACCAAAGACCAACACCCTTTGGCGCAAGCCAGGTGGGCGCAGGTCGCCGCCGAACTTCACGGCCAAGAGTTGGTTGACAATCTAAAAAAATATATACGAAGGGAGATTCTTAAATGACTGATACACAGTTAAAAACATTTCTCGATACTTTCACGCATAGCGGAACGGGAGATGTCAAGCGTGAATTGTTTATTATCTTCGGTAGAAAAGGTAATACGGGCGATTTCATCCCGCTGGGTTACAAGCAAGAAAGCGCCGCAATCGAGAACAATTACAATGAAAATTCTTTAAGAGACGTACTCGGGAATGTGTATAACGATATCATCTCCAAGGATGAGCAGATATCAATGAGCGAATACCATAACAATCCGAGCGCCTCGCCGTTCCTCGATACAGCGTGGATGTATACTCTTGCGGGGCTCGAAAGCGAGCTTGAAGACTATGAACTTCTTATGGTTAGCGCTTGGCTGGTTAATGAAAGCGGCGAGTTCTTCGCAAGAAACGTATCCGGTGTTCGCCTCAAGCTCGACAATATGGGCGGACAGAGCTATACAATGGCCGATGTTACATTCTCGGGAATATCCAGAGGTAAATTCGGCACCGTATCAAGCTTGAGCAAGCCTGAGTTCAAGGAAAATGTACCTGCGGCATAAATCTAAATACTTTTGGCAAGGATGGTGTTGTACCGTCCTTGCCGAATTAGGAGTAATAAAATGGCAAATGTTATAAATTTTGATATATCCGACAACAGGGTCGAATATCGACTCGGTAAGAGCGACCGAACAATTCTTATAGATACGGGCGACATAAATCTTCCCGTTCGTTTATCGGCTGCTATGGACTCACTCAACTCGTATTTTACAAAAATGAACAACAAATTCGGTGTGAAAACACTTGAAGATATAGACAAGGTAAAAACAGGCAACGTTGAAGACGATGTTGCATTGCTTAAAAAAACAGATATAGATATACGCAAAATTATAAATGCAGCGTTTAACACTTGCAGCGAAAACGAACCCGATTTTTACGATATATGCAAGGCCGCATTCGGTGAGGCAAATTGTTGTTCGGTTTCAAAGAAGAGCGGCAATTATTATTTTGAGGACTTTCTAATCGCTTTGTATCCGGTTATCGAAGCGGAATACAACGTCCGAGTCGATAAGCTCAAGAATAAGGTTGCAAAATACACGGCTCAAAAGGGAAAGTATTCAAAGAAAGGTAAATAACAATGGTTCTTGACCTTCCTAAAGAATTAGAAGTTAATGGCGTCAATCGCTCGATTAACAGCGATTTCAGGGATATTATATCGATAATGTCAGCACTTAACGACCCCGAACTATCTCCACGAGAAAAAAACTTTGTTCTCTTAACTAATTTTTATGAAGATGATATAAGCGAGCTCGGCGACCTTGAGGAAGCGGTTAAAAAGGCTATATGGTTTATAGATTGGGGAAAAGAATATTCTGAGAAAGAAAAAGCACCATCCAAGCTGTTAGACTGGACTAAGGATTATAACTATGTGGTGTCGGCGGTAAATCGCCGTGTAAAAACGGTAGAAGATGTCAGAGAGCTTCCATACCTGCATTGGTGGACTTTCCTTGGATACTTCGCTGAGCGAGGACAATGTCAGATATCATATATTATCGAAATTCGCGATAAAATCGCAAGAGGCAAGCCGCTTGATGCAGCGGACAAAGAATTTTACAAAGCTAACAAGACAGATATAGACCTCGATAACGAAAGGGATACTGAGCTTGAAGCTGTATTGTGGGGTGATAAAAATGGCCGATTTAATTCTTGATGTTGATTGGGATATATCCGAAGCGGAAGCGAAGCAAAGGAAACTCAATCGATTATGGGAAGAAAGCAAGTCCAAAGAAGAGCTTATAAGAAAAGAGGCTGAACGGATAAACGGACAAATTGAAGCCGAAAAACAAAAGCAAATTGAAATCAACAACGCCCGCAAGGAGCAACTTCGCATAGCGAAAGAAACGGAAAGAAAGCTGTCCCTCATAAAAAGCGGTAAGGCGACACCCGACCAACTTATTTCGTGGGGCGGAAAAACATCTGTTGAATCTCAGCTTGCGGCTCAAGAAAATGAGCTTAAGACTCTTGATGAAGCTCGAAAAAAAGCATATGACAACGAGTTGAATCTTACAACTACACTCGACAAACAAAATCTTAAACTTCAAGAACAAAAAGATAAAACCGCTGAGGTCGGAGATCAAATAGCAGCTAATTCAAAAAAGACCGCCACCCATACAAAAAATTCGGAAAATGCTTTTAAAAAGTTGGCAAAGCGTATATCCGGACTTGCCAAGAGTGTACTTATCTTTTCGGTTATAACTAAAGCGTTAACCGCGCTGCGCTCAATAGTTGCAGATAAGATACTTAAAGACAATGCACTAAGCAAATATCTGGCAAAGATAAAGGGAAACCTGGCTGTAATTGGCGAAACCTTATTCCAAACCGCAAAGCCTGTTATTGAATGGATTTTGCAAAAGGTAACAATAATAACACAACTTATCGCCAATGTGCTTGCAAGGGTTATGCATAAAAATGTTAATGAGATGGCAAAATTTGCGAAACAATCACAGAAAGCAAGCAATGAAGCAAAAAAAACACTGGCTTCATGGGATACATTACAACAGATAAATTCCGAAAAGGATACAACTACAAGTAATGTTACGCCGGATTATAATCAATTTGACGCTGCTTCTTGGACAGAAGATGAACTCCTTAAAATAGAGGCTATCGCCGCAGGAGCACTCCTCGCCCTTGGTTGTATTCTTGCGTTTTCGGGTGTTAACATTCCTCTCGGGCTTGCTTTAATAGCGGCAGGCGCGGTTATTCTTGTCCGTGATGTCATTCCGAATTGGGATAAGATGAGTGACGAAACAAAAAAGACAATACAAACCATACTCGGTATTGCCGGGGCTGCGTTGCTCGTAATAGGAATCATCTTATTATGCTGCGGAGTTATTCCTCTTGGCATAGGTGCGATAGTTGCGGGAATATCTGTTCTTGGCATTGCTGCCGCCACGCTTGACTGGACAAAAATCGGACAAGGGGTAAAGGATGTTTTTGCAAAAATCATTGGGGTATTCGTAGGCTTAGGCATGGTTGTATTAGGTGTTATCCTATGCTTGACCGGCGTGGGAATTCCTATAGGTCTTGCTTTGATTCTTAACGGTATATCCCAGATGTGTTCCGGGGCAACTTATGACTGGAACACTCTTGTCGAGAAAGTCAAAAAAATAAAAGAGAATATCCTGAATATTGTGAGCGACCTTTGGACGGGCATTAAGACCGGAAATAAGGATATGATAGTCAGCGTTGTAAACAGAGTCATTGACGCGCTCAACGGACTTATAGATAAGGCCAACGGCATGCTACAAGGGTTGTTTAATAAGCCCTGGGCCCAGTCGTTTTTTAGTTGGGCGGGTATTGATACTTCTAATTACGGTATCCCACATATTCCGCATGTATCATTTCTCGCGAGCGGAGCCGTTATTCCGGGCGGCAAGCCCTTCCCCGCTGTACTCGGAGACCAGCCGAAGGGCAAAACAAACCTTGAAGCGCCTGAAGACCTTATACGACAGATTGTTCGAGAAGAAAGCAATAGTAACATCACGGTTAACTTCACAGGTACAATGGCGCAGCTTGTTAGACTTATGAATCCGGAGATTAAAAGGGAACAAAACAGAAGTACATTATGGGTCGGAGGCAATACATGATAACAATAGACGGTGTTAACTATAAAGCTAATTGGATTGAAAGCACGCTCAAACGCAACGCGGAAATTATAAACGGAGATGCTTCGGGAAGATTACAGAATACAAAAGCAATGTACTTAGATTATGTCGGGACCTTTTATAACTATGACGGCGACTTGCGAAGAGAAAAAGGCTGTTCCGATGCAGAGTGGGAAGCGCTATTTATCGTATTGACAAACCCGATTAACAACCATACCATAACAGTTCCTTTTGGCAATGGCACAATCTCAAATGAGTTTTACATTTCATCCGTAAAAAGTAAGCTCATCACTTCCGAGAGAGGACATAACGAATGGGGTAAGACTTATACTGTAACCTTTACATCAATGAGACCGCAAAGATTGGCAACCTCGCCAAACACAATAACGGGGGTGTCAAATGGTTAACATTAGATATTCAACCGGGTCGTCAGAACTAAAAAATATAAGTTTCGGAATTTACGGTCGGAGTCAATACAAGTGTACCTTAAGTGATGCAGTTTCAGCATTTAACAAGACTACGCTCCCAAGCTCTGATTTTACCGGATTCAAAGCGCATATAACACAAAGCGATGGAGTGACGCTTAGTTTCAATCATCCTAATGACGGATGGGATATAAGCCACGGAATTTTTTTCATCTTTTCAAAATATGAAAATGTAACCATAACTCCTAAGTTTGACAGGCAAGACTCTTCTTGTGTTCAAATGTATAAAGATGACGATGGGTGGCAATCTTCGACAAGTCTTGTAATACAGTCCCCTATTATTAAATTGATACCTAAAACCGCTACTACAGCTAAAAAAATTTCAATCCAATTCACTTGGGACGGAACTCCGCAAGATGTTCAATTTACATCAGTAATAATAGGCGGAGAACTCATTCAATTTGAAAAAATATTATCTGCAGACTTAATCGAGGAGATGAACATTCTCGGCGATGATTTACCTATCAACGAATTCGATTTTTCAGTAGTGAGTCAGCAAAACCTTGCTCCTGGAAGTAAATTAAGCGTGTATTCGAATGATGAATATTTCGGAACATTTTGGACTGACAAGGTTGACAAAATCAGCCAGAATTATTCCGGAGCTGAAAAGGTATACACCCTTGAATGCGTTAATGCCATCGGAATCCTTGATAAGTGTTCTTACGTTGATTGTGACATCTCTTTTCTTAACGGTCCTTTTACCACTTGGTCTTCTTTGAAAAACGAGCTAAAAACCAAAGCAAAATTGGAAATTCAACTGGAAAATGAAAAGGCCGAACCGAATTATGGCGTGTTAGGACTTGTGCCAGTTCAATCTCTCCGTTTCTTTCTTTGCGAATTTGCTTGGTCTATCTGCAAGTGGGTATGCACCGCACGAAGAGATGATATATATCTGCGGAGCATTCCGAGCGCTGTAACGGTTACGATTCCCTCTGATTACGTTATCGGTAACGCGATCTACCAGAAACAGGATATAATAACGAAAGCCTATTGGACGCACCCTGTAGAGAATATAGATTGGGGCACAAGCGGTAATGTGCTTGGGACCATAACTCTTCCTTCCACTTCAACACTACGCAAGATATATTATGGCTCTCCCCCTGCTTGGGCGGATATTAACAATGAAAAATATAAGAACGTAAAGTGGAAAGCTAACTATTTTGAGTATCAATCGCAAGAATCAACATCAAACATATCTGTATTCGGCAGCCAGAACTTAACCGAAACTACAGAAATTCTCTCTCCCGGCACTCACACAACCTCAACAGAGCGTAGTCAAGAATATAACAAGTTCGCATGCGTGGGTATAAGAAATTTTGAAGCCAGGACAGCCAAAGAAATGGGGCTCGATTCAACCCATAGCTTCATCTTTGAGCTCGTTAAAGCCGGGACATATAATTCTTCAACACTATCCGGAGAAACCATTGACAGTGCTAACCTGATTGTAACTCAAAAGGTATCTGACATTCAAAAGTACATTCAAAGTACAGGGATTGTAACTGCGACAATAATTCTAAAAAATAATCTTAAAAATCTCCAAGCCGGAGATATGGTTACCATAACAACAGCTTATGACGGTCAGATAACCGGGATTATAACCAAGATGGAAATAAGCTTCGGATATAACAACACCGCACAGGTTGAAATCCGCGAAAGCTCAGCATTCATTAAATAAGGAGATGATAGAATGGCTATAAAGCTTGAAGCGACAGCAAATGATATCGAGCTCAAAAAAAATCGCATACAAGATCTCGAAAATGTTAATTCACATGATGAGGGCTATCCAACTGCTCTTGCGGCCAAGCAATATGCAGATAGTCTCAAAGTAACAGTAGATACCGAGTTATCAGACAAATCGGATAATCCATTACAAAATAAGGTTATCACAGAAGAACTCAAAAAGCTTAAAGAGTTAGGAGAGACTCAATCAGATTGGAATACAAATGACAACACAAGTCCGTCCTATGTGAAGAATAGACCGTTCTATGACGACAAGATTGAATCTGATGTGTGGGAATTTGCGGTTCCAATTACGAATGAAGCAACAGGCGAAGGAATTTATGTTTCTATACCGATGCCGGATGCTGATTTATCTCAATTTACAGACGGACAAGAGTTAGAATATGAAGTTTATGACAGTGGAGAACTTCAAAGCTCAGGTACTAATGTATTCTTTAAATCTGTAAATATAAGAGAAATGTTTGAAGATGAATATACAACGGTAGATGCTGATGTTCCTAATGAGTTAATGGGTATGGGAGAAGATGCAGAAAATGTTGGTATTATCTTTGGCATTACATTAGAGATAACTGATATAGAACAAGGTATGGGCGTTGTTCACAATACTCCAAACGCCTGCTTTGTAATTGGACCTGGATACGGTGGAAATGAAAAATATACAGCTCAAGTTAAATTCAAAAATTTCAAAAACATGGTAGACCATGTAAACCAAATTCCTAGTAAATATATAAACTGGGACGATTATGTCAACAATAAAAAGTGGAAATGGGAGTATCGAATGTCTGCAACGCCTTTTGATACTCAACCTACTATTATAACAGGCAATGTGAGTAAGCTCAAAGCAGATACTTTCTACTTTATTAAGTATACTGCTGGTACTGCCGAAACAAAATTAAAATTGACTTATGGTGCAGACATACTTGTTGACGACACATTAGAATTTAATCGTAACAATGCTTGGAGCGACAACTATGAATTGATTCATTGTATATCTGTAGATATTGCAAGTAACACAGCGATATTTGGGAAACCTCATCTTAATAGCGACGAGCTTATTAGTTGTAGCATCCCCAACAACACTAAGAATTTAAGAATAAAAATTTCTACAAGAGCTGTCAATATGGATATAAAGAATTCACCAAATCCAGTATATAAAAATAATATGTGGGGTGCTGCTGTTATAATTGCAGCTGATGGTAACCTAATTAACGGAAACAATTATACTACTATAGGATGTTACACAAAAACTGAATTTAACACATCAAACAATTCTTTAGTAGCGAAAGAAACAATAGTGAGGGGAGAAGGTATAGGGGTGTTACTTAGTTCCGGTTCAAACCCTGCCTGTGTCATTGACCCAACTACAGAAAATGAACCTGCCCAAATAAAACATCCAAGATATGAAGGCTTAATCCAGAATGAGTTTAGTATAACAGTAGCAGATGACAGACGTTCATACAATATGGAAGGTACGTCAACTGGAGTTTGTTGGGAACCGATAAATTCCGTTACATTTACAAACTCATTTGACCTGTCTAGTATCAAAGCTACATATCCAGTCGAAGTCTATTCACAACTGCAGAGCACAGATAAAAAGTTATTCTTCAAGACAAATGAAGCTAACAACAAGAGAACACAATTATTGATTTCAACAGGAGATGCAATGCTTACAGGATTTTCAATCACAGTAGAAGGGGAAATAGAATAATGGAGCTAAGCAAGAAAGATAACAAGGTCGAATACGAAGCGGCAATGAAGCTCATTCAAGACTTTAATGATAAACTCGAAAAGCAAAGAGAATTCCTCCAAAATCAAGTAACCGATTCTCAAAGACTTGAAGCCCTTGAAAGTGCTGTTGCAGATTTGATGATGCTTTCTATTAAGGAGGAAAATCAATGAAAGAGTTCATAATACTCCAATTCAAACTGCATAAAGAAGGTAAATCCGCTATTCCGATAGAATCATTAGATATTCTTGCGAAGAAGGTTTTAACTGCGGAGGAATATTCAGGATTACTCAATTTGTTAAAAATATTTTAGAAAGTGAGGCAGTAAATGAGTGATGCAGTAGCTGTCGCGCTTATATCGGGCGGACTTGCCCTCTTAGGCGTGATTATTACGTCTGTAAGCACTTCTCGCAGAATGACCGCACAGCTTGAGCGTAATCAGGCTGTGACGGACACGAAGATAGAAGAGCTTACACGCGAAGTGAGATTGCATAACAACTTCGCGCAGCGTATACCCGTTATAGAAAGAGACATAAAAGTCATAAATCATCGGATCGATGATTTAGAAAACTTACATAAAGGAGCATAAAAAATATGAAAATCAACATCAAGCAGAGGTTTAAGAACAAAACATTCGTGGTGTCGCTGATTACACTTGTTTTGGCGACAATTTATCAAATCCTCGGAATGTTTGAAATCGTGCCAAAAGTGAGCGAGGACACATTGACAAGCGGCTTAATGCTTGTCGTCAATCTGTTGTCTGCTCTCGGCATTCTTGTCGATCCGACAACAGAGGGATTGTCGGACTCGAAGAGAGCGCTTACATATGGCACGGAAGATGATGTAAGACAGAATGAAGAAACAGGCGGATATGTGGCAGGAATGCTTTTCTCTGGACGTAATAGAGTAACTCAACCTTACACATATAATGTCAACACCAAGCGAGGACACGGCGGCATTGACATAGTCGGAGACGATGATAGAACTGTCCACGCGGTAGAGGGCGGCACAGTATCAATGGTTTCAGTATGGGACGGCAAGACCAAAACAGGCACACAGAGCTACGGCAACCTTGTTGTTATTACCGATTCAACCGGCAAGCGGCACTTTTATGCTCATCTTGCGTCTATCTATATGAGTAAGGGTCAGAGAGTATCTGCCGGTGATGTAGTCGGCATAATGGGTAACACCGGCAACAGCTTTGGCGCACACACTCATTACGAGGTTCGCACCGGTCAAGGCACAGTTACCCGTATCAATCCTGCCGAGTTCTGCGGTGTGCAGAACGCCAAGGGTACATATGTGAACAATGTGTCTGCGTCACCTGCTCCGTCACACAGAGGTACAGCCTACACAATGACTTGCAAAATGTTATATGTCAGAAAAGGACCGTCAGTAAGGTATCGCCGAGTCGGTCAGTACTCAAGGGGTGAAATCTTCTACGTTGTCGCTCGACAGGGCAATTGGTGTCAGTTGGAAAGCGGCTACTGGATGTGCGCGGGTAAGTATCTTAAGAGAGTGTAATTGGATAAAGCCTAATAAAAAAATAAAATACCGGGTAGATTACTCTACTCGGTATTTTATTGTATATCCAAACAAGCTCTTAAAAAAGAACAAAGAGTTCGGATTATACTCCTTTGGTGAAGAATTACGTTTCATATCCGAACTACCGTCGGCATTAACCCTATATGTTTGAGTGTTCCCTTTTAGGTTATAAACGGTTGTTATCTTATATCCTCCGTCAGGCTCGTCCCATACCGTGACAGAATTGATTAGCGTATCAATCAAATGTCTGCGAAAGTCCTCGTCTTCTATGTCACCACTCAAGAACTGAGATAACCAACCCACAATGACGGTCTTATCCAATGTAAGATATTCACTCTTAGCGGCATCGAGTCTTGACTCGGTGTCCTTTTTTCTTTTTTCTAATTCTTTGAGCCTTGAGTCGAGAGTCTCCGATTCAACGCCACGCTCTACCATTTTAAGCAGATTTTTTATACTTGTATTTATTTCTTTTAGGTCGGCTGTCAAAGCCGGGATTATAGCGTCACTCTCTATATCCTCTCTATTACACTTGATAGCCATATCTGCGATAGTGTTAATCATCTCAGGGGTGATTAACCGCATAGCGTTCTCAGCTACTATACGCTCTATAAGGTCTTTGCGTATTGTTCTTTTCTTGCACGAATGGAAACGCTTACGAGTGCTACACGAGTAGTAATTATAGGTCTCCCCTGTTTTACTTCTTCCGCTATCGCCTATCATATTAGCCCCACAATGCCCACAGAACAGCTTTTGAGATAATAGGTAATTCACCCTCGCCTTACCACGTGCAGGAGCTTGTGCGTTCGCAGAGAGCTTTTTTTGTACAGTCTCGAATGTTTCTTTATCTATAATAGCAGGAATACCCCCCTCTATACGAATATCCTTGTAAGTATATGTCCCTATATACTTCTCGTTTTTAAACATAGATTTAAACGAGTTTTTATTGAACTCAGTTCCCTTTTTGGTGCGATAACCTTGACTGTTGAATTTTTCGCATATCTCGGAGATAGTTGCCCCTCCTGCATATAAGTCAAACGCCTCTTTGACTATTTGCGCGCTGGGTTCGTCAACAGTAAGCTTTTTATCGACCGTCTTGTACCCCAAAGGGATTGCCCCGCCGGTGCTGTTGCACTTATGCGCCGACTCATTCAGACCTCGGCTCACTTTTTGCGAGAGCTCCTTAGAATAGAACTCGGCCATTCCCTCAAGGACTGACTCAAGTATAACGCCCTCAGGGCTGTCGGATATGTTTTCTGTCGCCGATATAACCTTGACCCCGTTCTTCTTCAGACGTACTTTATAGGTAGCGGAGTCATAGCGATTGCGGGCAAATCTGTCGAGCTTATAGACAACAACCCCCTGCCATAAACCGTTACTACTATCCCGTATCATCCGGCAGAAGTTAGTACGTTTCGCTGTTTCCTTATACGCAGACGTTGCGCGGTCTATATATTCTCCCACTACGTTATATCCTTGTCGCTCGCAGAAGTCCATACAGACCCTCTTTTGGCCTTCTATAGACTGCTCCGTTTGCCTGTCGCTACTGTATCTCATATATAGAACAACATTCATTGCCTTATATCCTCCTTCTGTGTACAAAAATACACTTGCGGAGTATGGGTTTCAATGCTATAATAAATGTAGCATTGAAAACGGCGTGAGTTCGTACAGTGTCATTTTCGTACTCTTGTTTTTAATGCAGCCCCCTGTTCCAGCAGGGGGTGTTTTTTTATTTTTTTATCCTTTTAAACCCCATTATTTGCATATATTTCTTTAGCGACACCGGCTTTCCCGTGCATATATGCTTATAT
>ERZ1034768.169-NODE-169-length-24596-cov-4.875474_pt1 | contig 24596 bp, 18 predicted proteins | sample MGYA00520691_ERZ1034768 | MGnify/ENA primary metagenome ERZ1034768 (study PRJEB33766, sample SAMN09781704) | gut metagenome | biome: gut microbiome | host: Homo sapiens | place: Madagascar | study: EMG produced TPA metagenomics assembly of the PRJNA485056 data set...
TGCCCTGTCTGTGCAGAGCGAGAAGTGCTTGCCGGATACAATGACCTTGCAACGACAGATAAGCAGGTTTTAGAGGAATGGGATTATGAATTAAATAAGTTGAAGCCCACAGAAGTTTCAAGAAATTCGGCAAAGAGAGCGTGGTGGAAATGCAGATACGGTCATTCTTGGAGTATGAAGATAAACGAGCGTACTGTTCTCAATAAAGGATGCAGAATATGTGAGCAGGAGTATATGTCGTTGTTCCCGGCTCTTGCAATCAGTTATTATTCTAATTTGAAAGGATTGAAAGTTGAACTTGGCTCTGATAGGTTATTCGGCATTCCACTTGATGTATATATCCCACTGGAGCAGGTTGCTATTCAAGTGAATACGGACTCGGAGAAAATAGACATACTAAAGGAACATCTCTGTAAACAACGTGGAATCAAACTCATTAAGTTGCCGATGAAGCCAAACGAAGCGGAACCCGAATATGCACAGCGTATCAAAGCAGCATTTCAGAGCGTACATATATTTATATCTTCCGATACAGAAGAAGATGTTAAGATAATCAGGAAAATATTTAAGAACTGGAGGAACAGCCAATGAGAGAAAAGAAATATCACATTTATCTAACCGATGATGAGCAAAGCAGAGTGATACAGTCGCTTATCAATCTGAAAAACAACCTCATAGTACAAGGAAGATACACCGACGCAGTAGATGAAGTTCTTATGAAAGTGTTGTCCGCAAGGAAAAAGAAACTGAAAATCAAATAATTTCAAGCATTTATGCCGTCTGTTTTTTAACCGAAACAGGCGGCTTTTTTGTTGTCAAAATTTTTTTGGAATTTTTTTCGGAAAAGCAGCGATTTTGGGTGTCCAAAATGAAGCCTTTTGTGCAATGAGTGAAGGGGTTAATTCCTGATGATGAAAACGGAAGCCTTTTCAGTTGTTCTTTGATAACTGAATACACAGGTCGTTAAGACTTTAATTCTGATGATAGCCACTTTAGCAGGTACGCCGTGATTTCTGTATTTCAGAATAGCGAGAACTCCGGCTATGAGTATCAGGTTGCCCCTGATATGGCGATGACAGTCAGAATGATAATGATACTTCTCTACGGAGCTGGCGGAGTACCCGGCAGAGGTTAGATTCCTATGATACAGATAAGCAGTCTGTTCCTTAACGACTTCCCGAAAGCGATATGCTTGGCAAGGGATATTGAGAATAAATATTGCCACGACCGTTTAGGAAATGAAACGGTCAAGTACATAGCCGTTTTTATTGGCTATGAATAAATCGAAAGGAGGACGCAAGAGGTGTCAAACTGCAAAACGATTGCCATATGCAATCAAAAAGGCGGAGTCGGAAAGACAACGACAACGGTTAATCTTGGTGTTGGTCTTGCAATGCAGGGTAAGAAAGTCTTGCTCATAGACGCAGACCCGCAGGGAGATTTAACCACCTGTCTCGGTTGGAGAGATACAGACAATTTGGGTATCACGCTTGCAACGAAACTTACAGATGTGATTAGTGAAACGATGAATGACCCGACAGACGGTATCCTGCATCACGAGGAAGGCGTTGACCTTTTACCGGCGAACCTTGAACTTTCGGCGATGGAATATAACCTGATGAACGCTATGAGCAGAGAAACCACTTTGAGGAATTATTTAAGTCAGGTCAAAGACAGATATGAGTTTGTTCTGATTGACTGTATGCCATCACTGAGTATGGTAACACTCAATGCTCTATCTGCGGCAGACAGCGTGATTATTCCGGTGCAGGCACAGTATTTGCCGGCTAAGGGTATGACCCAGCTTGTGCAGACTATTTCAAAAGTCAAGAAGTATATTAATCAGGATATTAAGATAGATGGTATGCTGCTTACTTTGGTGGATAGCCGAACAAACCTTGCAAAGAGTACGGTGGAAGCACTCAGGGCAAACTTCGGTAATCAGATAAGAATGTATCGAACACAAATCCCGATTGCCGTGAAAGCTGCTGAAACTTCTTCCAAAGGCAAGAGCATTTATGCTTATGAGCCAAACAGCACAGTGTCTAAGGCATACGCTGAATTTACAAAGGAGGTGTTAGCCGATGGCAGGAAGAAAGAGCGACTTCACTCTCACGAAGCTCGATGATTTATTTACCACGCAGGCACAGCGAGATGAAGAACAGCTTTCAAAAATCCGAGATATTCCATTGGAGCTGATTGATGATTTTCCCGACCACCCGTTTAAGGTCAGGGACGATGAAGATATGATGCAGCTTGTGGAGAGTGTTAAGGAAAGAGGGGTTATTACTCCGGCAACGGTAAGGCAGAAAGAGGACGGCAGATATGAACTTGTTTCAGGACACAGACGAAAGCGAGCTTGTGAACTGGCAGGATTTGAAACCCTGAGAAGTGAGGTTGTTGACCTTAATCGAGATGAAGCGACCATTTTAATGGTTGAGAGTAATTTTCAGAGGTCAGAGATATTGCCAAGTGAAAAAGCCTTTGCCTATAAAATGCGTTTGGAAGCAATGAAAAGGCAAGCAGGCAGACCGAGCAAAGAAAATGTATCCCCAGTGGGGATTGATTTACGAGGAAAGCAAAGTCTTGATTTAATGAGCGAGGAATGTGGCGACAGTAGAAATCAGATACACCGTTATGTCCGCCTGACAAACCTTGTTCCCGAGCTGCTTGAATTTGTTGACGAGGGGCGTATTAAAATGCGTCCTGCCGTAGAACTTTCCTATCTTGACGAAGATTGCCAGCGTGATGTGGTTGATGAAATCGACCTGAATGACGCTACCCCGTCACACGACCAGACAATCCGTATGCGAAAGTTATTCAACGAGGGGAACCTTACAACAGAAGCAATCCACGCTGTTATGTCTGAGGAAAAGCCGAACCAAAAGGAAAAAATCGTGTTGAGGGGCGACAGAGTAAGACAGCTTATCCCGAAAAATATTCCCGTCAGTCAGACGGAGGATTTTGTCTGCAAGGCATTGGAGCATTACAACAAGTTCTTGCGTAATCGTGCAGAGCGTGACAGCAGATAGCCTGTTTTACAGTTCCCCTTTCTCACACTCTAACCCCTTAGTTATATTTTTACCTACCGAAAATGATATATATTATCTCACTTGAATATAACTATCTCAAAGTATATGTCTATCTCTAAGGGGCAATCGCACAGTATGAACGGACTGGAGGTGTATGGTAAAATGAAAAATTAACGAAAAATCCGCATTTGTTTTTCGGCAGGTAAATCTTGTCGTAAGAGAAAATCCATAAAGGCACATCGTAGAGATACGGTGTGTTTTTCAATTTTTACAGGAGGAAACGCAATGATAAAGTCAAAATTCAAAAGAGTCACGTCGCTTTTCTTGGCGACCCTTATGTGTGTGACCACTTTTGCAGGCATTGGCTCGACAACAGCATATGCTGCTTCGGGAGAAAAAGCCGATGTTTATATGGTCGATTTCCCTCGTGATGGCGATGCTAATTACGATGGGGTATGGGGACACAGTAATTTGACCTTGAAAAATGGTTGGCATACCGGACGTTCCAATTTTACCAATCTTAAGGCTATTGGCTCATACTCAGGCAATGTTGCTTATTGTATTGAGCCGGGAATTTCGCTCAAGGTCGGTCAGACAATGAATAAGTATGACGAAAATTATTTTAATAACCTTGCAGCCAACGGGGTTATTTCCGGAGATGAAATCCGTCTTTTCGTTGGTCGTATTTTACAGTATGGCTATCGTGGGACAATCTCGACATCTTGGAGGTCACAGAATGAAGCAGCAGCAAACAGCATTGCACAGGCTTATGCTACACAGCTTCTTATCTGGGAAACTGTTATCGGAGAGCGTGATGTGAACTTCAATCATGTAGCAGCCAGTGGTTGCAGCAATGTGAAAGATGTCATCAATGCAAAGCATCCGCTCCGCAATAAGATTTTCAGTTATTACAACAGTATGGTGCAGAGTGTACAGAACCATGCGACCATACCGAGCTTTTGTAATAAATCATCCGGTTCGGCAAAGACAATAGAACTTGAGTGGAACGGAAGCAAGTACACAACTACCCTGACAGACTCAAACAATGTGCTGTCCAAATATAATTTCAAGGCAAGCATCAGTGGAGTGAGCTTTTCAGTGAATGGTAACAAACTTACTGTTTCTATGGATACTGCACCGAGTAAGGAATTTACCATTACCGCAACGAAGAAAAATGCAGTCCGCAGAGGTGTGGTTGTATGGTCAGAGGGCAAACACGGTCAGAACTCCAGTGTGCAGGATGTTGTCAGCTATGCTCAGGAAGTAAGCGACAGTATCAACGGTTATGTGAAGATGAAAGTCAGCTATGGTTCTTGTCAGATTGTAAAGACCAGTGAGGACGGAAAAGTTGACGGTATTAACTTCACGATTACTGGAAACGGTATCAATCAGACAGTTACAACAGCCAATGGCGGTAAGTTCCAGATTGATAATCTTATGCCGGGTATCTATACCGTAACCGAGCAGGCATACGATAAGTACGAGCCGCAGGAAACACATAGAGTTACTGTTGTGGCAGGGCAGGTTGCAAAGGTCACTTTCAATAACAAATTGAAGCGTGGCGACCTTCAGGTAGTGAAGTCCTCAGAAGATAACCTTGTTGAAGGTGTGAAGTTCCATCTTTACGGTACTTCTCTTTCCGGTGATACTGTTGACCAGTATGCAGTTACAGACAATAACGGTGTGGCAACTTTTAAAGGTGTGCTTATCAGTGGTTCTGAACCATATACCCTTGAAGAAGTAGACACGGCTATCCGTTATGTTGTGCCAAAAAATCAGACTGCACCAGTGAAGTGGAAAGAAGTAACCACAAGAAACTTCAACAATATTTTGAAGAAGTTTACTGTAACAGTAACAAAGAGCGACGCTGAGAAAGGCGAAGCACAGGGCAATGCCAAACTTTCGGGAGCAGTTTACGGTATCTATAAGGGCGAAACGCTTGTAGATAAGTATGTTACTGATGAAAACGGTCAGTTCACTACTAAAGAATATGTTTGTGATACCGACTGGACAATCCGAGAAATTACACCGTCAGAGGGATATTTGCTTGATAAGACTATCCATGAAGTAGGTGCAGACCCGAAACTTTATGAAGTGGAACACAACCTTACTTCCAATGATGTAACCGAGCAGGTAATCAAAGGTAATGTGGCTATCATTAAACACACTGATGATGGAGAAACAAAGATTGAAACTCCTGAAAAGGGTGCTTCCTTTGAGATTTATTTGAAATCTGCCGGAAGCTATGACGCAGCAAATAAATACGAGAGAGATACTATCGTTTGCGATGAAAATGGCTTCGGTCAGACAAAAGATATGCCGTATGGTATTTATACCGTACACCAGACTTCCGGTTGGGAAGGCAGAGAGATGATGGATGATTTTGATGTGTTCATTTCACAGAACGCACAGACTTATCGTTATCTCATCAATAACCGTAACTTCGAGAGCTTTGTCAATGTAGTTAAGGTGGACGCAGAAAGCGGAAAGAGTATTCCGTATGCAGGAGCAGGATTTAAGATTTACGACCCGCAGGGTAATCAGGTCAAAATGACCTTTACTTATCCGACACCGACCACGATTGATGTGTTCTATACCGATGCAAATGGTTCTCTTGTCACACCTGAGAAACTGGATTACGGCAAGGGATATTCTATCGTAGAGGTACAAGCTCCATACGGATATGTACTTGATGATACTCCGGTATATTTTGATATTACCGAAGAAAATTCCACAGAGGAAGGCGGCGTAACTGTTGTGAAAGTCAATAAGCCGAATATGGCACAGAAAGGTACTATCACGGTTGAAAAGACCGGAGAAGTATTTAGTGGTGTCAATGTAAGTGGTTCTGAGGACAGTGATGTTATCTATCAGCCCGTTTATGAAGTGTCAGGACTTGAGGGTGCAGTTTATGAAGTCCGTGCTGCGGAAGATATTAGCACACCGGACGGTACACTCCGCTATTCAAAGGGCGAAGTGGTAGATACTATCACAACAAGCTCCGATGGATTTGTTAAGAGCAAAGAACTTTATCTCGGAAAATACGAGGTCAAGGAAATTACCGCACCTTATGGAATGGTAATCAGTGGCGAAACACATACGGTTGAGCTTACTTACGCAGGTCAGAATATCTCTGTTACCGAAACTTCCACATCATTCTATAACGAAAGACAGAAAGTTCAGGTAAGCCTTGCAAAAGCCATTGAAAAGGATAAGACATTTGGTATTGGCGACAACGGAGAAATCAAAAATATCAGCTTTGGTCTTTATGCCGCAGAAGATATTGTATCTGCAAGCGGTACCGTTATTCCGGCTGATGGACTGATTGAGATTGTCAGCGTAAATGAAAATGGAACTGCTGTTATGAAGTCAGACCTTCCGTTTGGCAAATACTATGTCAAAGAGATTGCAACCGATGAGCATTATATTCTCTCTGATACGAAGTATCCGGTTGTATTTGAATACGCAGGTCAGGATACTGCAACGGTTGAAATCAAAGTGAATGACGGAAAAGAAATCAAGAATGAACTTATCTATGGTTCTGTATCAGGTAAGAAGATTGACGAGAATGGAGAAGCACTTGAGGGTGCTGTTATCGGTATCTTCAAAGCCGAAGAAACAGAATTTACAAAGGATACTGCACTTATGACGACTACCTCTGCAAAAGACGGTAGTTTTTCTTTTGCAAAAGTTCCTTATGGCAAATGGATTGTAAGAGAAATCGAGCAGCCAAAGGGATTTGTTCTTGATGAAAAAGCGTATGAGGTCAATATCAGCAAAGCCGAGCAGGTAGTTGAAATTGAGATTGTCAATGAGTATGTTCACGGCAATATCAGACTCACGAAGGTGGACGCTGAATATCCAGATAACAAACTTACGGGTGCAACCTTTGAGGTATATAAGGACACCAATGAGAACGGAAAGATTGATGATGGCGATGAACTTATCGGAAATCTTGAAGAAACCGAAACCGGAATTTATGAGATGAAAGAGCTGCTTTACGGAAAATATATTGTCCGTGAAACAAAAGCACCGGAGGGCTTCCTGCTTGATAAGGGAGAATACTCTGTTTTCATTGAGAAAGACGAAACAACTTATTCCGTTGAGAATAAGGCTGGTGTTGGATTTATCAATGAAGCTATGCGTGGAACACTGAAAATCGTCAAGACATCTTCAGATGGTAAGGTTAAAGGTTTTGCGTTCAGAGTAACCGGAGCAAACGGTTATGATATGACATTTGAAACAGATAAGAACGGCGAAATTGTGATTGAGGGACTTCGTATTGGCGAATATACCGTATCCGAAGTGGCAAACAATGCCTCTGCCGCATATATCACACCTGCCGACCAGAATGTTACTATCAAACTTGATGAAACAGCCGTTGTAAAAATGCACAATGAGTTGAGGGATACTCCGAAAACAGGAGATGATACCAATATGAAACTTTGGTATGTCCTTGCTGGACTTTCTGCTGTCGGTATCGCCGTAACTTCTGTTGTTGCACACAAAAAGAAGAAAAAGGAGGGTAACGAGTAATGGAAGCAAAGACAATTATCGCTATCGCATTAGTCGCCGTTATCGTCGGTGGCTTTATCTTTCTTCAGGTTAAAAACCGTAAGAAGTAAGAAATAACCGAATATTAACCAGTTGGGGCAGAGCGTAAAAAACTCTGTCCCTTTATTTTTTGGAGGAACACTATGAAACAACAGAAAACGGTGGAGAGCCGAGTGCTTGAAATCTTAAAGGAATGCCCGATGTCGAGGTATGATGATATGCTTCTCATTCTGCATTATTACAATCGGTACGGATATATACCTGCCGGAAATCTTCCGCTTGAGGATATTGTATTTAATTACCGAGCATACGGACTTCCTTGTTTTGAAACCATACGCAGGGCAAGGCAGAGAGTACAGTCCCTTTTTCCTGAGTATTCACGTAATCCGCAGAAAGAAGAACAGAGCGGTAGTATTTCTATTGTAATCAACATTAGCTAAGGAGGTGTTTTCGTGAAAGACAAAGCAACTTTTCAGAATAAGGTCAAGGTGCTGAATAAACTCTTTGACTCCGGTTGTGATACGGAGAAAAAGTTGCAGCAGCTTGATATGGAAGCAATCCTGAAAATCCCGAATATCACGATTCCTGATATGGGTGTGATTATGGAGCTTCAGAAGAATACAAAGTCCGGTAAACTCTTTTCGTATTTAGGCGGCGGTTCTGATGAAGCAACAAAAATGAGAGGTAAGGAAAATGAAGCAACAGGAGAATAGAGCAGAGCCGCAGGAAAAGCAAATTCGATTTATAGACAGTCATTACAACTTGAAATTCTATATTCCCGATGGAGGGAAAATCAGGATTACTTTTCGTGATGGACACACAGCAGACAGAGCGTGTAAGTATATTGATGACTACCATTTGTATGTCGGAAATTGCTGCTATCATATATGTGAGTTTGCTGAAAAAATGGAGCTTAATGGAAGCAAAGTTGAACCTATCAATCAATCCGAACCGTCAAAAAACAAGACCAAAAACAGAGAAAAACAGCGATAAGGAGGTGCAAGAGTAATGGCACGAAAATATGACCTTATTTCTGAGCTTTACAACCGCACCTGCAAAACGGTTGTGTCAAATCCTCAGAACTGGCAGGCATTCTTGGCTTCGGCTTGCCGAAATTATAAGTTACGTTATGACGAACAGCTTCTTGTATATGCACAGCGACCTGATGCAACAGCGGTTCTTGAGATAGAGCAGTGGAACAAAATTTTTGGCAGATGGGTCAACCGAGGTGCAAGAGGTATTGCTGTTTTTGCTGATGAAAACCGTTCACGGCAAAGACTGACACATTACTTTGACATTTCAGATACTCACGAAAGCAGATATTCAAGAACAGTCCCGATTTGGGATATGCGTCAGGAATACGAAGCTGATGTGATTGAAACATTGGAAAGCACTTTCGGAGAGATTGAGAATAAGAGCAGTCTTGCCGAAGCAATTATGGGAGCAGCAAGAAATGCGGCAGAGGATAATATCCCTGATTATCTACAAGACCTTTACTATGCAACCGAGGGCAGTTCCTTCGAGGAAGTGGAAGAGGATATTGTGGCTTCCATTTATAAAAATGTCGTGACAAATAGTGTGGCATATATGATGATGTCAAGGCTTGGCGTTGATACGGACGGTTATTTTGAACTTGATGATTTCAGAGATGTTACTAACTTCAATACGCAGGAAACACTCAATGCACTTGGATTTGCTACCAGTGATATTGCAGAAATGGGATTAACGGAAATATCTAAAACAATTACTGCACTCAACCGTCAAAATCGCATAATTGTCGGTCAGGACAGAAATGAATACAATAAGGTTGAAAATAACGACGAAAGGAGTTTGGACGATGAACGAACTGACCTACACGATGGTGGGCGATTACAGCCTTCCGAACCTGAAACTTCCACAGCAGCCGGAAGTGACGCTGGGCAGGTACGCTCAGATGAGGAGAGAGTTTCTGAAGGAACATCACAGAGTCCTTTACTACAATCTCCTGACGAGGGGCGAACTGACACAGCACTTGGCGGAAGTGGAACAGAGAGCCAGCAAGATGGAGGAAACAATCCTGAGCCAGATGGCACAGAAAGAGGGAGTGACCGAACAGATGAAAGCGGAGGATATGATGAAATGGGTTCGTCTGATGAACTCTCTTCGCAGCTCGGCACAGGAAATCGTGAAAGCGGAAGTGATATTCGCTTAGAGTATTACGACAGAACGCACGAAGATAAAAGCCTTCCGTTCTTTGGGCGTGATGAAGTAATCAATGAAATTCTCAGAACGACACCACATTTATCAGCAAGTCTGGAAGAAATCAAAGATTATTATGAACGTAATCCTGATAACAAAGACCGCACAGAGTATATAAAGAGTATTTTCAATAATGATTATACCGAACTTACTTTAGAGGACGGCAGGACAGTAGGGTACAAGACTTTTGAAAACGTTCTGCATTTGTGGGAGGGCAAATACGACAGCAGAACCGCACAGAGCTATTATGATTGGGCTGTTATTGCCCGTCATTTTGAAGCTATGCGATTACTGGGAGAATTAAGTGACAGCATAAAACCATTACCGTCAATGGACGGTCAGATGACATTCATATTAGACGGTCGGGCAGAGGAAAAGAAAACCTCTGCCTTTGTTTTTTCTCAGGAGATTATCGACGCCGTTCTTGCGAATGGAAGCGGATTTTCTGAGGGGAAAATGCGTATCTATGAGCAGTTTGAAAAAAGTCTTTCTGCAAAAGAAAATGCCGACTTCTTGAAAAATGAATACGGTTGGGGCGGTTCTTATCCCGTTATAATCGGGGCAGGCATTGATGAGAGCCACGACGGAAAAGGTATTACGATTACGAAAGGCATCGGCAAAGAGAAGCCACATATCACGCTTTCGTGGTCGCAGGTGGAGAAACGTATCGGGGAACTTATCCGAATGGACAGATACTTAAATACAAAGGAAAAAGAACGCTATCCTCAGTGGCTTGAAAGTCAAGAGGAACGCAGAGCCAAAATCGAGGAAACGAAAAGAAACCGAGAGATACTCTCTAATGCACCGCCGGAGCAGGAGGTCGAACCAGCCGAAAAAGAACCTGAAGAAGCAGAACAGCTACAAGATGTGCAGTATGAATATCATCTTGGCGATAAGGTGTATATCGGTGCTTCTGAGTACGAAATCTTATCTGTTGATGATGAGAGAGTAATGCTCTATGACTATGATATGCCACTGTTCAATAAGGAATTTTCACGCACAGAGTTTGACAGAAAAGTGCGAGAGAATCCGATGAATGAGCATTTGATTGTAAAGGAAGAACCTGCCGAAGAAAGAAATGAAACGGAAGAAGTTCAGACCAATATGGGCAGTATGCCGATTGAAGATTATCGAGAGATAGTAGCTTCGCAGTCTGGTTTTGACAGCTATGATGAGATGTATCATCAGGGATATCGCATAGGAAACGGTTATGATAAAGAGCCTGAGCCGGTAGTTCCCGCTTGGGAGCAGAAGAAAAAAGTCAAAGGCTTTGACTTGCACCCTGATGTGCCTATGGCAGACCGTCACACCTTTAATCTTAGAGAAAATGAGGTTGAAACGGTTGGTAAAAAGGAACGCTTCCGCAGAAATATTATGGCAATACAGCTTTTCAAAAAATGTCAGGAAGAAAACAGATTTGCCACGCCTGAAGAACAGATTGTTTTATCAAAGTATGTCGGTTGGGGTGGGCTTTCAGAAGCCTTTGATGAAAATAATTCAGCGTGGGCAACGGAATATCTGGAACTTTCTTCGGTATTAACACCGGAGGAATATGCTTCGGCAAGAGAAAGCACATTGACTGCGTTCTACACGCCGCCTGAAGTTATCACAGCCATTTATAAGGCAATGGAGCAGATGGGCTTTAAGGAGGGCAACTTGTTAGAGCCGTCCTGCGGTATCGGTAATTTCATCGGTATGCTGCCGGACACAATGCAGGACAGTAAGATTTACGGTGTGGAACTTGATACGATTTCCGCAGGGATTGCACAGCAGCTTTATCAGAAAACAACCATTGCGGCACAAGGATTTGAAGAAACAAATCTGCCGGACAGCTTCTTTGATGGAGTTGTCGGAAATGTACCTTTTGGAGATTTTAAGGTATCAGATAAAAGGTACGACAAGCATAAGTTCCTGATACACGATTACTTTTTTGCCAAGTCCCTTGATAAGTTAAGACCCGGCGGTGTAATGGCTCTTGTAACGAGCAAAGGAACAATGGATAAGGAAAATTCGGCAGTACGAAAGTATATTGCACAGAGGGCAGAGCTTCTTGGAGCAATCCGATTGCCGAATAACACCTTTAAGGGTAATGCAGGAACGGAAGTCGTTTCGGATATTCTTATCCTGCAAAAGAGAGACAGACTGATAGATATTGAGCCGGATTGGGTTCATCTTGATACCGATGAGAACGGAATTAAGATGAACTCTTATTTTGTGCAGCACCCCGAAATGATACTTGGAGAAATGAAGATGGTATCGGGACGTTTCGGTATGGAAGCAACTTGTGTGCCGTATGAAAATGCAGACCTTGCAGCACAGCTTGATGAAGCAGTAGCAAACATTCACGGAGAAATCACGGAATATGAAGCCGAGGAAGAACTGGAGGAGGAAGATAATTCTATTCCGGCAGACCCGACAGTGAGAAACTTTTCCTATACGGTGGTGGACGATAAAATCTATTATCGTGAAAATTCCCGTATGACTCCGGTGGAAGTGTCGGCAACCGCAGAGAATCGAATTAAGGGTATGATTGCTATTAGAAATTCCGCCAGAACGCTGATTGAATTGCAGACAGAAGATTACCCTGACAGCGAAATCAAAGCGGAGCAGGAGCGATTAAACAGACTTTATGATACCTTTTCAGGTAAGTACGGACTCATTAACAGCCGTGCAAATACTTCTGCTTTCTCGCAGGACAGTTCATTCTCTTTGCTTTCCGCATTGGAGATAATCGGAGAGGACGGAGAACTGGAGCGTAAGGCTGATATGTTTTCTAAGAGGACAATTAAGCCGCATACTCCGGTTACTTCTGTTGATACGGCAAGCGAAGCGTTGGCAGTATCTCTTGGAGAAAAAGCCACGATTGATATGGACTATATGATGGAGCTTTCCGGTAAATCGGAGAATGAAATCTTTGAGGACTTAAAGGGTGTTATCTTCTTAAATCCGCTTTATGAGTATGGTAATGCTTACGAACCGAAGTATCTGATGGCTGATGAATACCTTTCCGGTAATGTCAGGGAGAAGCTGAAGATTGCAAAGAACTCGGCAGAACTCTATCCGGAAGATTATAAGGTTAATGTAGAAGCACTTCAAAAGGTGCAGCCGAAAGACCTGACTGCAAGTGAAATTTCCGTGCGACTTGGTGCAACTTGGCTGCCGCCGGACGATGTGCAGGAGTTTATCTTTCATTTGCTTGAAACACCACGCTATGCACAGTGGAATATCAAAGTTCACTTCTCTCCATTTACGAGTGAGTGGAATATTGAGGGTAAATCTTACGACAAAGGAAATGTAAGGGCATATAACACTTACGGAACTTCCCGCATCAATGCCTATAAGATTATTGAGGAAACGCTGAATTTAAAAGATGTGCGTATCTTTGATTATATCGAAGATGATGAGGGAAAGAAAAAGGCTGTCCTGAATAAAAAGGAAACAGCGATTGCTCAGTCGAAGCAGGAAATGATTAAGCAGGAATTTCAGGACTGGATATGGTCTGACCCTGAACGAAGGGAAAGGCTTTGCAAATCCTACAATGAGAAATTCAATAGCGTCAGACCTCGTGAGTATGATGGAAGTCATATCATCTTCAATGGTATGAACCCTGAAATTGAACTCAGGGAACATCAGAAAAATGCGGTTGCCCATATCCTTTACGGAGGAAATACGCTTCTTGCACACGCAGTCGGAGCAGGAAAAACTTTTGAAATGGTAGCGGCAGCACAGGAGTCGAAAAGGCTTGGACTTTGTAATAAGTCACTGTTTGTTGTACCAAATCACTTGACCGAACAATGGGCGGCTGAGTATTTGCAGCTCTATCCGGCGGCGAATATCCTTGTCGCAACAAAGAAAGATTTTGAAACCAAGAATCGTAAAAAGTTCTGCGGCAGGATTGCAACCGGAGATTATGACGCCGTTATTATCGGACATTCACAGTTTGAAAAAATCCCGATGTCCATTGAAAGACAGAGGGCAATCTTAGAACAGCAGCTTGAGGAGATAACTGGAGGAATTGCAGAACTCAAGCGAAACCGAGGGGAAAACTTCTCCATAAAGCAGCTTGAAAAGTCAAAGAAATCTATCAAGCAGAAACTTGATAAACTCAATGACCAGACGAAAAAAGATGATGTTGTAACCTTTGAGGAACTTGGTGTAGACAGGCTTTTTGTTGATGAAAGCCATTATTACAAGAACCTTTATCTTTATACAAAAATGCGTAATGTGGGCGGTATCGCACAGACGGAAGCACAGAAATCTTCCGACCTCTTTATGAAGTGCCGTTACCTTGACGAGATTACCGGAGGTCGAGGAGCCGTATTCGCAACGGGTACACCTATCTCAAACAGCATGGTGGAACTCTATACGATACAGCGATATTTGCAGTACAACACGCTTGTGAAAAATGGGTTGCAGCACTTTGATGCCTGGGCTTCCACTTTCGGAGAAACCATTACGGCAGTGGAACTTACACCGGAAGGAACAGGATACAGAGCAAAGACAAGGTTCGCAAAATTCTATAACCTGCCTGAACTAATGGCGATGTTCAAGGAGATAGCGGACATTAAGACAGCGGATATGTTGAACCTGCCAGTACCGGAAGCAAAGTACCATAACATTGCAGTAAAGCCGTCAGAAATGCAGAAAGAAATGGTTGCTTCCCTTGCAGAGAGAGCCGAGCAGGTGCGTGGCGGCGGTGTGGATTCAAGCGTAGATAATATGCTGAAAATCACGAATGACGGAAGAAAACTGGCTCTTGACCAGCGTATGCTAAACGATATGCTGCCTGATTTTGAGGGCAGTAAAATCAATGCCTGCGTCGATAACATCTATCGGATATGGAAAGAAAATGCCGACAAGAAATCAGCACAGCTTGTGTTTTGTGACCTTTCCACGCCGAAGAATGACGGCACATTTTCCGTCTATAACGACATTAGGAAAAAGCTGATTGAGAGAGGTATTCCTGAAAGTGAAGTGAAGTTCATACACGAAGCCGACACGGATATGAAGAAAAAAGAACTGTTCCAAAAGACCCGCAAGGGAGAAGTCAGAGTGCTTCTCGGCTCTACTCAGAAGATGGGAGCAGGAACGAATGTGCAAGACAAACTTATCGCACTTCACGACGTGGATTGTCCGTGGCGACCTTCAGATTTGGAGCAGCGTTCCGGTAGAATTGTCCGTCAGGGCAATGAAAATCCGCAGGTAGATATTTACCGTTATGTAACAGAGCAGACCTTTGATGCATACCTCTATCAGCTTGTGGAAGGTAAGCAGAAGTTCGCAAGTCAGATTATGACGAGCAAATCTCCGGTCAGGTCGGCAGAGGATATTGATGAAACAGCACTGTCCTATGCGGAGATAAAAATGCTTGCAACAGGCAATCCGTATATCAAAGAAAAGATGGACTTAGACATTCAGGTACAGAAGCTAAAGATGTTAAAATCCAATTTTTTATCGGAGAAATATGGACTGGAGGATAAGGTCATCAAGTTCTACCCACAACAGATTGCTTACTTGAAATCCCGTGTAGAGGGACTTACAAAAGATGTTGAAACAGCAAAATTACACCCGAAACCGATAGACGAGCAGCCGCTTGGAATGATGGTATCGGGTGTTTCTTATTCCGAAAAAGCCGAAGCAGGTCAGGCAATCATCAATGCCTGCAAGTCAATGAACAGTCCCGATGCGATACCACTTGGCGAGTACCGTGGCTTTCAAATGGAACTGTATTTTGATACGGTGCAGCGTAATTATGTTGTGAAATTAAAAGGCGAAACAAGCAGAGATGTACCGCTTGGCGATGATTCTCACGGTAATATCGTGAGAATAGATAACGGCATTGAACGCTTTGAAGAAGCACTTGCTGATACGAAAAACAGCCTTGAAAATACGGAAAAGCAGTTTGAAACAGCGAAGCAGGAAATCGAAAAGCCGTTTGCCAAAGAGGAAGAATTGAGGGCAAAAACTGCTCGACTTGATGAGCTGAATATCCTGCTCAATATGGATAAAAAGGAAAATGAGATTGTCGGCGGAGAGCCTGATGAGGGCGAAGCAGTCGGCGGCAGAAAGGAGAAATCGTATGAGAGATAAACAGGAAGGCGGTGGTCGATATGCCATTTATCGCACCTGAGTTAATCATTCAGGCGAAGCAGATGGACTTATTAACCTACCTGAGAAATTATGAACCGTATGAACTGGTTAAGTTTTCAGGGAACACCTATTGCACCAGAACCCACGACAGTTTGAAAATTTCAAACGGGAAATGGATATGGTGGTCGAGAGGTATCGGTGGCAGGAGTGCTTTGGATTATCTGATTAAGGTCAAAGGTTACAGCTTCCTTGAAGCGGTGGAAACCATTATCGGACACACAGCAATTCAGGCTCCGGTCTATGAAAAGCCACAGCCAAAAGAGGAAAACAAACCACTTCTTCTCCCTGAAAAATGTGCTTCCAACATAGTGATAACAGAGTATCTTTTCGGGAGAGGAATAGATTTTGAAATCATCAATTACTGTATCTCTAATGACCTTATCTTTGAGAGTCTGCCGTATCACAATGTTGTGTTTGTAGGCTATGACGAGAAGAAAGAACCGAAATATGCAGCCTACCGTTCCACGAATAAGCGTAGGATTATGGGCGATTGCAGTGGCAGTAAAAAAGATTATTCTTTTCGGCTTGGTAAGGAACACTTGGAGGAAGTACACCTCTTTGAGTGTGCCATTGACTTGTTATCCTATGCCACGCTTGCGAAGCTGAACGGGCAGGATTGGAAAGAAATGAGCTTTGTCTCGCTGTCCGGGGTGTATTCTCCGGCAAAGAAAATTGAGGACAGTAAAGTGCCGATTGCACTGGAAAAGTATCTTGGCAGTAACCCATCTGTCAGGAAAATCCGTATCCATTTTGACAATGATATAGCGGGCAGAAAGGCAGCACAGACCTTAAAAACCATTCTGCCGGATAAGTATGAAATCGTTGATGAGCCACCAAAAGCAGGTAAGGACTTCAACGATTTTCTTTGTATGCGGATGGGCATTTACAATAAAAAAACACACGAAAGGAATGAAGAACGATGAATGATTCTAAGATTAAAGTTCTCTTGGTAGAACCGGAAAAGTACCCGAAGGAAATTGTAATCGACGATAGTCTGGAAGCAATGCAGGAGATTGTCGGCGGGGATATTGAGGAATATATGCCCTATGACGATGACGTTGCAATCATCTGTAATGAGGAAGGAAAGATGAGAGGACTTCCGCTTAACCGTGCAGTTTATGTGCAGGACAATGATAAGAAAGAGATGGTAGATATTATCTGCGGCAAATTCTTTATCTGTTATGCACCGCCTGAGAGTGAGAGTTTTCAGAGCTTGCCGGACGATATGATGAAGAAATACAAGGAACAGTTCAAGTATCCTGAACGCTTTTCTAAGGAAGTGGGCGGCAATATCGTGGCTGAACCTTTTAAGCCGAAATCAAAGGATTATGAGAGATAGTAGACTGAGAACGGGGCAACCCGGAGGAGATGTTTATTCTTAGCGAGCAGACCATTTGGATAAACACAGTTTCCCAAACGGTAAAAGGCTCGTTAGGGGTTGCCCCTAATACCCCGTGAGAAAGGAGAACTTGATTTGAGAGAGTTATTACTTATCGCCGCCGGAACACTGCTCGGCAGTTGTCTTGGCGTTACGATGATGTGCTTATTCCAGATTAACAAAGATTGCAGAGTAAAGAGAAAGGAAGATACCGATTATGAGAAAGAGAAACATTCAGAAGATTGTACGCTTTAACCGCAAGGAAGCACAGGATTTGGCAGCTAAGGCAAAGAAGGCTTGTCTTTCCGAAGCAGGGCTTATCCGTTTGCTTATCAGAGGTTACGAACCGAAAGAGAAACCCGATGACCGTTTCTATGATGTGATGAGGGAACTTTCCTCTATTGGTAATAACATCAATCAGCTTGCTGCCAAAGCAAATACGCTTGGTTTCATTGACGCACCTATGCTGAAGAATGAAGCTGCGAAGTGGAATAAGTTCCAGTCAGAGATTGAGAGGACATATCTTCGTCCGAATCAGAGCGAAATGAAATGGCAGTAACAAAGTTGTGGTCGGTAACAGAAAGGCTCGGTCAGGTCATTGACTATGCGACCAATCCGGAAAAGACTTCTGCAAATATCAAAAGGGAGTTTTCGCCGGAACAGTATCAGGCTCTTGCAGATGTTATTGCTTATGCAAAGGACGAAGAAAAAACAGAGCGAGAATTTTATGTTGAGGGTATCAACTGTAATGTGGCGATTGCCCGTGAACAGTTCATAACAGTTAAGGAACAGTACCAAAAGACAGACGGTATCCAAGCCTATCACGGATATTTGAGTTTCAAGGAAACAGATATATCTCCTGAGATGGCACAGAAAATCGGAATGGAATTTGCAAATGAAGTGTGGGGTAAAAGATTTCAGGTCGTTGTGACAACCCACCTGAACACAAAGCACCTGCATTGCCATTTTGTCATCAACTCTATTTCTTTTGTCGATGGCAAACATTTGTGGGGCGAGGAAAAAGCGTGGTTCAAATTCCGAAAAGTTGCAGACAGAATTTGTGAGAAGTACGGACTTTACTATGACCCGAATCCGAACCGCAGTAAGCAGTCGGATTATCTGATGATGAAAGAAAAGGCAGGTATGCCGACACGCTATTCGGTTGCAAAAGAAGCCATTGATTATGCTATCGACCATAGCAAGACTCTGAAAGAATTTCAGTTTGCTCTCAAGGAAATGGGATATGCCTATAACCTAAGTCCAAGCCGGAAATACTGGACGGTCACTCCAAAGGGATACGATAAGCCGATACGACTGAAAAATCTCGGAGCAGATTATACCAATGACCGGATTGTAGAGCGTATCAAAGAAAATCGTGACAGATGGGCAGAGATTGAGCCGTTCCAGAGAGCGACTTATAAACCAAGACAGTACCGTATGCAGACCAGAGGGCAGAAGCTGAAAAAGAAAGGCGGACTTTATGGGCTGTATCTGTATTACTGTTACAGACTCGGTTATCTGCCCAAGTATAAGAAACAGAATAACGCAAGGCTTCATTATCTTTTGAAAGATGATTTGATGAAACTCGATAAGATTACTGATGAAGTAAGGCTGCTCGGACGAGAAAATATTTCCACGGACGAACAGCTTTTTTCATATAAGACTTCCTTAGAGGAGCAGATGAAAAATCTGATTGCCGGAAGAACACATCTCCGAAAAAAGATAAGAACAAATATTGATGATGGTCAGCTTCAGGCGGCAAAAGATGAAATCGCTTCTATCAATGGAGAATTGAAAAAACTCCGACGGGAAGTAAAACTCTGCGAGGATATTGCGGAGAGGTCAAAGGTTATGGAAGAAAACCTTGAGCATATCGAAACAGAGGAACAAAAACAGCAGAGAAAGGAGAAATCACGCTATGAACAACGGTGGTGACGCAGCAGAGCAGGTCGTTAGGCTTTCGCTTGAAGGATTTGAAGTTGCTGCAAGATTAAGCGGCTCGGCGGCGAAGAATATCGCATTGCTTTTGGTATCGGTTCTGAAGCAGGAACAAAAGACGAAGGGCAAAGCAAGGCTTACCAATATGATTAAGTCAGGCAAGGAGCTGAAAGTCTTTTCCATTCCGCAAAAGGATTTGAAGAAGTTTACCGAACAGGCAAAACGCTATGGCGTTCTTTATTGTGTCCTCAGAGATAAGAACACAAAGGGAGAGAACGCTCCGGTAGATATTATTGCAAGAGCAGAGGACGCTTCTAAAATTCAGCGTATCGTTGAAAGATTTGAACTTGGCAAGGTGGATAAGGCTTCGATTGTCAGCGAAGCAGAGAAGGCTATCGCAGACCGTGAAGCGGTTGAGAAAGAAAAGCCGACCAAATCCAAGAGTGAAATCATTATGGAAGAAGCGGTCAGAAATCCAATGCAGAAAGAGGAGCGAGCAAACGCAAACCCCTCAGTCGCCAAAACAGACAAAAGCCCTCTGTCAAGGCAAAACTCAGAGCCGGTAGAAACGCAATCTGATAAGGGTGTTGCAAAGCCAGTGGAAAAGCCATCGGTCAAAGAGAAACTTGACCGTTACAAGGCACAGGCAAAACAGCAAAAAGAAGCAGAGCGTAAAGAGCCGGAGGTTAAGAAAGACGGCAAGAAGCCGCAGCAGAAAAACGGTCAGACGGTACACCGTCAGCCGAAGAAGAAACCCAAAACAAAAGAGAGGTAATTCACTATGACAAATGATTTCAAACCCGCAAAGGCTGGCGGTAATCAGCCGAGATTATCCAAAGAGGAGTATGCGGAAAAGAAGCGAGCAGAAAAAGAAAAGGTCTATCAGATGATTGATGACGCTGCCCGTGAGATTGTGAGTGACCCTGAGAAATTCAAGAGTTTTCTTGATACGCAGAGTCGAATGGACAGATATTCCGCAGCAAATGCTCTCCTTATTTACAGTCAGTATCCGCAGGCGACACAGCTTAAAGATTTTGATGATTGGGGTAAGGACAATGTGAAGATTACCAAAGGGGCAAAGAGTATTTCTATCCTTGAACCAGTGGAATACACAAGAGCAGATGGTTCTCCGGGTATTTCCTACAATGTCAAAAAGGTATTTGATGTTACGCAGACAAATGGAAGAAAAGCTCCGGCAGTATCAGCAAACCGTGACCCGAAAGCACTTATCACGACAATGCTTGACGTATCTCCGGTGGAGGTTGCGGCAACCGATGAACTTCCGTATCCGAATATGGCAGCTTTCTATAATAATGAAAAGCAGACCTTGTATGTGAAGCGTAATGTGGGCGACAGCGTAGCAGTTGCCCAGTGTGTCGCTCAGGAACTCGGACACGCACAGCTTTCTATCAACAGTGAAAGTTACAGCCGCAGGGATATGGGCTTTCAGGCAGTGTGTATCGGATATATGATTTGCAAGAAGTATGGCGTGGATACACAGAATTTTGCAATTAACCGTATTCCGGAGGGACTGGCTTCCAAAGAGCCGAAAGAAATCCGTGCGGAGCTTTCCAAGACACGAAATGCAATGGCAGAAATTCACAGTCATATCTCTGATGAAATGTTCCGCAAAAAGCAGGTGCGTTCAAAGGACTATGAGAGATAACGGAGGGCAGATATGGAAAAAGAAAAACTCTACCACATTGCTTTGGACGATTACGAACACGGTGTTGTCATTCGCTCCTTAAACGATGAAAAAACAAAGTTGATGGAGGAAGGCAAGTCCGCAGACGCAGTAGACGACCTGCTTGTAAAAGTCGGAAATGCCCCATTGAAAAAGTTCAAAGTGATTGAAAGGAAACGCTCAGATGAAGCGAGATAATGACAGGCAGACTGCCATTATTTTATCCATTGTCGGTATCGTTCCGGTCATATGGCTGGCACTTCTGATTGCACCTTCCATAAGCGGAGGATTGCCGGAGATAGCAGCCAATCTTGCGACACTCTTTGATAATCCATTTTCCATAAAATTATGTGGGGACAGCCTGAAAACTGTCCTCATTTTACTTTTATGCTATGGAATGGGTATCGGGATTTATTTCTCAACAAGAAAGAATTACCGCAGACGAGAGGAACACGGTTCTGCCAAATGGGGCAATGTCAGAGCCATTGATAAAAAGTACCGACAAAAGCCGCTGTCAGAAAATAAGCTGATGACTCAGAATGTGTGCATTGGGCTTAATGCCAAGAAGCACAGACGAAATCTGAATACGCTTGTGTGCGGCGGCTCCGGTGCAGGTAAGACGAGGTTTTATGCAAAGCCTAATATTATGAATGCTGCCAGAAACAGCTATGTGATATTAGACCCGAACGGAAAAGAAGTTTTAGGATATATATTGCAAGCAGTCCATTGAATATGGCTGCGAATAAAAGACGGAAAGGAGGTCAGAAAGTGCCTAAAATCAGGGATTTTGATAGAGTTACAGCCCTCTATGAAAGGCTGTCCAAGGATGATGAGCAGCAGGGCGAATCGAACTCAATACTGAATCAAAAGAGATTTCTCGAAGATTTTGCTCGCAAAAGCGGTATGACGAACATCAAGCATTTTACCGATGACGGCTATACAGGGCGTAACTTTAACCGTCCCGGATTTCAGGCAATGCTTGCAGAAGCCGAAGCCGGAAAAATCGGCACGATTATCGTCAAGGATATGAGCCGTTTCGGTAGAAACTATCTTGAAGTCGGCTTTTATACCGAGATACTGTTCCCCAAGAAGCAGATACGCTTTATTGCAATCAATAACAGCGTGGACAGCGACAAACCGCAGGATAACGACTTTACCCCGTTCCTCAACATAATGAACGAGTGGTATGCCAAGGACACCAGCAACAAGATAAAGTCCATCTTTCTGTCCCGTATGAATGATGGCAAACGCTGCTCCGGCAGCATTCCCTACGGCTACAATCGACTGCCCGAAGATAAACAGACCTTAGTGGTCGATCCTGTTGCTTCTCAGGTGGTAAAACACATCTTTGAGCTTGCGGCAGAGGGCTTGACACCTCCGGCAATCGCAAGACAGCTAACGGAGGAAAAGGTGCTTATCCCATCGGCGTACACCCTCCAATATCACCCCGAACAATGCAACCGAAAAGCGGAGTACGGCTGCACAAGCTGGAACGCAAACACGGTAAGAGAGATTTTAAGCCGACAGGAATATCTCGGTCATACTGTGCTGAGAAAGACCATCGGAACGAACTTTAAGACCGATGAACGCCGTTTTGCCACCGATGAGGAACGCCTTGTATTTGAGGACACCCACGAGCCTATCGTTGACAGCGAGCTTTGGGAGCAGGCGCACAGAAGATTGAAACACGCTACACGCCGTATAAAGGGAGGGACGCACCAAGAGGAATGCTTACTGCCCGGTCTTGTGTATTGCGCTGATTGCGGCAGTAAGATGTCCTATCAGACGAATTACTACAAAAGCGGTGCCCCCTACCACTCGTTCCGATGCAGCAGCTACGGAAACAGAACCGTGAACTGCACCATCCATCACATCAGCGATAAAGTCCTCTATCAGTTGGTGCTGCGCTCTATCCAGCGCCTTTCAAGCCACATTATCGCAGATGAGCGTGGGTTTGCCGAAGAACTGAAATGCAAATGGGAAGCACAGGCGAACGGCAAACCGCAAAAGCAGAAGGGAGAGCTTCAGACAATCAATCGCAGACTGAACGAGCTTGACCGCCTGATTGGAAGTCTTTATGAGAATTTCATTTCAGGTCTGCTGCCCGAAAAGCAGTACAAGTCCCTGATGAAGAAATACTCGACTGAACAGGACAGCCTTGAGAGCCAAGTGTCGGAAATTCAGGAGAAGCTGGAGCAAACGAAAGCGTCCTCTGCTCATATCGGACGGTTTATCAGGCTCATCAAGAAGTATAAGCAGCCCGCAGAGCTGACAAAAGAGATGGCGTGTGAATTGATTGATAAAATCGTTGTTCACGAAGCCATAGGCAAGAAGCCGAACCGGCAGCAGCAGGTGGACATCTACTATAACTTCATCGGGCAGTTTGACCTCCCGCTTTCCGAAAAGGAAATTGCCGAAGCAAGACAAAAAGCCGAGCAAGAAGCGGCGGAAAAAGCCAAGCGCAAGAAGAACCGGCAGCGTGAGAGCAATGTTGCCCATCAAGCCAAAGCAAAGGCGGAACGCTGGGCGGCGAATGACGGGCATAAGTACCCGAAGCGTATCTGCGAACAATGCGGCAAAGAGTTTTATCCGAACAGCACAAGGCAGAGGTTTTGTAACACCGATTGCACGAAAGCCCATCAGCAAGCCGAAAAAGAGAAGAAACGCTTTGCCGAAAAGGGAGAGCACACCTTCCGTCAAAAGGTCTGCAAGATTTGCGGCAAGCCCTTCTGGCCGTCCAACGGTCAGGAGGTGCTGTGCTCCGAGGAATGCAAAACCATCAATCGCAACCAAAGACAGCTTGCCTACTATCACCGTAAGCAATCCGAGCAGAAAGCCGGAGAAGCAATATAATTCAAGGAGGACGACACAATGGAAAAATTCATCACAGACGAAAGGACAGGCTTGTGCTATGAGCTTGTCGGGGATTACTACCTGATCGCCGGAGAGGACGAGCCGGAGGGCAGACCAATCGGCGTTTGGGGACAGCGACACCTGCGGTATATCCGCAAGCACAAGGTCAGTCTGTATGCCGAGCTGCTGACCACCGGCAAGCTGAACGATTATCTTGCAGACCTTAACGAGCAGGCAGAAGCAATGTTTTCTCGGCTGGTAAAGCAACTTTCCAAAAAAGAGGGCGTAACGGAAGCCCTCAAAGAGGAAAATCAAATGCTGTGGGTGCAGAGGATGAACAACATCCGCAGTGCTGCTATGGAAAGCGTTGCAAACGATTTGATTTACTGTTAGGAGGACGGCTATGAAGGTCAAGCTGGACGATTATGAGGTGCGAGTGCTGATAAACGGCTTAATACAGCAGCACAGGAGCTATGACGCAGAAACCAACGGTCAGATTGACGCCCTCGCCCTTCGCCTGTGCGACATTGCAGAAGCAATGAAGCCGGGACGGAAGAAGAAAATCTCTTTTGAGCCGGTAGAAACCAGAGTGATTCGGCATTGCCTTATGGAGTGGCGAAATCGAGAGATACAGGCGAAAAGACACGGCGCAGTGGATGCTATAAATGAACTGCTGATACGGTTTACCCGCTAAAGAGAAAAGTCGCTGTCACAGGCGGCGGCTTTTCCTTTGCGGGTAGTATTCAAGAAGTCATAAAGTTCCGTGAGT